>Ga0075024_100000056_pt1 | contig 28801 bp, 20 predicted proteins | sample Str013_2_FD_71389 | JGI IMG/M metagenome (GOLD analysis project Ga0075024, IMG submission 71389) | Freshwater sediment microbial communities in response to fracking from Pennsylvania, USA - Straight Creek_MetaG_SC_2013 | ecosystem: Environmental > Aquatic > Freshwater > Creek > Sediment... | reverse complement strand
CACGTTTCATGCCTCCCGTTTCACGTTTTATTACAATGCATGATCCTCTTCTTCCTTAAACAAATCAATGATGCCGTCTTTGAATTTTCCCCAGAAATCTTTTATTCCCTTCCTGTTCTTTACTTTTTCAGCCTGCATCATTTCAGCTGTCATCATCATTTCTTCTTCATGGCGTATTCTTCTAAGGTTTTCCGGCACTTCCATTTTTACATGGCTCCCCTCGAAATCCTTACGATTGTGTTCATAATCACTATATCCTTTCAGGATGAGCCCGATACAAGTTGAATAAGTAGGTTTTGCCAGTTCATCAATATGACCCCCGGCCAAGTGCTCAGTAGGATACCCAATCCGTGCATTCGACCCCGTTATATATTCAGTTAATTGAATCAGGTGTTTTAGTTGTGCGCCGCCGCCGGTCAACACAATGCCTCCGTTCAACATTTTGTTATCCAAGCCGACTTGTTTTAAATGATAGGTTACAAAATCCATGATTTCGCTCATGCGCGCCTGGATAATGTTGGCAAGATTTTTAACGCTGATCTCTTTCGCGGGCATGCCACGCAGCCCGGGAATGGTTATGAATGCGTTTGCTTTTGCTTCGTTTGATAATGCAGAACCGAACTGAACTTTCATTTGTTCGGCCTGCGTTTTCAACACACCCAATCCTGTTTTGATATCATTGGTGATGTTCTCCCCGCCAAATGGTATGACGGCAGTGTGCTTCAACACACCTTCGTAAAATACCGCGAGGTCGGTAGTGCCGCCGCCAATATCTACAATGGCTACTCCTGCTTCGAGATCCTCCTGGCCCATCACTGCTGCAGCCGATGCGAGTGGTTGCAACACGAGGTCCTTGGTATGTAAACCGCTCTTCTCTACTGCGCGATTGATATTTTTGATGGCATTTCTGTCGCCTGTAATAATATGGAAATTGGCTCCCACTTTTACGCCACCATAACCAATCGGGCTAATGATATTTTGAAAATTATCAACAGCAAATTCTTGCGGGATCACATCAATGATCTGGTCGCCCGCAGGGATATAAGTTTTATACTGGTCGTCGATCAACTGGTCAATTTCGCTTTGGGTAATTTCTTCTTCCGTATGCTGGCGCACAATATCTCCTCTTGTTTGCAGGCTTTTGATATGGTGGCCGGCAATTCCTACATACACTTCTGATATGGAAAGGTTCGGATTGGACGCATAGCAATTATCCAATGCCATTTGAATTGCTTTGATGGTTTCATCAATATTCAATACCTGTCCATGTTTAACGCCATTTGAATTGGCGCGACCAAAGCCGAGTATTTCTAGTTTACCGTATTCATTTTTCCGGCCGGCAATGGCAGCAATCTTGGTGGTGCCAATATCTAATCCAACGATAATGGGTTGTTCCTGGTTCATAGTTTAGTTTGTTTATTGAGTTGTTATCTGGTTTTTAATGATGAATACAATTTATTCTCTCGCAAAGGCGCTAAGACGAAAAAAATATTTTTATACTTTATTTACCTCGTTTTCTGCTTTGCGACTTAGCGTCTTTGCGGTAAGTCTTTTAACCGCAAGGACGCCAGGGCGCAAAGGAAAGTCAGGATAATAATTATTAATTCTTTGTTGATTCTTTGCGTCCTGGCGCCTTTGCGCGATTTTTTCCTGCTACAATCTGATTCCTCATTTCTTATTTTTTTGCTTCTCCGCACTGTCCTCACTGGTCGTAATCAAATCATAATTCGTTAGTGTTTGTTCGGTGATAGTATTATGCTCCAATGGCTTTGTATTCTGAATAACTGTATCTGCCTGCAACTGCCTGCCTGATCTGATCAACTGCAATATATTCTTAACTGCCTGCAGCGAATCAGACCTGGAAATATTGCCTCCTCTTTTTGTACCGATTACCTGCCCTTCGTATTGCACATCGACTTTCGAATACTTATCGAAACCGGTTTTGCTTAATATTTGCCTATAAAAAACAAAGAGCCGGTGAAATTTCTTTTCATAATCATTGCCATCACCAAACTCGATCAGGTGATTGCCTATCATCGGAATAATTTCAAATTTTTTTCCGGGTGTTATATTCAATTGCTCGATATCGGCCATCCAAAAAGGGTCCCTGCTAATATAGCTGCCCAATTTCCTGACCTGCTCAGCAAGCGCACTGTCGGCGCCGCTTAATCTTATTTTTTCTGCCGGGAAGTTTGTAAATACAGGAAGCCGCAACGATCTTTTGGCAGGCAATGGCAATTGCATACAACTACTGTCAATATAAAAACTGTTGCCCCCTGTTGTAAATATCCTGGCAACTGGTTCCCTCTCGGTGATGTTTACACGCAATATCTGATTATTGTCAAAGAACAATTGAGCATCCCTGATCCATGGATTTTTCTTTAGCGTCTCTTCCATTTTCCTTAAATCAAAAGAGGCGATTTCCCTTCCTGTTATTTTTTCTGAACCATTTGCAGTCAGTACAGTCAACGCTTGTTTCTGGTCCATAAACAACTTGCGGCCCTGTCCATTTATTTCAATGCGGTAACCTTTGCATGTTTTGCCATTCTTCATATTGATGGCAGCTACCAATAAGGCCAAAGCGCCGGTGCCGGCAATGCACCAAGCCAGGATAAAAAATGCTTTTTTAATATTGCCCCTTATACTCATCGTTCTTTTTTTATTGATGGTTCATAGTTTGAAAAATATTTTTCGACATCTATAAACCATCAATCATTATAAGTCACCGCCAGGCTCTACCGCTGACGGAGATTTCGGATTTTGCTTACACCCGCCCAACGGTCTCAATCAACCGTCAGACGGGTACAAAGTGATCGGGTGATAGGTCCCGTCCACAATATGGGTTAGTTCATTTTTTCAAAAATTTCTTTAATCGGTTTTACCAATGTATCTATATCACCTGCACCGGCTGTGATTAGCAGCGGCCCCACCCCACCCCTCCCCAGTGGGGAGGGAGTCGCTTCCAGCCAATTCATTAATTCTTCTTTATTCATCAACTGCACTTTTGCTTTTTTCATTTTATCAGCAACCATTTTACTTGTCACACCTTCTATGGGCAGCTCTCTTGCCGGGTAAATCGGCAACAGAATTACTTCATCTGCCAAATCGAGGCTCTCTGCAAATCCCGCTGCAAAATCTCTTGTCCGGGTATATAAATGCGGCTGAAAAATCACCGTGCATTTTTTTCCCGGAAACAGATTTTTTGCGCCATTGATCAATGCCTTCAATTCTTCGGGATGATGCGCATAATCATCAACGAAAATTGGTTTCTCCTCTGATTGTCTGCCTGTGGCAAAAGGAGCTATCACGTATTCAAATCGCCTCTTTACTCCTTCGAAAGATGCGATTGCCTTCTTTATCTTTCCATCTTCAACTCCCAACCGGTGGGCGACTGCGATAGCTGCCACCGCATTTTCTATATTATGCATACCGCCCATATTCAACCGCACGTTAGAAAGCGACCAGGCTTTCGACAACACATCAAACAGGTAGCCGCCATTGGATGCTCTGATATTTTGCGCATATATATCCGCGCTGCTATTGTCCAGGCTATAGGCGATGCGATCCGTTGCATGCAAATCACCGCTTCGCCGTAAACCATATTTGCATATTAACAATCCACCCGGTTTCACATTGCCTGAAAAAGCGACAAAAGCATTTTCAACAGCTTCGGATGTTCCGTAAATATCGAGATGGTCCGCATCCATCGCGGTGATGACGGCAATATCCGGGCTTAATTTCAGGAAACTACGGTCATACTCATCCGCTTCTATGACGCAAACATTTCGATCATCGCTCCAGAAATTACTGTTGTAATTCACGGAGATACCGCCAAGAAAAGCATTGCACCCATATTGACTGTCGCGCAATATGTGTGCGATCATTGTACTCACTGTTGTCTTGCCATGTGTTCCTGCCACGCAAATATTAAAAGAACTGTTTGTGATCGCTCCCAATACATCGCTCCGCTTCAAAATCTTATAATTATTTTCCCGGTAATACACCAATTCCGTGTTAGCATTCGGAATTGCCGGGGTATATACGATCCATTGTGCATCTTTTGGCGCGAGTTGTGGATTTTCTTCATAGTGTATCTGTATCCCTTCCACAACCAATTGCCTCGTCAATTCCGTTTCCGTTTTATCATAGCCACTCACTTCTTTTCCATGGAACCTGAAATATCTCGCCAATGCGCTCATCCCGATTCCGCCAATACCGATAAAATATATCTTCTGTATGTTTTTCAAATCATCCATTAATCAACTCCAGGATTTCTTTGGCAATGATTTCATCCGCATTTGTTACAGACAGCCTGCCAATGTTTTCTTTTAATTCTTTTTGCTTTTGTTCATCCTTTGATAAGGCAATTACTGTTTGCACCAACTTATCTTTCGCTTCATTATCTTTCACCAATATCCCTGCCCTTTTATCAACCAGTCGTTGTGCATTGACTGATTGGTGGTCCTCTGCGGCAAAAGGATAGGGTACAAATACTACCGGTTTGCTCACCACGCACAATTCTGCAATGGCCATCGCGCCAGACCTGCTTACTACAATGTCAGCCGCACTAAATGCATACTCCATTTGCGTGATGAAATCATTTGCCCAAATATTTTTATTTCCCGCTGTCTTTTCCGAAGCCGTTGCTGCATACAATTTCCCTGTTTGCCAGATTAACTGTAAATTATTTTTTTCGAGGTCAGCGATTCCTGCATCGATGGCTTCATTGATGGTTTTTGCGCCGAGGCTCCCACCTGTTACGAAAACAGTTTTCCTGTTTTTATCTAATCCAAAAAAATCAAGTCCCTCTTCCTTTGTCAGTTTACTGTTTACAATACTTTGGCGGACAGGATTTCCAGTTATCATGATTTTTTTTGCAGGAAAGAATTTCTGCATCCCTTCAGCAGCAACAAAAATCCTGGTTGCTTTTTTCCCGAGTAAAATATTTGACTTGCCGGCAAATGAATTGGATTCATGAATAAATGTGGGTATCCCTTTTGCCTGAGCTACACGCAATACAGGAAAACTTGAATAACCCCCCACGCCTATCACTGCTGTCGGTTTAAAAAGTCTGATAATTTTTCTCACCTGGAAAAAACTTTTTATCAACTTGAATGGCAGTGCAATATTTTTTATCAAAGAACTTCTGTTGAATCCAACGATATCAATCCCTTCAATGCTATATCCAGCCTGCGGCACTTTTTCCATTTCCATTTTTCCCTTCGCACCAACAAACAGTATTCCAATACCGGGTTGGTTTCTTTTCAAGGCATTTGCGATCGCTATCGCAGGAAAAATATGTCCGCCTGTTCCACCACCTGCTATGATGATCCCGCCTCCCCCGGCCCCTCCGGTGGAGGGGGGTTGTGTTCTCCCTGATTCATTTCCTATTTCGCTCATGACACAATTCTTTCTTTTGTATGAAGGGCCCTTTTTCACTTTACCGCTACCGGAGAATTGGAAGGAGCTTCCGCATTTTCAGCATTTCTTGCTACACTTAATATAATACCAATGGCGAGGCATGTAAACAAAAATGAACTGCCGCCCATACTTACCAACGGCAACGTAACTCCGGTGACCGGAAATAAATTCACGTTTACTGCCATATTCGCAATGGCCTGTATGACCAATGTAAAGCTCAATCCCAATGCGAGAAATGCGCCAAAAGCAAAGGGACATTTTCTAAAAATGCGAATACTTCGGAATAAAAAGATCAGGTAAATGAAAATGATGAATGCGCCCCCGATCAACCCATATTCTTCAATGATGATGGCGTAAATAAAATCCGAATACGGGTGCGGCAAAAAATTTCTTTGCTGGCTATTGCCTGGCCCAAGTCCCGCCCAACCGCCTTTGGCAATAGCAATCTTTGCTTGCGTCACCTGGTAATTATCATCACCAGTATTTTCTTTGCCTCCATACATAAATGTTTCCACCCTGTTGATCCATGTGTCCACGCGAGCAAATAACTTGGATTTATCTTCTTTTTTTGTTTTCGCAATTACCGGGTCATTGCTTTTATGATGAATAATGGCTGCTACGATCAATATGACTACGGGTATCATGGCTGCACTAACGGTAAGCAATAGATGTTTTATGCTGATGCGCCCGATAAACATCAGCATCAGACTGGTAGCGCCTGTAAGCAATGCTGTGGAAAGATTGGCCGGGGCGATTAACAAGCAAATAATTGCCACCGGCATGATTACAGGCAAAAAGCCATTCCTGAAATCTTTAATTATTTCTTGCTTTTTACTAAGCAGCCTGCTCAGGTACATAAACAGGGCAAGTTTAGCCAGATCGGAGGTTTGAAAAGTGAGATTGATGATGGGCAACCGGATCCATCGGCTGCCTTCATTGAGTCTCACGCCAAAAAACAAGGTATATGCCAATAAGGGTATTGATATCAGAAACAATATCCTCGCAACTTTTGAATAAATAATATAGTTGACCTGGTGTGCGAAATAGATAATGAGTATTCCAATAACGATAAATGCGAATTGGCGGAAAAGATATATTTCCGTGTCGCCCTTATACATTTTATAAGCAAGCAGCCCGGTGGAGCTATAGACAGCCAGCAGAGAAACAAGCGCCAGCAGTACTACCACGCCCCATATCACTTTGTCACCCCTGGTTTTTGAACCGAGATGCCTAAAGGCTCTTTTTTCTATCGTTGCAGATTCGCTCATTGATCGCCTCACCCTCGTTCCCTATCCTGAGATATCCTTCGATTTCGCTCAGGAAGAGGCCGAGCTTTTGTTTAATAATTTATCTTTTATAATGACCCATCAGCTTCAATTCTTTACTCAACATTCGACTCAATTCTACATTTCTTATTCCTCATTTCTCATTCCTTATTTTATAAATCTCGCACCGCATCTTTAAACTGTTTACCGCGGTCTTCATAATTTTTAAACAGATCGAAACTTGCACATGCAGGGCTTAGCAATACAGTATCTCCTTTATCGGCAAAATGAAAAGCAGCTTTTACAGCTTCCTTTGCACTGCCCGTGTTTACTATAACAGGAACATCGTGCTGGAACGCTTCATGTATTTTCCTGTTATCAACACCCATGCAAATAATTGCTTTTACTTTTTCTTTAACAAGGTTTTGCATGATCGAATAGTCATTGCCTTTATCTATTCCGCCCAGTATCAATACAACAGGCCTGGTCATGCTTTCCAGTGCATACCATGTAGAGTTTACATTTGTTGCTTTACTGTCGTTGATAAATTCAACTCCTCTTACAGTACTTACATATTCCATACGATGTTCGAGGGCCTCAAAACTTTGTATTGCTTCCCGTACTTTTTCTTTTCGAATGCCTGCTGTAATTGCGGTAATGCCTGCAGCCATTGTATTATACTGGTTATGGATGCCTTTGAGCGCGAAATCGTAAATACTCATTTCTACTCTTTCGTTGCCTACCTTAATTGTCATCAGCCCGTTCTTTATGAAGCCACCTTGATTCAATTCATGTTGCATGGTAAATGGTAATGGGTTAGAGTGAAACGAATACTGCTTTAAATACTTTTTAATCACAGGATCATCATCGCAATAAATAAAATAATCTTTGCTATCCTGGTTCATCATAATCCTAAACTTGCTGCTAATATAATTTTCGAATTTGTACTCATACCGATCAAGGTGATCTTCTGTTATATTTGTCAGCACTCCCAAATCTGGTCTGAATGTTTTGATATCATCCAATTGAAAACTGCTTATCTCGGCCACATACCAGGGTTTGCTATTTTCCGCTACCTGTCGCGCAAATGAATAACCAATATTGCCAACCAATGCACAATCCAATCCACCATGTTTGCAAATATGATATATCATCGCTGTTGTTGTGGTTTTCCCATTGCTACCGGTAATACCGATAATCTTACTATCACCTTTATATCTATACGCCAATTCAATTTCACTGATAACCGGAATTTTATTTACTCTTATCTTTTGGACCAGTTCATTTTTTTCTGGTATTCCGGGGCTTTTCATGACTTCATCGGCGCGCATAATTTTTTCCACGGTATGGCGACCCTCTTCATATTCAATTCCCTTTTGTACCAATTCCTCTTTATATTTTGCATTCAAAGAACCTCCATCGGACACAAATACTTCATATCCCTGTCGGCTGGCCAAAATTGCTGCACCCACTCCGCTTTCACCCCCGCCCAATATGACCATGCGTTTATTCATCCTGATAAAATTTCAACGCGTCTTTTTTCCAAGACGGATTTTGGGGGTTTTTCAAAAGCATGAACTTAGCTGCACCACAATCTTTATTTCAATAGGTTTTCCTATACTGGAATTCTAAAACTGGTTTTCCATTAACTATTTTAACCTAGCCCCCCGGATTACCTGACCTTCAACGTCACTATTGCGAATACAACACATAATATCGTCACCACCCAAAATCTCGTCACAATCTTGCTTTCATTATATCCTAATTTCTGATAGTGATGATGCAGCGGGCTCATCAGGAAAATCCTCTGCCCTTCTCCATATTTTTTTTTTGTGTATTTAAAATATGATACCTGTATCATTACACTCAGGCTCTCTACAAGGAATACACCACAAAAAATAGGTATCAGCAATTCCTTGCGTACAATCACTGCCAATGCAGCAATGATGCCTCCCAACATAAGGCTGCCCGTATCGCCCATGAATACTGTAGCCGGGTATGCATTGTACCATAAAAACCCAAGACAGGCCCCGATCAATGCTCCGATAAAAATGGACAGTTCCCCTAAATTTGGGATATACATGATGTTTAGATACTCTGCAAGACGGAGATTACCGCTTGCATAAGAAAAAATACCCAGGCAGATTCCAATTACCGCACTCACGCCGGTTGCCAGCCCATCCAATCCGTCTGTGATATTTGCTCCATTCGAAACTGCAGTAACAATAAAAATCACAATAATTATATATAAAATCCATGTGGCCCCCCTTATTCCGGCCGGCAATAATTTGGAATAATTAAATTCATGATTCTTTACAAAGGGAATAGTTGTAATCGGTTCTTTTGCTTCTACAAACATTTTTTCCTTTCCGTCGAGCACTACTACTTTTATCCCGGTTGTATCTGAAGGTTTTGTTGTACCCACATATTCACGCCACACTTTTGTATTGCTGTTAAAATATAATGTGGTCGCTACAACAAAACCCAATACCACCTGCCCAAGTATTTTAAACCATCCCGCCAACCCGTCTTTATCGCCTTTTTTGTAAGCGATCCCCTGCTGTTGTGCAATGCGTTTCGCCCGAAGTTTTAAATAATCATCAATAAACCCGATCATTCCAAGCCAGATGGTACTGAAAATCATTAACCGTATATAAGCCTTGTTCAGGTTAGCGAGTAATAATGTTGGGATCAGTATAGCCAGTATGATGATGATACCGCCCATCGTTGGTGTTCCCTTTTTTTGTTGTTCCCCGGCCAATCCCAATTCACGCACACTTTCGCCTACCTGTTTATTGCTGAGGTATTTGATGAGGCGCCTTCCATACAGCATGGTGATGACAAGAGATAATAAAACAGCCAGCAATACCCGGAATGTGATGAACTGGAACAATGTTCCTCCGGGTATTTTTACACCAATCTGCCTAAGCCAATCGAATAAGTGGTACAGCATGGTTTTTTCTGGCTGTTTAAGTCACCGTCCAAGTATCTTGTTTATTCCTGTTATTTTTTTCGTGAGACGTGAATGGTGAATAGTCAATAGTGAATAGTATTAATTTTTATTTATCGTCAATTGACCATTGCCCATTCACTATTCACGCTTCTTCACTTCTCAAGTATTTCAAATATTTCTTTCAGCACTGCTTTATCATCGAAAGGATATTTTATTCCTTTTATTTCCTGATATTTTTCATGCCCCTTTCCTGCAATCAGCAGGATATCGGAAGGTTTCGCAAGACTCACTGCTGTCCTGATCGCTTCTTTCCTATCTGCTATGGATATATATTTTCTTTTCGCTGCCGTATTCAATCCGGCTTCCATTTCTTTCAGTATCTGCCCGGCATCCTCACTGCGCGGGTTATCGGATGTAAAAACCACTTTATCACTGTATTTGCATGCCACTTCTCCCATAACCGGTCTTTTTGTTTTATCCCTGTCGCCGCCGCATCCAACCACTGTTATGATTTGTTCGCCGCTTTTTCTCAGTTTCTCGATTGTCGTCAGCACATTGATCAATGCATCCGGCGTGTGCGCATAGTCTACGATACCGATTATTTTTTCTCTGGCCGACAAGATGTAATCAAATCTTCCTTCAGCCCCGCTCAACACACTCAGGCAACGAAGTATTTCCTGTTTGTCCTCACCCAAACATGTAGCCGCCGCATATACAGCCAGGAGATTGTATGCATTGAATTCTCCGATTAACCTAAAATGAACTTCCTGATCATTCACTGTCATCACCAGTCCGGTCAGGTTATTTTCCAGGATTTTTCCTTTGAAATCAGCGATTGATTTCAGGCTATAGAAATATTTTCTGGCATTTGTATTTTGCAGCATCACCGCTCCTCGTTTATCATCCGTATTGGATATGGCAAAAGCTGTTGAAGGCAGCAAATCAAAAAAAGATTTTTTCACCCTGATGTATTCATCAAATGTTTTATGATAATCAAGGTGATCATGTGTGATATTGCTGAAAATACCGCCGGTAAATTGCAGGCCGGCGATCCGATGCTGATCAATGGCATGCGAACTTGTTTCCATGAACGCGTGTGTACATCCTGCGTCAACCATTTGCTTCAGCAATGCATTGAGGCTAATCGCATCCGGCGTGGTATGTGTTGCCGGAACAATTGTATCGCCGATATGATTCTGCACTGTACTCAGCAGCCCGCTTTTATATCCCAATCCTTCAAAGAGCTTAAATAATAATGTGGCAATGGTTGTTTTGCCATTTGTGCCGGTTACGCCCACCAGTTTTAATTTTTCTGAAGGCTGACCGAAAAAATTATGCGCCATAAAACCTGCTGCCACTGCACTATTTTCTACCTGCACATAAGTTATTCCCTCTTTGCATAGATCGGGAAATACTTGACAGATCATGGCAACCGGTTTTTTTTCTGTTACTGCTTCAATGAACTGGTGGCCATCCGCATGCGATCCTTTGATGGCAATGAATACAGATCCAACATCTACCCTGCGCGAATCTATTTGCAGGTTTTTTACTTCAACATCGAGCTTTCCTTTCACAGACCTGATGCCCACTTTATATAATATATCCTGTAATAGGATCATCAATTTAATTCCAGTGTAAGCGTTTCATTTTTTAACAATGTCGTTCCCGGTTGAATACTTTGCTGCTTTACTTTCCCAATTCCTTTCGCTGCTACTCTTATATTTCTTTCTTCTAGTATTGCCAATGCATCTTTCAGTCCCATGCCTTTCACATCTGGCACCAGTCTTTTATCAATTATTTTTTCACTCAATACCGACTGGTAATTGGCAGGATATATTCTTCCCCAATCAGCTTTGCCTGTTGAATCTTTGTATTCTATATTGAAAGTTTGCATCACATGTTTTATATCTTTTACAGCTCCCTGATAACAATATTGTGCGCTGTCTTTTTTCCTGTAGGCCTCATTGATTGCTGCAATCAGCGACCGGTCCTGGTTCGTTTTAAGGCTCATCAGTTTATCTGAGACTTCTTTAAAAACAGGGCCCGCAACCGAAGCGCCTAAAAATTTTTTTGCAAAAGGCTTATTCTTAATCACCACGATACAGGAATATTCCGGATGATCTGCCGGGAAATAACCAACAAAAGATGATTGATAAATATGATCTGCATACCCGCGATTGCCATTGGCGACCAGCGCCGTCCCTGTTTTGCCGGCAACTTTATAAAAAGAATTTTTGAAAACATTTTTAGCCGTTCCTTCGATGCATACGCCTTCAAGGCATTCTTTCAATTTGCTTAATGTCTGATCAGAGCAGATTTTTTCGGAGATCCTCACAGGCTGATTTCGGTTTTCCACTCTTCCGGCCAATTGAATATTATCAACCAGGTAGGGTTTCATCATAGCGCCATTGTTTGCAATGGCATTATATAAACAGAGCGTCTGTAGCGGGCTGACAAGTACTTCATAACCGAAAGCCATCCAGGGCAGGGTGGTGGCGCTCCATGTGCGTGATTTGGGCGTTTTGATAATCGGCTGTGTTTCGCCTGCCAGGTCAATACCGGTTACCTGGTTCAAATGTAATTTCCTTAAGCGATCTATGAATTGTTGAGGGTCCTTTGTATAATTATTTACTGTAAGTTTAGCCATTCCTACATTAGAACTTATTTCGAAAGCCTGCTTTACAGTAAAATCCGCCTTCTCATGTTTTTCTACATCCCTGACTGTTCGATTTCCAATTTTCCACTCACCACTTTCGAGATTAACATGATCTGTTAGTTTTACGTCTTTATCTTCCAGCAATGAAAGCAGAGTTGCCAGCTTGAATGTTGAGCCGGGCTCAGAAGCGCGGATCGCATAGTTCAGATCTTCCCAATAACTGCCATCCTGCTGCCTCCCGAGATTTGCCATTGCTTTGATTCTGCCGGTGGCTGTTTCCATGACGATGCAGGTGCCATGTTCACATTCGTTGTCGATCATCATTTTCAACAGCGCATTTTCTGCTATATCCTGTATGTTTACATCAATGGTGGTAAGAATATCTTTACCGTTTTCTGGTTCTATTTCATATCCCTCCACAGGAATATATGTACCTGCTGCCATATAGCGGACCAGCCTGCTTCCATTTTCACCTTTTAATAAAGTATCATAAGTTCTTTCCAATCCCACGCATTGTGTATTTGTCCTGGCCAGTCCGATGGTTCGATTGGCTAGTAGGCCAAAGGGGTTCAGTCTTTTACTGTTTACTTCTGTAATGAAACCACTTTTATTTCTACCCAATTTCACCAGCGGAAAAGTTCTTAACTCTTTGTATTGCTCAAAAGATAAATTTTTTTGCAACGCATAATACCTGTCTGAATTTCTATATCCTTGGAGCAGCTCACGTTTATAGCCGGCCGCTGTTTGATCTTTGAATAAATTAGCAAGGCACCATGATAAGGAATCGAGGTTTTCTCTAAACCGCTTCCCATTTTTTTCGCGTAGTCCATCCGCGCCAAAATCAATATAAATATTAAAATAAGGAATGGAAGTGCTCAACATATTTCCATCTTCGCTGTAAATGGTTCCTCTTTCCGCATTCAGTGTAACAAATTTCTGATGCAGGCTATCGCTCAATCCGCGCCAGTAGCTGCCCTGCACACGCTGAATATAAAATGCCTTCCCCAATACACAGAGGCCGATCAGCACTATGCCCAGGAAGCACAAATAAACTCTCCATAATATGTCGCGCTTAAGCTCCAACGTTAGTTATCTTAAATATTTTTAATACTGTTTTGCTCATGTTTCATTTTTCATTCACAACGCTATCATTCAATATAGGCTGGGGACTCGTCAATTCTTTTAATCCAAATGGTTCAACAGCTTTAGCCAGTTCACTTTGCTTGCTCCGGAACATGACCTCGCTTTTAAAAGTTTTATATTCATATTGCAATTCCTTTAACTCCCGGTTGGTCCTACTGATGTCTCTCACTATTTTATCTGCATAATGTCCGTTGTATATATAAATGATTGCCAGCAACGCAAGGAAAAGGAAAAAAGGTATATTCTTAACGATCCATTGGTATCTCAAGAATCGTTTTAAGCTGATCCGATGTTCTTTAGACTTCTTTTTTTCATCTATGCTTTCCATAAGGGCAGCTATCTTTTTTTAACAATTTTTTCAATCATTATCATTTTCACCTGGTATTATTTCCAATTGCCTGTTATATCTTTTCTGCTACACGCAATTTCGCGCTGCGTGAACGGGGGTTCTGTTCGACTTCACTATTTGCCGGAACAATTGGTTTTTTTGTTATGATCCGAAATTTTTTTTCTTTCGTATTCAATCCAAAAGGGTCATCCTGTTTTTCTTCATCGAATGATCCCTGTTTAAAAAAATTCTTGACAATCCTGTCTTCCAGCGAATGAAACGTGATCACAACTACTCTACCGCCGGGTTTAAGCAGGTCCGGCGCCTGCAGGAGCATCTCTTTCAATGCCCCCAGTTCATCATTTACTTCGATGCGCAAAGCCTGAAACACCTGTGCGAAGTACCTGTTGGGATTCCCTTTCACCATATCGCCGATTGCATGTTTAAATCCGGTAATTGTTTGCAACGAAACTGCATGGCGCATTTGTATAATTTTTTTTGCGAGCGTTTTTGCGTTTGTCACTTCACCATATTGTTCAAAGAGCTTGTGCAACTGTTGTTCTGTGTAGGAATTAACAACATCAAATGCAGTTAAAGATTGACGTTTGTCCATTCTCATATCCAAGCTGCCCTCAAATCGAAGTGAAAAGCCCCTGGTTGCTTCGTTTAGCTGATGACTGCTTACACCAAGATCTGCCAGTATGCCATCTACCTGCTGAATATGGTGCAACCGCAGAAAGCGTTTGATGTGCCTGAAATTATGAGGGAGGAAAATGATCCTGCGATCATCGGGCAGGTTTTTTGCCGCATCTGTATCCTGGTCAAATGCCAACAATTTACCGTTGTCGCCTAAGCGCTTTAATATCTCTCTTGAATGGCTGCCGCCCCCGAATGTACAATCCACATACACTCCGTCTTTACGGATATTCAATGCATCTATCGTTTCTCCCAGCATAACCGGCACATGATAGGTTGTAGCTGACAGGTTGATCGGTTGATTAACCGATTGCTCTTGCTTATGTTTTTTTTTAGCCATAACAACTTGTCAACTTGCCGGCTTATCCCCTTTTGGATTCATTACTTCATTGGCCAGATTGCTGAAAGATTCAGGTGAAAAGGTTTCAAAGAACTGCTGATACTTGCTTTTATCCCAGATTTCAATTTTGTTGACCGCCGATACGAGTACGATATCTTTTTCAAGACCCGCGTGTTCCTTTAGATTGGGAGGAACAAGCAGGCGACCTGCCGAATCAAGCTCCATCATGGTTGCCCCGTTCAAAAAATACCGCCTGAATGCCCTTACCTTTGGATCAAAATCATTCAGTTGGCTGATTTCATTAAAAATGGGTTCCCAATTCTTAGACGGATACAGGCTCAAGCATTTTTCAAATCCCCGATTGATAATGAATGAGCCATTCCCTTCCTCTGCTATTTGCTTTTTTAGAGCAGCTGGCAGTAAAAAGCGACCTTTGAGGTCGAGAGTAGCTTCGTATTCGCCTAGAAAACCATTCATTTATAAGGACTTGAATCAAGTTTTTTAAAATTAACACAAAATAACACTTTTTCCCACTTATACAACTAATTTTGAAAATTTTAATTTTTCCACATTTCCAATTACTTACAGACCCCAACCCCCGAAAGGGTTTGACTGAGATTTACTAAAAAATACTGATTTTTGATTGTGGGTAAACTGTGAAAGACTGTGGATTGGCTGTTAGTAAACTAATGATCCGGCTTTTTTTCGTGAGACGTTAAACGTGATAAGCTTATACCCAAGATTTATCGTTTCACGTTTCACGATTGATATGAACCCAGGAATCTATAGCCCTTCAACTACGATCCACCAAACCCACAATCAAAAATTCAAATTATGCCAGCAGGCTATTCAGGTACACCGCTAATAAAAAAACTGGGCATCAAAGAAAATATGAAATTGCTGCTTATTGCCGCTCCTGAAAATTATTTTGATTTACTGGAAACAGATGCCTCAAGTCAATTGTTGAAAAAAAATGAAATACCAGATTGGGTACACTTATTTGTTACATCAAAAAAAGAATTCTTAAAACAAATGCAGGGGCTGAAAAAATTTTGCAAGATAAATCCGCATATTACCATCTGGGTATCCTGGTATAAAAAAAGTTCGAAGATGCCCACCGACATGACAGAAGAAACGATCCGGCACTATGCATTGCAAAATGGTTTGGTGGATGTGAAAGTATGTGCAGTGAGCGAAACATGGAGCGGCTTAAAACTGGTAGTGCCGTTGGCTAAAAGAAAATAAGTAATATAAACGCGCAATGGATGGCGTTTGCAAATTGCTTATTGTCCATTGCTCATTGAACTAAAATGCATCCGAAACATATTAGCATATCTGATTTTACTTACCATCTTCCAGAGGAGCGGATCGCACGGTATCCATTGAAAGATAGAGACGCTTCCAAATTATTAGTATACCAACGTGGAAATATAACCGAAGATGTTTACAGCAATATTGCAGCGTATCTTCCGGAAAATGCTTTCCTTATTTTTAATGATACCCGGGTAATTGAAGCAAGGTTATTATTCCAAAAATCCAGCGGAGGGGTTATTGAAATCTTTTGCCTGGAACCCCATGAAAAATATCCCGATATCACCACTGCGATGCTGGAAAAGGGAAAAGTTTACTGGAATTGCCTTATTGGCGGAGCATCAAAGTGGAAAAAAGGACAGGTACTGAAGAAGGAAATTGAAAACGGTGCAGAAACAATTTTTTTACAGGCAACCTATACTGAAAAAAGGAACAATTATTTTATCATAGAATTTTCCTGGATACCTGCCGATAAATCATTTGTCGAACTATTGCATGCTGCAGGGCTGGTTCCTCTACCCCCTTATATCAAAAGAGAAGTGGAAGTGAGCGATGCGGAAAGATACCAGACGATTTACGCAAACCATTATGGCTCTGTGGCGGCTCCTACTGCAGGACTGCATTTTACAGATAATATTTTTAAAACCCTTGCAGCAAAAAAAATCCACAAGGGTTTTATCACTTTACACGTTGGCGCCGGAACTTTTCTACCAGTAAAATCTGAAGTACTTGAACAGCATGCGATGCATGGCGAGTTTATTGAGATTTCTGTGGAAATTATTGAAAAAATTATTGGGCATATTGATACGCATATCATCGCCGTCGGCACTACTTCATTACGTACCATTGAAAGTTTATATTGGCTTGGTGTAAAAATAATTTTTCAGCCGGATATAGAGAAAGAAGCGCTTGTAATTCATCAATGGGATGCGTATGAATTGTCGGCAGAAGATATTCCCGTAAAAAAATCTTTATCTGCCCTGCTGCATTGGCTGAAACAGCAGCAAACGGATAAATTTATTACCAAAACACATCTGTTGATAGCGCCAGGCTATTCCTTTAAGATCATCAAAGGACTTGTAACCAATTTTCATCAGCCACAATCAACCCTGCTGCTGTTGATAGCAGCCTTCATCAAAGAAGATTGGAGAAACATATACCATTATGCTCTTGAAAAAGAATTTCGGTTCCTGAGTTATGGAGATGGCTGCCTGCTTCTGCCTTAATAAAGAGTTTTATACCCGCACATTGAATGTTGAATATTGACTATTGAATATTTTTTGCCGATTTCGCGGAAAATATCTACTACATAATAATCTATATTCAATGCTGAAACTGCTGCACTTTTACATGCTGGCTACTACAGGTTTTTTCAAAGGAAACTCGAGTATAAAACAAGTTCCTTTTCCTACGGTGCTATCTACGCGTACCTTACCATGATGGGCATCCACCACAGTTTTTACATAACTCAATCCCAGGCCAAAACCTTTTACATTATGGATATTACCGGTATGTGCGCGATAAAATTTTTCGAATATGCGCCGCTGTGTTTCCTTATTCATCCCGATGCCATTGTCGTCAATACGGATAGTGAGGCTTTTATTGGTATTGCTAGTTACGATTTTTATGGTAAGCGATTCTTTGGAATATTTAACCGCATTGTCAATCAGGTTGGATATTAGGTTGGTAAAATGGACCTCATCAGCCTCGAGCAAATCCTGTTTTGCAAGAAGTTGCATATCTTTTTTTGCATTTTTCTCCTGGAACTGCAATTCAAAATTGTCCATCACATTCCTGATCACTTCATGCACATGAATTGGTTTGAGATTTAACTGCAGCTCCTGTTTTTCCAGCAAAGCGGCCTGCAGGATGGCTTCCACCTGCTTGTTCATCCGTTTATTTTCTTCTTTGATAATTCCGCTGAAATAATCAGATTTCTGTTTGTCGTTCATCACTTTTTCATTCCTCAACGCATCCACTGCCAGTGAAATGGTAGCCAAAGGCGTCTTGAATTCGTGCGTCATATTATTAATGAAATCATTTTTAATTTCGCTCAATTTTTTTTGACGCAATAGGGTGCGTACAGTAACATAAAATGCAGAAACAATTAAAATGGTAAAAAAAAGCATTCCCAATATCATTACCCGCATTTGTTTCATTACAACAGAATTATAATCGGGAATGACCACCGAAAGGGTTTCAACCGGGTCCGAGTTGTCAAAATCGTTATTGCTTACCAGGAAGAAAATACTTTGCAGGTTGTGAATATTATCAGCAAAGGCCGTCAAAAAGTTAGGGGATTTTATTTCATAATTACCGGACGCAAGCTGAGTTGCAAAACCGGATTCGGAAGAAACACAGAATTCGAATTTTGTGCCTTTTAGCCCATACTTATTAAAAGCTTTCGTCAGTTTGTCATTGATCTCGTCCTTTGTGAATTTTTGCGCAATGGTGGTCGACTTCATCAACTCCCGCATGAATTGGTCCGAAGGTCTCCAATTAATTCCGGGCCGCATCTGTAAACTTCTCATCGGAGCGGTAGCTTCTTTGTAAGCGAGCAGTTCCCTGCCTACATCCGTGGTGGCATCGCCCAGTTTGTGATGCAATTCTTCATTCTTGTTTTGCACCATGGTCAATATCCAGTTCCATTGGATATAAATGATCCCAACAAGCGACAAGCTGATCAATATAAAAATAATAGGGAAATTTTTTTTCACTATTTTTTATTATTTAACGAAAATAAATACACTTGATTTTTATACATATCCGAAAATACATCTTTAACTGTGTGTATTGCAAATTTATACAACAGTGAAAGGTTTTACCCGTCTTCAAGCGATTCAATTACGCTATTTAACTAAGGTTTCACAAAGAAAAGGGTTTTAAAGAAATTATATGCCAGTAGGCTTACGCTGTCGCTTATGACGCTCCTTGTCCTGAAATTTTCGCACCAATAAATAATTTATTGTTGAAATTGATTAATTTAGATTACATGGAAAAACCCGATGCAGGCATATTGCTGATTGCCGATCCATTTTTAAAGGATCCTAATTTCAGGCGCACTGTAGTATTTCTTTGCGAGCACAAAGAAGAGGGAAGTTTCGGGTTCGTTCTGAATAAAAATTATGACTACATGCTCAATGAATTGGTGAACGGCCTCGACGATCTTGAAATTCCTGTTTACTATGGCGGCCCTGTGCAAATGGATACCATTCATTTCCTGCATCAGTATCCTGATAAAATTTCCGGCGGATATGAAATCATAGATGGTATATATTGGGGGGGTGATTTCGAAAAAGCCATTTCTCTTATCCGAGCCGGACAGATCAATTCGGGCAAGATCAGGTTTTATATCGGCTACTCCGGTTGGTCTGGTGGCCAGCTTGCTGATGAATTAAAAGAAAAATCATGGCTATCGGTAAAGGCTAACCGAAAACTAATTTTTCATAAAAAGCCAGAGGAGATATGGAAAGATGCACTGCGCCATCTTGGCGGCGATTATGAAATGATGATAAATTTTCCTACTGATCCCCAGCTTAATTAATAAATACAATATTTCAAATACCTGCTTCTCTAAACGGCCACTGCACCTTCAACCAAAACGGTAACAGAATTGGAAATGACTTCAACAAAGCCGCTTTGTATGTCGAAAAAAGCCAGGTGGTTATTTTTATCTTTAAGCACTTTTATCCTCCCTTTTTTCAAAGCGCTCACCAAGGGGGCATGCTTATCAAGCACTTCAAAAAGTCCGGCTACGCCAGGCAATTGCACGCCGAATACATCATCACTGAATAGTTTTTTTTCTGGTGTCAATATTTCTAAGTTCACTGTGTAAGGTTTGAAGTGTAAGGTTGAGGTGTAGGGAAAGCGAGCATTCCAAACCCTATACCATAAACCATTTATTGCTGTGCCTGTTGCATCAACTTTTTACCCTTTTCCATTGCATCATCAATGGTGCCTACCAGGTTGAATGCTGCTTCAGGATATTCGTCCACTTCTCCATCCATGATCATATTAAAACCACGGATTGTTTCTTCAATCGGAACAAGCACCCCTTTCAATCCGGTAAATGCTTCGGCTACATGGAATGGCTGGGAAAGAAAACGTTGTACCCGGCGCGCCCTGGACACAGTCAGTTTATCTTCATCACTCAGTTCATCCAGACCCAGAATAGCAATGATATCCTGTAATTCTTTATAACGTTGTAAGATTAGCTTTACGCGGTTAGCACAAGTATAATGTGCATCACCAACAATTTGCGGCGTGAGTATGCGTGAAGTAGAATCCAATGGATTTACCGCGGGATAGATGCCCAGGTCAGCAATTTTTCGATCAAGTACAGTTGTTGCGTCGAGATGGGCAAATGTTGTTGCCGGCGCCGGATCGGTCAAATCATCTGCCGGAACATACACGGCCTGCACCGAAGTGATAGAACCATTTTTTGTTGAAGTGATTCTTTCCTGCATCAGTCCCATTTCGGTGGCCAATGTTGGCTGGTATCCCACTGCGGATGGCATACGGCCAAGTAAGGCCGATACTTCCGAGCCTGCCTGGGTGAACCGGAAGATATTATCTACAAAGAAAAGAATGTCCCTGCCCTGCCCCTTCCCATCGCCATCACGGTAATATTCTGCAATGGTCAATCCGCTTAATGCCACACGGGCACGAGCCCCTGGAGGTTCATTCATCTGCCCGAATACGAATGTGGCTTTTGATTCAGCAAGTTCTTTCATATCCACTTTACTAAGATCCCATCCGCCATTTTCCATGCTATGCTTGAATGCATCACCGTATTTCATGATACCGGCTTCAATCATTTCCCTCATCAGGTCATTTCCTTCGCGGGTACGCTCTCCTACGCCGGCAAATACCGATACCCCGGCATAAGCTTTTGCAATATTATTGATCAATTCCTGGATAAGCACTGTTTTACCCACTCCGGCTCCACCAAATAAACCAACCTTTCCTCCTTTTGCATAAGGTTCAATCAGGTCAATCACTTTTATCCCTGTAAACAAAATTTCTGTGGCAACACTCAGATTTTCGAAAGCGGGCGGTTTGCTGTGAATCGGTCGCCCGTTTACCTTGGAAACATTGGGCAATCCATCGATCGCGTCTCCGGTTACATTAAATAACCTCCCTTTTATCTCTTCCCCAACCGGCATGGCAATCGCTATTCCTGTATCCAATACTTCCAATCCCCGGATCAAGCCTTCAGTACCATCCATTGCTATACAACGAACACTGTCTTCACCCAAATGCTGTTGAACTTCAAGCACCAGTTTTTCTCCATTAGGTTTCTTGAGTTCCAGGGCATTATAAATTTCTGGGAGTTTCCCTTCAAATTGTACATCTATAACTGCCCCGATAATTTGCTTTATCTTCCCGGCTTTCGGCATATGATTAATTATTTAAATGTAAGGCGCAAAATCGGTTGCAAAGGTAAGGGAGGAAAAGCAAAAACAAATATGGAAATATGAAAAATCCGGGAAATGTGTAAATGAAAAGTATTTACACATTTCCCGGATTTCGGTAGTCGGTCAGTTTGCTTCTGAATTATTTCAAGCTCTATGAGTATCTATGATTCTATGTGTTAAAATCTAAACACATAGAATCATAGAAACATAGATGCACATAGCATGAGAGCAACTATTTTTAAACTAACCCACTACCCAGATTTCTCACATTTCCACATTTGCTTATTTTTACCACTTTACAAAAATTATGCAGCTAATCCAGGTCGACAGCAAATCTACAGCGAATAATTTTATACAGGTAAACGTATTACTCCATTGCAAGGATCCAAATTATATCCGCCCGCTCGATAAGGATGTTCATGAAGTATTTGATGAGAAGCAAAATAAAACATTTCGTCATGGAGAATGTATTCGCTGGATATTGAAAGACGACGAGGGGAAACTTGTCGGTCGTATTGCAGCTTTTGTGAATAAAAAATATAAAACCAAAGGCGATGAAGTGGCAGTTGGCGGTATTGGTTTCTTTGATTGTATCAACAACCAGCATGCCGCAGATATGCTTTTTGACGTAGCGAAACACTGGCTGCTGCAAAAAGGAATGGGCGCGATGGATGGGCCAATCAATTTTGGAGAGCGCGTAAATTGGTGGGGACTGGTTACGCAGGGCTTTCATGAGCCCATGTACCGTATGAATTATAACCCGCCATATTATAAGGACCTTTTTGAAAATTATGGGTTCCGCCTTTTTTTCGACCAGATATGTTTTGGTTTGGACCCTAAAAAAAAATTATCGCAAAAAGTTTATGACCGGCACGCCGTTATATCCCAGGATCCGGGTTTCACAGCGATGCATATTCGTAAAAATCAATTAGCTAAATTCATAGAAGATTTTACAAAGGTTTATAATAAAGCATGGGCAGGTCATGGCGGCTTAAAACAATTAAAACGGGAGCAGGTATCCATCATGTTTCATCAAATGAAACCAGTAATGGATGAAAAAATTATTTGGTTTACTTATTACAAAGAAGAGCCAATAGCTATATATGTAAATCTCCCGGATCTCAACAAATGGTTTAAACATCTTGATGGAAAGTTCGGGTTGATTCAAAAATTGAAATTCTTGTGGCTACAGAAAACAATGCCCAATGAAAAATTCACAGGTATTGTGTTTGGAATAGTACCGGAATTTCAGGGAAAAGGGATAGATGCGTTTATGATAGTTGAGGCGGGGAAGATCATTCAGCCAAAAACCGCGTACAAAGAATACGAAATGCAATGGATCGGTGATTTCAATCCGAAAATGATCAATATGGCAGAAAGTCTCGGCGACACTTTCCGGAGCAGAACACTTACCACGTACAGATATTTATTCGACAGAACAAAAGAATTCAAGAGGCACCCGGTTTTAAATTAAGAAACAAGGTAGGAGGTGTGGGCTTAAGGTATTACACAGTTTATGCTGCACACCTTATACCTCAAACCCTGTACCTAAACCCCACACACCTTCCACCTTGTTTCTTAATAAAACTTCGCTATTATTGCAGAACCCGGAACCGGATAACAGGCCCGGGATCTCTGATCAATATCATGGATAAATTCATCGTTTCCGCAAGAAAATACCGCCCTCAGAATTTCTCCACAGTAGTGGGGCAATTGCATATCACAACCACCCTCAAAAACGCAATTAAAAATAACCAACTGGCGCATGCATTTTTATTCTGCGGCCCCAGGGGAGTGGGGAAAACAACATGTGCCAGGATTCTTGGCAAAACTATCAATTGTGAAAACCGTAATGCAGCAGGTGAGGCATGCAACCAATGTAATTCCTGCCTTTCTTTCAATGAAGGAACTTCTATGAACATCCATGAGCTGGATGCTGCGAGCAATAATTCGGTGGATGATATCAGAACACTGGTTGAACAGGTAAGATTTGCTCCACAGGCTGGCAAATACAAGGTTTATATTATTGATGAAGTGCACATGCTCAGTTCATCTGCTTTCAATGCCTTTTTAAAAACACTGGAAGAGCCACCGCCTTATGCCATTTTTATACTCGCCACTACAGAAAAGCATAAAATCCTGCCTACCATTTTAAGCCGTTGCCAGATTTTTGATTTTAAGCGCATAACCGTCAATGATACTGTTGTGCATTTACAGGAAATATGTGGTAAAGAAGAAATCAAAGCCGATAAAGCATCCCTGGAGGTTATCGCTCAGAAAAGCGAAGGTTGTATGCGTGACGCGCTAAGTATCCTGGATAAGATTGTGAGTTTCACCAATGGCAAAGTGACTTACCAGGACACTTTGGAGCATTTGAATATTCTCGATGCCGACGAATATTTTAAATTAATCGAAGCCATGTTGCAGCAAAATCTGGCAGATGCGCTGTTGTTGTATGATGGCATTAACCGCAAAGGTTTTGAAGGGGATCTCGTATTAAATGGATTCGCTGAATTTATCCGCAATTTGTTGGTGTGCAATGATGAAAAAGCGGCTATTTTGCTGGAAGTGGTAGAAAGTTTCAAAGAAAAATATATCGCCACCGCTAAAAAAACAACGCCGGCATACCTGATCAGCGCTCTGAATATATTGAATGAAGCAGAGATCAATTATAAAGCTGCGCGTAACAAACGCCTGCATGTAGAGCTGGTCATCATAAAACTCTGTTACCTGCAACAGGCGATCGAACTAGTAAACAACGACGAAATAACAAGTAAAAAAAAACTAGCTGAATCAGTAAAGCCGGTTGCTTTCCGAAATATACGGCCCATTGAAATAGGGAGAAAAGAAATCGCGATTCAAAACCCAATATCCAAGAGTCAGGATCCAAAACCCAATATCCAATATCCCGGTAATGATGCTAAGCTGATCATTGAAAACTTACAAACCGATCAAAAAAAACAACCTGAAGAAAAAACATATACCCCTGCAACTCCCGAAAAGCCGGATAACAAAACTGCATCTGGAGTGCCTGCGTTTGGAGCGCTCTCAAAAATCCGACAGCAATTTGCAAACCGCCAGCATAGTAACGAAGAAGGGCTAAAGCCATTGCAACTGGACGCATTGCAGCAGGCATGGCAACAATATACCTTGCAATTGAAACAAAATAAAAACTCTGCGGCTCAAAGCTTCGATCTGGCAGTATTAAAAATAACGGACCCTCATACTTTCGAAGTGATTACACATAACAACCTGGAACAAAAATTCATTGAACAGGAAAAAAGAAATTTGTCAGATCATCTGCAGCAGTTATTCAATGATAAAAGCCTTTCTTTCTTTATCAGCATTGCAGAAAACACCGATACTGAAATACAGGTAGAAAAATCACTCAGCAAAAGAGAACAATACGTGCAGATTATTGAACAATATCCCCTTGTCAGGGAACTAAAAGACAGATTAAAGCTTGAATTGGATTATTAGAGAACCCTGATTTACATGATTTGAAAGGATTCGAAAGAAAAAGAAGCTGTTCACAACGAGTGCTACCGTTCTTTTAATCTCCTCTTCATCCTTTCAAATCATGTAAATCAGGGTTCTGTTAAATTATGCTCACAATTTTGACATATTCGCAAATGGCTGGAAATTTGTCACCACTTACTATATGGATGGAAACTCTACAACCCAGGTCTTTCAAACAGATTCCGCTTCAAGATGGCAACGTTTCAAATGGAGCAGCAGGCTTCTTTTTTTACTTATTTTATTAGGGATTCTTACCATCATCATTACCCTCTCGAGAGTATATACTCCCGCCCTTCCAAACATGATAAGTGCACAAGAAAAGCAGGCATTGCTGGACAGCACGGGCAGTTGGCTCTTCAGCAAAAGCAAGATTGGCAGACAATATGGCGGATTCAGAAAATTTATAAATGAAAAAGAAGCATATAAAGCTGGCGGCTATCCGATTCCGAAACGGTTTAGAAAAAAGAACGGCATCATTGTGCAGGCCGATTCAAGTTTTTATTCATTCAAAAAATTTACCGCAGGCATCCGCGCTGCTTTTTATGTAAACTGGGATCCAAAATCTTTTACTTCGCTCGAACAAAATATTGCCCGCCTGAACATGGTCATTCCGGAGTGGCTGTTCATCAACCCCAATGCAGACACACTTGAAACAAATATTGACAGCAAGGCATTGGATATTATGAACAAAGCTGGCGTGAAAGTGATACCACTGCTTACAAATAATTACAAAGAAGTTTTCCGCGGTGATGTCGTTCATCGTATACTCAACGATCACAAAAAAAGGACCCGTTTTATCAATGATATCATACATGTGATCCAGAAATACAACTTTGACGGCTTGAATGTGGACCTGGAAGAATTGGTAGAGAAAAACAACGAGACATTGGTTCTTTTTCAAAAGGAATTATATGAAAAACTGCACGCGAAAGGAAAACTGGTTACCCAGGATGTAGTGCCATTCAATGAAGATTACAATTTTAAAGAGCTGAGCAAATACAATGATTATGTATTTGTAATGGCCTATGACCAATATTCTGAAAGCACCGTTCCAGGGCCAATATGCCACCAAAAATGGATCGAAGGCGCTATTGATAAAGCGGTTCAGAAAATTCCTATCCAAAAATTAATACTAGCCCTGGCTGGTTTCGGTTATGACTGGAAAATAGATGAAAATGGAAAACCGGTATCGGCCAGGCCGATCAGTTACCAGGAAGCATTAACCCTTGCCCGCAGTTACGCCGGGAAAATTGATTTTGACAATGACTCATACAATCTTCATTTCAGCTATGATGATGATAACGGAGTAGAGCACCAAGTACACTTTACAGATGCAGCAACCACATTCAATTCCATGCGATTTGCCGCTGAATATGGATTGAGTGGTGTATCGGTTTGGAAACTGGGTTCAGAAGATTTTCGTTTATGGGATTTCTATGACCATGATATGAGTGAGGACAGCATCAGGAATTTCGATTTTAAAATTTTCAACGCGGTAAAAGCATTCGGCAATGATGAAACCCCATCTTATTCGGGCGAAGGTGAGGTGCTGGACGTAATGAACGGCCCCACTACCGGCAAAATCACGCCCGAAGTAGATACAATTGAAATGCTTATTAGTGAAGAGACATATGACAGCTTGCCTTCAAAATGGCTCGCCCGGAAATACGGATCTCAGGATAAAAAGAAATTGGTATTGACTTTTGACGATGGTCCTGATCCTGTATACACGCCGGAGATCCTCGATATCCTGAGCCGTGAACATGTTCCGGCAACTTTTTTCGTTGTAGGCATCAATGCAGAGAATAATATCCCAATCGTGAAACGCATTTACAAAGAGGGGCATGAAATCGGCAACCACACTTTTACACATCCAAATATTGCTAAAGTAAGCCGGAAAAGAGCAATACTCGAAATGGAAGCCACGCGTTTACTGATTGAATGCATAACAGGTCATTCCACCATCATGTTTCGTGCGCCGTTCAATGCCGATTTTGAACCACAAAAAGCAGAAGAGCTGATACCTGTTGCTATCGCCCGCGAAAAAAACTATCTCGATATTGGCGAATCCATTGATCCGCTGGATTGGGAACCAGGCACAACGGCAGATTCCATTGTATCGCGCGTTATTCAGCGAAAAGAAGATATGACGAGGCAAAATCTGAGTGGAAATATCATTCTTCTTCATGATGCTGGCGGAGACAGCCGTGCCGCCACCGTGGAAGCGCTGCCGCAGATCATTCATTATTTCAAAGGGCGCGGATATACTTTTACAACCGTTGCCGATTTACTGGGCAAGAAAAAAGATGACCTGATGCCCAGTGTTCCCAGGGGAAGTGGTTATTATCTTTTACAACTGAACTATTATCTTGCTTTGCTGGCTTATTTCGGCAGCCATATTTTAGTTTCCGTATTTATCGTTTTTATCATTCTTTCGCTGGCAAGAGTTCTTTTCATAGCAACAATTGCCTCCAAAGAACATATCAGAGAAAAGAAGGAGCAACTTGTTCCGTATTGGCTGCATGGTGGTGGCAATGTCCCATTGGTTAGCATCATTGTTCCTGCATATAACGAAGAAGTGAATGCAGTAAGTTCAGTACAAAACCTTCTGAAAACCGATTATCCCAATTTTGAAATTATATTTATTGATGATGGCAGTAAAGACAATACTTATGAAAAGGTCAACAATGCTTTTACCCATCATTCCAAAATAAAAGTTTACACAAAACCCAACGGAGGTAAAGCTTCTGCGCTCAATTTCGGCATACAACAATCATCGGCCGAATACGTGGTATGCATCGACGCTGACACTAAATTGCTTCCGGATGCAGTCTCCAAACTCATGATGCATTTCTTCCCTTCCACAGAAGAAGGTCGGGAAGGGGCCGCCGTGGGTGCTGTAGCAGGAAATGTAAAAGTAGGGAATCAGGTAAACCTGCTCACCAAATGGCAATCCATCGAATACGTTAGCAGCCAGAACTTCGACCGCAAGGCCTTCGCTTATATCAACGCCATTACCGTGGTGCCGGGCGCCATCGGCGCCTTTCGAAAAGCGGCAATCGAAAAAGCAGGCGGATTTACAACAGATACTTTGGCGGAAGACTGTGATTTGACCATACGCATTCTGCGGTGCAATTATATCGTTGAAAATGAGCCGGGAGCTATTGCGATGACTGAAGCGCCCGAAACACTAAAGATGTTTTTCAAACAGCGTTTCCGCTGGACTTTTGGCGTTATGCAAACCTTCTGGAAAAACAGGGATATCCTTCTTAATTGGAAATACAAATCATTGGGTTGGATCGCCATGCCCAATATGCTTATTTTTCAATACATCATTCCTTCCATCATACCGCTGGCAGACTTTTTTATGATTGTTGGGCTCGCAACCGGCAATGCTGAAAAAATAGGTTGGTATTATTTGATATTCATGCTCGTGGATGTAGCCGTAGCCATACTCGCTTTCAGTTTTGAAAAAGAAAATATATCAAAATTGATATGGTTGATTCCACAAAGGTTGATCTGGCGCTGGCTCATGTGGTACGTGCTGTTCAAAGCATTCAGAAGAGCTATCAAAGGCGAACTGCAGCATTGGGGTGTATTGAAGCGCACAGGGAATGTGAAAGAGATTATGTCGCCGGCCAGAACCTGGGAAAAAGCCGGAGAAGTGAGTTAGGCTGGCATTATGCTAAATATATTGTGGCGGCAGCATTTGTGAATGGTGAATGGTGAATGGGCAATGGTCAATCGTGAAT
>Ga0075024_100000054_pt1 | contig 28883 bp, 24 predicted proteins | sample Str013_2_FD_71389 | JGI IMG/M metagenome (GOLD analysis project Ga0075024, IMG submission 71389) | Freshwater sediment microbial communities in response to fracking from Pennsylvania, USA - Straight Creek_MetaG_SC_2013 | ecosystem: Environmental > Aquatic > Freshwater > Creek > Sediment... | reverse complement strand
ATCAAGGACCTGGCGGACAAAGCGCTGGGCCTGGCCGAGAAGCGGCTCAAGACGAATCCGAATGATATTGATGCGTTGTATTCGCGCGGCGTGACCAGGGGGCTGCGGTCCACCTATCTGGCGCTGATTGAACATTCCTGGTTTGCGGCAGTGCGCACTTCGCTGGCGGCACGCAACGATCACGAACAAGTCCTGAAATTGGACCCCAAGATGACCGACGCCAAGACGATTGTTGGCGCGCACAACTACGTAGTAGGCAGTCTGCCGTGGCCGGTGAAAATTACGATTGGCATCACGGGTATTCATGGCGACAAGAACAAGGGTTTGCAGTATCTGGAAGAAGCGGGCAAGGCTGGAGGCCAGTCGAGCGCCGACGCGCGGGTAGCGTTGGCGTTGTTTTTACGTCGCGAAAACCGGTATGACGAGGCCATCAAGATCGTGCACACGCTGGTGCAGGAGTATCCCAAGAACTTTTTGTTTTCGCTGGAAGAAGCCCACCTGATGAAAGACGCCGGCAAAGGCCCGGCGGCGGTGGTGGCGTTGCGAGCGCTGCTGCTAGCGTGCGAAGCCGGCAAGTATCCTCAGGCACATGTGGAGCTGGTGGAGTTTGGCCTGGGAGAGGCGTTGCGCGGACAACAGCAGTTTGCGGAAGCGATCCCCGTATATGAAGCCGCGGGAAATTCCAAGAGTATTAATCGCGAATTGAAGCAACGCTCGTTGCTGGCGGCGGGAGAGCTTTCTGATCTGTTGAGCCAGCGCGAAGCCGCGTTGCAACAGTATCGCGCCGTGGTGGCGCTGGATGGGTCGACGAAAGAAGCCGAGACCGCGAAGAAGTATATGGGGAAGGCATATAGGAAGGCTTCGTAGTGCCGCCCGCTGGGGCGTGAATTTCAAAACAAATCTTTCCCGACGTGTCGCGCCTACGGCGCTTGGAGTTTGGTGAGAACTCCCTGGAACGGCATGGCAGATCCAATCATCCCCGGGATCTTTCGACGCGCACATGTTCCCTGCGGTCGCACGCGCTTGCTCAAGATGACAGGGTTAGAGGGTGTGGTTTTTCCCGGAAACATCCATCACGCGCGAAGAATTATCACGTGACAAGGAACTATTAGAGATGTCGCCCCGATGGGGGCTTGGATTGGCTCGCCTGCCTACCTAGCGCTCACGCGCTGGGCTCTGGTCGCGCCTAGGCGCTTGGACATCGAGAGAATTCCCTGAAGCGGCATGACAGATGTGGTTATCTTCGGGGTCCTTCGACTCGTCCTTGGGTCGCTTCGCTTCCCTTGGACACGCTCAGGATGCACAAGTGATCACAAGATGTGGGGATGGTCTAAGGTTGGGCAACCCCATATTTTGTGGTCATGGTGAAAAAAGCCAGTGAGCGGGAGTTTTTAGGTTGCCATTTTGAGTGTTTTGTGCTATGATAAGTTGTTTATTTACAGCAGTTTACTAGACATCTGGCTGTGCCCGACGGATTAGAAGAAAGCGGCGGTTTCGAGGCTCACGATGACGCTTTTTAGGGAGGTATTCCCGGGGATGAATGCGCTAAGTCTATATTTTCCGGGGATGACCGGGGGGTGGCCGCACAGCGGCCACATCGCCGTGATCGCAACGTGATCGCCGTGATCGGAAAAACAAAACCCCGCAGCCCGAGGAAGATCGGGTGATCGGGAAATCTGGTGATCGGGTGATCGGAAAACGAAACCCCGCACCCGGCAGCGTCTTGATGGGAAGATCGCCAAAATCGCAGGAATTGCCAAGATTGGGAATTTAAGTCCATGCTCCGAGTTGTAGGGAAGAGGACGAAGTGAAGTGGAGCCGTAAAGAGCAGCACAGGCTGGAGCGCACGTTCCACACAAGCATCAGACACCGCCGAGGGCGGCTGCAGAGATCGGATGATCCGAAACAAAACCCCGCAGCCGAGGGCGGCTGCGCTCCACAATTTCCCAGGAGGTGGTCACAAGGCGCGGTCATGGTTAAAGTCGTGGTCGAGGTCGGAACTTGATTAAGAAACGAGGCCGAACGCATTAGGGTCGAGACCTTAGTCAGGTCAAGAGGCTGTAAAAGTTACATCCCCGGGCGGGGTGGACAGGCAACCTAAAGGGCCTGAGAATGGTTCAGTAGAAGGGACATATGTCCCTTTCCAACTATCAGCGGTACAACGAAGCAGAGGCAGAGCCGCATCTTAAAACCAAGCGGCCTGAAAAAGGCACATTGACACAAGCCAAGAAAATGATCGCGCCGGGCCTGACCGAGGCCGAGGCGATTGAACGGGCGAAGGCGGGAGACGCGGAGTCGTTTGAAGCGCTCTACGGCCTGCATAAACGCCGGGTGTACTCACTGTGCCTGCGCATGGTAGGGAATGTGGCCGAAGCGGAAGACCTGACGCAGGAAGCGTTTCTGCAGTTGTTCCGCAAGATTGCGACGTTCCGGGGGGAGTCAGCGTTTTCAACCTGGCTGCACCGGCTGGCGGTAAACGTGGTGCTGATGCACCTGCGGAAGAAGGGGCTTCCGGAGATTTACCTGGACGAAATGCTGGAACCACAGCACGAAGACGGCCCCAAGAAAGACATTGGCACACGCGACAACAACCTGGCCGGATCGGTAGACCGGGTGAATCTGGGGCGCGCGGTGGAAAGTTTGCCGCCGGGATACAGAATCATTTTTGTACTGCACGACGTGGAAGGTTACGAACACAACGAAATTGCCGAGATGATGGGATGTTCGATCGGCAACAGCAAGTCACAGTTACACAAGGCGCGCATGAAGTTGCGCGACATGTTGAAGCTCAGCAGAGCCGAAAAGGCCCCCCGCCAGTGAACGAACGAGCGGGCTGAGACGGGAGCCACTCGGAGGCGCCCACGGAGTAAGGAACATTGGGAGAGGACGGAAGAACATGAACTGCCAGCAATTCCATGAAGTCCTGCCGGAGATACTGGAAAACGGCGGGAACGAAGAAGAAGAAGGACACCTGCGGGCATGTCCTGACTGCGCCGTGCTGGTGCAGGACCTTGACTACATTGGAACGCAAGCCAAGCTGATGATGCCGATGCACGATCCCAGCCCACGGGTATGGGAGGGCATTGAGCAATCTCTCCGGCGAGAGGGCTTGCTCCAGGAGGGTCGAACGCCACGCCTGGGAAATGTAATGGTGCTGCCGCACCCGGCCCAGAACTGGACGGTGACAGGCTGGATCATGGCGGCGGCCGCCGTGCTGGCTTTTGCCGCGGTCCTAATTGGTTACCATCCAAAATTGCAGACCGGCGAGTTTTCGGCGCAAAATAGTGCAGCCCCATCCACAGCAGTTTTTGACGGCGATGACCAGCAGGTGCTGAGCCAGGTTTCCCATCAGGAACCGGCCGTCCGGCAGGCTTATGAAACCAGCCTGCGCGAAGTAAACGCCTACATTGTGGACGCGCGGCAGGCAGTGAAGCAGGCTCCGGAAGACACGGTGGCACAAGAACATTTGGCGGACGCGTACCAGCAGAAAGAAATGCTGTACCAGATGGCGTCAGCACATGGATTGCAGTAAGGGACGGGGGAGGCGCAATACAGCCATGACAAAGCTTAACTACGCAGCAACATTCGGATTAGCGGTAGCCCTGGCAGTACCAGCCATGTGGGCCGCTGAAGTCCACAAAGAAGCAAGGCTGGATATTGCACCCGGCGGCTCGGTCAACATTTTCAACAACGGCGGATCCGTCAACCTGCATTCTGACGCCGGCAAGCAAGTGGTGGTGGTATACACCATGCACTCCGACAAAGTGGAAGTGGACCAGACCACCACGGCGGACAAACGCCGCGCGGAGTTCCGCACGCACGTAATCGCCGACCAGAAACCTTCTCCGGAAGAAGCACGCGTGGACTATGACGTGAGCGTGCCGAAAGGCGTTGGCGTGACGGTAAGCGGAGCCACGGCGACGATCGTCGCCGACAACATGAACAGCGACCTCACGCTTTCCACCGATACCGGGCAAGTGACGGTCCGCAACGTTTACCGATCGCACATCACGGTCCACAGCGTGGCCGCGCCCGTCACCCTGAGCAACATCACCAACGGCACCGTGGACGTAACCACTTCCACCGGCACCGTGGAAATGACCAGTGTGTTTGGTCCGAAAGTAAAAGCCGGCACCACCAGCGGCAACATCACTTATCGCGGCGATTGCGCCGGCGGCGGCGAATACAGTTTTGCCACCCACAGCGGCGCCATTGATGTGTTCATGCCGGAAACCGCTTCGGTCGATCTTTCCGCACACACCGAGACGGGCGCGCTGCAAACGGACTTCGCCTTCAAAGCAAAAGACCACAACTACTTCACCAACAAGCAAGGCAGTTCCTTCTCAGGTACCTCCAACTCCGGTTTATCCTCGCTGGAACTGCGTTCCTTCAGTGGTAAAATCCGCGTGAAGAAGCAGTAAAACACGCGCGGCCCCGCCGCGAACAACCTTGTTCAATCATGGCCCGCCCCGAGCCAACCCGGCGTATTTTTCTCATCGGGTTCATGGGCGCGGGTAAAACCAGCGTAGGACGCGCACTGGCCACACGCCTGGGATGGAAGTTCTCTGACTTGGACAACATCATTGAAGTTCGCGAACAACAGACAGTAGCAACCATCTTTGCGGAACGTGGCGAAGCTGAATTTCGCAGACTGGAAAACGCCGCGCTGGCAGAACTGCTGCAAGCGTCGTCGGCTGTAAACGAGCTTTCACAGCCAGGTCAGGTGATCGCGCTGGGCGGTGGGACGTTCGTCCAGGCAGCCAATCGAGCTGCGCTGGAAAACGCTGGAGCAACTACCGTCCTGCTGGAAGCGCCTTTGGAAGAATTAATCAGCCGCTGCCGGGAAGCCGGAAACGCGCGCCCTTTAGCGGGCGACGTAGTGACCTTTCAGGAACTTTTTACAGCGCGCCAGTCCGCCTATGCTCACGCACGGTACCGAGTGGACACCATGGGCAAATCCGTGGAACAAGTGGCGGAAGAGATACAGCAGGTACTTGCCGTTGGCAAGCCGGAGGTAACGCAATGAAAGCAGCACTCAAGATCGTTCTTCTTGGATCATTCGTCATGGCCGCAACCATGTTTCTGGGCGCTTCTGACCAGAAGGACAAGAAAGCCGCCAGCAAGGTGGCGGACTCTGGCAGCTTCGGCATTTTCGTCAGCGGCAGGCGTATTGGCACCGAGACATTCCATATTGAGCAGCGCGGAGACATCAACGTAGCCACGTCTGAAATCAAAGTGGACGATGGCAAGAGCAAGGCCTCGCAGACCGCCGAAATGCAGGTGTCACCCAAGGGCGAGTTGCGCTCCTACAGTTGGCATTCCACCCTGCCGCAAAAAGAAGAGACCAGCGTGGAAGCCAAGGACCAACTGCTGATCGAACACGTGGTTCCGGTAGACCAAAAGAAACTCGATCTGCCACATGTGCTGCCGCTCAACACGGCAATCCTGGACGACAACTTTTTTTCCCATCGCGAAATTCTGATCTGGCGTTACCTGGCTACCGGCTGCCTGATCAAAAACAACGAACGCCTGTGTGGTCCCAGCAGCTTTGGCATTCTGGTGCCGCAACAGCATCTGGCCGCCAACGTTACGGTGGAATTGATTGGCCGCGACAAAATCAACGTCAAGGGCCAGGACGTTGAAGTTAACAAGATCAAGATGGAGTCTGAAGGAATTGTCTGGATGCTCTGGGTAGGCGACGACTTCAAAGTAATGAAGATGAGTGTGCCCGCCAATAATGTTGAGGTGGTAAGAGATTAGCGCAATTGGTAATCGGGTAATTTGGTAATTGGGTAAGTTGAAAACCAAACCGAGAGCGTCGCCGATCGTCACTCCTCAGTTTGTCGCTTGTCCTACCTGCTCACAACGCAGGACTCAGTTGCTGACTGCTTCTTTGCTAAAATCAAAAGCCTAGTGATCCCATGACCACGAAGATTCCAGTTGGAATTCTTGGCGCCACCGGCACCGTTGGACAGCGCTTTATACAGCTGCTGGAAAACCATCCGTGGTTTGAAATCACCTGGCTGGCGGCGTCTGACCGCTCGGCCGGCAAGAAATATTCTGAAGCTGCAACCTGGCGGTTGAGTACGCCAATTCCTGACCGCATCGCTGCGCTCACCATGAACGCCGCCGCTCCGGCCAGCGACACTCCCAAGCTCGTCTTTGCCGCTTTGGACGCCGCCGCTGCGCGCGAGATTGAACCGGCATTCGCTGAGGCTGGTTGCGCGGTGGTATCGAACTCCAGCGCGTTCCGCATGGCCGAGGATGTTCCGCTGGTGATCCCGGAGATCAACGCCGACCACACGGAGTTGATCAAACGCCAGAAGTGGTATAAGAAAAATGGCGGCTTCATGGTCACCAACCCCAATTGCTCGGCCATTGGACTGGTGATGGCGCTGGGCCCGCTCCATCGCCGCTGGGGCGTGGAAAAAGTTTTCGTCGCGACCATGCAAGCCGTGAGCGGCGCCGGATATCCCGGCGTTCCCTCGCTGGACATTCTGGGTAACGTGATCCCCTACATCGGCGGCGAGGAACCAAAGCTGGAAGCCGAGTCACGCAAGTTGCTGGGGACGGTAAGCGCGGCTGGAATCGCTGACGCGAATATCGTCCTGAGCGCGCACTGCAATCGCGTGGCTGTCGAAGACGGCCACATGGAATCGGTTTCCATCAAGCTAAGCAAGCCGGCCGCTGCGGACGAAATCATCCAGGCGTGGAATGACTTCCGCTGTGTGCCGCAGAAACTCAAGCTGCCAACCGCTCCGGAACAGCCGGTGATCTATGATCCCGCACAGGACCGTCCGCAGCCACGGCTCGACCGCGACCGCGGACGCGGCATGGCGGCGGTAATCGGACGCCTCCGTCCCTGCAATCTTTTTGACTGGCGATTCACTGTGCTCTCCCACAACACCATTCGTGGCGCAGCCGGAGCAGCCATCCTGAACGGTGAACTGCTCAAAGCTCAGGGATACCTGGGCTGATGGAAGCGACGCTCAAGCAGCGGCGAATTGGCGCGCTGAGCATTATTGCGGCCTTGGCACTGGTGTGCGCGTTCTGGGCCTCATCCATTCCGCAAAGCGCCATCTATAAGAACTACAAACAAGACCAGAAACTTAAGGAAATGCTGCGATCGATCAAGCCGCCGGAGGGCACCCGGAATTTCAAGATCGACACCATACGTAATAACTTTGAGGGTAAGTCTTTTCCCATGGTTTTTGGCGACTTCTCAACAGATTTGACCTGCGAGCAAGTCAAGGCCCATTACAAAGCGGAGTTCGCGCGCCACGGCTTTGCTTTCAATGACAAGGACGGAAACGACGGGGAAAATATCTCTAATTTTTATTTTTCTAATGCGGAACACAATGCAACCGTAGGCTGCCAAGAAAGCCGCACGAAAAAAACTCAGTGCACTATTTTTTTGTCTGAGACCACGTATTTCTCCTTAGGCTCGCCATCCGTTCCCGCTCTTGGGGCACCCCTATGATCGTCATGAAATTTGGCGGCACCTCCGTGCAAGATGCCCAGGCCATTGATCGCGTGGCGGCCATCGTTCGCGAACGTTTGAAAGAAAAGCCTGTGGTTGTGGTAAGCGCGCTGGCTAAAATCACCGACCAGCTTCTGGCCATGGCATCAGCTGCCGGAAGCGGCGATCGCGACAAAGCTTTGGGGCTTTCCCGTGCCGCGCGCGAACGCCACTACAACACGGCCGTTGATCTGCTGGGCACGCACGCCTTTGAACAAATCGCTCCCGAACTGGACGCCGACTTCAACAGCCTGGACGAACTGCTGCGCGGCGTTGTCGCCGTGGGCGAATTGACTGCGCGGACCACCGATACCATCGCTGGTTTTGGCGAACGTGTTTCTTCCAAGATTGCCGCAGCGGCGTTTTCGCAACGCGGGATTCAGGCCGCGCATGTGGATTCGCGCCGCTGCATCGTTACCGACAACAATTTCAGCAAAGCCGTCCCGCAATTTGACGAAACCAACGCGCGCCTGGCTGATTTGGTAAAGCCCCTGTTGGACGGCAATCGCGTTCCGGTGATGGGCGGGTTCATTGGCGCAACACGCCAGGGCATTCCCACCACGCTAGGCCGCGGCGGATCAGACTTCAGCGCAGCCATCGTCGGCGCCGGGCTCAACGCCACCCGCATTGAAATATGGACGGACGTGGACGGCATGATGACCACCGACCCCACCCTCTGTCCTCAGGCGCGCCGCATCAAGACCATCAGCTTTGAAGAAGCGGCGGAACTGGCGTACTTCGGAGCAAAGGTCCTGCATCCGGCCACGCTGCTGCCGGCGATCCAGAAAAATATTCCGGTGCTGATTCTGAACTCGCGCAACCCCGCGTGTGAAGGCACACGCATCACGGCCACTGCGCCTAAGAGCAAGAACATTTTCAAGGCCATTGCCGCCAAGAGACGAATTACCGTAGTCGACATTGTCGCCACGCGCATGCTCATGGCGCATGGCTTTCTGAAAAGCATTTTTGAAGTATTCGCGAACCATCGCTGCCCGGTGGACATGGTGTCCACTTCAGAAGTCAGCGTGTCAGTGACGGTGGATTCCAACGAGTCCATTGCGGCCATTGCCGCCGACCTGGGCAAGCTGGCGGACGTGAAGTATGACGGCCGTAAGGCCATTGTCTGCCTGGTGGGCGAAAACATCCGCAACACGCCCGGCATCGCCGCCAAGGTTTTCGGCGCGATTCCGGATGTGAACATCCAGATGATTTCCCAGGGCGCGTCCGAGATCAACATCAGCTTTGTGATTGACGAGAGCGACGTGCCGCAGGTAGTCGCGCGGCTGCATCAGGCGTTTTTTACCGATGTGGACCCCGCTGTGTTTGCGTAAGCCGTGCTTGCGAAAGAATGTTTCCCTAAGAACGAGGTGACGAGTGAAGATTCTTGTGCTGGGTCGCGGGAAAACCGGCGCGCTGGTGGCGGAAGTAGCCAAAGAGCGCGGACATGAAGTGCGTTCGCTGGCCAGCCAGGAAAACCAGGACGGCTGCGGCCTGACTGCCGAACTGCTGAAAGAAATTGACGCGGTGGTGGATTTCACTAACCCGCATGCGGTCATCGCCAACATTATCCGGTGCGTGGAAAGCGGCGTGCCCATCGTCGTCGGCACCACGGGCTGGCTGCAACATATCGAGAAGGTCCGCGAACTGGTGAAGGAACGCAAAAGTGCGCTGCTTTACGGATCTAATTTTTCGGTGGGCATGAATTTCTTTTTCAAAGCCGTGCAGGCCATGGCGCCGATCCTGAAAAACAAATATCGCGGCAATATCGTGGAGCGCCACCACGTCCACAAGAAGGATTCGCCGTCCGGCACCGCGGTGACTCTGCAAAAGATTCTGGAAGAGGGCTCAGGACAAAAAGTAGAAGTGGCTTCCGTCCGCGAAGGCGAAACCGTGGGCATGCACCTGGTGATGCTGGATTCCGCGCATGACACCATTCTGCTGACGCATGACGCCAAATCGCGTCTGGGCTTTGCCGAAGGCGCGGTACGCGGAGCGGAATGGATCAAAGGCAAGGCGGGATTTTACGAGTTCCCGAAAATAGTCGATCAGCTATAAAACCCTTTACCACAGAGGGCACAGAGGAACACGGAGGCAGGAGAGATTCGGGTTCGCCCTCCGCGCTCCTCTGTGTCCTCTTGTGGTTGAGATTTTGCTATCCTAGGCAGCATGAAACTCCACGGCTGCGGCACCGCACTGATCACCCCGTTCCGCCAGGACCAGACGATAGACCAGCAGAAGTTCGGACGGCTGGTCGAGTGGCAGATTGAGTCCGGCATCCATTTTCTGGTCCCCTGCGGGACCACCGGCGAAACGCCCACGCTGAGCAAGGAAGAATGGCTGCGCGTCATCGATATCACCATTGAAGTGGGTAACGGGCGCGTGCCGATCGTGGCTGGAGCCACGTCCAATGACACGGCGGACGCCGTGGCCAAAGCCAAGGAGTTGGACAAGCGCAAAGGCGTGGACGCGATCCTGACCGCGACTCCGTACTATAACAAGCCCACGCAGGAAGGCCAGTACCAGCACTTCAGGGCCATTGCGGAAGCGGTGGACAAACCGCTGGTGCTGTACAACGTCCCGGGACGCAGCGCGGCCAACATTGAGCCGGCCACGCTGGGCCGTCTGGCCAAAATTCCGAATATCATCGCGGTAAAGGAAGCCAGCGGCAACATCAGCCAGATTGCGGAAGTCTTCAATCACGTGCCAGACAATTTTCTGGTCTTCTCCGGTGACGACGCTATTACGCTGCCGGTGATTTCTCTAGGCGGCGTGGGCATCATCTCCGTGGCTTCCAACGAGATCCCCAAAGAGATGTCTGACCTGACGCAGGCCGCGCTCAACAACGACTGGACAACGGCCCGGCAAATTCAGCGCAAATTCCTTCCGCTGATGCAGGCCAACTTTCTGGAATCCAATCCCATGCCGGTAAAAACGGTTTTGGCCATGATGGGACGCATTGAAGAAGTCTTCCGTCTGCCCATGGTCCCGGTGAAGCGTGAGACCCGCAACAAACTGCAACAGATCGCGGCGGAAGTCGGATTGCTGGATGCGGTCGGTGCTTCGGTTTCTGACCTATAGTCCTCTATCCTGGCGGGCATCGCGATTACCAAGTGGTCTTGGTGGTTCCAGCCCTTGCGTACCCGCCGCATCCCGTAAAGAAGTGAGAAGATTTATTCAGGCGAATTAACCTAGAGGGGTTTGCCGGGACGAAACTTGCATGACTTCTAGGGGTTGTAATACCAAGGGCTTGTAATACCAGAGGCGGGGTTACTCCGTCCAAATTTCAGGCGGCAAATACATTACTAAATGCAGCATCAAGGCATCTTAGTCAATGGGCCAGACGTTAATAAGCCAAGATCAGTGAACGAGCAAAAGTGACTCAGGAAAAGAGGTGGCATGTGAAATCCGCCCAAACTCGTACTTACATTTTCTCTCTGTTAGTGGTTGCAACCAGTTTGTTACTCACGACCCCGTCTTTTGCTGACGGTGACGATCCGCCGGGACGCGTGGCGCGACTCAGCCAGATCACCGGGAGCGTCTCATTTGAGCCCGCGGGTGAAGACCAGTGGAGCCAGGCGTCCCTGAATTACCCGCTGACCACCGGCGACCGCGTCTACACCGATCGCGATGGCCGCGCGGAACTGGAAACCGGCAACATTGCCATCCGAATTTCCTCCAGCACTGATCTCACCGCCGCCAACATGAGTGACCAGCTGTTGCAACTGGGACTGGCACAAGGCACGTTGCGCGTCCGCGTGTATGAAATGCAGGACGGTCACTCGGTGGAGATTGATACGGCCAACGTATCGCTCACTCTGCTGCGCGCGGGAAATTACCGCGTGGAGACTTATCCTGACGACAACACGACGTACGTCTACGTGATCAGCGGCGACCTGGAAGTAAGCGGCAACGGACTCTCGCAGACCGTGCACACCGGGCAGGCGCTGAAAATTACCGGCACGGACGACGTGGAGTCGGAATGGGTATCTCCGCCCCGCAGCGACGATTTTGACAACTGGTGCGCTGATCGCGATCACCGCTTCCAGGACTCCCGCTCACGGCAATATGTGAGCACGCACACTCCGGGCTACTCTGACCTGGATCAATACGGCCGCTGGGACCCCGATCCGGACTACGGTCAGGTTTGGTATCCAAGCACTGTTTCCGTCGGCTGGGCGCCCTATCGTTACGGCCGCTGGGTGTGGATTGAACCATGGGGCTGGACCTGGGTGGCGGAAGAACCCTGGGGCTTTACGCCGTTCCATTACGGCCGCTGGGCATTTATCCGCTCGCGCTGGGGGTGGTGCCCGGGGCCGGTCGCGGTGCGTCCGGTGTACGCGCCGGCGCTGGTGGCCTTTGTGGGAGGACCACGCGCAGGCATCTCCGTATGGTTCCCGCTGGGACCACGCGATCCTTACTATCCGTGGTATCACCACAGTGACAACTATCTGCGCCAGGTGAACGTGACCAACGTTTCCGTGCGCAACGTTACGGTGATCAACAACTACATCAACGTGCGCAACGTGAAAGTGACCAACGTCCACTACGAATACCAGCGCATCGCGCCCACGGCCGTTTCCACGGACGCCATGCGCAATGCTCGGCCCGTGGGCCGGGAAATGGTGCGCCTGAATCCGGACGAAATTAACCGGTCCCGGGTTGTTAATCATCCGGAAGTTGCGCCGAACGTCCGCGCTATTCATGCCGGAGCGCCGGAAGTACATCCGCCGGTGGTCCAGGACCGTCCGCGGTTTGAACAACGCAAGGCTGGTGGCGATAACCGGCCGGTGGTGAATAATCCGCCGGGCAATGAACCTGGAAACCAGACCGGCAACCAAGGCGGCAACAGAGACAATAGCTGGAACCGCAGCCGGGACAACCGTCCTGACACGCGCGGACAGAATCCGCCGCAAGGCCAGACCGACCGGGGGAACGTTCGCGTACCGATGATCGCGAATCCGCCGGCCCAGGGACAGCCCCTGCCGGGCAATGAACATCGTGTGCCCATGCCGGGCAATCAAACGCCGGGCAGTCAACCGCAGGGCGGTAATCCGCGGGCCAACAATCCGCCGCCGGCGAATAATCCGCCCGCAAACACCGGCCAACCGGCTCAGAACCAGCCGGGCAACCGTGATGAAGGTCGCGGTAAACCGCCGGATAGAGGCGTCTTCCCGATCACAAATCCTCCCTCCGTCGTTAATCCGCCAAACACGGCACAGCCGCCCGCGGACCAGGGAAATCGCGATTCGGGCCGCGGTAGACAACCTGAACGGACGAACAATCCTCCGGTAACGAACGCGCCGGTGGTCAACAATCAGCCGCCCAACACGGGACAGCCGGCGCAAAATCAACCGGGCAACCGTGATCGCGGCCGTGGAGAAGATTTTTCAACCCGTCCGGCGCAACCGCCGCGCGTGGTAACGAATAATCCTCCGCCGCCGCAGACCCCGAAGTTTGAGCAACGCCAGCCGGCGTTGCAAGAACATCCGGGACGTCCGCTGGAACCGAAGCAGATGGACAACGTGCGGCAAGGACAACCTGCCGGCGCTGCACAAGACCGCGAGTACCCGCCGCATGCGAGCCCGCGAACAAACCAGGGACCGCCGCCGAATCAGGGCGGCAACAAGCCAGACAATAAGTCCGACAAGAAGCCGGACGATAAGGACAAGAAACACTAACGAAGTTTGATCGATGAAAAGGCTTGGCTACGAAAGCGGGCTGGAGCAATTTGCTTCAGCCCATTTTTATTGCAGGCTTATTTGTTGCGCGCTTAGAACAAAACGTCAAAATCCAGGCGGAAGCGGCGACCGTAACTGCCAAAGAAACTTCCGAATTGCCGATCAGCGCTGTTGGCATGGACAGCGAGCGCGTTGAAGTGGTCCGTAAGATTCAAAGCGCGGACGGAAATCCTGCCGGCATACTTGGGCGTGATCTGGAAATCCTTGGTCACCGTGGCGTCCAGGGAGAAGTAGCCGGGAAAGCGGTTGCTGTTAGGCAGGCCGACAAAGTTCTGGAACGCGTCCGTTTGGCTATACGGGAAGCCGGTGCGATATTCCACGAACGGCAGGACCTTCATCTTCCATTTCAGCGGTGTTTCACCCCAGACGAGAATGCGGTTGGGCGAATCGCTGTTGGTGCTGGTAAAGAAGCTGCGCCGGACCACGGGAAAAGCGAAATCGCCGACGTAAGCGTTGAGCGCATCAGCGCTGCCGTGCGAAGAACTGCGGACGTAAGAGAAAAACACCTTCCGTTTTTTATCTTCCCGGACCTTCGCCGTGAACTGCACGTCACGATAACGCGAGCTGCCGTTGTCGCGCATGACCAGCGCGTCCTGCGTGGCGCCGGTAAGAACGGAGCGCGGAGAAATCGTCACCAGGCCATGCGCGTCACGATAGCTGTACTTCACCTGAAAGTGGAGCAGACTGTTGAGGCGCTGGTCCAGTTCAGCGCTGGTTGCCACGCTGTACGGAGCAAAACTTCCCGGATCGTTGCGTGCCTTGCCGCGGGCCACCAGCCACAAGTGGCTGCCGGAAAGATCAATCACGTTCTTGAACGTCCGCGGACCATCCACCAGGTTGCCCTGCTGGTCAAAGGTAGTGATCACTTGTTGCGGATAGTTCTGGAACGCATAAACGTTGAGCGGGACGTGATCAAAGAAAACTCCGCCGCCGCCACGCAGAATCGTGGAAGAAGATTTTCCGAACGGTCTCCAGGAGAAACCGGCGCGCGGCGCGTAACGGACGGTATCAGTGATCTGCTGGTAGTCCATGCGCACGCCGCCATCGAAAGCCAGGTTGCTCAGGGCTTCCCAATGGTCCTGGGCAAACACGGCGGTTTCAAAATCACTCTTGTGGAACGGGCCGCCGCCCGCAAATTGAATGCGCTTGAGCAGCGTGCCAGAAACGCTTTGCACTTCCACGGGACGCGCGGTAAACGTCCCTTCATCTTCTGTGAACGTGGCGGACGTACCAAACTGCAAAGTATGAACGCCCGCGAGTTTGCGCGGGTTCATGGAATAGGTTTCAAGCCATGCCAGGCGTCCGGAATCGCGTGACTGATCGGCGAAATAGTTGCCGTGGTTCCCTTCCGGCGTGAGCACCATGTCCGCCGGACCTTGCGGCGTAACGTCTATACGGAACGCCTGTCGCGCCAGTGTGCTTTGCAGCAATCCGCCACGGACGGTGAGCCGGTCCATCAAGCTGACAGCCGTGGCATTGCCGTTGGTGTTAGGCGTGACCGGCTGGGGATTGAAAAAATCCAGATTGGCGAAGCGCGTGTCCTGGGGCGTAACGTGAAACGTTCCGGTGAGCGTGTGCGTGGACGAAATGACCAGATCGCCCTGGCTGAAGAAATTGCCGCTCACTTTGCGCGTTTCATTGAACGGAAACGGCAAGGTGAGAGTCGGCGACTTTTCAAAATAGACCTGCGCGGTCTGCGAAAAATAAAACTTTTGCGCCACCACCGGACCGCCCACACTGAAGTTCGGCGTGGCGGAGCGCAGTCCTTGAAGATGCCCGCTGCGAATGCGGAACTCCGGCAGCGGATCGTTGAGCTCAAAATTCCATTTCTCGCCGCCGCGCCGCGTGTCCGCCGAGACCACGCCGGAAGTAAAGTTGCCGTACTGCGCCTGGAACGGAGTGGCCGCCACGCTCAGAGTCTCCACGGCGTCCACCGGGACGAGCAGACCAAACTGTCCGGTGGCCGGATCAGTGGCGTCAACGGAGTTTACGACGAGCGCGTTATGCTTTTCGTCGCCACCGGCAATCACCACGCCTTCTGAACTCTGCAGGACCGCCGGCGTGTAAGCCAGAGAATCTTTCACGGTGGCCGGACGGTTCGGCAGGTTCTTCAGGTCGGCCCGTTCCATTTCTTGCGTGGTGGAAACCGTGGGCGCGTCGCCGGCGTGCACCGTTACTTCTGTCTTGGCCTCAATCTTGGCCGGCAAGGTTATTTCTACTTCCAACCCGGCTTCAGTAAGGACGAGATGCTTCTGCGTGATGGTTTCAAACCCATCTTTACTCACGCTGAGGTCCACGTACGGGGTTGCGGGGAGTGAAATCGTGGCTTCACCCTGAGCATTGGTAGTGGCAGAACGCAGGACCGTTCCATTCGCGCTGGCAGCCACCCGGGCTTTGGCTAGCGGAGTATCCGCCTGGTCGCGAACCTTGATTTTCAGGTTTTGATAGGACGCTGGCTGTGCCTGGAGTGAAAGGCTGAAAATGAGCGTGAGGAGGCACAACAGCGCGAACCGCACGCTGCCCCTACCAGCTGCGAAAATGGTTCGTTGAACCATGAGGGCCAATTAATGGCATTCTAGTGCAAGCAGAGTGCCAACCGAGCAAAGAATTACGGGACGAACCACCTGAGAATTTAAAGGAATCCAGGCGCCAATAAGCACCTTATCGGCACGATACGCAAAAAGTTGCAAAAGCGTGCGCCACATTGTCACAACGGCGTGCGGTCGCAAATCGCGTGGGGGGAGCCACAAACGCGTAACGGCTGCGCGGTTGAGCGCAGCCGTAGTTGCATCGCCGCCGGAAAACCGGACCTTGACGGAAGGAGTGTACAGCTAGCCCGAAAGCCCAGCTCCGGCGGTTTCCACCTAGGAGAAACATCCCTCTGGGCAAAGAATGCCCGATGCGGAGGTTCTTGCAAGGAATTTTTGGGAAAGCGGACGCCGATTCAAGGCTAGCAATGGGGCGCCCGTTAGCACGGTATATGTGTAGAAGTTGGCGAATCCATCCACTGTGGCCGCGGATCGCGTAAAATTTCGGACCAAGGAGACGCTCCTTATATATGCGTGATACCGCGAAGATTGTTGCTTTTATTCCGACCCGCGATGCCGCCCAGGCCCGCGCGTTTTACGAGACGACACTGGAACTGCGCGTAGTCAGCGAAGACGGGTTCGCCACGGTGTTTGACTGCAACGGCACCATGTTGCGCGTGGTGAACGCGCCGCCGTTTACTCCGCTTCCCTTCACTGTGTTGGGATGGGACGTAGGCGGCATCGAAGAAGAAGTCAAAACGCTGCAAGGCCGAGGCGTAAAGTTCGAACGCTTCCCTGGCATGCCGCAAGACGAACTCGGCGTATGGTCCGCACCCGGCGGAGCCAAAGTAGCGTGGTTCAAAGATCCGGACGGGAATTTGCTGTCGTTGTCGCAACATGGATAATGGCGTCGCAAACGATCCAATTCAAATGTCGCATTCAGAGGGCGAGCGTTGATCGCCCTTCTTGTTGCAGCCTTGCGGGACGGCGCACAGCCGAGGGCGGCTGTGCCACACGAGTAACGTCCGGCATTTGCCGTGTTCTTTGCTCCGCGTTTCTCGTTCGTCGTTCTTCTTTGCGGCGATAAGTCTGGGCAGGTATACTCGGCGGTCAATGCACAAACTTCAACCGGAAATCGAACATTGGTACGCTGAAGGCGCGCTGGGCGGCACGGCTGCCCTGGACGCACGCAAAGTCTTTCAGGAATTTCTCGCTGCACTCACTGCGGGCGAAATTCGCGCGGCAGAACGGCAAGCCACGCAATGGGTGGTGAACACCTGGGTGAAACAAGGCATCCTGCTGGGATTCCGGCTGGGCGATCTGGCGGAGATGGGCAATGCGGAAGGCTTGTCCTTCGTCGACAAGAATACGTTCCCGGCGCGACGCTTCAACGTAAAGGACCGGATCCGCGTGGTGCCCGGAGGATCGTCCGTGCGTAGCGGCGCATATCTTGCGCCGGGCGTGATCTGCATGCCGCCCATGTATGTAAACGTGGGCGCGTACGTGGACGAAGGCACGCTAGTGGATTCGCACGCGCTGGTGGGTTCGTGCGCACAGGTTGGTAAGCGGGTGCATTTGAGCGCGGCAGCGCAAATTGGCGGAGTACTGGAGCCGGTGAATGCCTCGCCGGTAATTATTGAAGATGACGTGCTTGTCGGCGGCAACTGCGGCGTGTATGAAGGCACGCAGGTATTGCGCGGCGCGGTGCTGGGCGCGGGCGTGATTCTTACGCGGGCCACGCCGGTGTATGACATTGTCCGCGAGCAGGTGTATCGCGCGAATGATGAAGGTCCGTTGGTGATTCCGGAAGACGCTGTTGTTGTCCCGGGCGCGCGCGCGGTGAAAAAGGGAAAGGCCGCCGAGTGGGGCTTGTCACTCTATACGCCGGTGATCGTTAAGTATCGCGACGAGAAGACGCAGGGATCGATCACGCTGGAGGACTTGTTGCGGTGAACTCCGACTCACCGCAACGGTCGCAAAGTACGCAAAGCGAAACACGGAGGCAGATGGCCAAGGCTCAAGCACAACGCGTGTCACTGATTGCGTTCTTTACACTGAGCGGCATTGCGGCGGTGTTGTGGGCGGTTGATCACTATCACGCGGCTTCCCTGCCGACGTCCGTGCTGTTGGTATCGCGCTGGGCAGCCCTGCTGGCTTTCTGCGCGTTCGCGTTTTTTCGTCGTTCGCTCACCGTTTGGATTTTTGCCGGCATGTTGGTGGGTGCGGCGCTGGGCCACGATATTCCGGATACGGCCAAGAATCTACAGGTACTGAGCGCAATTTTCCTAAGGCTGATTAAGACGATTGTTGCTCCGTTGATTTTCGGCACGCTGGTTGTGGGCATTGCCGGACATGCCGATCTGAAACAAGTAGGACGCATGGGCGTGAAGGCGCTCATCTACTTCGAACTGGTTACGACCGTGGCGCTGTTCATTGGATTGGCGGCGATCAATCTTTCGCAAGCAGGAGCTGGTGTTCCGCGGCCGGCAAACACGTCCGTCGCTGCGCCAAGTACGCAACCGCAGAAAGCCGCGGACATTATCTTGCACGCCTTCCCAGAAAACATTGCGAAGTCCGTGGCCGAAGGCCAGGTGCTGCAAGTGGTGGTATTCAGCATTATCTTCGCCATCGCACTGGCGCTGCTGAGCGAGCAGAAACGGCGCCCGATGCTGGAATTCTGCGAGAGCCTTTCGGAAGTAATGTTCAAGTTCACCAACATCGTGATGCTGTTCGCGCCCATTGGCGTGGCCGGAGCCATGGCTTATACCGTCGCCACTGGCGGGTTCGGCGTACTGTTGAACCTGCTGAAGCTGGTACTCACGCTATATGCCGCGCTCCTGGTGTTCCTGGTCTGCGTGTTGCTGCCAGTGGCGCTGCTGGCGCGCCTGCCGGTCAGGCGATTCATCAAGGCCGTGATTGAGCCGGTCTCCATCGCGTTTGCCACCGCGAGTTCTGAAGCCGCGCTGCCGCGGGCCATGGAATCCATGGAAGCGTTTGGCGTGCCACGGCAAATCGTGGCGTTTGTGTTGCCGACAGGCTACAGCTTCAATCTGGATGGCAGCACGCTTTATCTGGCCATGGCGTCAATCTTCGTGGCGCAGGCGGCGGGCATCCACATGAGCCTGGGGCAACAACTCATCATGATGCTCACGCTCATGCTCACCAGCAAAGGCGTGGCTGGAGTGCCGCGCGCAATGCTGGTGGTGTTGATGGGAACGGTGGATTCGTTCCACCTTCCGGTCTGGCCGGTCTTTATTATTCTGGGCGTTGACCAGCTCATGGACATGGCGCGCACGGCGACCAACGTCCTGGGTAACTGCCTGGCCACGGCGGTGATCGCCAGATCAGAAGGCCAGCTGGGAACAGAAGCGCCATCGGCCACGGTGCTGGAAGCCATGGAGTCATGATCTCCGCACGATCATTGCTCGGTCATGAACTCGTCCCTCCGGAAAAGAATTTCCGCTGGCGTGGCGGAGAGATCACACGGCTGGAGGGATTCACGGACGCCGTCTTTGCCTTTGCCGTGACGCTGCTCGTGGTTTCGCTGGAAGTACCCAGAACATTTGACGAGCTCATCCTGGCGATGAAGGGTTTTGTCCCCTTTGCGATCTGTTTCACCGTCCTGGTTCAAGTCTGGTATTTCCATTACAAGTTTTCCCGCCGCTACGGACTGCAGACTACTTACACTATTGTTCTTACCGCATGCCTCATATTTGTTGTGTTGTTTTACGTTTATCCGCTTAAGTTTGTGTTCACTCTCGCCATCGGCGGACTCTCCGGCGGCCTAACTCTGCCACATGAACAACTCAGCCGCATGGTTACTACGAACCATCAGCTCTCTGTGATGTGGCTGGTTTACAGCGCGGGAATTATCGCCGTGTATGGGCTGTTCGCCATGCTCTACCAATACGCTTACAAGAAGCGGCATGAACTGGAACTGAACGAGTACGAAGCCCTGTGCACGCGCAATGCCCTGATTCATTTCACCGGGCTCTCCGGTGTGGGCGTAATCGTTGCCGTGGCGGCCGTGGTGACACCGGACAAATACGTTGCTTATGCCGGGTTCTTGTTCTCTCTCAACGGCGTGTGGGGATGGGTCGCCGGTTCGATCATGGGCAAGCAGCAGCGGCTGACGCTGGAGAGGATGCAGACTGCCTCGGCCGAATCACACTTGACGTAATTCCTTGATTCTCGTGATTCTCTGATAGCATTTCAGTAACTACATGCCTGCTGGCAAATTACATATTGTTCCTCTTGGCGGCCTGGGCGAGTTCGGCATGAACTGCATGGCCGTCCGCTGGGGCGATGACATCATGGTCATCGACGCCGGCCTCATGTTCCCCGAATCCGAGTTGCTTGGCGTGGACATCGTCGTCCCGGACATTACTTATCTTATGGAACACCGCGAGAAAGTCCGCGGGATCGTTCTTACACACGGGCATGAAGACCACATTGGCGGACTGCCGTGGGTGCTTTCTGAACTGAATGTTCCGGTTTATGGAACCGAGTTCACGCTGGCTCTGGTTGAGAACAAACTAGAAGAACACCAGTTGCTGGACAACGCCGACCTGCGGGAGATACAGGCGGGCAAGCGATTCCAGCTAGGACCGTTCACGGTAAATCCGATTCAGGTCACGCATAGCCTGGTGGATTGCGTGGCGCTGGCGATCCACACGCCGTTGGGTGTCGTCATCCATACGGGCGACTTCAAAGTTGATCCCACGCCCACGGACAACCGCCTGTTTGACCTGCACACGTTCGCCGAATATGGAAAGTCCGGCGAAGTGCTGGTGCTGTTGCAGGATTCCACCAATGCTGAACGCCGCGGCTACACGCCGAGTGAGCGCGCCGTTCGGGGACGCTTTGATGAAATCTTTGCGCGCGCGGAACAGCGGCTGTTTATCTCGTGCTTTTCGTCGTCGATCCACCGCATCAAGCTGGCGGTGGAGATGGCGCGCGAGTATCGCCGCAAAGTGGCGCTGGTGGGGCGATCGATCACCGAGTCCACGGAGATCGCGCAAGACCTGGGGTACCTGGATATCCCCGAAGGCACGATGATTCATCCGGGACAGATCAAGGAATATTCGCCGCAGCAGGTTTGCGTGCTGATCAGCGGCACGCAGGGCGAACCGATGTCCGCGCTCTCACGCGCCGCCGTCGATAACCACAAGCATGCCAAGATTGAGCAAGGCGATACGGTAGTGCTGTCGTCGCGCATCATCCCCGGCAACGAAAAAAGCATTTACCGGATGATTGATCATCTTTACCGCCGCGAAGCGGACGTGATCTATGACGATGGTTCGCAGCCTCCCGTCCACGTGAGCGGACACGCCAGCCAGGACGAACTCAAGTTGATCATGAACCTGGTGAAACCGAAGTATTTCATCCCCATCCACGGCGAGTACCGCCAACTGCGGGTGCATGCGGACATGGCGCGTTCCATGCATGGGTCCGTGGGCCAGGTGCTGATGATGGAAAGCGGCGACGTGATGGAATTTGACGAACTGGGAGCTCGCCGCACGGACAAAGTGGCCGTGGGCCGCATCTGCATCGATTCCGGTTCGCGCAGTGATGTAGTGGAAGACCTGGTGATCAAAGACCGCCGCCACCTGAGCGAAGACGGGTTCGTGCTGCCGATCATCGCGATCAACAAACTTACGGGAACGGTGGAGTCCATTCCGGAGATTGTGATGCGCGGGTTTGCCGCCGGATCAGAAGACGGCTTTCTGCAAGAAGCGCGCAAACTGGTGACCAACACGCTGGACAACTCCACGGCGGAAGAAAAAGCTGACTACGGCGTGATCAAGGAAAAAATCCGTACCGACCTGAAGCGGTTTATTGCTAAAACTACGCAACGGCGGCCGTTGATCATGCCGGTGATTCTGGAGATCTAGTGTCTGCCAGCGGGCGTGCGCGCAAGCTCCGATATTCCCTCGTCGGCGTGATTTTCCTGCTGGTCGGGTGGTCACTCGCCCGCCATACGGTGGACGATCATCTACGCGCGATGTCTCTATTGATGCGTTTTTCCGATCCGCAAGCCACGGGCTTTACTGCCCGCTTTGCGCAAAGGCCGTTCACAACGGAATTAACCGCGGTTCAAACCCCGCAAGGTCCGCTCAAGTATCGTTTATATATACCGCAGGGCGTGGAGCATCCGCCGGCGCTGATGGTTCTGCATGGCATCCATAATCTTGGTCTGGAAGAACCGCGGCTGATTCGTTTTGCCAGCGCGGCGGCCGGAGCCGGGATGCTGGCCATGACTCCCGAGCTGACGGACCTTGCCGACTATCAGGTAACGCCCAAGACGATTGACACAATTGGCAACGCGGCGGAAGTCCTGAGCCAGCGGGTAGGACACAAGGTGGGAGTGATCGGACTAAGCTTTGCCGGAGGGCTGGCGCTGCTGGCGGCGGAGCGTCCTGAATACGCAAGCAGGATAGGCTTTGTGGTCACCGTGGGCTCGCATGACGACATGGGGCGCGTGGCGCGGTTCTTTGCCGGAGACATGGTGGAGCGTCCGGATGGCTCGAAGCAACCTTTTTCCGCACATGAATACGGCGCGTTTGTTCTGGCCTACACCCATCTGGACGATTTCTTTGCGGCCGAGGACATCCCCGATGCCCGCCAAGCCCTGAAGCTGTGGCTCTGGGAAAAACAGGCAGACTCTCTGCAAGCAGCAAGCGGGATGAGCCTTCCGGGCCAGGCCGAGTTTGACAGGCTGATTCATCACCGCGGCGACCTGCAGCCGGAATTGATGCAGGAGATCCAGAAACATAGCGCGGAGATGGCGGCCGTTTCACCGCACGGCAAGATCGGCGACCTGCAAGTGCCGGTATTTATCCTGCATGGCACAGCCGACAACGTGATTCCTGCATCTGAATCAGAGTGGCTGGCGAAGGATGTTCCAGCAGCGAAGCTCAGGCGGGTGCTGATCAGTCCTGCGCTGATCCACGTGCACCTGGAAGACAGCGTGCCGTTTTCGCAAAAGTGGGACCTGATCGAATTCATGTCGCAGGTGCTGGAAAGCGCACGGAAGTTGGCCAGCGACTAGGGCCGCAATAGAAGGTTTTCCGCGGAAGTTGGTAAGATCAAAGCACACCCATGGTCACTCTGTACGACATACAACAGGCGCGCGCGCTGTTGCGCGGGATTGCCGTGCGCACTCCGCTCGTCACCTGCCAACTGGGCGGCGGCAAAACGATCTTTATTAAGCCGGAAAACCTGCAACCCATTGGGTCGTTCAAGCTGCGCGGCGCGTACAACAAGATCTCATCGCTCACACCGGACGAACGCAAGCGCGGCGTGGTGGCGCATTCCAGCGGTAATCATGCGCAAGGCGTGGCATTTGCCGCCAGCGCTTTGAGCGTGCGCGCCACCATTGTGATGCCCAGCAACGCGCCGAAAGTAAAGCTGGACGCCACGCGGTCCCTTGGCGCGGAGATCGTGCTGGTGAGTCCCGCGAGTGAAGACCGCATCCGCAAAGCCGAAGAGCTGGAAAAGGAACGTGGAATGATCGCCGTGCCTCCGTATAACGACGAGAGGATCATCGCCGGCGCAGGGACGGTTGGACTGGAAATTCTGGAAGACATGCCGAATGTGGACGTCGTCCTGGTACCCGTCGGTGGCGGAGGACTGATCAGCGGCATCGCCGTGGCCATCAAGGAACAAAATCCGAAGATCAAGGTCATCGGCGTGGAGCCGGAATTTGCGGCGGACGCCCGCGAGACCCTGCGCACGGGCACAATACAAAAAACACTGGCGGAAAACGCGGCCAAGACCATTGCCGACGGGCTGCGCTCACAGAGCCTGGGCAACATCACGTTTGAGCACGTCCGCAAATATGTGGACGCGATTGTGGCGGTAACTGATTCAGAAATTAAGCGGGCCATGCGGCACCTGCTGTTTGCTGGGCGAGTGATGGCAGAACCCAGTGGAGCGGTGACCACGGCGGCCGCCATGTTCCATGCCAATGAAATTCCCCCGGGCACTACTGTTGCCGTGGTAAGTGGCGGTAATATGGAGCCACAGCTTTTTAAAGACATTCTGATGGGCACGGAATGAAACAGTCCAGGCGATGCGGCCAGGTGCTGCTCGTTGTTATTGTTTGCGGTGTTATTGTTTGCGGTTTGACGGCATTGGCCGCTGACAAGGAACACGGAACATTGGTCCGCGATGCTGCGTTGTACGTTACTCCCGGATCGACATCAGAAAAGATTGGGCGGGTAGAACGGGGACGCGACCTGATAGTGCTGGAACACATTGAGCTGGCAGCAACGGCCGCAGAGCAAACAAGCGTTGCCGAGAAAGCGCCCTGGTTCAAAGTTTTTGTTACGCTGCCGCAAGGGACGGCAGTTCGCGAGATGACCGGATGGTTACCGGCGCTGGGAGTGGTCACCTTCTCCACGCCGAACGGGGACCGCATTATTTACGGAGAAGCCGTGGACTCAGAGAACCAGGCAGAACAACGGGGCGGACGCAAAGGCGCGGCGGACGATGCGATGCGCTTGTACTATCGCGTAGGAGATCTGTTCCCGAATTCACCGCTGGCCGCAGAAGCAACCTGGCGTTCAGCGGACATTCGCTGGCAGTTAGAGAAGAACCAGATCAGGTCGCGACCCTCGCAACGTGACCTGAGTCCCGATGCTCGGGGCCACGTGGACGAGCAATGGATGAAGGAGATCATCAAGAGGTATCCGCACACGCGGTGGGCGGACCTGGCCGCATATGACATGATCGACAACAGATTGTGTGGCGAGTGGAAGGGCCTGGCGGCTTGTCCGGAAAAAGAGTCGGACATCTACGAGCGTTACGCGCGCGAGCACGCGCAGTCGCCCAAGGCCGCGGAAGCTCTCTACTACGCCGCATGGCGGCAAGCAGTCCTGGCGGACATCTACCGGATCAACAGTGATGGCACAAGAAGCGCTTTGGCCCGGAAGAAAGCTCGGGCACTTGCGCAGGAAATCGCAAGCATGCCGACTGATGGCGATTGGCAGCCGCGAGCCGCAGTTTTGATTTTCAAACTGGAGCGGAACATTCCGCTGTATGGACCCGGTCCGGAGTAGGTAGCTGAACTAAGAGCTGAATAAGGTGACTACGTTGAAGCATCGCACACATCCCGGGCTGCTGACCGCACTCCTGCTGGTCGCCGCGGCTGCATTCGCGGCGGGGCCCGAGAAGGAGCACGCCACGCCGATCCGGGAGACCAACCTCTCGGCTTCACCCGATGCCAACGCGGAAAAACTGATGCCGCTGGAACGCGGACGCGATTTGATCGTCCTGGACCGCTCAACTCCCGCAGGCGGACAAGCCTGGCTTAAAGTAGCGGTGCCGCCTGTGGCCAGCGGCGATAAAACAGGCCGGCCGTCAACTGACACGCAAAAGCAAAAAGAAGAAATGACCGGCTGGGTGCCGGCGACCGTGGCCGTTGCCGCGTCCACGATGAATGCCGACCTGATCATTTATGGCGAAGCAGTAAATTCGGAAAACGAAGCCGAGCAACGTCGCGGACGGCGCAGCGCCGCGGAAGACGCATTGCGCTTGTATCAGCGCGTGGCGGAGTTTTTTCCCACGTCTTCCGTTGGCGGCGAAGCCCTGTGGCGCCATGCCGACATCCGCTGGCAACTGGACCGGGCCAGAAGTAAGGGTCCGGCGGACGAGCAGCTGTTGCAGGCGGTGATCAAGAAATATCCCGGAACAAAGTGGGCCGACCTGGCCGCGTTTGATCTGCTGGACAACAAGATGTGCCCGGCGTGGAACGGGCTGGCGGAATGTCCGCAGAAAGAGTCCCTGGCGTACGAACAGTACGCGCGGGAACATCCGCAGTCTTCCAAATTTGCCGAGGCGCTTTACAACGCGGCATGGCGGCAGGCGGTGATTGCCGATATTTTCCGCGGCAATGCACAACGGGCCAGCAGCACTGCGGCCCATGATCGCGCGCTGGCGCTGGCGCAGGAAGTTACCAGCCAGTTGAGTCCGGACTGGAAGACACGCGCCGGCGACCTTATCTATAAGTTGCAACAGAACATTCCGGTGTACGGAGTGCAACAATGACAGGACCAGGGATTTCCCCCATCAAAGATATAGACATCAAAGACATAAAGAAGATGCGGGCAACACGTCCTTTAACGGCGCTAGCTTGCGGCGGACTGGCCGTGCTTGTGGCCGTTACCATGTTGGGTGCGGCGACCAATGCGTCCGCGGCGCCGCCAGAAAAAGAACACGGAACACTGGTGCTGGAAGTTCCGATGTACGTCTCACCAGACACGAACGCGCAAAAAGTGGCCAACGCGACGCGCGGCCGCGACACGTTCCTGATGGACCGGTCAATGATTGGCGGTAAAGCCTGGGCCCACGTGCTGGTGGTGGTGGACACCGACCGCATGGAACCGCGCGAAGTGAGCGGATGGGTGGAAGGCCGGGCGGTGGTTTCGCAGTCCACGCCGAAAGGCGACGAAATCATTTTTGGCGAAGCCGTGGACGCTGAGCGCCAGGCGGAAGGCGGCCGTCGCAACGCCGGACAGGACGCAATGCGGCTTTATTACCGCATGCAGGAATATTTCCCCAACTCCCCGCTAGCGGCGGAAGCCATGTGGCGCTTTGCCAATCTCCGCTGGCAACTGGAAAAATCCGGCTTGCTTACCCGGCCATCTGCCCGTGAGCGCCGCGCCGACATGCGCACCGAAATTGATGACGAGGCAATGCGCGAGTTGATCAAGAAATATCCGCATACCAAGTGGGCTGACTTGGCTGCGTATGACATGCTGGACAACAAACTCTGCGGCGAATGGAAAGATGACGTCCGGTGTCCGGAAAAAGAATCTGAGATGTACGAACATTACGCGCATGAACATCCGCAATCGCCGAAAGCGGCGGAAGCCCTGTACAAAGCGGCGTGGCGGCAGGCAGCGCTGGTAGAGATGTACAAGACAGTGCACCAGACCGACAAAAGCGAGAAAGCCAGGAAGAAGGGCATCGAAATCGCGCAGGAAATTTCGTTGAAATATCTGGAAGGCGATTGGCGTCCACGGGCGGCTTCGCTGATGTACGCGTTGCAGCAGAATGTCCCCGCCGACCTGAATGGCGGGCGAAGCTTCGGCAACTAATTCCCATAAAATGATTCGCGAAAGCTGGAGGCCGCTTGAACGAGTACTTACTGTCTGTGCTGCTGGGTGTGGTGGAAGGGCTGACGGAATTTCTTCCGGTAAGTTCCACGGCGCATTTGCGAATCTGCGAAGCCCTGCTGGGAATTGATCTGGGCAACGGTTTCTGGAAGATGTACTCCATCGTGATCCAACTGGGCGCGATCCTCTGCTTGCCGATTTATTTCCGTTCGCGCATTGCAAAGTTCCTGAACACTTTCCCCCAAGGCGAAAACAAAGACCGCACAGCGCTGAATCATCCACTCACGTTAGTGCTCATTGCTTTTGTCTGCACCGCTGGTCCGGCGTTCCTGCTGACGAAAATTATCGGCAAGCACCTGGAAAGCCTGGTGGTAATGGGCTGTTCGCTGCTGATCGGCGGAATCATCATGTGGATTGTGGACGCGATGTTCGGCACGCCGAAAGACGGTGGCCGCTACAAGACCGAACATGTAGAAGAAATAACGCTGTTCCAGGCCATCTGGATTGGCATCTGCCAGATCGCGTCGGCGGTGTTTCCCGGGACGTCACGTTCCATGTCCACGATCGCCGCGGGACAGATCGCGGGCATGTCACGGCCATCCGCGTTGGAATTTTCCTTCTTCCTTTCGATCCCGACGATGGTCGCCGCCACGGTCTACGATCTGTGGCGCACACTCCATCCCAAACATGGCGCGGAACCTCTGGGCCGCATGCCGGCAAATTCCCAGGAATGGATTGTTCTGGCCATTGGCTTTGTGGTGTCGTTCATTGTGGCCTGGGGCGTGGTGGCGTGGTTCATGCATTGGGTAAGGAAAAAAGGTTTTGCGCCATTCGCCATCTACCGCATCGTTGTTGGGTCGGCCCTTCTGATCTGGCTTTGGAAAAGCGGCGGCCTGCACTAGAGCGTTGCTTTTGGCTTTTAGCTCTTGCTTTGGCTAATTGCCAATTACTAATGGCTAGCGCCGTCAGGCCCTACTCACAAACTCCCGCGTCTCCGTGGACACCTTCACCTTCTCCCCTTCTTTGATGAACAGCGGCACGCGGATTTCGAGCCCTGTTTCCATCGTGGCCGGCTTGGTCACGCTCCCACTGGACGTATCGCCCCGGACGCCGGGCTCGGTATGCTTCACCGCCATCTCCACATGCGGCGGCAACTGCAAGCCGATGGGATTGCCGTTGTACTTGTGCACCTGGATAATCAGGCTCTCCACCAGAAAATCGCGGGCGTCGCCAATCATGTCGTCGTTCAGCGTAAGGGTCTCAAAACTTTCCTGGTCCATAAAGTAGGTGCCGTCGGCGTCACTGTACAGGTAGCTCGCGGGGACCATCTCCAGGTCGGGCTCCTTGAACTTGTCACTGGCTTTGAACGTCTTGTCAAAGACCGCGCGGGTGAGCAGATTGCGCATCTTCAGGCGGACCAGCGTCTGTCCGCCACGCGCCGTGGGCGTGGAGACCTCCACGTCCAGACAGTGGAACGGAGTGTTTTCAAACTCAAAGAACATCTTGCGCTTGATGTTGATGGCGTCAATCAGTGCGGCCATGAGCTCCTCAAAAACGATGTGGATAGTGGGGGAACTGAATAGGATAGCAGTTTTTAAAATTCATCCTATCTCCCCCTATCGTTCATCCCAAGATCTAAAGGACTTACCACGCCGCATCCCAATCGACGCTCGTGTCGCGCAGCCGCCCTCGGCTGCGGGGTCCGCTCTCCGCTCCCATTCCTTTGCGACCTCTGCGTCCTCTGCGGTAAGAGCCTTTGCCTTTCCGATCACGGCGATGTCGGGCGATCACCGGGGTCCCCAGACTCGCGCCTATCTTGCGCGGGATGGGGTGGGGTCACGTGCGATCCCGGCGATTGCATCGTGTGCAGCCGGGGAGATCCCTGACATTTTAGACCGGGGACATAGCAGACACTTTTTCTGGTTTTGGTTTGAGGGGAAGGGGTGCAGGGGAAGGGGAAACGTCCCCTTCCTCTGCT
>Ga0075024_100000052_pt1 | contig 29426 bp, 20 predicted proteins | sample Str013_2_FD_71389 | JGI IMG/M metagenome (GOLD analysis project Ga0075024, IMG submission 71389) | Freshwater sediment microbial communities in response to fracking from Pennsylvania, USA - Straight Creek_MetaG_SC_2013 | ecosystem: Environmental > Aquatic > Freshwater > Creek > Sediment... | reverse complement strand
GTGGAGAAGAACGCGTCGGCATTCTTGGACTGCAAACGGTTCATGGGGTCGTACTGGTAAACGGTGGTGTGGCCGTTGAAATCTTTTCGCGAGGTCAGGTTGCCGGCCAGATCGTAACGTAAGACTCGCTCTGGCCCACGGGCAGCGTGCGGACGGTGCGGCGTCCAAGTTGATCGTAAGCGAACGTCGTGACGTGACCGTTGGCGTCCGTCTGCGAAATGCGCTCACCGATCTCGTCATACCCGTAGCGGGTGACCAGAGGCAAGCTGTTCAAGGTTTGCGTAACGGACGTGAGCCGCCCCACGGTGTCAAACCCGAACTGCGTGACTTTGCCTGCCTGATCGGTGCGGGAATCCATGCGGCCCAGGAAATCATAGTGCTCCAGGGACGCGCTTTGGTCTTGATAGATGGTCTGTGTGCGGCGTCCGAGCCGGTCATAAACAAAAGTGGTGGTGTGCTGCAGCGCGTCCGTCATGGACGTCTGATTGCCCACGTTGTCATACGCAAACGCTGTCGCTTTGCCCGCGGCGTCGGTCACCTTGCTGCGGCGGTCGGCATCGTCATAATCAAAATGCGTCTGGTGGCGGAGCTGGTCAAAGGTGTCTGACACGCGACTGGCTGTGTCATACACGGTCTCGGTGAACGAAAGATCGGGGAAGTGCGTCTTAGTGAGGCGGCCGATTTCGTCGTAGTCGTAGGTGGTCACATGTAGGCCGCGGTCCTGGAAGCTGATGCGGCGGCCTTCAAGGTCGTAGCCGCTCACTTCAAACGTGGCATCAGGGTAGGTGGTCTTGCTCAATCGACCTTGCGTGTCATAGTCGAAATGCGTGGTGCGGTTGAGTTGGTCAATCACATCGGACTGTTTGCCGATGGCGTTGTATTTGATCTGCGTAAACGAACCGTCAGCGTACGTGGACTTAATCAGACGGTCGTTCGCGTCATAGTCATACAAGGTCAACAGGTCTTGAAGCGTTCCGTTGGGTAAAGTGCGCGTGACTTTTTGAGTTTTCTTGTTGCCGTTGGCGTCATACGTGTAAGTAGTGGGAACGCCGTTGGCGTCAATCTGTTGCGTCAGGTTTCCGGTGAGGTCATATGCAAAGCTACCGGTCGGAACGTTGTCCACGGCGATGGTCTTGACCTGGCCGTTAGGGAAGTAAGTGTAGGCCTTGACGTGACTTTCGGCATCGGTGGTAGAGAGCAGGTTGTTTTTCGTGTCATACACATTGTTGGTGGCATTGATTATTTTTCCCACCCTTTGCTATGCAAAGGGTAGGGCACCCGCAGCGATTGGGTCAGGCGAAAAAGGGTGGGCCACCCGCCCCACCCGCAACGCGGATTGGGTCAGGGGGAAGGTGGGCAGCCCTTGACATTTCGTTTTATAGAACCGCCCAGTCCTCACTGATCCCCACCTTCAGCCACCAATATAGACATACGCGTACATTTCGTTTGGTTCGATTTGGAGCTACAGTAATAACTAAAAGAATCCTTATATTGATCCCAGGTGGGAAGCTGCGCTACTGGAACAAAGGGATTGATCCAAGGGTATGACTGATCATCAACGAACCACCTATCATTTCGTATCACAATTGCGACGTCTGGCATTCCCACCTGACCTTCGATACACTTGGCAATTGCCAAAGCAGAATCAAATGATAAAGTCTGCCTCAAAGCAATGCTGAAGTTTACACTTACTCTTGGCGTTGCGGAGTTTGGAAGAGTCTTTCGAAATGTTACTTCCAGCAAGTCGTATTCGGTACCATTCACCCGCCCGTGGAACACATTGTCGCCATTGAGAGCGATCTCTTCGACTCGTCCTTCAGCATCACGAATGCGCAAAGTAGCATGGTCCTTTACCTTAACTAACTCCGCCATCGCCGACAGTTTCGGTAGAAGCTCACTGTATTCAGAGCGCCAAAACTCATAGGAATAATCGGTGACACCTTTACCGGAGCGCAACAGAAATGCCAGCGGCTTTTGCGTGTAAATCGTCAGCTTTGCTAAGCTGGCATTGCGAGTCTCGTGCAGAAAGGAATTAGATAACTTGAGCACGTAAGCACTTGAGAAGTCGTTCGGTTGGATCAAGAAGTCCTTTTGCACTACCGAGCCTTCTAGTTGGTAGAGCACCTCTTGCCCTGAACATGCTGCCATTGCGATCGAGAGAAAACACACCAGCAGGTTGATTCTCATGGAGTCCTCGTACAGTCGTTGGCAATCCAGTTTGAAATGTCGGACGTACCGCGGTTTTTGTGTTCGAGGCCATAGTCGCTGAACGCGTCGAATATCTCTTGGTCATTCCACCCCGTATATGCGTGCAGCTCTTCATGGACAAGATCATTCCCTTGTGTACCCTTATCCTCCATAAAAAAGTCTGGACCCAAGATGATCGCTGGCCGCGTACCGTTGCTTATAGTTACTGCTACATGACCGGATACGGTTCTGAATAGACTTGTTCCGTTTCCATTTCCGCTAACATCATCCTGGGTAAAGCTCGCAAGAGGGGCATCTGAAGACGGAATGTCATAAGTATTTGTGCTATCAACACTCTTTAGAAAATCTTTGGTGCTGTAGCCGGCAATGACAGCGTTGAAAACGTCATTGCAATGAGATTTGCCGAAATTCTTGAGTTTCTTTTTCAAAGTATTAGCCCAATCAGGGGATCCCCAAGGTACTAACGCAACAAGCTTGCAATTGTCTATCAATTTGCCGATGTGAACATGGTCACCTCCATCTGTCCACCAAATATTTCTCATGGGGGTGGTGCACATCCACATCATTGGAGCGAGCCCCGCTGGATCCACGGCATTAACAGGATCATTCATTGCGTACTCGTATCGGTTGAGCGACTGTGGCGCGTCCAAACGACCGGCAACGGGATCGGCTCCAATAAATCTGCCTTGGCCAGAAGCATGATACCGAGAAATGGCATAGTTGAGCCCTGTTTCTCCAGTCCCTGAATCATTTTCATAACTGGTAAATTTCAGCTTATCCGTGGCACTGGGTTCATACCAGGCCTCACCAAAGGGGAAATGACCAAAGCTTCGCGTTACCGTGCCGGTCGAATCGGTCTCGGCGCGGTTTGAGAGATGGTCTGGGTGATGGTATGTGGTGTTCGCGCCGGCGATCGTCGCCAAGAGTTGCCGACCGGCATATATGTATTCTCGGCTCAAGCTCCCGCCCACATATTCGGCAATGGGCTTGGTGCCGGAATAGACGTAGGTCGCAGTGGTTCCGCCCACAACTTTCTTGATGCGCAGCGGACCGATATAGGTGTACGTGGGCGGGCCCCCGTTGATTTTTGTGAGGCGATTGGCTCCGTCAAAAGTGTAGGCCGCAGTGGCGTCATGAGTCATATTGCCAGCGTTGTCATAGGTGAATCCAGAAATGCGATTGGTGGCAGGATCCACGACTAACTGAGTGGTCCCAATGCTTACGCTGCCGCCGGTCAACTGCTGCTGCAGGCGGTTACCCAAACGATCATACCCCCAATTCAGGCTCCAAGTCCCTGGAATACCGGCGCTCACCGTGCCGGTTTGCGCGGTTTTGAGGCGCGACCAAGCGTCATAGGCGAAGTATTCCGATTTTGTGGGGTCTTCCGTTCCGGGCGCGGTGTAGAAGTGCATGGCCTGAATCTGGCCGTTGTTGTTGGGCACAGAGGCGGAAGTGTAATCGTAGCCGAGATTCAAGATTTCCGAGGATCCCTTGAAATAGCGGAGAGTTGAGAGCTGCAAATGATCATTGTACGTGAACAGGCTTGTCACGCCGTTGCCCAGGGTGAAGCCAAGCGTTTCGCCCGCGGGGTTGTAGCTGGGATTGTTGAGATATACGGTGGCGGCGTCGCTGACGGAGCTAAGTCGACCGACGGTGTCCGGAGTCTGATTCACCGTGCGTCCGCTGGGATAAGTGATGGAGGTAAGCTGGCTGAGCAGATTGTAGCCGTATCCGACGGGATAATGGGTGGAGTCAATCAGGTTGTCAACCTGCGCTATGCGGCCGAAATTATCATAGGTAAAAGTCTCGGAATTTGTGCCTTCGATGATCTGAGTCAAGCGGCCCAAGGCAAAGGCGGCTGCGCCACCGGTGTCATACGTGTAACTCACGCTGGGTGTGCCGTCACTGTAGGTTACGCCCGCTGGGCGGTTGATGCCGTCATAGGTAAAAGTCTTGATGATTGAGCGCGCGTCCAGGACGCGGCACACCAAGGATGGATCGCCGGAGCAACTCGCTCCATTCACGTCCGTGTAGTAGTTGGTCACGGTACCCGATTCCGGCGTGGTGGTGCTGGTTACGCGGCCCAGACTGTCATAGGCGTAACTGCGCGGCTGGCCCGAAACAGGCGCGCCGTTCAGCAACTGCAAGGCACCTTGAGAGACGGAAACCAAGTGGTCCAGCAGGTCATAGCCGTACGTGGTACGAAGCGGGCGATTGATGCTAGGAGAGTCCGAGGAAACGGAGTTGTCCCCGCCGGTGAGATTTGGGCCAGAGACGATACCGCCAAAAGAAGGCCCGCCGAAATCCGTAACATCGTTGGTCGACGAAGACGACGAAAGCGAATAATTGCCGACGGCGCCGGCCTGTTTGGCAGTGAGATTGATGGTGGAGCCGGTAACGCTGGCGCTTACGGGATAGGCAGTATCTCCGTTGATGGCAAGGGCCAAAGCTGACGCGAGGGTGGAGGGCGTGCTGCCCTTACCGTAGGCGGTTGATTTAGGGGAGTTGTTAACTTTGACGATGACTGTGCCGGTATCGTACGTGTATAGGTTCTGGTTGATGCAGCCCGCTTCAAGATTGCAAACAGATTGCTCCAAACCTGAAATAGTAACCGACCCCGAAGCAGTTAGCGCATCGCCCCAGCCCGGCTCGGCCACTTCAATGAGGCGTCCCAAGGCATCGCTGAAGTTCTTGCGCTGTTTTCCCGCAGGGTCAGTGATCAGGACAGAGTTGCCGGAATATAGGTACTGAGTGAACCCGGCGCTGGGAGGCGTGACCTGTTTGGCGCGGCCCAGACCGTCATAAGAAAATGTGCTGTAAACCGGTGTGCCAGAAATAAACGGATTGGAAACCTGGCTGCGCCGCCAGAGTTTGTCATACACATATTGGACGGTGCTGATCAAAGTTGTGCCGTCTTTGTTGTCCACTTGCGTGACGTGACCAAGACCATCAAACGTGGCAACCGTGATGCCGGTATTACCAGCGTTGGCGGTTGAGCTGGTAACGGTGGGAGAAAGTGCAGTGTCGCCAAAAACGGTCTTGAGCTGCACCACGGTGCTGCCTTGAGGCGGGAGGTTGGCCTGGATGCGGCGCATCATGGAGTCATACTGATATTGGGTGACCTGGCTGTTTTCGTCCGTGGAGGTGAGAACAAGCCCAAAATCAGTGTTGTAGGTGGCGCTGGTGGTGAATTGAGTCCCGCCAGTGGGCCCGCGGACAACCGAGTCCGGATAACTGTATTGAGTGCCGCTGCTGAAATTGAAGACTTCTTGATTGCAGCAGTCCAGTTGCGCCGTCCGAAGATTGCCAAGCGAATCATAGTTAAAGTTCGAATAACTTGCCCAGAGCCCGCCGCAGCGTTGGAAAAGCGCGTGACCGACGAAAGATTGCCACGAGTGGTCATGCCGGAGCCGTAATTGGCGTCGTCATGGCTGGAGGCGCCGGTAATGGAGGTGAAAGGAGTGGAGTCATACGCCAAGTCGGTGCGAGCGATAATGTTGCCAGTACCCTGTCCGTCTTTGACAAGAACTTGCGTGGGCAGGTTGACGATCCCCTTGATGAGATAAGGATTGGCGGTGGAGAACGCGGTGACGGTATGGCGTTTCAATGACGCATCAAAATCGTACTCATATACGTCAGTGGTATTGCTATAAGCATCATAAGCGTACTGGACCGACGACTGCTGTCCGCTGTCATTCAAGACAGTCGCGACGCCGGAAAGCAGCGTGTTACTGTTCAAGTTGGACGCGAACCACGTGTAATTCATGGTGCGAAGCAACGTGTTCGAGCTGTCTTTCAATTGCACCGAAGAAAGCAGTCCCGTTGACTGATTGAGGTTAGTGACCGAACTGTTTCCCAGCGGGTCAGTAACCGTCATGCTGGTGACTACGCCGGTCCCGGCCTTGACGGGCGAATATGTCCAAGTCGATAGATTGTTGGCTGTTCCGTCTGGAGAGACTGTCTGCTGGGTATATGCGGGAGCGTCTGTTAGCAGGCCCTGGCTGCGCGCCGGATAGTTGTAGCTGACATAACTGCGCGTGAAGCCTCCGGCGCTGAGTTGCTCAATCTTGTTGATGATGCCCCAATCGCCATAAGTGAAGCGGTATCCCGTGCCGTTGGCGTACGTGCATCCAGTAATCGCATAAGTTTGGTCGTTCGTGGGAGCGCCGCTCACGGCGAGCCCGGAAAATCCGTACCACGAGTAACCGGTTGCATACAGGTTGGCCGGAGTCCAAGTGAAGGTGACGTAGGTGTGGACACCGCCGGAGTCGCTTGGCGCGTTCTGCGTGATACTGCCCAACTGTTTAAGGCCAGTAGCGGTGGTGTTGTAGTTGAAAGTGATGACACGGCCCATGGTGTCAGTAATGGACTGAATCAGCTGGTCATGGCCGCTCAAATATGCAATGGAAATGAAGTTTCCGTTGGTGTCTTTTATTTTTGTGGGGCGATAGAGCGCCGGATGCGACAGACCTACTTGGCTGGGGAACAATTCGTACGAAACCGTGGTGCCGTTCTTGTATGTGAGAACATTGTTCGCAACGTTGAAGTTGATGTAACTGCCGTCCAGAGACGGGAGGGGACGCTTCGTTCCATCAGCTTCCGTAAGAATCCAAGTTCCGCTGCGCCACTCAGTTTCGATATATCCGAAGTCCAGCCGAAAGCCGTAGCTCGGATTATCACGATCGGCGTTGAACGTGATGGTGCCGCCTGTGGTATCAACATCCCATATGCGGCTGTTGTAGTAGAGATTGAGATTCAGATCCAAACCGTTGCGTCCAGGCAGAGAAAGGACGGGCACCGTGTAGTTGTAGCTCTGGCTGCCAACCACCGTGTTGGTTGGCATAGGCACAATCTTTGGTCCGCCTACAACGGCCACCGTGGGATTGCCGTTTCCGCGCCCATTCGGAGTTTGGATGCGCGCCAGAACAGCACCAGCATAGGACGGCGTGCCCATATTAGGAGTACAGGTGGTGTCGCAGTTCGGAGCTTGAGCAAGCGCGTTTAGGGTAAATGGAGCCGGTGCAAACAACAGGACACAAGACAGCAACACACGCCGAGGAATCATTTAGACGTTCTCCAGGGAGCTGTGGTAGTGAGCCAACTATGAAAGCAACTAGAAAGATAGTTTCTAAGTAAATTCTTGTCAAACTTATTTTGGGGCATGTGCGGAAATGCGTCATAGAACTGTCCTAGTTCGTGCTGGGACATAGGGCGAATAAATGGTAGACTATCGTGCAAGCTGTAGGTTGGCTGAAAGGGCTAACAGCTTCTAACACCGAAGAGAGGGGGAAAGCTGTTGAAGTCCACGCCAAACTGGGATGAATCGCATCGCGTACCGCTGAAACCCACGCCAAATTGGGATGCGGCGCGTAAGTCCTTTAGATCTTGGGATGGAGAGGGAGGGGGAGAGTGCAGCGAGAAACATTAATGCTTCGCCGAACTGTTGGTGGTCGCCACGAAGACATTGGCCGTGATTGATACGCTCTTAGGCGAGCTGTCCACCTTGCCGTCATTCACGATCAATTGCACCAGATAGAGACCAGGCACATTCGCAACGAAGGTTGGGTTCACGATATTCGCATTCGACAGCACGGCGGTCCCGCCGGCCGGTTGCGAGAGAATCGCCCAACGGTAGGTCAGGGGATCGCCATCGGCGTCGGTTGATCCGCTGCCATCCAATAAGACCGTGGCTCCCGCAGTCACCGTCTGGTTGGGGCCCGGGTTCGCGACAGGAACTGAATTCAAAGTGGAGATCGTGACAGTGGCAGGAGCGCTGTTCACGATTCCGTCGTTCACGATCAACTGAATGACGTAGCTGCCGGCTTTATCCGCGGTGAAGACCGGGTTTGACGAGGTCGCTCCGGAAAGGGTTGCCGTGCTCCCCAATGGGGTGCTCAAAATCGCCCAAGAGTAGGTCAGTGTTTGGCCGTCCACGTCGGACGAGGTTGTGCCATCAAGCGTTACCAGGCTTCCCAGAGGCACAGTTTGTGCCGGTCCTGCGTTCGCAACTGGCGCAGAATTTACGTCACTGATCGTTACGGTTGCAGGAGTGCTGTTTGCCGTACCGTCGCTGACGATCAACTGGGCCACGTAGTTGCCCAGAACGTCCACGGTGAACGTCGGTTTCACAGCATGGACGTCAGACAATACGGCGGCGCTGCCGGTAGGCCTGCTCAGCAGAGACCAGGTGAAGGTGAGGGAATCGCCGTCAATGTCGGTCGAACCGCTGCCATTGAGAGTCACTAAACTACGGGTGGTGACGGTTTGGTTGGGCCCTGCGTTGGCAACGGGCGGAGAATTCACGTCACTGATGGTGACCTGAGACGGAGCGCTGTTTACCGTCCCATCGTTTACCACTAGCTGGACAACGTAGCTCCCCTTCTTGTCGGTCACAAACGTTGGATTCACAATGGCCGGGTTTGAGAGTGTGGCGCTGCTGCCCACTGGTGCACTCACCATAGACCACAGGTATGTAAGAGGATTGCCATCAACGTCACTGGATGCGCTGCCGTTCAGCTGTACTGTCTGTTTGGTTGTTACAGTCTGATTTGGTCCCGCATTGGCCACCGGAGGTGAGTTCTTGGTGCTGATCACAATAGTGGCTGGAGTGCTGTCTACTTTACCGTCGTTAACTATAAGTTGCGCGGTATAGCTTCCCGGCTTATCGACTATAAAAGTCGGGGTGGCCGTAGTTGCTCCACTAAGCACGGCTGTGCTGCCAGTAGGAACGCTGACGAAACTCCAGCGGTAGGTAAGAGGATCTCCATCCGCGTCTGTTGACCCAGTGCCATTCAGTTGCACAGTGGTGCCCACGAAAACAGTTTGTGCCGGGCCGGCATTGGCCACGGGAGGATGATTGGTGGCACATGCGGCAGAAGTGCTGGAAGCCGTGGAGGTCCGGTTCAGGTTGTCCGGCCCCTTCAGGGACCACACCAGGTTGCTGCCGTTGAAGGGAACGTCAAATACAAATTGTTGCCGGCCCGGCAGAAAGACCGTGGTCTGCCCGCGGTTGGTCGGGGTCGGCGTAAATTTATTGTTCGTTCCGACCGGAATTGTGACATTCACCGTATTCAGGTTTTGATAGCCGAAACGCGCGGTGAAGTAGCCGCCGCCGTTGTTGACCACGCACTCCAGTACCGGCTTGACTGCAGCATTGGTGATCGCGGTAAGCACTGCGAGCGCACCTGGGATTTGCGCTCTTTGCGTCATCGCATAGCTGCTTGCTGCTCTTGCTGGCAATCCACTCCGGCCCAGGGAACCCTTTGTACTGTTTCCAGATGCCAGCGAATGGGCAAGCTCCCCAGCCAAATGAACTCCGGCTAGAGACGGCACGATCCATGATTTCGTGGCCCGATGAGTGCCAGAGGCAGGCAGTGATGTGAACGCGAGCGACCAGGCCAGCGCCAGGCTGATGATCTTAAAGATGCTATTTTGAGGACGGCAGAAACGGTTAGAAGAACTATAAAGACGCACAAAGCTCCTAAGATCAACAAATAGATACTCTGCTAGTCGCCAGATATCTTCTCCGTGAACTATAGGGCTATAGTTCTTACACTGGCCGAAACTACAATAACAAGTCCCGGTATTTAACACGATAGCTTGCCTTGTCTTCAAGTAAAAAATATAGCTCCATGCTTTTTGGCCACGAGTGAGTAAGAAGGCTCAACTGTTACTTTCATGTTGCTCTTGCCGCGGACTATTGATATCGAAGCTTATTCATGCCGCTTGGATTTCGGTTTGGAGCATGGGCGAGCAGTGTTATTCGGAATAGACAATCAAGCTCCTTCATGTCGCTGGCGGCCGGGTCGGTGGGGGATTTCGTCTTGACAGCATTACAATGCGCTTACTATGAGCGCCAAACGCGGCATGTAGCGAAGGTAAAACGATTCTTTGATTGTGAAAATTCGCCGTACAATAATCGTACAATGAATCCGGCATTGCAGGCTTTTGAGACAGTTCGGGCAATGCGGATGGTATGGGCGAAGTTTATTGCAGTCGTGCCAGGCGGTCGGATGCAACGTCGCTAATCAAAATACTGATTGCGACACATGCTTACTTAAGGGGCGTATGAAGATCGCTAACAAGGCCGACAGTGAACGTTTCCAGAGCGGCGCGGACAAGTATGCCCTCTACCTTGAAACGCCGGAGGGCCGGTTGCGCTCCGATTTGGCCTTTGCCAACCTGCAGGATTTTCTTGACATGCCGGCCCAACCTTCGTTGTGTGCACTTGATCTTGGATGTGGCACGGGAGCTACCGCTGTCCGCCTGGCGCGACTTGGCGTTCACGTTACCCTGCTGGATTCTTCTCAAGAGATGCTGGACATCGCGAAGCGCACGGCGCAGGAAGCAGCGGTTATGGATAGGATCGTACTGCAACACGGCGACGTTTCCCAGTTGGCGGACTTGTTTCCCATCCGATCATTCGATTTGGTTCTTTGCCACAACATCCTGGAATATTGCGACGATCCGGGCGCTGTGTTGTGCGGTGCAGCCCGGGCATTGCGGAACTCATCGTCGATATTGTCCGTCCTTGTGCGTAGCCAGGCAGGCGAAGTATTCAAGGCTGCTATCCAAGCCGGCGATTTGGCGGCCGCGAAAAATGGCCTCACCACAGAGTGGGGACGAGAATCCCTGTACGGAGGCAGCGTTCGACTATTTACGGCGGATAGCTTACGTGCCTTGCTGACCGAGGCGAAGACGGCGCCGATTGCCGAGCGCGGTGTAAGAGTCCTTGCGGACTACCTGCCGCCACAGGTTTCTCGCACCGCGGACTACGAACGGATTTTTGAACTTGAGCGCCAGTTAGGCAGCCGTCCGGAGTTTGCGGCGATCGCCCGCTATTCACATTACTTGGCCCGTTACGCCGGTTCCGTTGTGGACAACGAAGAATGAGTAATCTAGTGGACCAATCAGAAGCCGTCTCTCGTACCGTGGCGCCCGAAGCCGGCATTGCGCTGGGGTTAGGATTAACTAACGAGTGCAATCTCTCGTGTACGTTTTGCTATCGTGATCCGGATCGAACCGACCGTCTCTCCCTGGACCAGGTCAAGTCAGTCTTGGAACGGATTCCGGTCCGCTCAATAAATCTAGGTACGGGCGAGAACGGCATGCATCCGGGCTTCAAGGCAATGTTGGCCTATCTGCGAACCCAGCCGGTCAAGCTCACGATCACGTCCAACGGTCACAGCGTGGCGGTTTTGGAAGACCACGAGCTTCGCGCCTTCCACGACATCGAGTTTTCTCTCGATTACCCCACTCAGGCTGAGCAGGATGCACAACGTGGCCCAGGCAACTGGGATCTCATTCATCAGCAAGCCCAACGTTGTCTGAACCTGGGCGTGCCTGTAACCATCGTCGCGGTCATGATGAAGTCGAACTACTTGCGTCTGGCGGATGTGGCGCGAGTTGCCAAACTTTTCGACGCGCCCTTGAGAGTAAACGTTTACCAATCCGTGCGTTCCGACCTGTACGCGCTCACATATAAGGAGTACTGGGATGGTTTCCAGCAGCTTTTTGAAAAAACTGACGTGATAGCGATTGGCGAACCTCTGGTGCGAGCCATGGCGGGCTTGCCACCGCAGCGTGGAGGATGTGGCGTAAGCACCGTACGAGTTACACCGCGAGGCACTACACAACCTTGTGTCTACTGGCCGGGCTCGGGTGATCCGCTCGCAGACTTGCTCCGCACAGGGACAGAAATTCTGAACTCTGCGCCTTTCGAGCTGGCACGCACAATTCCCGATGCGTGCCAGGCGTGTGAGTTCCGCGATTCATGCCATGGTGGCTGTGCTGGACGTCGAAGTCTCCAGGGCGCGCTGGAGCAGCCCGACTACTATTGTCCCATCGTTCGCGGGGAACGCCGAACTCTCACAATCCGCATGGCTGCCAGCCGCGATCTGCCGAAACTCAGCAGCTCTTGCACCACGGTGGTGATCGCGCGGGAGGCGGATTCGTAAGGAACAGGGTGCCTCGCGGAACCCGCTGCCCGCTTGTCTTATTGCGCGTTAATTTTTTATTGTGCGTTCACCCAGGTGTCTGAGCCCGCCAGCTTAACCGCCACATTGGTAAACGTGAGGGTCATCGGCTTGCCGTCCGCGGTGCCATGGTGTTCCGTTGAGACTAGAAGTGGGCCAGCTTTCTTGTAGCCCGCCCACGTTGCAATAACCACAGCCGGCTTCGCGTTGCCGCCGTGGTGAAAGACCAAGACCTGGACGCGGTTGTCGGCGCCGAGGAAGAGTTCCCAAGTGTCGCCAGGCGTGTAGCCACCCGAGGAATACTTCACCGCTACCTTCTGTGCGGAACCCTTGCCCAGCGGCAGTTTCTGCATGCCGGCATCTTCCACGTTGGCGCCGCTGTCCCAGACCACATGAAACGGAAAGACCAGCCAATACTGATCGTTGACAAAACCGGGATCGATTTCATTCTTCACGTTGTCAGGCTGGCTGCTGAGTTGAGAGCGCACGTACGTGACCTTTACCGGATTGCCGGCTTTGTCTTTTCCCTCATAGGTGACCCGGTCGGCTTTGGGCTCCCAGGTCCACGTCCGGTTGAGTTTGAATCCGGGAATATCCAAGTTGAAGGTGTACCGGATCGCTTCAATTTGTCCGAAAGAATCGAGGCCATAGGTCTTGGCAAGTTTTTCGGCGATGGGTGGGCGCGTCTGCGCCCGCGAAACGGTAGCAAGGAGCAGCGCGCCAAGAACCAGGAAACCGATTGTCGTTGAACGGCCCAATTTTGCCATGGAGTATCCTCCTCAGTGAATAAAATGAATTTTGCGGCCCCGCTCAAGATGTGGTCGTCGCCGCAACAAAGTGTTCGATGACGCATCAAGGTCCGTGGATACAGAAATTCGCGTGGTACAGGCGCCTTCACTTCATCTTGTCCGTTGAACCTTGTAGTTCGGCCGAGAGCGTGATCCGGCGCGCAACAATGATTGCGGCAACTATTGCCACACATCCGTATTCCAGCAGCATAATCCAGCCAGGAACTAACCATGGCCGTCCAAGTGCTCGCAGATGCCAAACATAATACGTAGGGATAATGCTCAAAGTCCAGATGAGGATCGGCAGTGTTGAGGCCGACCGCATGAACGGCAGCAGCCATAGCAGGTACCAGGGATAGATAACCGGCGCGCATAAAAGCGAAGCTGCCATCGGCCAGGCAAACGCGTCCGCGGACAAGTCCGCTGATCTTCTTCTCATCCAGATTGCGGTTGCAATTCCGGCAAGTACTGCCAAGGCAACAACGAACTGCGGCGCCAGCATTCGCTCAAGCATTGCAAACAGCGGACCATTAAAGCGGAAACTCTGCACGTAAGTGCCAAGCGAGCCGGTCGGTATTCGTCCGTGGTCTACGAAGGGCAAATAGAGCAGGCCAAAAACAAACACCGCCAGCACGGCATCGCGAATGCGCAGCCGTCGCCAGTAGAGTGGAATGAGCACAATGGGAAGGAACTTTACTGAAACCGCAAGGGCGAATGTCACGGCAGCTATGGCCCGCCCTCCGCGCCATAGAGCAGCGACGGAAATCAGCAACAGGAGTGCACCGAGAATATCGATGTGGCTACTCCCCGCCACCTCGGTCGCCAGCAATGGGTTCCAGGCATAAGCCAGCACCCATTGCATGGGCTGCCCGCTGCTGCGCAAGACATCGAGCAAAACCAGAACCACCGCCAGGTCGCAAAGTACAAAAGCTAATTTCAACGCGAAGACCGACTCATGGATCGCGGTTACCGCGCGGAAAAAAAGTTGAGCACCCGGCGGATACGGGCTCGGCAAATCCGGATGATTCAGCATACGGGTCTCAGACGTGTGCAAGCTGGCGAGGGCAGGATCACCCGGCACAAGGAGATAAGGGTTGTAGCCGAGCCGTTGTACCCGTCCGTCCCAGACATACCGGTGGATGTCGTCATCTGCCCCCGGCGGCTTCAGCAGAAATAAAAAATGCCACACAGCGGCCAATACCAGCCCGGTGACGATGATCCGTTGAGGGAATTTTGCCGTGGAGAAGAGCTCACGGACAGCAAGCAGGTATGCCATGCCGGCCACGGCCAGCCAAATAATGAAAGAGGGCTCGCCCGCGTTGCTGAACTTGCGCGAGCAAACCGCCAGAGCCAACAACAAAATAGCGCCAAGTCCTAACAGCCTTCGCGCTGGTGTGAACTTCACAACTCTCCCCTGCGATGGCGCAGTTGGCCAAGAGCTTGTTCCCACTCGGCGAACCAGACCGCGGTTCGTGGCGCCCTTGCCGGCTCCAGCCGCAGTTCAGGAGCGAGCCGGATGAGATCTTCGGCAACGTCAATATCGTAGAAAGTTTCGGTGAGACCGGTCGAAAGCTTCAGAGCCTGGGCGCGCGCCAGCAATCTCTCAAGTGCGCTCTTTGTTCCCATTCCATCGTCTTCGAACAGCTCGAGATGAACGGCCTTGGCGCCGACAAGGTAGTAGCCTCCGTCGTGGGTCGGCCCGATAACCAAGTCGCACGTTGCGAGCGTCTGAAAAGCGCTATCCAGAACTGACGGCGAGAGGTGTGGGCTGTCGCTGTTGAAAGCAATCACGCGCTGGCCGGCCGCGGTGAAGTGTTCAAAGACGGCGATAAGTCCCGCTGCAAGGCCTTTTCCCTTCTGAGCGACGACCTGCACTGTATTAACCAGGAAGCGCGCCAGTTCGTCCTGGTCCGATTCAGGACACATCACAGCTACTTCCACGCCGCTCAACGACTTTGCCAGCGCCACTGTGTCCTGCAAAAGGCAGCGATACAATGCTGTCACTGCTGGAGAAGGGAGGCTTTGAGCAAGCCGGGTCTTGACAGTTCCCGGCCGCGGCGCTTTCGCCATGATCACCAACATGCGGTCTTGGTTGGGAAAATGCATGGTCTTCCGGTTAATCGTGTTCTGGTTAACGTCGTTTTGGTTATCGGATTCCATTGTAGGTGGGCTTATCACGTGTAGGTGGGCTTATCACGCCTTACACTGATCGCGCCGCGCCCGCCCTTCGACGTTGGAAATAATAGCGCACGATTCGACTGAGAATGAACCAGGCTGCTCCCACTGTACCTTTCAGCGTACCGCTGATTTTCGATTTTCCAATCCGCGGATGATAGCTCACCGGAACTTCAACCACGCGGAATCCGGCGAGGGTGCCTTTCAAGATCATTTCCACCGCCCATCCGTACGTGGCCTCTTCCAAAGCAAGAGTGCGCAGCACAGTGGCGCGGCCTGCCCGAAACGGCCCAAGGTCGCTGATCTTAAGACCGTATAGGGGACGGATCAGACTCACAGCGAGACGATTGCCTAGCGATTGGTGCCACGGCATTGCCTCGTAGTTGCGGTCCGCACCCAGGCGCGAACCAATCGTGATGTCGGCTCGGCCCTCGACGATCGGAGCCAGGAGAATTGGCAACTCCGCGGGGCGGTCGCTGTAGTCTCCATCGAGGAAAACAATCACTTCAGGGTTGTTGGCATTCGCCATGCCGGTCAAGCACGCTCGTCCATATCCGCGACGAGGTTCTTCGATAACGCGGGCCCCCATTTTTGCGGCAATTTCGGGCGTTCCATCCGTCGAGTTGCTATCAACCACAATGACCTCGGTGACGAGATCGCACGGCAGATCGGCCAGCACTTGGCCAATGGCCTGCGCTTCGTTATGGGTAGGAATAATGACGGACACGCGCACGAGGTTTCGCTCACCACCACGGCGACGAGGGATTGCGCCGCGCCATTAGCGCGTCGATGCCCCAGACTCGACCAGCGCGTCCCACGGCCAGCCCGAGTGATGCCAGGACCGAAACCAACAATTCCCAGATCCACGCTGTCCCCAATTCCGAAACCCAGAGACTGGCGAGGAACAGGCACGCGACAACGGCGGCCGGACGTGTAAACAAGCCCAGAACCAGCAGGCCCCCCAACGAGATTTCGGTCAGCCCTTGCATGGGAGCGGCCATTGCGGCGTGATTTGCCGCCAATCCCATCACGGCCTTCCACGCAGCCGGCGCATGACTTGCTTTGAGGTAATAGTTGATCAGGCTTGAGTAGCCCCCCGCCGTGTACAGGCCTTTGCCTAGATTTTCGAAGAAGACCCACACGAACATTGCGCCGATCGTGAGACGAATGATTGCCAGTCCTTTTGCAGCAGGCCCTTGGTTTGCCACATTTTGTGTTGGGTTTGCGATCGTCATTAGGAACCTCATACCCGCGGGTATAGATTGTCAGTTTGTGATGGGAAAAGATAAGACGCGACCATCTTAAGCGGTTTTCCCGGTTCTTGCCATGGGATGAACAATCTTCATTTAAGTTACGGAGAATCCAAGCTTATTTCGTTTGGGGGCTCGGCAAGCTCGCGGGCAGCATCAAAAGGAAATGATTTTTGATTTTGCAATCCTTCACCGTACAATCAACGTAAAGTTAATTGCGGCTTCGCAGACTGTATAGGCATTGTGCGACTTACCGCGAATCGACAACTTGTGTATTTCAGAGGCCAGAGACGTTCCGATCCCGAAAAGCTCCCAAACCATGAAAAGCTAGTTGGTTAGAGAAACACGGCCCTGTTTATTTGACCTTCGACCCGGAATGTAAGAAACGGCCTGCGCCCGCGCTGAGACGATGATTTTTGCGTCGCGCGGGTTGGGCGTGGTTGATATTGGAGTCATGGATGGCGGAGATTACCGAACTCTTAACCAAACTGAATGCCGGCGACAAAAGCGTCCTGGATGGGCTGATTCCCCTGGTTTACAAGGAATTGCACAACATCGCTCGCGGTTACCTGCTGCGAGAAGCTCCCGGTCATACTCTGCAGCCGACTTCGCTGATTCATGAAGCGTACTTGCGCATGGTGAAGCAAGCGCACCCGGAGTATCCCAGCAGGGCCAGCTTTTATGGAGTAGCGGCGCGTGTGATGCGGCAGATTCTTGTGGACCATGCGCGTTCACGCCAGGCGGACAAGCGTGACGGTGGTGAAAAGGTCCAGGTCACCGATGTGCTTGACTATACCGATGACCGGTCGGCTGCGGTGCTGGCAGTGAATGACGCACTCGACCGCCTGGCCAGTGAAGACGAAATGAAATCCCGTATGGTGGAAATGCGCTTCTTCGGCGGGATGACGGCGGAAGAGATTTCTTCGTGCGTCAATGTTCCAGTCCACACTGTACACCGGCAGTTACGCATGGCCCAGGCCTGGCTACGCAAGGAAGTAACCAAGTGAACCCTGAAATCGAGCGTCTCTTCCATGCGGTGGTGGCCCTGCCCGCGGATCAGCGAGAGATTTTTCTGGACGAAAACTGCTCTGATCCGCAGATACGCCGCGAAGTAGAACTACTTCTTGAGCACGATGCCGGCTCGGAAACTTTTCTGCAAGATGCCATTTCGAACGTGGCTTCGTCGGTCCGCGATGCAGCTTCCCTGCGTGAAGCGCAGCGCGTGGGAGCCTGGGAAATTCTGGCGTTGATCGGACGCGGCGGCATGGGCGCGGTGTACCGTGCCCGGCGTGCGGATGGCAAGTTCGAACAGGTGGTTGCCATCAAGGTCTTGCAGGACCTGCTGGGCGCCGGTCTGGGCAAGGAGCGGCTGCAACAGGAATACAGAATTCTGGCCGCACTGGATCATCCCAACATTGCCCGGCTTCTTGATGCCGGCGTGACGGAAGGCGGCATTCCATACTTCGTGATGGAGTTTGTTGACGGTGTGCCGATTGACAAGTTCTGCGTCCAGCAATGCCTGACTCTGCCGCAGCGGTTGCGGTTATTTATTTCTGTTTGTGATGCTGTTCAGTATGCCCACCAGAAGCTGGTGGTCCATCGCGATCTAAAACCGGACAACATTCTGGTGACTGCGGGCGGTATTCCCAAGCTGCTCGATTTCGGGATTGCCAAAGTGCTCAGTGAAACGCCAGGCGCGGCTGTGCAGACCGTCACCCAGGCGTTGACACCGGAATATGCCAGTCCGGAGCAGGTCCGCGGCGAAGCGATCAGCACCGCCAGCGACATTTACTCGCTGGGATGCGTGCTGTACAAGATGTTGACGGGCGTTTCCCCGCACCAGCTCCAGGGTGTGAGTACGGCGGAAGCCGTTAAGATTATTTGCGAACGCGAGATGCCCGATCCCCGCAAATTTTCTGACTTGCCCGCGGACATGGTGCACATTCTGCACATGGCCCTGCGCAAGGAACCACAACGGCGTTACCGGTCTGTGGAGCAATTTGCCGGCGACATTCAGAACCTGCTCTCGGGCCATTCCGTGCTGGCCGGGCCGGACACATTGTGGTATCGCAACAGCCGTTTTGCGCGGCGCAATTGGGTCGCGTTAACCGCCGTAGTCACGGTGTTGCTGGCTCTGGGAATTGGAGCCGGCGTTGCCACCTGGCAGGCCCGCCGCGCTGAGCGCAGATTTGCTGACGTCCGCCATCTGGCTAACGTGTTCCTGTTTGATTTTGAAAAATCTATTCACAATGTGCCCGGCACCACGCGTGCCCGCCAACTGGTGGTCACCACGGCGCTTGAATATCTGGAGAAACTGTCCGCGGACGCCGCCAAAGACCCGGCGCTGGCTCGTGAAGTTGCGTCCGCTTACGAAAAGGTCGGAGACCTGCAAGGCGCGGGCATGGCCAACATAGGTAACACGGCCGAAGCCGTTCGTAGCTTTGAGAAAGCTCTCGCTCTGCGCCGTTCTCTCGGTGATCCCCAGTCCGCCACGCCGGGGCTTAGAGTTGAGTACGGCGGCGTTCTGGTAAAGCTGGCGACTGTTCAAGGACGGACCAACCAGCTCGATGATGCGATTCGCCATTATCGCGAAGCGATCAGCATTGCCGAAGGAGCGCTCCAGTCTGATCCAGACAGTTTTGCGTCCACGCGCCTGCTCGCCAATGGATATATGGGGCTGCCTTTTAACCTGCATCGCCGCAGCGATATTCCCGGCGCCCTGGACAGTGCGCAGCGTGGCCTGGCGCTACGGCAAAAGCTGGCCGCTGCTCTGCCTCAGGACCGTCAGGCGAAGCAGGAACTGGCGAATGCCTACTATGTTGGGGCTGATTTGCAGGTGCGGATGGAACATGATGCGGAAGCCGTGCCAGGTTACGAAAAAGCCTTGGGTTTGCAGCGTAGTCTGGTATCGGAAATGCCGGATGACATCGTTGCCCGCCGCCAGCTCATGATCTACCTGAACCGCTTCAGCTTTGTGCAGTTTTCGCTGGCGGAAGGTGACAAACCGTTGGCCCGTTCTGCTGTCGCCAATGCTCGTGAGGCTTTTCAAATTGCTGATCGCGCCGCCAACGCTGATCCGGCCAACGCCGAGGCGCTCAGTGATTTAATGACCACGGCCGTGGGGTTCGGGCGTTTCCTATCACCAGTCGAAGCGGTTCCTTTGCTGGAGCGGGCTGTTCGGGCGTGTCAGGATCTGGTGCGTAATGATCCTGGAAACCGCGAGAATCGTCTCAATCTGGCGCTCAGCCGCGATGTACTGGCTGATTCTCTCCGCGCACGCCACGATTTGGCTGGAGCGCTTGAACAACGCCGCATGGCGGCCGTCATCCTTCAGGAGTTGTCCGCGCAATTCCCCAACGACGTCAAGATCCTCCATCCTTATGTAGCCAGCCTCCGCATTCAAGGTGACTTGCTGGCCCAGATGGGGAATTGGGACGCGGCCCGACAGGTTTACCTTCAGGCCCTGAAAACGGCGGAAGAGATGGAACCCAAAAACCCAACATTCGCGGGTATGCCTAAAGATCTCAAGTCCAGGATTAAAGACGTCGAAGCCCACCGTCGGCCGGCACCTTAGAATTTTCTTGTCCGCGCCTGTCAGTTTTTCCCTCCGTTTCCGCATGTCCGTATAGAAGCAGGAGTTTTGCCGTCCGGGGCCGCTGAGCAAGCGACTCCGGATCACTCCTGCCGGATCTTCGAACGGCCCCGGGTTACCCAGGTTCGCTCATGGTAAGGCCGCCCCTCTTTTGCCGGCACCATGAAGCATTCAAAAGATGTTGTTACATCAGAACGGCCGGTAATCCGGAGCCGATTTCCATTGGCAGGTGAATACCTTGAGCGCAAATACAGGAAGCACGATGAGAGGGAACTGCGGATACGGTGGACTGACTTTGCGCGTCCTGGTGATGCTGCTTCTTGCCTGCCCAGTATTCTTGCACGCGGTGCCGGTGATCACGTCCATCACTCCCGCCACTGTTGCCGCTGGTGGGCCAGGGTTTCAACTGAATATCTTTGGAAGCGGCTTTTTTGCGACGCAAACTGTTCTGGTCAACGGCGTGGGACGAGGCAGCGGCTTTCAGATCCCATCGCTTTCTTCCGTCATCATTACTCCGGCGGATATAGCCACGGCCGGGACGATTTCCATCTCCATATTTAATCCGAACATTCCGCCGTCGCAATCCAACACCGTTTTCCTTACCGTAACCGGCCCGGTAGTGTCCGGTGTGTTGCCCGTCTTGAACTCCGTGACTCCGGCAACTCTTTCGCAAGGGACTGCCGGTGTGCAAATGACGCTTACGGGCAGCAATTTTCGTCCGGGAGCAAGAGTCACCTTTGGACCGCAATCCGCCGCGGGGATCGTGCGCGGTGTTACCGTTGACTCAGCCACCGTCATCAACTCCGGATTGATCACTGCATCGGTCACCGTCTCCGCGACCGGACAGCCCGGCACTCTGATTTTCAACGTGGTCAATGCTGACTTGACCACTACGGCATCGAACGGTACTTCGCGGGTGGTCAACATCGCCAGTCAGAGTGCTCTCGGTGCGCCTCTCTCGGTGACCGCTCTTGCGCTCACTGGTCCTAGAAACGGCGCGCTGGTTTCGGCTGGAAGTGATCTTTTCGGGGAGGCCATCCTTGCCGGGAGTGGTAGCGGTACCGTTACTGGTGTCTGGCTATGGGATGGCGCGGTAACCGAACAATTCACCACCGTATTGGCTGGCGGCAACCGCGTAACGTTGCGTTCGCGCCAATCATTTCCTACAACGCTGCTGGGTGTGCACACTCTTGAACTGCGTGTCCTCCAGCCCAACGCCATTGCTTCGCGGCCATTGACCGTGGTCGTGAGTCCCAGGGATTTCCAGACCGAACGTATCCTTGGACCGGAGTTTGGAGCGCTTGCTCCGGCTTCCACGCCGCCGGTTTTGCGTTGGGCCCCGGTTCCCGGAGCCGCGAAATACCAGGTGGGATTTTCGACGCGTCCTTATTTCAGCTCCATCACCACCTGGTATGACGTGAACAACAATGAATGGCCCGTGCCCGTGGCAATCTGGAGCGCTCTGCCGGAAGGTGAAGTCTATTGGACTTTCCGCGTCGTCGAGATGTCTGGCTCCACGCACAAGCCAGTGCCCATGCGATTGTTGAGTCGCTTCCCGTCCTATGCCTTGTCACCCGTCTCCGCGCAGCCCATCTCCACTGCTGAAGGCGGATTGGTTGTTGATTGGCAACCGCTGAAATCTGCTTACCTCTATCGCATCACCGTGAGTGAAGACGCCGCGGGCGGCGTGCTTTTGCGCCGCTACATTACTTCCGAATCAAAAGTTGATCTGCAGGGCCTGCGGCCCGGACTCTCTCCCGGCAAGACCTATTACTGGCGTGTGGAAGCTCTCGATCAGGATGGACGTTCCGTCTTTTCCGGATCAATGCAGTCTTTTCAAGCGTCGAACGGTGGCGACAAGTCCGGACCTAAGACATTGCAGTCTTCGCCGCAAGCGCTGAGTCTGCGCAACGTTTCGCACGCAACCAACGTTGCCGCGCCTTCAGCTGAAATTCGCGCGTTGATCAACCGCTCTCCCGAGCCGGATTCCACCGTCACCGGCGTGAAGACACCCATCGTTGCGGAATTCTCCCAACCTGCGCCGCTTGCTCGCGTCACTCTTTCGGTAGACGGCGCGGACGTTTCCTCTCTGGCGAAACTGGATGGCGCCAGACTTTCTTACGTTCCACCGTTTCCGCTAGATAATGGCGAACATACCGTCACCATCGCGCTCGGCAGGGAATCTTCTTCCTGGAAATTTACAGTTAAGGCCGCCAGGAATCTGGTGGCCGCGTCCTCTCCTCAGCGGGGGCCCGCTGGCGATGCCGAGAAACGTCCTGCTGTGCAGCGCCCCAGTGCGGCTGCGGCACAGCCGCAGTCCACGCAACCTGTGCAGCAGGGTGCTCCGGCCATGATTACCGGCACGCAGATGCAATCCCAGATCGGCCTCACCACGCAATGGGTGTCCGGCTCCGCCGCAGATGTCAGCTCCGTCACGTTCGGCGAACAGATGTCCATCCAGCAAGGCAACTGGACCACCCAGGCAAACGGGACCGGGCTGTTGAATTCAACCTTCAATCCTGAACCGCAGCGCCATAGTCTGGGGAGCGTCAACAACTACGTGGTCCAGACCGGATATCAAAACGGACGCAACGCCATGCAGATTCGCTTTGGTGTTCTAGCGCCCGGCTTGTATCGCAACTCGCAGTTGGTCACTCCCGCTACGCCGCGTCAGGGTGTGGAATTCAACCTGCAAACTCTCGCGGGCGGCATGAGCTTTTACGCCAACACCAATGACCTTGCTCCCGGCGCGGGAAGTGGTGCGGCGTTCCACCAGCAATTGCTCGGCGCCAGTTGGGACTTGCCGGTTCCCAAAAAGTTCGCTGAGTTCCGTGTGATGTGGCTCAGCTCTAAAGACAGCGGCAACCCAGTGCCCGTGATCACCTCAGCCCTCGGGCAAAACCTCACGGCGGCCGGCAATCTCAACACGGCCGGCGGCGGTGATCTCTACGGAGGACTCCTGATCATCCATCTGCCGCATCAGTGGAACTGGATCTCAGAATACGGTTGGGGATACAACTCTCTCAACCTGGACGCTACCGCGCACCACACTTTTGGACGCGCATGGCAGAGCGGCATAACCGGCGCGGTGAAAAGCGCATTAGTGAACGTGACGTACTTCGATACAGGCGCCAATTTCACTTCTCCCGCCAACCCATCTCTGAGTGCGAGCGCCATTCCTGACCGTAGCGGCGTGAACGCCACGCTCACGTTGCCCACCCGGCTTGGCACGTTCACCCTGGGTGACCAGTTTGCTCGCTCCGCTGTGAACAGCACTACAGCCGTGGAGCAGAGCATGAACGCCGTGACCGAAAGCTGGTCAAGGACCTTTGGCCTGAAGACAATACTTGGTGCTTCGCTCCACGAAACGCTGACCGGTTTCGGCAATGTACCGGCTTCGTTGCAACAGTTGCCGCCGGAAACGCTGCAACTGCTTGAGGCCGACCAGCGCGACCTGGGAGTTACGCTTACGGCCACGCGGCAGGTCGGCAAAGCTTCCCTCACTTTGAGCGGCAGCCGTGACTGGAACCGCAACAACCTAAACCCGCTGGCCGACATTATTACCTCTTCGGTTCTCACCGGCGCCAACTGGGCCTACAACTCTTTCTTCCAGATCAACTCCACGTTCGGCGTGAACTGGACGGCGGCCGAAAAAATCAACGTCGGTACCACGCGTGGGCTTACCGGCCACTTCCAGCCGGCCTTCACCTGGACGCGGCTGGGCATACAGCTTGCCCCTATTGTTTCGTTCAACGAGTCCCGAACACAGTTGTTCGGCGGAACGCTTACCAACAACTTGAATACCGGCCAGTACGGTGGACGTGTTACCTGGACTATGCCCGGCGACTTCAAGTTCAGCTCGCTCGCCTTTGAAGGTGACTTGAACCACAACAAAAACATTCTTACCGGCGCTGACTTGAGTGATAAATCGCTTTTCCTGGTCTGGACACTCACGTGGGACCGCCACCGGGGCGCGCAATAAGTTGGGTGAATCGTGACAACTCAGGCTAAGGAAAGTTGCTTTTTGGAGTTGACGATGAAGAACAAAGAGTCAAGGCGGTGGGCTTCAAAGCCAGGCCTCGTGAAGTATGCGGGCGCCATCGCGCTTTGGGCGATGCTGACTCTGCAACCACTTCAGTTCCTCGCCCAACAGAACGGCGGCAATGCTCAGGGCCAGAAGCCACCCAGGAAGACGATTGTCATTCCTCCTGTCGAGACCCAGGGATGGCAAAAAGGAAAGACCAAGACCGTTGTGCCACCAGACGGTACCGGCTACAACGTGTTGCCGGCTGAGGGAGCAATATGCTCCATTCTCCCTGGATGCCAGTATCCCCACCCACGGATCACGGGAGTTCTGCCATTTTCGAACTTCACACCCGGTGGCTACGTGGTGATCTTTGGTAGCCATTTCAATCCGCCGAACGGTGTCACCGCGGGCAAGCTGCAATTCAGGTTTGATCAAACGGTCCATGATCTGGTGGATTTGCAGTGGTCTGATACGGCGGTGGGTGGAAGACTGCCTAACGACTTTAACGTGCCTGGTGAGAAATTTGCTGAGCTCTGGGTGCTCCGGGCTGATGGCCTCAAGAGCGACGTGTTAATGCCTCAGCCAATTATCGCTCCGGTCTACGACATCCAGATGATGCTCGGAACAGGCCTGACCGACGTACATTGCGCCCGCGCCGACGACTGGTGGTGCGACGTGACCACGTCCGTTGTCGTGACCGGAGCGACTGCTGTTGCCGATCACGCCAGCACTTACGGCCATGATTCAGGAATTGACTCTTACAAAGCACCGCTCATAAACGGTTGGAAGATCTATGAAGTGCAATTCGGTACGTTCAACCTCCACAACGGCAGCGTGCAGGACCCTTCCTTTGACCCTAATTCCAATCCGTTTGAGGTTAAGGTCCACTGGGACCAGGATGGCGGCGGAATTATTGGAGGTATGGGCGCGTGCACTCAATACTGGCTGAAGGTCTTTATCCGCGGGCCAAAAGGATTGCCGTGGAAGTAAATAAACGAAATCAAAGGAGGCCGGAGAACGTCGCCAACGACGTGATTCGCTCACAGCAGATCATGAAGACAATACAATCATCGCCCGTACGCTCAAGCAAGCGCGTGGCCGCCAGTGCCGTCATCCTGTTGTTTGCACTCGTTCTGGGGTCGGCTCACCTCTCAGCCCGGCAGAAGAGCAAGACCAGCCCCGACAACATCGTGGTGCAGCCGGGGCAGGATCCCAATGCGCAAAAGGCCGCGCCTCCGCCGAAAGGTGTCCGTGTGTACCCAGGCGGGATTCACATACCTCCTGCCCAGGGAGCCCTCTGCTCGGTTATTCCTGGATGCGTCTATCCGGCGCCGGAACTCACGTCGGCTATGCCGTTTTCGAACCTCACGCCTGGCGGATATGTCGTGGTTTTCGGCAAGCACCTCAATCCACCTGACGGTGTCACCGCAGGCAGGGTGCAGTTTGCCTTGGGAGGGTCTGTTCATGACCTGGTGGATCTGCAATGGTCGGATACGTCGGTCGGTGGCAGAGTGCCCGACGGTTGGAATTGGACTGACCCTCAGGATGTTGATCTCTGGATCGTCCGCGCTGACGGCACTAAGACCGCGCCCTTATCCCCCCGTCCAACCTTCACTCCGGTCTATGAAGTCCAGATGGTCCATGGAAGTGACTTGAGTGAATTTCATTGTGCGCCGTCTGACGATTACAACTGCGACGTGAGTGGAACCGCGCAGACCGCATGGACAAGCCACGCCACAACTTACGGACATGATTCCGGTACGGACAACTACAAGATAGCCAGATTGTTGAACGGGTGGCGGGCGTACGAAATCGAGTTTACTCGGTTCAACATGCACGACAGCACGGTGCAGGACCCCGCCGGATTTAATCAGGGATACGACTGGTTCGACGTTCAGGTCCACTGGGACCAGGATGGCGGAAGCATTATTGCGTCGCATTGCGCTGTCAATCAATACGAACTCAAAATCTATATTCGCGGACCCAAGGGAATGCCCTGGAAATAAGGACGCGTGGCGCAAGATTCCCGTCAACCCGTTAGCCAGCTGAAGTGGAAGCGGTCCAGGGCGCAGCAAAAGCAGCAACCAGCATCAAGGAGCTCATCATGATGACCAGGCAAAACAAACAATTCGCGTTCGTCGCACTACTGGTGGCAGCCCTCGCCACGGCGCACATGGGTCTCGCACAAACTGCTACACCCAAACCGGAACCCGGTGACGCCACGAAGAAGAACATCGGACCAAAAATCGGGGGAGTCTCGCCCATGGCCACGCCGAAGGCCACTCCAACACCGACTCCCAAAGCCACACCCGCACCGACGCCGAAGGCAACGCCAATTCCACCTCCGATCATCCCTGTTCAGAAACCGCCGATGACTCCGACTCCCATCAAGGGTGGCCCCAAACCGCCAATCGTCGCCACGCCGACTCCAGTTGCTACTCCCCGGATCGGCATCATTGGTGAGCCGACTCCCAAGGGTGGAAAGAAACCCGTCGGCGTTCCGGAGAAAGACGGCGGAAATGTTGGCAAAGGCAAATCGGTGGACGGCTCGAAGATGACCAAGGACCAGTTCCGCTCCATGCCTAACAGCACGGTGATTCTGTTGCCGGGCGGCAAGCAGACTACGAAGCAACAGATGATGGACGCACTGGAAGCCAGGTTCAAGGCACAGAAATCAACGCCGCCCAAAACGGCGTCCCGAACGGATGCCCGCTCCACATTCATGCAGAAGCAGCAGACGGAAATCAAATCGCGCAACGGCAAAGTGCAGACCGAGATGGCACGCTTGAAAACCAAAGACCAGGCGTTCCAACAATCGTCGCAATACCAGGCGATCAACACCGAAGCTCTTCAGCTTCAGGCGCAGTATCAGAAAGCATCGCCTGCGGAAAAACAGAAGATCGAAGCGCGCGCTCGGCAGTTGCAGAAACAGTTGGAAGACTTGCGGGCCAGAAACTCGAAATAGCGGTGCGTTCCGGGGACAAGAAAACGCTGCAATGGATCAGGGTTTCGAACTTCAGGGGAGGTCATCATGAAGGAAAATAAAACCGGACTGTCTGGACCGGCAGCGGGCCGGGCAGCGGTCACCGGCCCTGCCGCGGCTTTCGCGCTTCTGGCAGTGATGATGGGCGGACACCTTGCGCTTCAAGCGCAGACTGCCAGTACAAAAAACTCGTCGAGCACAAACAACAACCTCAACATCCAGGTAAGCCCTGGCGTTGGTGGCAACACCAAGATCAATGTTCCTCCGTCCAACGGCAAAGGCACGAAAACCATTGTTCCCGGCATTTTCATACCACCACCTACGGTGATAGGACATCCGGCGCCCGCCGAACACGCACTTTGCAGCATATTGCCGGGAGGATGCAAAGCGCCCGATCCGCAGATCACTGGAGTATTTCCTTTTTCCAACCTGACGCCCGGCGGCTATGTGCTGATTCTGGGAAAAAACTTCAATTCCCTTAACGGCCCGGGCGGCAGACTGCAGTTTTCAGTCGGAGGAACCGTTCACGACCTCACGGAATTGAACTGGAGTGACACCACGATTGGCGGCAGGGTGCCAGACGGATGGAACTGGCCTGATCCCATGGACGTTGATCTTTGGCTGGTTCGCTCTGACGGAGTGAAAAGCAACAGTCTTGTGCCCCAGCCGAGGTTCAGCCCAGCTTATGAAGTGCAGGTTTTACCCGGCACTGATTTGACCACCATGCACTGCGGAGGCGCTGACAGAGACTTCTGCGTTTACAACGAAGCCGGCTACACCCTCGACGTTTCACACGCAACCACGTACGGTCACGATTCCGGAACTGATTACTACAAAATTGCGGGCCTCAGAAACGGCTGGAAGACTTACTACTTGGAATTCAAGCACACTGATAATCACGGGACGGTGCAACCGCCTTCCGGTTTCCTGGTTGACTACGACACCATGGATATTCAAGTCCACTGGGACCAGGATGGCGGGAGCCTCATTGGCGGTTCAACGGCCACTACCAACTACACCGTCCAAGTGCTGATTCGGGGTCCCAAGGGATACTCGTGGAAGTAAGCCAGTGCGGGGCCAAGCTATGCCGCAACACGCATTGATCGCCAGAGGAGAACTTGTTTGACGAAACACGGAGAGTTGCAAGAATCAATCGCGGGCACGCAAGCCGCCGCAGGTTTCGCTATCGTTCTGTTATTGGCAACTTTAGTGCTGTGCCCCGTGCCTCTTGCTGCACAGCAGACCTCTCTCGCAACCGGACAGAGTGGCAATGTCTAGGGCCAGGCGCCACCGCCAAAGAAGGCACCGCCGGTTACTTTGCCGCCCGTTGAGGACCAGTCCTGGCAAAACGGTAAGACCAAGAGCGTCGTGCCGCCTCCGCAGCCAAGGCCGGGGACAAACAATGTCTGCTTTTTTGTTCCCGGTTGTGAAGTTCCCGAACCGGAAATCACCGCAGTTTTTCCATTCTCCAATCTCACGCCTGGCGGGTATGTCCTGATTTACGGTAAAAGCACTTCATGTCCCCCAACGGTCGGCCAGGTCAACTGAAGTTCAACACCGGATCGGTGGTCCGCGACCTGGTGGATGTGCAGTTCACTGATACCCGGGCCGGCGGAAGAGTGCCCGACAACTTTAACTGGCAGTATCGCGCGCCGGTCGATTTCTGGCTGGTTCGTGGCGATGGTTTCAACAGCAAGCCGCTGGAGCCGCGTCCACAGTTCAACCCGGAATATGAAATCCGCATGTTGACGTGGCAGGACATATCAGACCACACTTGTACCGGCGGAGACTTTAACGATTGCAACTCCAGTGGAGGCGACGCAACCATTTACGCGGAACATCGCACTTTTTGGGGACAGGACGCCGGGACCGACAACTTCCAGGTGCGCGGCCTCAAGAACGGTTGGCGGACCTTTGATATGGAGTTCGCGCGACTTATCCGCTCCATCCCAACGTGCAGCCCCCTTCTCCCATGGCCGCCAGGCTGAATTACGAAATAAAAATTTGGGTGCGCGGTCCCAAGAGGATCCCCTGGAAATAGGAGAGCATGCAGGAACCAGCTCGGCTAATCTGGATCCGTGTACCGAACGGAACGTCCTGGAAATAACCAGGAATCGACTCATCCAGCCGCGGCTGTAGCTTTTTTCCGTCACCGAGAGGCGCAAAAGTTACGATATATTGTATGGGCCTTTAAGGAGAAACAGGCCCATGTCCACCAACGTCCTCAACCAGTTTGCACGCGCGCTTTCCAGCGGAGCGATTCGCGTTGTCGATCTGAGTCAACCCTTGGAAGCCGGTACCGCGGTGATCCAACTGCCACCGGAGTTTGGAAAGTCCTGGCCGTTTCGGCTGGAAGAGATTTCCAAATATGACAGTCGCGGCCCCGCATGGTATTGGAACAATTTTTCCTGCGGAGAACACACTGGCAC
>Ga0075024_100000050_pt1 | contig 29810 bp, 23 predicted proteins | sample Str013_2_FD_71389 | JGI IMG/M metagenome (GOLD analysis project Ga0075024, IMG submission 71389) | Freshwater sediment microbial communities in response to fracking from Pennsylvania, USA - Straight Creek_MetaG_SC_2013 | ecosystem: Environmental > Aquatic > Freshwater > Creek > Sediment... | reverse complement strand
CATCGGAGGAGCCGGCCACCTCGGTCAGCACACCGGCGATCAGACCCCCGGTGCAGCTCTCGGCGGTCGCCAGCAACAATTTGCGCGCACGCAGCAGCTGCAACAGCTGCGCCGCATCCGCAATGAGTTCGGCCGGCAACATGCTACGCCTCACCAAGCACCGAGGGTCGCGGATGGTATCCCCGACCCACCCTTTTGTCCCAGTCCAGCTCTATCAGATCGCTCGACCGCATCACGCCACGGCGAGCTTCTCCGCCTGCTCGAGCAGACCGTCCAGCGTCTCGCGGCTGCGGTCACCCATCACCGCCAGCGCGCGCGATTGCGCCTCCTGCCAGATCGGGAATGCGGTGACGATGGTGTGATCGCCCTTGATCGTCAGGTGCAGCCCGCGGCCGCGGCGGCCCGCCGGCGGGTCCATCTTGATCAGGTCGAGCGCCAGCAGCCGCTTCAAATTGCGCGACAGCGTCGATTTCTCGATGTCGAGCCCGTAGCCGATCTCCGAGGCGGTCACGCCGTCCCGCTGGGCCAGCTGCACCAGCAGCGTGAACTGGCTGGCGGTGATGCCCAGCGGCCGCAGGCTGTCGTCATAGACGCGCGTGATGATCCGGCTCATGCGCCGGACGCGCTGCGCGATGCAGGCCGCTGCCGCGCTCTCGGCGATATCCGCAGTCCGCGACCGCTCGGCGTTCTGGAGTTTGCTGGCCATCTCATCCCCGCTGGCTCGTGGCGATACAACCAGGGCATGCACGGATTCGCGAACGAGGACAATAGCTGCGTTGATGGCCGCCCGATGTGCCTTCAAGCGGCTGGATCCGGCCGCGCGCACGGCAGGCGGACGCTGGCGATCGCCATAGCGGCGATGCCCTCGCGCCGCCCGGTGAAGCCGAGGCCTTCGGTGGTCGTCGCCTTGACACCGATGCGGCCGGCATCGATCCCCAGGATTTCGGCAATGCGGGCCCGCATGGCTTCGCGGTGGGGGGCGATCCTCGGCGCCTCGCACAGGATTGTGAGGTCGGCGTTGACGATCTCCCCGCCGCGCCTTGCCACCCTCCCCGCCGCGTCGGCCAGAAACAGGTCGGATGCCGCGCCTTTCCATTGCGGGTCCGAGGGTGGGAAATGCTGGCCGATGTCGCCATCGCCGATGGCGCCGAGCAGCGCGTCGGTGAGCGCATGCAGGGCGACGTCCGCGTCCGAGTGCCCGTCGAGAGCGTGGCTGTGGGCGATGCGGATGCCGCCGAGCCAGACGTGATCGCCGGCCTTGAAGCGATGCACATCGAACCCCTGGCCGGTGCGAACCTCGCTCGCCGCACCTTCCAAAGCCTGCCGGTCGGCGGTCATCAGGTCCTCCGTCGTGGTGAGTTTCCGATTGGCTTCCTCCCCGGCGACCAGCGCCACGGCGAGGCCATGCCATTCGCCGATCGCGGCATCGTCGGTGAAATCGGCACGGCCGCATGCCGCGGCGGCGCGATGCGCGGCCAGGATCGGTGCGAACCGGAAGCCTTGCGGGGTCTGCGCGCGCCACAGGCCGGCACGCGCGATCGTCTCGGCAATGATGCCATCCGGCCCGGCGCGCTTGAGCGTGTCGATGACCGGCAGCGCCGGAACTGCTGCCTGCGTACTGGCGAGCTGCGCGAGCACCCGATCGATCACGCCGGAGGAGACGAACGGGCGGGCCGCATCGTGGATGAGCACCAGGTCCGGGGCCGCGACTGCGAGGCTCTCCAGCCCCGCCAGCACCGAGCCTTGCCGGGTTGCGCCGCCGGCGACCGGCGGGCGCAGACGGTCTCCGCAGCCCGCCACCGCGGCCTCGTAGAGCGCGATATCGTCGGGATGGATCACCACGGTTACGGTTCCGACCTGCGAATGCCGGAGGAAGGGCCGCAAGGTCCGCGACAGCACCGTGGCTGGTCCCAACCGGGCATACTGTTTCGGCGGCCCGTCCCCGCTTCGGAAACGGGTGCCGCGGCCCGCCGCCACGATGATCACCGCGATGTTCAAGTTGCTCTCCGCGCGACTTCGGTGTCCCTCCCCTGCATACGGCGTCTCAGGCGATCGCGACAGCGCCGTGATGTCGTATCGGGTTCCTGATGGGTCGGGGGCGGACAACCAAAGGTCTGTCATCCCCGGGCGCGCGCGGGGAACCGGGTGCCGCGTGCGCCGCAAGTGCGTCCGGGGGACGACAGACGCAGCGGGGGGACCGCGTGATGGTGGAGTCTTGAACGAGGTAAGGTCTTGCCGAACCGCCGCAAGTCGCTTAGTCTGCACAAAAACGGGGCATCATATTTATGTGCATAAATAGTAGGCAGACAGCTGTTGAGGGGGGCACGGCGGAGACCGATGCGCACCGGCCCGCGCCGCGGGAGATCCGGATCGGCGCGTTCCGGCTGGCCAATGCCGTGGCCCTCGCGCCCATGTCCGGTGTCTCCGACAAGCCGTTCCGCCAGCTCGCGCAGGAGGGCGGCGCCGGCATGGTGGTTTCGGAGATGGTGGCGAGCGAGGAGCTGGTCCGCCAGCGCCGCGACGTGCTGCGGCGCGCCGAGCACGGCGGCAAGGCCCCGTTCGTGATCCAGCTGGTCGGCCGGGAAGCGCATTGGATGGCCGAGGGCGCGCGCATCGCCGCCGATCTGGGGGCCGACATCATCGATATCAACATGGGGTGTCCGGCGCGGGAGGTGACCGGCAAGCTCTCCGGCTCGGCGCTGATGCGCGACCTCGAGCTTGCCGAGACCCTGATCAGGGCGGTGGTGGCGAGCGTCGACGTGCCGGTCACGCTGAAGATGCGGCTCGGCTGGGACGAGCGCTGGCACACCGCGCCGGAGCTGGCGCGGAGGGCGGAATCGGCCGGGGTGCGGCTGATCACGGTACACGGACGGACTCGCTGCCAGTTCTTCAAAGGTGTCGCGGACTGGCAGGCGGTGCGTGCCGTGAAGCAGGAGGTCCGCATCCCGGTACTGGTCAATGGCGATATTGCAAGTCCGGCTGATGCGCGCCGCGCACTCGATCTGTCCGGCGCTGACGGCGTGATGATCGGTCGGGGCGCCTATGGTGCGCCCTGGCAGCCCGGGCGCATCGCCCGCTTCCTGACGACGGGCCGCGATGCGGGCCCCCCGCCGCTTGCCGAGCAGGGGCGGCTGGCGGCGGCGCACTACGAGGCGATGCTCGCCCATTACGGCATCCAGCTCGGGGTTCGCAATGCCCGCAAACACCTCGGCTGGTACGTGGTGTCGGCACTTGGCGAGGGGTCGGCCGCCAAGCTATGGCGCGCCCGGCTGTGTCGCGAGGAGCATCCCGAACCGGTCCGCGAGGCGCTGAGGCAATGCTATGCCCAAGCCGAGGAATTGGCCGCATGAGCAAGCCCGCAGCCGACAAGCCGCCTCATTCGACGCGCCGGCACATCGAGCACGATCTGCTGCTGGCAGCCATGCCGCATCCGATCCTGGTGCTGTCGGAGGATGAGCGCATTGTCTATGCCAACGCCGCCGCCGAGGGCTTCTTCAAGATCAGCCTCGCGGTTCTGAAACGCCAGAAACTCGACGAGATCATCGCTTTTGGCTCGCCGCTGCTGGCGCTGGTAGCGCAGGTGCGGCGCACCGGAGCCACGGTGAACGAGTACGGCGTCGATCTGGGGACGCCGCGGATCGGCGCCGGCAAGCTGGTCGATGTGTATGGCGGGCCGGTGCCCGAGACCCCCGAGCTGATGATGCTGATGCTGCAGCAGCGCTCCATGGCGCTGATGATCGAGCGCCAGCTGACGCACCGTGCCGCCGCACGCACTGTCTCGGGGATGGCGGCGGTGCTCGCGCACGAGATCAAGAACCCGCTGTCCGGCATTCGCGGGGCCGCGCAGCTGCTGGAAGCGGGACTGCCGGACGCCGATCGCGAGCTGACGCAGCTGATCTGCGCCGAAACCGACCGGATCCGCAACCTCGTCGACCGCATGGAAGTGTTCGGCGATGAGCGCCCGCTGCCGCGCGAGCCGGTGAATATCCATGTCGTGCTCAATCACGTGAAGAAGCTCGCGCAGAGCGGCTTTGCCCGCGGCATCCGCATTTCCGAGGAGTACGATCCCTCACTGCCGCCGGTTCCGGGCAGTCACGACAAGCTCATCCAGGCGTTCCTCAATCTGGTGAAGAACGCGGCCGAGGCGATCAACGAGCGGCACTCCGACCGGGGCGAGCCGGGGCGTGTGATCATAACGACCGCGTTCCGGCCGGGGGTCCGTCTGTCGGTGCCGGGCTCAGAGGCCCGCGTCAGCCTGCCGCTGATGATCCAGATCGAGGACAACGGCCCGGGGGTTCCGGAGAGCCTGCAGCCGCATCTGTTCGATCCGTTCGTCACCACCAAGCGAACCGGCACCGGCCTCGGGCTGGCCCTGGTGGCCAAGATCATCCGCGACCACGGCGGCATCATCGAGTTCGAGCGCCAACCCAAGCGCACGATTTTTCGCGTCCTGCTGCCCATGCAGGAACGCCCGCGCAGCACGTGAAGGAGAGGCCCATGGCCACCCGCAATATCCTGATCGCCGACGACGATGCGGCCATTCGCACGGTGCTGACGCAGGCCTTGGCGCGCGCCGGCTACAGTCCGCGGGCCACCGGCACGGCGGCGATGCTGTGGCGCTGGGCGAGTCAGGGGGAGGGCGATCTGATCATTACGGATGTAGTGATGCCGGACGAGAACGCCTTCGATCTGATCCCGCGCATCAAGAAGCTGCGGCCCGACCTGCCGATCGTGGTGATGAGCGCGCAGAACACGCTGATGACCGCCATCACCGCCACCGAAAAGGGCGCCTACGAATACCTGCCCAAGCCGTTCGACCTCAACGAGCTGATCGCGGTGGTTGGCCGCGCGCTGGCCGAGCCCGCCCGCCGCCCCGCCCGCATCGAGGCCGACGCCGAAGGCGAGCACCTGCCGCTGATCGGGCGGTCGGCGCCGATGCAGGACATTTATCGCGTACTGGCGCGGCTGACGCAGACCGACCTCACCGTGATGATCGCGGGGGAGAGCGGCACCGGCAAGGAGCTGGTGGCGCGGGCGCTGCACGACTATGGCAAACGCCGCACCGGCCCGTTCGTCGCCATCAACATGGCGGCGATCCCACGCGAGCTGATCGAGTCTGAGCTTTTCGGGCACGAGAAGGGCGCGTTCACGGGCGCACAGACCCGCACCTCCGGTCGCTTCGAGCAAGCGGAAGGCGGCACGCTGTTTCTGGACGAGATCGGCGACATGCCGATGGAGGCCCAGACCCGGCTGCTGCGGGTTCTGCAACAGGGCGAGTACACAACCGTCGGCGGGCGCACGGCAATCCGCACGGACGTGCGCATCATCGCCGCAACGCACCGCGATCTGAAGAGCCACATCCAGCAGGGTCTGTTCCGCGAGGATCTGTATTACCGCCTCAACGTCGTGCCGCTGCGGCTGCCCCCGTTGCGCGAGCGGCTCGAGGACGTGCCCGACCTCGTCCGGCATTTCATGCGCATGGCGGGCCGGGACGGGCTTCCGAGCAAGGGCATCGAATCGGCCGCGATCGAGCGAATGAAACGGCATGCGTGGCCCGGCAACGTGCGCGAATTGGAAAATCTCGTCCGTCGGCTCGCTGCGCTCTACAACCAGGATACGATCACCGCCGACATCATCGAATCGGAGCTGCGAGGCGCGGCGATTTCGAACAGGGCTACAGCCAGCGCCGCCGAGACCAAGACGCTGTCGGAGATGGTGGAGCAGCACTTGGCCGACTACTTCGCCGCGTTCGGCAACGAACTGCCGCCACCCGGCCTTTACGATCGCGTTCTGCGCGAGCTGGAGCAGCCGCTGATTACGGCTGCTCTTGCCGCCACGCGCGGCAATCAAATCCGAGCCGCAGACCTGCTCGGCCTAAACCGCAATACGCTACGCAAGAAAATTCGGGATCTCGACATCCAGGTCTACCGCTCGCCGGCTCCATGATCGACACTTCGCGAACGCGGTAGCTGCGCGGCTTGCCAATGGCGCGGGAGATTCGTGCACCGGCAGGGAGGGAGTGTCTTGACGCTCTGCGACGCGGCGAGTACGAACAACACCTATGTCGCGAAAATGCCACAGTCGCTAACCTAGTGTGGCTGGCAGGCTCGACAAGACGGCAACACGCCCGGGTCTGCGGTCCTCCCCTGAGGTGCCGTCCCATCCACCCGGATCGTGCGCCGCGGGTGGCACGGTGGCATTGGACAATGTGATGGTCGTGAAAGAAAGCCCGTGTCAGGCCGCGGGATGATGATGTGATGACCCCGAGCGACGAGCCCAATGCCCAGGACGCCAGCCCGGCACGCGCCGTGGCTGCCCCCGCGTTCAGTTCGTTCCAGACCGGCTTTGCCGTGGTGGGGGCCTCGCTGCTGGCCTCGCTCGCGACCTTTCTCATCCTGACCAACCGTACCCCGATCCGGCCCACCAACGAGGTGGTGCTGTGGTCGCTCGCCACCAACGCGCTGTTCGTCATCGCCATGACGGCGGTCACCATCTGGCAGGTGCGGGCGCTTTGGATTGCCCGCAGGCACAAGGCCGCCGGCTCGCGGCTGCATTTGCATATCGTCAGCCTGCTCAGCGTGATCGCGCTGTTGCCGGCGATCGTACTGCTGTTCGCCAGCCTGTCGCTCGACCGGGGCTTGACCGAGCTGTTCTCGGTGCGCACCAAGGCGATCATTCAGAATTCGCTCGAAGTGTCGGAGGCCTATCTCGACGAGGCGGGTCAGGTGATCCGCTCCGATATCGTCGCCATGGGCAAGGACCTGGACGACGAGGCCGACAAGGTCCGCACCAATCCGCGGCGCTTTCAAGAAATCCTGCTGTCGCAGGCGACGCTGCGCGATTTGCCGTATGCCTATCTCGTCGATGAGCAGGGCAAAGTCCTCGCGGCGGCAACCGAGCCCAGCATGGCCGACTTCGTGCCGCCGCCCGCCAGCGCACTCGCGGAAGCCAAGCAAGGTCAGGCCGTGACCATCTCGCCTGGGCGCCTCAGTCGTGTCGGCGCATTGCTGAAGCTGCAGCGGTTCCGCGACACCTATCTGTATGTGGCCCGACAGGTGAACCCGAGTGTGCTGCGGCACCTCGAGCGCACCAAGGACGGCGTCAAGGTTTATCAGCAACTCGAGCAGAGCCGGACCAACTATCAGCGCACGTTCGGCATGATGTACGCGGTGATTGCGTTGACGCTGCTGATGGCCGCCATCCAGATCGGGCTGTGGTTTGCCGGCCGCATGGTCGGGCCGATCCGGCGGCTGATCGGCGCCGCCGAACAGGTCTCCGCCGGCAATCTCAACGTTGTCTTGCCGGTGATCAAGGGAGAGGGCGACCTCAGACGGCTGTCCTCGACCTTCAATCGCATGACCGCCGATTTGAGGGCCAAACAGGATGAGCTGATTGCTGCGCACGAGGAAGCGTTTGCGCGCCGGCGATTCATCGAGGCGGTGCTGTCGGGTGTCACTGCGGGCGTGATCGGCCTCGACAACAGTGGCAAGGTGATGCTGGCCAACCGCTCGGCGGAACGGCTGCTCGGCCGTTCGGGCGCGGGCCTCGTCGGCACACAGCTGAGCGTGGCGGTGCCCGAATTTGCCGGTCTGATGAACGATGCCGCCGCCGACCGCAAGAAGACCCGGCTGCAAGGTCAGGCCAAGCTGATGGTCGGCGATGACGAGCGCAGCTTTGCGCTGCAGCTGACCCGCCAGCGCGCCGGCGCCGACGATGCCGGCTCCGTCGTCACGTTCGACGACATCACCGAGCTCGTCAGTGCCCAGCGCACCAGCGCCTGGGCGGACGTGGCCCGGCGCATCGCCCACGAGATCAAGAACCCGCTCACCCCGATCCAGCTGTCCGCCGAGCGCCTCAAACGCAAGTACGGCAAGGCGATCATCGAGGACCGCGAGACCTTCGACAAGCTTACCGACACGATCGTGCGCCAGGTCGGCGACATCAAGAGCATGGTGGACGAGTTCGCCTCGTTCGCACGCATGCCCAAGCCCGAGATGGCCGAGCACGATCTGCGCGAGGTGGTCAAGGAGCCGGTGTTCCTGTTCCAGATGGGGCAGTCCGGCCAGATCGACTTCGAGATCAAGCTGCCACCGACGCCGGTGATGGTGTCGTGCGACCGGCGACTGATCTCGCAGGCCATCACTAACCTCGTCAAGAATGCGGGCGAGGCGATCGGGGCGGTCGCGGACGCCAAGGACGCCGATCCGGCGTATCGGGGGCACATATCGACCCTCATGCAGTCGAGCGAAACCGGCATCGTGATCGAGGTCATTGACAACGGCGTCGGGCTGCCCAAGCAGAATCGGGCGCGCCTGCTCGAGCCCTACGTCACCACTCGCGCCAAAGGCACCGGCCTCGGTCTAGCCATCGTGCAGAAGATCATCGAGCAGCACGGCGGCAAGCTGACGCTGGAGGATGCGCCGGCGCGGCAGGGCGTGGCGCAACGGGGTGCGATGGTGCGCATCGAGCTGCCGCCAGGCGCGCACTGCGCCGGCGCGGAAAGCCAACGCGCGAGCCACGGTAACGGCGCGGCCAGCCCGGGATTACGACCGAGTACATCGAAGCGAACCGCCGCGGCTGCCGATCCGGCTGCTGGCAGCGGATGAAGCGAGTTCTCGTCTTTCACATTCCGAATGTGCAACATCATTTTGCAAGAGCCAAGGAGTGACCGATGGCAGCTGATATCCTGATCGTCGACGACGAGGCGGACATCCGCGATCTCATCTCCGGCATTCTCGAGGACGAGGGACACCGTTGCCGCCTGGCACGCGACAGCGATGAGGCCCTGACCGCGATCGAGGCCCGCCGGCCGCAACTCGTCATTCTCGACATCTGGCTGCAGGGCAGCCGCCACGATGGCCTGGAAGTGCTGTCGCTGATCAAGAAACAGCACCCGGAGCTGCCGGTGGTCATCATCTCGGGCCACGGCAATATCGAGACTGCCGTCACCGCCATCAAGCGCGGCGCCTACGATTACATCGAGAAGCCATTCAAAGCCGATCGCCTCCTGCTGGTGACGCTGCGGGCCCTCGAACGATCGCAGCTGCGCCGCGAAGTCCGCGAGCTCAAGGAACGCTCGATCGTGAGCACGGAGATGATCGGCAAGTCGAGCGTCATCAACCAGCTGCGCGGCCAGCTGGACCGCGTCGCACCGACCAATAGCCGCATCCTGATCCGAGGAGCCTCTGGGGCCGGAAAGGAGCTGGCGGCGCGCGTCATCCACCAGAAATCGTTGCGAGCGAACGGTCCGTTCTCCGTGCTCAATGCGGCGGCGCTGGCGCCCGAGCGGGTCGAGGAGGAATTGTTCGGCACCGAGGACCGGGGCGGGGGTGCGCGCAAGGTCGGCGCGCTGGAGGAATCGCACGGCGGCACGCTTTACATCGACGAGGTCGCCGACATGCCGATGGATACGCAGGGCAAGGTGCTTCGCGTGCTCGTCGAGCAGAAATTCCAACGGCTCGGCGGCGGGCCCAAGGTCCAGGTCGACGTGCGGATCATCTCCTCGACCAGCCGCGATCTGGAGCGGGAGATGCAGGAGGGCCGCTTCCGCGAGGATCTCTACCACCGCCTCAACGTGGTGCCCTTGCGGGTGCCCGCGCTCGCCGAGCGCCGCGAGGACATCCCCGAGCTGATCGCCCATTTCATCCAGCAGGTGGCGCAGGCACAGGGATTGCCGCCGCGCAAGATCGGCGACGACGCCATGGCTGTGCTGCAGGCACACGACTGGCCCGGCAACGTGCGCGAGCTGCGCAACAACGTCGAGCGGCTGCTGATTCTGTCGGGGGGCGAGCCGGAGGCCATCATCACGTCGGAGATGCTGCCCGAGGAGATCGGCTCGAGCGTGCCGTTGCCGGCAGGCGGGCAGGCGGAGCATCTGATGTCGCTGCCGCTGCGCGATGCGCGTGAGATCTTCGAGCGTGAGTATCTGCTGGCCCAGATCAACCGTTTCGGCGGCAACATCTCGCGTACCGCCGAGTTCGTCGGCATGGAGCGCTCGGCACTGCACCGCAAGCTGCGCGCGCTCGGCGTCACGTCGCAGGATCGCAGCAGCGAGCTGCGCCAGCCATGAGCCGGATCGTATATGTCAACGGCCGCTATGTGCCGTGGGCCGACGCCGCCGTGCATGCCGAGGATCGCGGCTTTCAGTTTGCGGATGCGGTCTATGAGGTGTGCGAGGTGGCGGGTGGAAGGCTGGTGGACGAGGCCCGCCATGTCACGCGACTGATGCGCTCGCTCGGCGAGCTCGCCATGCTGCCGCCGATGAGCGCGGCGGCGCTCGCGCGCGTATTGCGCGAGACGGTCCGGCGCAACCGCGTCCGCGACGGCTCGGTCTATCTGCAAGTCAGCCGCGGCGCGCGGGCCCGCGATTTTCTGTTCCCCGGGGAAGGCGTCGCGCCGACCGTGGTGTGCGTTGCGCGCAGCAGCTCGCGGGCAAAGGCGGAGGCGCAGGCCGCAGCAGGGATTGCCGTCAAGACCATGCCCGAAATCCGCTGGCAACGCTGCGACATCAAAACGGTCATGCTGCTGCCGGCGTCGCTGGCGAAGGAGGCGGCGCGCGCGGAAGGCGCCAAGGAAGCCTGGTTCGTCGATGCTGACGGACATGTGCTGGAAGGCGCCTCCTCCAATGCCTGGATCCTCGACGAGGCGGGTCGCCTGATCACCCGCCATACCGACACGGGCATTCTGCGCGGCATCACCCGGTCGGTCGTAGCCGATCTGGCGAGCCGGGAGCGGATCGAGGTGCTCGAGCGGCCGTTCACGGTTGCGGAGGCCAAACGCGCCCGTGAAGCCTTCATCACCTCGGCGACCAATACCGTGATGCCGGTGGTGCGCATCGATGGGACAGCGGTCGGCGACGGCAAGCCGGGCCGATTCGCGCTGGAGCTGCGCCGGATGTTCCATACCCAGGCCCAGATCAGTGACTGACGGAGGGCCTCGCCGAGTTCAAGCAAATCTGATGTTGTGGGCCGGCAGTTGTGAACTTAGTATGGAGCTATTCTACTGAAATGCTGAGCACGATGCTTTAGGGTTGCAAGCTGCGGCCAACGAGTCGCGGAACAGAAAAACGGAAAAACACATGGCTTCGGAACGAGCACAAAGTCTTCAGGATACCTTCCTGAACTACGTCCGCAAGAACAAGACCCCCCTCACCATTTTCCTGGTCAACGGGGTCAAGCTGCAAGGCATCGTCACCTGGTTCGATAATTTCTGCGTATTGCTGCGCCGGGATGGACACTCCCAGCTGGTCTATAAGCACGCCATTTCCACGATCATGCCCGGCCAGCCCGTGCACCTGATGGATGTCGATCCTGCCGACGGTCAGGTGGATTGATTGGCGGCTGCAGACAAAGGCAAATCCGGTCGCCGGCATCGAGGCGCTCCTCCGCATGGTGCGTCGCCGGACGGGCCCAAGCTTTCGATTGCTAGCGAGCCCGGTGCGCGTGGCCGCGCGCCAGAGGCGACGCGGCGGGGTCCCGTGCGCACGCTGGTCATCGTGCCCGTTCTCGCCCAGCGCCGGTCTGCTGCCGGAGCCGGCGGCGGCAGTACGAGCGCCGCCAGCCCGCCCGCCGGTCCGCTGCGCACCGCCGAGCAACGCCGTTTGGAAGCTGTCGGCCTCGCCCAGGCGATTGACATCGAGGTTGTTGCCAGCCGCATCGTGCCGCTCGCCGAGGCGCGTCCGGCAACGCTGATCGGCACGGGCAAGCTCGATGAGCTCAAAAACCTCATCCCGCATCTCGAGGCCGAGCTGGTCGTCGTCGATCACGCGCTGTCGCCGGTGCAGCAGCGCAACCTGGAGAAGGCCTGGCAGGTCAAGGTGCTAGACCGTACCGGCCTCATCCTGGAAATTTTCGGCGCCCGTGCCCGCACCCGTGAGGGCCGATTGCAGGTCGAACTGGCGCATCTGAGCTACCAGAAAAGCCGGCTGGTGCGCTCCTGGACCCATCTCGAGCGGCAGCGCGGCGGCGCCGGCTTTCTCGGCGGCCCCGGCGAAAGCCAGCTGGAACTCGACCGGCGTCTGATCCAGGACCGCATCGATGCGCTCAAGAAAGAGCTGACGCATGTGGTGAAGACGCGCGATCTGCACCGCAAGGGCCGGCGGCGCGTGCCCTATCCGACCGTTGCCATCGTCGGCTACACCAATGCGGGCAAATCCACGCTGTTCAATCGCATGACCGGCGCCGAAGTGCTGGCCAAGGATCAGCTGTTCGCGACGCTCGATCCGACGCTGCGCGAGGTTCGCCTTCCTTCCGCACGACGCGTGATCCTCTCCGATACCGTCGGCTTCATCTCGGATCTGCCGACGACGCTGGTGGCGGCATTCCGCGCCACGCTCGAGGAGGTAGTGGAAGCCGATCTGATCCTCCACGTCCGCGACATCAGCCATCCCGAGGCCGACGCCCAGCGCGCCGACGTCGAAGCGGTGCTGAAGGATCTCGGCCGCGATCCCGCCAGCGCCGCCACCAACCTGCTCGAGGTGTGGAACAAGGTCGATCTGCTCGGCGAGGAGCAGCAGGTCGAGCTGCAAAACGTCGCCGTGCGCATGCAACTGAAGCCGGTGCTGGTTTCGGCGACGATGGGAGTGGGGCTCGCGGATCTGCTGCGCGCCATCGAAAGCCGATTTGCCAACCTCGATGAGGAGCTCGACCTCGAAATTCCCGCCGACGGCGGCGAGCTGCTGGCATGGCTGCACGCGAACGCATCGGTGCTGGCGCAATCCACCGACGAGGACGGCACGATCCGCCTGCGCGTGCGCATCGACCGCGCCAAACAGGGGCGGCTGCAGGCACGGCTCGCAAAACTTCGGCGGACCTGAGACGCGCTCAGGGCGTGCGCTTGGGCATCGGCGGCGGGATCGTTGCCGCCACGCTGTTGCGCTCCAGGTGGCGGGCGATGTAGCGGGCCACCGCCTTCCGTTCTGCGACCAGCTTGCCGCTCTCGGGCAGCTTGTTCATGTAGTACAGGATCGGCACGAGGAACGCGTCCGCGAGCGTGAACCCATCGCCGACCAGATGACCGGTTTTTGCGACCGCCGCCTCCAGCACGTCGAACGGCTTGGTGAGCTTGGGCAGCGCGGCATCGATCAACTGCCGATTGGGACTGCCATCGGCGGTGCCCGGGAAGAAGTAGGCGACGGCGTACTGGCGCAGCAGGATCGGATCGATGGTGGTGATGATCGCGGAGATCCACTGCTCGGTGAGCGCGGCGCCGACGGGGTCGGCCGGGATCAGCGCGGGGCCGGTAAACACGCGATCGATGTAGGTGGCGATGGCCTTGGATTCGAACAGCTTGATGGCGCCGTGGCGCATCACCGGAATTCTACCGAATGGATGGATCGCATCGATCTCCGGCGTATGCGGGAACACGGGCGACAGATTATAGGCAACCGCCTTTTCCTCGCACACGATGCGGCAGGTCCACACGAAGTTGCTTTGCGGTGCCCCGAGGATTTCAAGCTCAGCCATTTGCGTTCTCCTTGCCGGCCCGGCCCGCCGCCGACAGCGGATGCGGGCGGTTCCGGGCGGCAGGGTAGCGAGCCGCGAGCAACGCCGCCAATCAAATTGGCTTGCACGCACGTCAGCGCCGGCAGAGGCCGCTGGTCAGTTTGAAGCCGCCATCGGTTTCCTCGATCGAGGCGACATCGTAGTACAGCGGGCGCTCGGGATTGGTCCTGGTGGTGAATGTGATCCAGCACAGATGCTGGCGGCTGCGCGGCGCCCCGCATTCGACTGCCAGCACTTCAAGGCCCTTGTCGTGCTTGGGATCGCCGGTTGCCGCCTCCCGCTCGTAGGCGGCCTGAACCGACGCAACGGTCGGCGAGGGCGGGGCCGGCGGGCACAGCAGTCCGAGCAAGGCGCACGTCGCGGTCGTGATCATGTTGCACCAAGGGTCTAAATTGCATCGATCGGGCGGGCGAGGGGCGGCGGGGCGGGTGCAGTTAAGTTGCAACCCCAGGCTCGCGTCAACGAAGTCCTACCCCCCCACCCTTGCCCTCCCCCGCGTCGTGTCGAAGACGCGCAAGAGCGCTTGGAGGGGGACGGAAATGCGCCTGAATGGACGAGTTCGCCAGTTTTGGACAAAAACCTGATGAACGGATCGTCCACATAACCCTACCAGGCACCTCCCTCCCCCTTGAGGGGGGAGGGCCGGGGTGGGGAGGCGATACGTTTCAAATGGAAATGACTCGCGCACTGCCGCATCAGTTCCGGTTTCTTTCAGAGGGGGGAGAAGAGCGATCAGCTACGGCTCAGGGTGCGCCCGTCACGGTGATCTTGGCCATCATGCCCCCATCCTCATGTTCGAGAATGTGGCAGTGATAGACAAAGTCGCCGATCTGCGAGAATGCAATTTCGACCGTCACCGTGGTCGGCTGGCAATGACCGCCTTTCCATTCCGCAACGCCGGCACAACCGGTATCGTCGAGCGCCTGTCCGGCGAGCAGCGGGATGTTGTCGTGCAGCAGCGTGCCCGGCGGGAACGGCAGTTGCGGCACGCTCGACATTGAGGTCTGCGTGAACAGCGCCGAGCCTGCCGGGGCGGCATTGTCGACCACGCGGAACTTGGTCTGGTGGATATGGAAGTTGTGATGCTCGCCGGCGAGGTTGACGAGCTCCCATACCTCCTTCACCGGCATGTTGCCGGCGGCCAGCGGCAGGCAGATGGTGGCCGTGGCGGGATCGAATTGCGCGACATCGGTTGCGCTCGCCCCGACGACGTTCCCGGCCGCGTCGATCTCCTCGTAGGCGAGGCCGAACGCATTCGCGTTGGTCGAGGGCACGCCGTAGTAGATTCTACGGTGGTGACCCGGCGGCAGCGGGTTGCAGTTGGGCGGGAGCGGGGTGGCCGAAGCCGGACCGTTGCGCACCTGCGAGGCAAAGATGCCGCCCGGCCCCATGGCGGTGCGTGCATGCCCACGCACGGTTACGAAATTGGCCGATCCTGCCGGGCGCGCGCCCTGCTCGAAGCTGACGTCGGCCAGATCGACGGTCGGCCAGCTGTCGCCGGCGGGTCCGGTCTGATAGCCGACGGTCTTGAAGGTCGCCCGCGCGCCGGGAGCGGGAACGGCAATGTTGCCCTTGTCATCGCGGTAGGTGACCCACAGCTCGAGCCGGGAGCTCGGCATCATCACCGCCCCGGTCACGCACACCGGCGGCGCGGCCTGCGGGCCCGGAACCACGGTCGGGGCCGGACAATTCACCACACGCAGCTTGGCGCCGCCGATCTGCGCCATCTGCCCGGTGGTCACGGCATCGCTGGCGCTGATGCTGACGCCGTCCACCGACAGCACCTGCATCACCATGTCCTTGCCGGCCGCGTCGTTGAACAAATGCAGGTCGTAGCTGTTGCTGCCCGAGGCATTGGTCAGCCGCCAGATCTCGCCGCCGGGCGCCCTGACGTGGATCTTCGGATAGGCTTGGCCGTTGACCGAGAAATACCAGCGGCCGAGGCTGTGATCGGTGGTCGGATCGGTCGGGTCGCCGAACTGGCCGGCGCAATGGCCCTGGCGCAGCTCCTCGCCAACGACCGGGGTCGGCGCGCAGAACTGGGGATACTCCTGCGTCAGCGTCTTGGGCGCGGTCGCGTACTGGTCCACCTGCATGTCCTTGAGGACGAGGTGCCGCACGTTGTGCTCGGACCAGCGGGTCTTGCAGGCGGCGTCCTCGCATGCGTAGTCCCCGGCGCTGCCGATGCTGATGATGCCGGCGAGGCCCGCGGACACCTGATTGAGCGCGATGCCATGCGCATGCGGGTGGAACCAATAGGCGCCCGAGGGATGGGTGAGCGGAATGTCGATGTCGTAGTCGACCGGCTTGGCGGTGACCGGGCCGTGCACATGCGATCCCGTCAACGCGGGCTGCGGCATGTCGTTCTTGTCGTTGTAGGCGAGCACGAAAATGTTGTCGCCCCAGGTCGGCCGGGCCACGGTCGGACGGCGCGGCTCGACGATCAGGCCGTGGGTGTGGATGTTGGTCGGGTTCAGCGCCAGGTCGCCGCGGCCGGTCTCCAGCGCATGCTTGGCTTCGCCCGGCGCGTACGCGGGCAACTGATTGACCAGCCGCACCTTCAGCTTGTCGCCCGGCTTGAGCGCCAGCCGCGTGCCGCCGTAAGCCGTCGACGTGGCGACACCAGGGGGACAGCGCGTCGCCGTATCGCTGGGCCGCTCGCAGATCTCGTAGATCCAGCCGAGCGGGGCGCCGAGCCCGAACTGGGAGGTGGCGCTCGGCTTGGCGATCATCAGGATATCGAGGACGCCGTTGCGGCTCGCGAACACCGGCGGCTCGATCAGATCCGCGGCCTTAACTCCGCCGGCGGTCAGCGCCAGGGACGTGGCGATGGACAGTCCTGCGATACGCGCCGTAAGCTGCCTTCTGCTCATGATGAAACTCCGTGGGGCCGATGTGCCGTCAACCGACCGGGTGCAACTCCCGATCAGTTTTTCAGCAGGTGGAATAAAGTAGGCTGTTAATTCGTGCCGGGAATTATTAGCAGAGCTGTTTGCTCCGCGGCCCGGCGCTTGGTCGCAGAATGCGACCGGACATTGGTCGGATGGGGCAACTTCCAAAGGTCGGATCGCCGGCAGCTGGGCGCGACCTGACGTGCACGAACCGGGCCGATCGAAACGGCCCCGGCGTTAACCCTGGCCCCGCTCCCTCGCTTTGGCTTCGTCCCACAAACGGTCCATCTCGGCGAGATCCGATTGCGCCGGCGTGCGGCCCGCCTCTGCCAGCCGCCTTTCGATGTGCCGGAAGCGGCGGATGAATTTGGCGTTGGCTGACCTCAGCGCCGCCTCCGGATCGAGCTTCAGGTGGCGGGCGACGTTGGCCATCACGAACAGCAGATCGCCGAACTCCTCCGCGATTTTGCCCGCGTCCCGGGCGGTGAGGCTATGCTCGAGCTCGGCCAGCTCCTCCCGCATCTTGTCGAACACCGGCGCAAGGCCCGGCCAGTCGAAACCGACCCTGGCGGCCTTGTCCTGCAGCTTGATGGCGCGGGTGAGCGCGGGCAGTGCGCCGGGCACCTCGTCGAGCAGGCCGGGCTGGTTGGCGCGCTCGGGTAATGGTGTCAGACCCTCCGGGTCTGACACCTGGGCACCGCCGTCGTCCGCTGGGCCAGGGCCCGACGGCGTCGCAAAGGTGTCAGACCCGGAGGGTCTGACACCTCCGCCCCTCCTCGCGGCCTTCACCGCCCTCTCCTCCGCTTTCACCCGCTCCCACAGGCCCTTGACGTCGGTGGCGCGTTTGACGGTCGCGTCCCCGAACACATGAGGGTGGCGGCGGATCATCTTGGCGGTGATGGCATCCGCCACATCCGCAAAATCGAACAGGGCGTGCTCCTCGGCCATGCGTGCATGATAGACCACCTGGAACAGCAGATCGCCGAGCTCGTCCTTGAGCTCGGCCAGCTCGCCGCGCTCGATGGCATCGGCCACCTCGTAGGCCTCCTCGATGGTGTAGGGGGCGATCGTCACAAAGCTCTGCTCGAGGTCCCAGGGGCAGCCGGTGCCGGGCGTGCGCAGCGCCGCCATCACGGCAATGAGGTCGGCGAGGGTGTGTTTCGCGGTCGGATTGGTCACGTCGCCTCCGTTCGGATAGAGTGGCGCGGCAAAAAAGGGGGAGGCGCCGGCCGGCCCGGCGCGTGTGGCCGTCAGTTATGATCATCCTGCGCATTCTGTTCAACGGCATCATCATGGCGGCGGAGCTGGCGGCGATCTTTGCCGTCTCCTGGCTCGGCTACCGGCATCCCTATCTGTTTGCCGGCCTCACCGCGCTACTCGGTTTCCTGCTCGGCACGCGGCTCGAGATCGCACGGCTGCGCAACGAGCTGAATTTCTATTTCGGCCGCACCGTGGCGCGCGCCTCGCTCGGTGTGGCGCTGGTCGCGGCGAGCGAGGCGACGGTAAAAGCGTTCGTTGCCGGCCTCGTCGCCCTGCTGATGTTCTCGGGCACCGATCAGACGCGCCTGCTCTATACCGCGATCGTGTTCGGCGTGGTGCTCTATGCGGGCTCGGCGATCCTGCGCCGGCTCACCATCAGCTTCGCCGCGGTGCCGTCCCGCTGGGGGTTCTTCCGCCTGGCGCCGCCCTTGGGACTGCTGTTCTCGCTGGGCCTGTCGCTGCTCGTGATGGCCAAGCTGCTGCCGCAACCCAGCCTCACCGATATCGTCACGCACGCCTTCGCCGGCATGGCAGCGGTGCCCAGCATCGACCAGGTGAGCGAGCTGCTCTACCTCGTCAAGCAGTACGTCGACAACTTCATCCTGCTGGTGCTCACCGGGCTCGTCGGCGAGCGGCTCGCACTGGCGCTCGGCATCGTGCTCAGCGTCAACGCCCTCTCCGGGTTCGTCATCGCCGTCTACGCCGTCGTCATCGCCGGCGTCGTGTACCGGCTGGAGGAGTGGAACGGTTAGGCGGACTTTTCTCGACCAACCGACGGACCTTCCACGTGTCATCCCGCACTCTGCCGGTATGGCACATGGGGCGGGTTCGGAAATTCTGCCAAGGCGGGATTTGGATGGCCGGAGGCTTGGCGATGCCCTATGCATGCCCGACCCATCAATCGATGGGCAACGTGCTTTTCATCGCCCGAGGGAGGAACTCATGAACCGACGCGCTACGCTTGCCGTCATGTCGACGTGTGCCGCCGCCATCGTCTTCGCGTCCGCCGGCACGAGCCTTGCCCAGCAGGCCGACGTCGAAGGGGCGAAGGCCGCCAGCAAGGCCTTCTACGGTGCCTTGTCGGCGCTCGACGGCGGCGCATCCATGGCCAAGGTGTGGGCGCAGACGCCCTACGTCACCTACGTCGGTCCGCGTGACAAGAGCATCTCGGTCGGCTGGGAGGCGCAAAAGAAATTCTGGGCGGAGGTCGACGCGATGTTCAGCAAGCGCGCCGTTACGCTCAGCCAGCAATACATCCATGCCAACGGCAATCTCGCGTGGGAGATGGGCAACGAGACCGGCGAGCTGCAGGCGAAAAGCGGCGCGATCGTCAAGATCGACAGCTTCGTCACCAACGTCTACGAGAAGCAGGCCGACGGGCGCTGGCTGATCGTGTCGCACCACGTGCAGCCCAAGCCGCAGTAGCCCCCGATTCAACCGATAGGCGTCGGGATCGGCTTTCACCGACACCGGCCCCTATAGTAACTTTTGAAGCCTCAGCTCCACTTGCCCTGCCGCATGATCTCTTCGGTGTCGCGCAACTCGTCCTCGATGTCGGCACGACCGCAGCCGCGTTCCCACGAGAGGTCGTTGAGCGCCAGCAGCCGCTCCTTGCTGGTGCGGTAATCCTCGGTGGCGGGGAGCCCGGCGCCCTTCGGCCCGGTCCAGCGGGTGAGCAGATTGCTCAACGACGGCGAGGGTTGCTCCTGCTGGGTTTTGGCGGCCTTCGGCAAGGTCTTGAGGCGCGCGATCTCGGCGGCGATCACCGCGGACAGTTGCGGGCAGCTCAGGTGCTGCTCCTGCGGGCTCATCCGATAGGGCTCGGACGACACGATCGATGCGGTGCTGGCAAGCTCGGGTCCCTCTGCGCATGCAGAAAGGACGAGCGACGCCGCGCCCGCGACGGCGAGCCGCGCGAGGCGGTCAGCACGGCCATGCCGGAGTTTTGATTGCGTCCCCTGAAGCGCCGCCAACGGCCCCACCCCAATTTCCGTCCATTGGCGCTCCTACAAATGATTTGCGGGGACCGTCAACAGCAGGAAACGCAGTTTCCGGTGAAATCCGTCGCTGACCGTCAGTCTGGGGAGCGCTGGTGTCAGCCTCTCAGGGTCGGCAACCACGAGGGCTGTGCCGACCGCGCCCGTCGTTCGCGTGCGGATCCGCATTCGCATAATGGATATTATGGAAACTGGCTGTGTCAAAGTGTCAGACCCTGAGGGTCTGACACTGGGGCAGACACCCCACCTACTTCTCCGCCTTCTCGTATTTGTCGGCCACCAGCCGATCGAGCAGCCGCACGCCCCAGCCGGACGCCCAGCCCTGGCTGGTGTCGGTCTTGTTGGAATCCATCGCCGTGCCCGCCACGTCGAGGTGCGCCCAGGGCGTATCCTTGATGAAGCGCTGCAGAAACTGCGCCGCGGTGATCGCCCCGCCGAACCTTCCCCCGATGTTCTTCATGTCGGCATTGCGCGAGTCGATCAGCTTGTCGTAGGCGGCGCCCAGCGGCATGCGCCAGACCTTCTCGCCGACCGCCTCTCCGGCCTCGCTCAATTCGCCGGCCAGCTTGTCGTCGTTGCTGAACAGGCCGGCGTGCTCCTTGCCCAGCGCCACCATGATGGCTCCGGTCAGCGTGGCGAGGTCGACGATCAGGCGCGGCTTGAACCGCTCCTGCGCGTACCAGAGCACGTCCGCCAGCACCAGCCGGCCCTCCGCATCGGTATTCAGCACCTCGATGGTCTGTCCGGACATGGACGTGACGATGTCGCCCGGCCGCTGCGCCGTCCCCGAGTTCATGTTCTCGACGAGGCCGATCAGCCCGACCGCGTTGACGTGGGCCTTGCGGCGGGCGAGCGCCAGCATCAGCCCAGTCACGCAGGCGGCGCCCGCCATGTCGCCCTTCATGTCCTCCATGCCGGCAGCCGGCTTGATCGAGATGCCGCCGGTGTCGAACACGACGCCCTTGCCGACGAAGCACACCGGCTTGGCACGCTTGCTCTTGGCGCCATGCCATTGCATCACCACCACCCGCGCCGGCCGCTCGCTGCCCTGCGCCACCCCGAGCAGCGCCCGCATCTTGAGCGCCGTGAGCGCCGGCACGTCGAGCACCTCGATCTCGATGCCGTCGGCGCCGAGCTCGGCGGCGCGCTCGGCGAATTCGACGGGTCCGAGCACATTGGCCGGCTCGTTGACCAGGTCGCGGGCCAGGAACACGCCATCGGCCACCGCCTTGTGACGCTCGAACGACTCGCGGGCGGCGTCGGGATCGGCGGTGTGGACGCTGAGGCGCGCGAGGCCGTCGCGCTCTTCCGCGCCATTGCTGTCCTCGGCGGGCTTGCTGCGATATTTCCGGAAAGCGTAGCTTCTCAGCAGCGCACCGAGCGCAAGATCCGCGGCGATTTCCCCCGCAGCCCGGGGGCCATGGTGGCCGGATTTGTCGGGAAACTCGACGATGAGACTTGCCGCGCTCGTGCGCCGCTGGGTGATTTGCGCATAGGCGACCCCGCCGAGGTTGATCCAATCCTGGTCGCCGCTGCCTTCCTTCTCGCCCAATCCCAGCAGAATGACGCGCGTTTGCGGTACTCCTGCCGGGGCGAGGATTTCGATGGACGAGCGGCGCTTGCCGGTAAATCCGGCGGCGGTCGCGGCCCGGCTGAGGGCTCGTTCGCTCTTGCTGTCCAGCTGCCGCCCGTGCTGGGACAACGCCGCGTCCGCGCCCGCTAACATCACCGTGCAGGGCTCGCCGCCCTGACTCAGCGGTGCAAAACTGATCTGCAGGCGTTCGGTCATGGTGCGGGCGTCCATTGCTCGGCTGCGGGGATGCTCGAAGTCGGGCTCGCCGCAACCGCGGCCACTGCGATTCGCCAGCTGAACATCCGTCATTGGTGACGTAAATGAGACCGCGCGGAATGACAAGCGGGATAGCGGTCGGTCGTGCTTCTGCAGATCCGGCCGAAATTCGGCCCCCTTCCCCTGCCAGAGCGAATGTCGTAGCAGAGGGCGAATGGCCCGGCGGCCTCCATTTTCCGCCGGATCCCTCAGGGGGCAAGGGGAGCACGCCACGCTTATGAGCCTGTTCGGCAGATATCTGTTCCGCCAGACCGGTGCGGCGCTGGCGCTGATCCTGATGTCGCTGACCGGGATCACCTGGATCGCGCTGGCGCTGAAGCAGCTCAATATCGTCACGACCGAAGGCCAGAGTGCGTGGCTGTTCGTGAAGATCACCATGCTGGCGGTGCCGAATCTGATGGCGCTGATCGCCCCGATAGCGCTGCTGATCGCGAGCATCCACACGCTGAACCGGCTCAATCAGGACAGCGAGCTCATCGTCATGACGGCTTCCGGGGCGCCGGTATGGCGCTTTGCGCGGCCCTTGCTGGTGATGGCCCTGCTGGTGTCCGTTGCCCTGGTGCTCATCAATAATTTCGTGATGCCCTGGAGCATGCGCACGATCAAGGACCTGACCGCGCAATTTCGCACCGACCTCATCTCGCAGGTCATTCAGCCCGGCCATTTCTCGAGCCCGGAAGCGGGCCTCACCTTCCACATCCAGAACCGCAATGAGGCCACCGGCCAGCTGACCGGGGTCATCCTGCATGACGAGCGTGACCCCAAGCAGGTCGTCTCCTACCTCGCCGAGCGCGGCGAGATCATCAAGCGCGAGAAGGATGCCTACCTGGTGCTCATGGACGGGCACTTCGTGCGCCGCGAGGAGAACGGACAGGCCCCCACGATCGGGGAATTCGATCGATATTTCATCAACATGAACCGTTTCGAGGTGCGCGGGCAGGACGAAACGCTGCGGGCCCGCGAGCGCTATTTCTCGGAGCTGGCGTATCCCGACCCGAAGGACAAATCCTATCTTCTCGAGCCCGGAAAATTCCGCTCCGAGCTGCACGAGCGGTTCGCCAGTGCATTGTATCCGATCGCGTTCGTCATGATCGTGGTGGCGCTGATCGGGCAGGCCCAGACCACGCGCCAGGGCCGCACGCAGAGTGTGGTCATCGGGTTCATCGTCGCGTCGGCGGCCCGTATCGGCGGCTTTGCAGCCATGAACCTGCTGACCCTGAAAGCCTCCGCGATCTGGCTCGTCTATGCCATCCCGGTGCTGTCATTCCTAGCGGCATTGGCGCTGGCCAAATGGCGCATGACACCGCGGCTCGGGCGGCTGCAGGTCGTATCCCGGCTGGAATCGATCGCGGAGCGATGGCGGACACGGCCGCGGCCTGCCGGCGCGGCGCGCGGTTATGGATCACCACGGCCGTGAGCACCCTGGCGCGCTACATCGCCGGGCGGTTCCTGATGACCATAATCGGGACCTACCTGCTGTGCGTCGTGCTGGTGTTCATGATCGATTTCGTCGAGCTGCTGCGGCTGTCCGGCAAGTATGGCCGCGTCTCGATGCTCAAGCTGGTGTGGCTCGGCATCCTGCGGCTGCCTTCGTTCACCGAAATGACGATTCCCTTTGCCGTCCTCGTCGGCACCATGGGCGCCTACCTGCTTTTGTCCCGCAAATCCGAGCTCACCATCGTGCGTGCCGCGGGCATGTCGGTCTGGCAGTTCATGCAGCCGGGATTGGCGGTGGCGGCAACGCTCGGCGTGCTCAGCGTCGTCGCCTACAATCCCCTGGCCGCGGCTGGGCGGGCGGAGGCGGACCGGGTGTTTGCGCAGGCGTTCGGGCAGCAGGACAACCTGCTGGCCAAGTCCGCGGGCAGCGAAGGCGCCTGGCTTCGGCAGGATGGCGCCGACGGCCCGTCCGTGATCCATTCCCGCCTGATCTCGAACCGGGGCATGCAGCTCAACGGTGTCGAGGTTTTTCAGTATGACCGCCAAAACAAGTTCGTCGAGCGGGTCGACGCGGCGCGCGCCGTGCTGAAGGAGGGCGTCTGGGAGCTGGAGCGGGCCTGGGTCGTGCGCGTCGGCCGGGAGCCCGAGCTGTTCGAGCACTACATCATCAGCACCTACCTCTCGCCGGAACGCGTGCAGGACGCGTTGGGCGCGGTGACCGCGCTGTCGTTCTGGCAGCTTCCCGAATTCATCGAGATCGCGGAAAAGGCCAAAATTCCGACCGCCCGCTACCGGGTTCAGTACCAGCTTTTGATCGCCCGTCCGGCGCTGCTGCTGGCCATGGTTCTTTTGGGGGCTACTGTGTCCTTACGGTCATTCCGCTTCGGAAAGATACAGACTATGGTCATCCTGGGAATGGGGGCGGGTTTCGGCTTTTTTCTCCTTGCAGAGGTCTCTCGGCAGATCGGCAATTCCGGTCTGACGTCGCCTGAGATGGCTGCCTGGGTGCCGATCGCCGTCGTCAGCTTTTTGTCGCTCACGGTGCTCTTGCACCAGGAGGATGGTTAGGTTGATGCGTGCAGGGCTACCGATACCGCGGAGGGGATGCGGACCGGTGGGCGCTCGTGGGTCTTGTCCTGTCGGGATGAGTGCACACGAACGTCGCTGGTTCGGCGCGTCCCGCGCGATCGGCCTGCTGCTGATTGCAATGTTCGGCGGAATGTTGGCGGCGGCCCCCGCATTGGCGCAGTCGCCGACCCAGGGCAAGACGCCCAGCGCTTTTCCACGCCAACCCGGTGGTCCATTCGGCGAGATCGTCAAGCCGGACAAGACCAAGCCGATGTACGTGCAGGCGGACGAGCTGATTTACGATAATAAGAACAACCGCGTCACCGCCAAGGGCAACGTCGAGATTTACTATCAGGATTATGTGCTGCTGGCGGATCAGGTGATCTACGACCAGGGCACGGATTTACTGTATGCCGTCGGCAACGTCCGCTCGCGCGACCCCAACGGCAATGTGCAAAGCTCGGATAGCTTTGTGCTGACCGCCGACTTCAAGGAAGGCTTCGTCGACGCGCTGAAAGTTGTCGCCAAGGACGACTCGCGCATTGCCGCGCAGCGCGCTGTGCGCCAGGAGGGCGGCGTCACGGTTTATGAGAACGGAGTCTACACGCCGTGCAAGCCCTGCAAGGATAACCCCAATACGCAGTTGTGGAGCATCCGAGCCACCCGCATCATCCACAACCAGACCGAAGGCAATTTGTCCTACCAGGATGCCCAGTTCGAGCTGTTCGGCCTGCCCGTCGCCTATCTGCCCTATTTCGCGCACCCCGATCCGTCCGTGAAACGCCGGTCGGGTTTCCTCATTCCCGAATACCACACGTCCAGCACGCTCGGCACGGGCGTCACCATTCCTTATTTCTTCAATCTGGCGCCGAGCTATGATTTCCTGTTCAACCCCACCTATTGGAGCAAGCAAGGCGTGCTGTTCCAGGGGGAATGGCGGCAGCGGCTGATCAACGGTGAGTACAACATCAAGCTGGCCGGCATCGACCAGACCACCTCGGGCTTGCCGTCGGGCCTCACACCTGGCGATATCGCCAACCAGCAAGGCTTCCGCGGCAGCGTGCAGAGCGCCGGCAAGCTTGCCTTCGGCTCCTGGTGGCATCTCGGCTGGGACGTGACCTACGAGACCGACAAGACCTTCCGCCGCTTCTATAACCTCGATCCCGCTACGCTCACCGAGCGCAACAACAAGGTTTATTTCGAGGGCATCAGCGATCGGAACTACTTTGGCACGTTCCTCTATGATCTGCAGAACCGCATTTATGACAACCCGCTGGCTAGCCAGCGGGTGTTGCCAATGGTCGACTACAATTTCATCCTGCCCCAGCCGGTGCTGGGCGGCGAATTGAGCTTCAATGCCAACGCGTTCAGCCTGTCCCGCACGCAAGGCTCGCCGTTCAACCTGGTAACCGCGCCGTTCGGTCCGCTGGTGACGCAGAACCCCGGCTTCTATGGCAACACCAACCAGGTCGTGGCGGAAGCCAAATGGCGACGCCAGATCATCGATCCGATTGGGCAGGTCTTCACGCCATTCGCGTCACTGCGCGGCGATGTCTACCAGATTTCGGACTTCTACCTGCCTGCGCAGAACCTGACTATCCAGGATCAGACCGTGACCCGCGGGCAGGCGACCGCCGGATTGCAGTACCAATTCCCGTTCGTCGCGAACACCCAGGACGCCTCCCACATCATCGAGCCGATCGGCCAGGTGGTGACCCGTCCCAACACCTCGCCGCAGTCGCAATGGAAGATCCCCGACGAGGATGCGCGCAGCCTGGTGTTTGACGACACCGATCTGTTCAGCCGCAGCAAGTTCTCGGGCACCGATCGGATGGAAACCGGCACCCGTGTGAACGCCGGCATGCAGTACACCTTCCAGCTCAACTCGGGCGGCTATGCCCGCGCCTTGGCCGGGCAGAGCTATCAGATCTCAGGCGCCAATCCGTTTGCCGTGACCAATCTCGATCCGCTCGGCTCACAGAACTTCTCGCCCAACAGCGGTCTGCAACGTAATACGTCGGACTACGTAACAGCCTTCTATATCGCGCCCAACCAGTATTTCCGCCTGATCAGCCAGCAACGGTTCGACGAGGGCGATTTCTCGCTGCGGCGGCAGGATACGGCCGGGACGGTTACCTGGGGCCCGGGCTCGGTGACCGCCGCCTACTCGTTCACCAAGGCCGATCCGAATACCAGCCTGCTGGTCGGCACAACCAATACGGCGCTGACCGATCAGCGCGAGATTTCCGTCGGGGGCAGCCTCAAGCTGACCGACACATGGTCGCTATCAGCCACGACGCTTTACGATATTCAGAGCAACAAATTCCTGCAGGATTCGGCAACGATCAAGTATGCGGACGAGTGCTTCGTGCTCTCGCTCCAGTATATCGAAACGTTCATCACCGATCCGACCCGCGCCATCATTCCCGATCGCACGGTGATGCTGAGGTTTGAATTGAAGAACCTCGGGCAATATGGCTACTCGAACAACATTTCCGGCAATCAGCAGGCGCAGGCGAGCGCCGGTGGCATCATCGGCAAGTAAGCCGTCACGGCCATGTTGTCGGACGCGAACACGGGCTCGCGTCGGCCCCCGCGAACCTGCGGGACCGCCGGTCCGCCATGTTGGCGCCATTCCGATGTGGAAAACGCAGCCAAGGCCAGCCCGCAAGTTGCTATGATGAGCGGGCGAATCGCCTGCCCCTGACCGTGAGCGCCCGCCATGCCAGACATCAAGTCTCTGCTCAGTTCCGCGCCGGTGTCGCCCGCACCGCGCACGGTGCTGGCCGCAATGGGGCTGCTGGCTCTCGCCGCCTTTGTGACCCCGGCCACGGCCCAGGGCGTCGTCGTCAGCGTGCCGGTGGGGACGCCGCAGGGGCAGACGGCACCTGCCGAAGCAGCGCCCCCCAAGGCCGCCAAGTCCAAGCCGAGCGCTTCGAGCGCCGCCGCTGCCAAGAAATCGTCGGCGCCGCCGAGCAAGACGGCATCGCTGCAGACCGGCGAGAAGGGCAAGCCCAGCCAGACCATCGTGGCACTCGTGAACGATGAGCCGATATCGGGATATGATCTCGATCAGCGCATCAATTTCATGGTGCTGAGCGGGGCGGGGATCGCCGAGCGGATGCAGGCCCGCATGCGGGCGCCCGACATCAACGATCGTTTCAAGGCCTTCGCAACCAAGCGCATCCAGGAGCGCCAGCCCAAGAGCCAGGCCGAGTTCGAGGCCATGAAGACGCAGCTGCAGAAGGAATTCGTCGACGGCATGCGCCATCAGGTCATGTCGGAGGTGCGCCCCGCATTGCGCAAGGCGGCGCTCGAGGAGCTGATCGATGAGATGCTGAAGCTGCAGGACGGCAAGAAATACAACGTGGTGGTCAGTGACGAGGATGTCTCCAAACAGGTCAAGAACCTGGCGGAGAAGAACGGCAAAACCGAAGCCCAATTCGTCCAGATGGTGGCGTCCCAGGGGGTCGATATCGTCACCATGCGCGCGCGCTTCAAAGCCAGCATGATCTGGGCGCAGATCATCCGTGGCAAGTATGGACAGGTGGTCAATACCACGGATCGGGACGTCGACCGGATTCTTGCCAGCAGCAAAGCACAGATCGCCAGCGAGCAGACCGAGTTGCAGCTGCAGAAGATCACTCTGTCGTTGCCAGCCAAGCCCGATCAGAAGTCCATGTCCCAGAAGCTCGATGCGGCGGAGGCGATCCGCAAGCAATTCGCCAATTGCGCGAGTATGTCGAGCCTCGCCAAGTCCGGCACGGACGCCAAATTCGAGAACCTCGGCAATCGGAAGGCCAGCAGCATCGCCGAGCCCACGCGGGGGCTGCTGCTCAATGCGTCTGACGGCGAGATGATCCCCCCGCAGCTCGCCAAGGGTGGCGTCGAGCTTTACGCCGTCTGCGGCCGCACGCAGGTGAAGGCCGACGATCAGCGCCGCGCCGCGGTCAAGGAGGAGCTGCAGCAGACCGAGTTCGATACGCGCGCCCGCAAGCACTTGCAGGATCTGCGGCAGGACGCGCTCATCGAGTACCGGTAGTGACCGCCGCCCGTAACGAGCGTGAGCACCGTCCGCCGCTCGCCCTGACCATGGGAGAGCCGGCCGGCATCGGTCCCGATATTTCACTCCTTGCCTGGCTTAAGGCCCGATCCGTCGGGGCGGCACCCCGCTTCTTCATGCTGGCTTGCCCGGCAACACTGAGCGACCGGGCCCGCGCGCTCGGGCTCGAGGTTCCCATCGCCGAGATCGCCACGGCCGAGGAGGCAGCACCGCGGTTCGCCGAGGCGCTGCCGGTGCTGCCGATCCGCTGCCCGCACCCCGTTGTTGCCGGAACGCCCCATGCGCGTGCGGCGGTCGCCGTGATCGGCGCCATCGAGCTTGCGACGCGGCTCGTGCACGACGGCCACGCGGCCGCCGTCGTTACCAATCCAATCGCCAAGAGAACGTTGCAATCGGCAGGATTTGCGCACCCGGGTCACACCGAATTTCTCGCCGAGCTGGCGGCGCGAGTCTGGGGCGGCACCGCGCCGCTGCCGGTGATGATGCTCGTCTGTGACGCGCTCAGGGTGGTCCCGCTGACCATCCACGTGCCGCTTGCCCGCGTGCCGGCCCTGATCAGCCGTCAATTGATTCAGGATACGGTCCGCATCACGGCGAGGGCGCTCGCGACCGACTTTGGCGTGTCCTCGCCGCGCATTGCCGTCGCCGGCCTCAATCCACATGCCGGCGAGGCGGGCATGCTGGGCAGCGAGGAGCTCACGACCATTGCCCCCGCGATCGCGGACCTGCAGCGCGAGGGTCTTGCGGTTTCAGGTCCCCTGTCCGCTGACACGATGTTCCATGCCGGCGCCCGCGCCCGTTATGATGCGGCTGTCACCATGTACCACGATCAGGCCCTGATCCCGATCAAGACGCTGGCGTTCGAGGACGGCGTCAACGTTACCCTCGGTTTGCCGTTCGTGCGAACCTCACCCGATCACGGCACCGCGTTCGACATCGCGGGCACGGGCAAGGCCTCGCCGGCGAGCCTCATCGCGGCCCTGGCGCTGGCCGACGAGCTCGCCCGGCGGCGGGCACGCGTGGCGGTCGCGGGATCATGAGCGGTCCCGCTCACGGCCCGATTGAGCCCGGATCCAGCATCGATGGCCTGCCGCCGCTTCGCGAGGTCATCCGCGAGCTCGGCCTCGCCGCCCGCAAGAGCCTCGGTCAGAACTTTATTCTCGACCTGAACCTGACCCGCCGCATCGCCCGCGCCGCCGGCCCGCTCGAAGGGCGCACTGTTGTCGAGATCGGCCCTGGCCCCGGCGGCCTGACCCGAGGACTGTTGGCCGAGGGAGCAACTCGTGTGCTCGCCATCGAGCGGGACGAGCGCGTCAGGCCCGCGCTGGCGGCGATTGGCGAACACTATCCGGCGCGGCTCGAGACGATTTTTGCCGACGCGCTCGAGCTCGATTGGCCGCGGCTCGTCAGCGGCCCCGCCATCATCGCCGCGAACCTGCCCTATGGCATCGCCACCCTGCTGCTGGTCGGCTGGCTGGAGGCCGATCCCTGGCCGCCCTGGTGGGAGCGGATGGTGCTGATGTTCCAACGCGAGGTGGCGGAGCGCATCGTGGCGGCGCCCGGCTCCAAGGCCTATGGCCGGCTGGCGGTCCTCACCCAGTGGCGCGCCAAGGCGCGGATCGTGTTGAAGCTGCCGCCGGCAGCCTTCACGCCGCCGCCCAAAGTCGACTCTGCCCTGGTCGAGATTGTACCGCGGCGGCAGCCCAAACCGGAATTGAATGTCAAGGATCTCGCCCGCCTGAC
>Ga0075024_100000048_pt1 | contig 29885 bp, 31 predicted proteins | sample Str013_2_FD_71389 | JGI IMG/M metagenome (GOLD analysis project Ga0075024, IMG submission 71389) | Freshwater sediment microbial communities in response to fracking from Pennsylvania, USA - Straight Creek_MetaG_SC_2013 | ecosystem: Environmental > Aquatic > Freshwater > Creek > Sediment... | reverse complement strand
CCTGATAGGCGCGATGAAAGGCTTGGCAGTCGGCGATATGCCGGAGTCGGAGATGCTTCAGACCAGGGGCTGGTAAAGCAGATTTCGTAATCGGGTAATTTGGTAATTGAGTAATTGCCCGCTTGTCGTGTTTTCTGAAATTTCCCGATTACCAAATTTTATGACTATTGGTGTTCTGGCTATCCAAGGTGATTACGAAGCGCACAAAGCCCGGCTTGAAGAGCTGGGAGCTTCGGTCACGCTTGTCCGCAAGCCGGAACAGTTGGATGCGATTGACGCGATCGTAATTCCCGGCGGAGAGTCCAGCACCTTCCTGAACTTTCTCGTTGAAAACGGATTCCTGGAAAAGCTGCAGAAGTTTGTCAAAGCCAAGCCGGTGTTCGGGACTTGTGCGGGAGCGATCCTACTGGCGAAACATGTAGAGAACCCGCCGCAAGAGTCGCTGGGCGCGCTGGACATACGGATTCGCCGCAACGCCTACGGCCGTCAGGTTGATAGTTCCATTCATGAAGCCGAGACCGAACTGGCGGGTGGACCGCTCGAGATGGTATTCATCCGCGCTCCCAAGATTGTGAGTACCGGCAAGGATGTGGAAGTCCTGGCGATCGAAGGCAGCGATCCAGTGCTCGTCCGCCAGGGCAAGGTGATGGCGGCGACCTTTCATCCTGAGCTTTCGCGCGATACGCGCGTGCACCAGGAGTTTCTAAAGCTGGTTCGGAACGGACACAAGCCAAAATAATGTGGCGCGCACTCAAGCTGGCGCTGTGCGTGTTGGCTTGTTGTTGTCTTCTTCTTTGTGGCCGGTTCGGCCTCGCGCAATCTAGTTCACCTGCCCAGACGAGTAACCAACCGTCTGCAAGTCATTCCCTGTGGTTCCCTTCTGGCGCTTCTTCGCACGCGGTAACGGTCGACCATGAATTCCGCACCGCGCTGTGGGTCTTAGGCGGACTCTTTATAGCCGGGCAGATTTTGTTGGCGGTCTTACTGTGGCGTTCGCGGCGTAGCGGACCATCCTCGGCGAATTCCGCGAACGTTGCCGGCAACTGGAAGCTGGAAATTGCATGGACGGTGGCCATGGCCGCCATCTTCCTGTGGTTCCACATTTCCGGAGCAATGATTTGGTCTGAGAAGTTTCTTCCGCCTAAACAGTTTGGCCAAGTCCATGTGGAGGTCACCGGAGCGCAATTTCAATGGTATTTCCGTTATCCAGGCGCTGACGGAGTTTTGGGCCGCGTTGACGCGCAGAAGTTTGCCCGTCCGGACGAAGGCAATCCGTTGGGGATCGATCCCAGTGATCCGGCGGGACGCGACGACATTGTTTCCACGGCGATGGTGGTGCCGGTGAATCGGGTGGTGCAGCTTGATCTGCGCGCGCAGGACGTCATCCATAGCCTGTTCATTCCCGCCATGCGCTTCAAGCAAGATGCGGTGCCGGGCATGGAGATCCACAACCATTTCACACCCACACGGATCGGGGAGTATGAAATCGCCTGCACGCAGCTGTGCGGGACGGGACATTACCGTATGCGAGCCGTGGTCCGCGTGGTGAGCGAAGAAGAGTTTGCGGCGTGGTTGAAGGCGCATACAGAGTCTGCCGAGGCGGGTAAATAGTTGTAGATTGTCATTCCGACCCTGAGCCCGCGTAGGGGAAGAATCTGCTTTTAGCGAACAGCACGAGAGGAAAAAAGAAAAAGCAGATTCCTCAGCCTGTGGTGCGGCTTCGGAATGACAATTCAATGGGCTGCATGAAGGCCGTCAAGAGTTGAAAACGTGATGTCAGACCCGTCCCCCAATCCGGTCCAACCAAGCAGAGCGAGTTTCCTGCGCCGCTACCTTTTTAGCACCGATCACAAAGTCATCGGACGGCAATATTTCTTTCTGTCCCTGGTGGCGGCGCTGAGCGGAGCGTGGCTGTCGTTGCTGATGCGTTTGCATCTGGCTTGGCCGAAGCTGGCGATTCCCTTCCTGGGCGAGATCAAGCCGGAAAACTATCTTGGATACCTGACGATCCATGGGACAGTGATGGTGTTCTTCGTGTTGTCGACCGTCCCGCAAAATGGATTTGGAACGTACTTTCTTCCGCTGCAACTTGGCACCAACGAGATGGCGTTCCCGCGGCTGAACATGATCGCGTTTTGGACGACACTCACGTCGTTCCTCGTTTTGATGTCGGTCTTCTTTGTGCCGGGCGGGGCGTCCATTGCCGGGTGGACGCAATATGCGCCGCTGAGCGTGTTGGCTTCCGCCGGGCCGGGGCAAGCTCTGGGTACGGATCTGTGGCTGGTAAGCATTGGGCTGTTCTGTTTGGCGTCCGTGATGAGCGCCAGCAGTTTCATTGCAACTACGCTCAAGAAGCGTGCGCCGGGGATGACCTGGATGCGCATGCCGTTGACCTGCTGGGCGTGGTTCATTACAGCGATTCTGATTCTGCTGGCGTTCAGCATCTTGCTGGTCGCGCTGGTCATGCTGATGTCCGACCGCCATGCGGGCACAAACTTTTTTGTTCCCGGCGGGCTGGTTGTGAACGGACAGCCGGTACAGCGCGGCGGCGGGTCACCGTTACTCTGGCAGCATTTGTTCTGGTTCTTTGGGCACCCGGAAGTCTACATTGCGATTCTGCCGGCGATGGGCATCACATCGCACTTGTTATCAAACTTCGCGCGCAAGCCGGTGTTCGGCTACAAAGCGATGGTCGGCGCCACGATTGCCATCGGCGCCATGGGCTTTATGGTCTGGGGACACCACATGTTCGTCAGCGGCATGGACCCGCATGTGGGATTCGCGTTCTCCGCGTTGACCACGGCGATTGCGGTGCCATCGTCGATCAAAGTCTTTAACTGGCTGGGGACGATTTACGGTGGACGAATACGATTCACCACGCCGATGTTGTTCTCGGTGGGATTTGTGTCGCTGTTCATAGCCGGCGGGTTGACCGGCCCGCTTCTGGCCCAGCCGGCGCTGGACGAATATCTTCACGACACGTATTTCGTCGTCGGACATTTTCATCTCATCATGGCGATGGCGGGCCTCTTCGCCGTGTTTGCCGCGACGCATTTTTGGTTTCCCAAGATGTTTGGCCGGCTCATGAACGAACGCCTGGGCCGCGTGCATTTCTGGATAACCTTTTTAGGGGCATACGCCATCTTTATACCAATGCACCTGCTGGGAATTGCCGGACATCCGCGGCGATATTCAGAATTAACGGGCGTACAATATGTTGCCGTTATGGCGCCGTGGCAACGGATCATTACTTACGCGGCAATCGTCACGTTGGCCGGGCAGATCGTCTTTCTGGCGAATTTGTTCTGGAGCATGCTCAAGGGGCCGCGGGCAGAAGCCAATCCATGGGAGAGCACGACTCTGGAGTGGACACTGCCTTCGCCGACTCCTGAAGACGGATTCGGGGCCAGCGCGACGACGGTTGTCCGCGGGGCTTACGAATACGGCAGCAAGTCTGATGGCGAAGCTGGTGCGGACTATCGAATGCAGAATTCCCCTTAAAGCCTAAAGGCGAACGAAATCCGAGTTGTTATGCCGGTTGCCAATCACCATGTCGAAATCGAACGCAAGCCGCCGTCGAAACCAAAGACGGGCGGCGGAGGTCCCGGCAAGATCCCGCATCCGCGCGACTTTGGCGGCGGCGACGATGGCGAACCGGACCGCGACGAAAATTCCGATGAGCGAGCCGAACGACAGCTGATCTACCGCATCCTCATGGTGGTTTGTATTGTCGCGGTGGCAGTGGTTTTTATAGTGTTGACCGCAGCCTACCTGTATCGACGTTCCATCATCACCTGGGACCAGGATAAGGGGGACAGTTTTTATTTATGGCGGCCGCTGGTGCTGCCCTACCTGCAACTATGGATCAACTCGCTGGTGTTGCTGATTAGCAGCGGCACGCTCGAACTGGCGCGACGGCAGATGACCAAGCAGAACGAGTTTGCGTCCATGGGAATTGTGCCGCCCGCAGGCCGGCGGGAACTGTCCTGGCTCACGGCAACGTTTGGGCTCGGACTGGGGTTTCTCGGCGGACAAGCATTAGTTTGGAACACGCTCCGCCACCGGGGACTTTTCCTGCACGCTAACGCCAGCAGTTCCTTCTTCTATGCCTTCACCGCCTTGCATGCGGCGCATTTAGTAGGTGGATTGGTAGCGCTGGCTTGGTTGATCTTCCGTAGTTGGCGTCCGCGACGCAGGGATTTCCGCCAGGTGGCGTTGCAGGCCACCGGTTGGTATTGGCATTTCATGGGGATACTCTGGTTGGCAATCTTCGCGTTATTGCACTTCACCAGGAAATAACTCGTAAAAAACAAAAAGACGTGGCAGTGCCACGTCTCTACGTTGAAATCATCTAAGCCCTATTCTCCGGGTTCCTTGGCTCCGGCTTTCACGCGGACCACGGTCAGCTTGGCGAAACCTTCTTCAAACGTTGGAGGTTTGAGTTTGGCGGCCATGCGCTGGATCAACTCTTCTTTTACCTGACGTTCGCGCTTACGGTTACGCTCCAAACAAACTTCAAGTGGTACATCAAAGAATACGGCGTGAACCTCGTATCCAAAGCCTTTGGACATTTTGATCCACTGGCGGCGTTCGTGGGGAGCGAGGTTGCTGGCGTCCACGTAATTCCAAGGCATGCGAGCAATCAAACGGGCACGCAGCAGAGAGCGCAGAGTGGAAAAGACCAGTCCTTGATAACGCTGCTCCGTGATGTCGTCAAAAAGGATGGAGCGCAGCATGTCACTGGAAAGCGGAGTGACGCCGCGGCGTTTGAACCACGTGGTCTTGCCTGATCCAGGAAGCCCAATCGCCAGAACGACTACGCCTTTAGGTGCCCGGGTGGTCTTGGCGGCCTGGGCGGTGCGTTGTTCCGGCGAACCGGCAGGAGGGGTGGTGGGTGATTCTGGCTGGACCTCGGTCACCAAACGGGCGTTGGCCGTCGGCGTGTCCAGGTCAATGTCATGGCCTTCAGCGACGGGGTCGGCATCGGCATCGGCATCGTCATAGGTCGGGATGATCGGCTGTGGATGTTGGGCGTCCACGGGGGGCTTTTGCTGCCCCACCCTGCCGGTTGCCTCGGCCTCGTTTTCGGGTTTCTTTTTACGGCGCTTCATGCGCTCGCGCATCCAATTGCGCATGACTCGTGTGTAACACACGACGAGGAAAAGTTGCAAATCGGAGGCGGGTCGTTGTCCCTACGACCAGTGATGCGACAGTCTGGTGGAGTATGAAGGTGGGACCAAATGGACAGGTCGGTGAACGAGAAACCCAATCTCGGAGGCGAAGTTTTAAATCTGTGCTCTCTCGTTAAACTAAGGTGATTTTTTTCATTCTCCCCTTGCGCACTCAAACTAAGTTGTTATAATTCGCGGCGCAACCACCAAGCCACTTCGTTACTCCCGGCAGATATGGTCCCTGTCTGTGGCACGGTGGATTTTCGATTTCTCACGCTCGTTTCTGTCTCCGAGATAATCATGCGCAAAATCTATTTGACCGTCCTTTCATTATTTGGACTTGCGGGCTCCCCCGTCCCCGCGCAAGCTCAAGTGTTGAAAGGTTCGAGAGAGGCAGAAGCTGCAAAAAGCAGCACGGTCAAGTCGTCTAAAGTAGCGCGTGAGGAAGATGCGCCCTCCGAGGGTGGCAACAAACACGATAAGACCGGCAAACATCTTGCCGGCGTGAAACTGGAAAAGAACGCAGCCGAACGCCAGGCCGTAAAGACGCAGTCGGGAAGGAAGGTGCGCAAGGGCGCGACGATGGACGCCTCGTCAAAAGACGCGGCCAAGATGACTAAGTCCAACGGCGAGCGCAACGCCGCAAAAATCAATCTGCAACGCAAGGACGTAAAGTCCGGCGCAGCGCAGTATCCCATTGAGCATGGCAAAGAAGCGTCTGGCGGCACGAAGGCTGATTTCGTCATCAAAGGCAACAATCACGCGGCTGAGCACAAGGCGGGTCACGCAGATGCTCAAATCAAGATGAGGAAGAACTCTACCGCGGCTGGCACTGAGAAGACTGCTCCGACCCAGGCGCCAAAATAACTTTGAGTCGATTTGAAATTCGCCGCGGAATATCCGCGGCTTTACTTTTTTATGCGCATTCCTTTTTTCAGTCGCATTATCAGTCGCAGGACGGAAGCTGGGTCGCTCGAAGACACTCTCGCCCAATTGACGCAATCGGTATTCTTTGCGCCCACGCCGTGGGCCATCGCGCGTCAGATGCTGGAAGCCGCGGAGATCGGTCCACAGGATATGCTCTACGACCTGGGTTCGGGTGATGGTCGCATCCCCATTATGGCTGCGCAGGAATTCGGCGCACGCGCCAGCGGCATTGAACTGGACGAAAAACTTTGCCGCCATGCGCAGGACAAAGTCCGCGAGTACGGCCTTGTGGAGCGCGTGTCTTTCCGCCAGGAAGATTTCTTTAAAGCCGACCTTCGCGACGCGACTGTGGTGTCTCTCTATCTTCTTACCCAGGTCAACGGCTACCTTGGTCCCAGACTTGCCAGCCAACTGGGCAAAGGCGCTCGCGTGATTTCCCTGGACTATCCGGTGCCGGGCTGGCGCGCGGAAAAGGAAATCCCGGCACGGTCAGAAGGCAACGTGGACTACACGTTGTACCTGTACCGGCGATAACCGGGGGAGCCAAGCAGCGCACACTGTGCGCAAGATCACAGCGTCCTTTTGGCGATAGCTGTTATCCAATAGAAGATCATTGTCTTTTGCGAGGTCCATACTGACTACGTGCGGACGTGTGGGTGATTTGCCCGTGCTTTACGTTGTCTGCTAACCTGGTTAGTTTCAGTTAGCAACCCAGCGTTCTCAGCGCACTGGTCTCGCGAATTCGCTAACGGCGTTAGCAAAATGATGCGAATCACACAATCTCCGGTCCCCGTATCTTCTTGTGGAGGAAACTAAAAGCTTATGGCAATCAAAGTTGGCATCAACGGTTTTGGCCGCATCGGACGCAACGTTCTGCGCACTGCTATCGACGATCCGAATATCGAGTTTGTAGCCGTCAACGATCTGACCAGCCCGGAAACCCTGGCCCACCTGCTTAAATACGATTCCATTCTGGGCAATTTGGATCATGACATCAAGGCCAGCGGCGATTCCATCACCATCAATGGGAAGGCGATTAAGGTGTTTTCCGAAAAGGACCCCGCGCAGTTGAAGTGGGAATCCGTGGGCGCGCAAGTGGTGGTTGAATCCACCGGCAAATTTACCGATGCCGACAAAGCCAAGGCCCACATGCGCGGTACGGTGAAGAAAGTGATCATTTCCGCTCCGGCCAAGGGCGAAGACATCACCATTGTGCTGGGCGTGAATGACGACAAGTATGATGGCGCCAAGCACCACATCGTTTCCAACGCATCCTGCACCACGAATTGCCTGGCACCCGTGGCGAAAGTGCTCCACGACCACTTCAAGATCCAGTGCGGGACGATGACCACCATCCATTCTTATACGAATGATCAGGTGATCCTCGATTTCCCGCACAAAGACCTGCGGCGCGCGCGCGCGGCGGCGATCAACATGATTCCCACGTCCACCGGAGCGGCCAAGGCGCTGAGCCTGGTCATCCCCGAGCTGAAGGGCAAGCTGGACGGCTTTTCCATGCGCGTGCCAACGCCGAACGTTTCCGTGGTTGACTTGGTGGTCTTTGTGGAAAAAACCACGACCGTGGAAGAAGTGAACAAGGCCTTGGAGGCCGCGGCCAACGGTCCGATGAAAGGCATTCTGGGTTACGAAACGCAGGAACTGGTTTCCAGCGACTTTAAGGGCAATAACCTTTCGTCCATTGTGGACGCGCCGATGACCCGCGTGGTGGCCGGCAACTGCGTGAAAATAATTTCCTGGTATGACAACGAGTGGGGTTATTCCTGCCGCGTGCGCGACATGATCCACTACATGGCGAAAAAGGGTTTGTAGTCATGGCAACAGCGAGAGTTACATCTGGAGAAGGCGGAGTAACAATGATGTCCAAGCTTTCCATACAGGACTTGAAACTTGAAGGCCAGCGGGTGTTCATGCGCGTGGACTTCAATGTCCCGTTGTCTGAAGACGGCCGCGTGACCGACGACACGCGCATCCGCGAAACGTTGCCGACCATTGAATACGCACTGCACAAAGGCGCGCGGTTGATTCTGGCTTCGCACCTGGGACGGCCGAAAGGCAAAGTCAATATGAAGATGAGCCTGAAGCCCGCGGCCGAGAAGCTGCGCATGTTGCTGGACGAAAAAATGAGTCGCGCTTGCAACGTTGGCTTTGCTCCGGACTGCATCGGCCTGGCCGCGGAAGAGATGGCCAGCAAACTCGAAAACGGCCACGTGCTGTTGCTGGAGAATCTGCGGTTTCATCCGGAAGAAGAAGCTAACGACGAAGGCTTTTCGCGCAAGCTGGCCGCGCTGGCTGATGTTTATGTGAACGATGCGTTTGGTTCAGCGCACCGTGCGCATGCGTCCACGGTAGGCATCACTCACTTTTTGAGCAAAGCAGCGGCGGGCTTGCTGATGCAGAAGGAACTCGAGTATCTGGGTAAAGCCGTGTCACATCCGGAGAAGCCATTTGTAGCCATCATCGGTGGGGCCAAGGTGTCTGACAAGATTGATGTCATCCGGAACCTGCTGAGCAAAGTGGACGCGCTGCTGATTGGCGGCGCGATGGCGTACACATTTTTGAAAGCCCAAGGCAAGCAAGTGGGCAAATCGCTGGTGGAAGAAGACAAGGTTGAGTTAGCCAAACAGCTTTTGTCGGAAGCTGTGGAAAAGAAAGTACGCTTTCTGCTTCCTCTGGACCACGTAATCGCTGACAAGATTGACGCGGATGCGGCCAGGCAGACAGTTTCGACGGATGGTGGAATTCCGGCTGGGCAGATGGGACTAGACATTGGGCCGGAGACGGTGACGGTGTTTTCCAAAGAGATTTCCGGCGCGAAAACGATTGTTTGGAACGGGCCGATGGGCGTTTTCGAAGTTGCTCCGTTCGCCAATGGCACGATGAAGGTTGCGCAGGCCGTGGCGGCGAATCGCGGAGCTACGTCGATCGTGGGCGGCGGAGATTCGGTGGCGGCAGTGCACCAGTCAGGCGTGGCGGACAAGATCACGCACATCTCCACCGGAGGCGGCGCGTCTCTGGAGTTTCTGGAAGGCAAGAAGCTTCCGGGCGTGGAAGCACTTACTGACAAAAAGTGACCGATAAAGGTGATCAGTAAAAAATAATCGGGCAAAAAATAGATCGAAAAAGTGGCTGGCAAGAAATGACCGCAAAGAAGTTGATCGAACGAACATGACGGATCACATGCGCTTTCGCGTTGGAGATCAGGCCGCTCTGGAGCTGGTCCAGGGAAACATTATCCAGGAAACGACTGATGCCATTGTGAACGCCGCCAACTCTTCCCTGCTGGGTGGCGGTGGCGTGGACGGCGCGATTCATAAGGCCGCCGGAGCAAAGTTCGCCGCTGAGTGCCGCAAGCTGCATGAGCAGCACTCGCCGCTGGCTCCCGGACATGCCGTGAGTTCTTCAGGCGGCGATCTGCCGGCACGGTTTGTCATCCATACTGTTGGTCCGGTCTGGCACGGCGGCGACCGCAACGAACCACAAATCCTGGAAAGCTGTTACTGCAATAGCATGGCGGAAGCTGAACACCTCAAGTGCACCAGCGTCAGCTTCCCTGCAATCTCCACTGGCGTATTCGGATATCCGGTGCCGCAGGCTGCGTCGATTGCCGTCCGGGCGATAGCTGATCTGTTGCGCTCTCCGCGCCGGATAATTCTGGTGCGGCTTGTGCTTTTCAGCGAGGACGCGTACAACGCTTACGTGCGGGCCGCGAATGAACTGGTCCGCAGCGCGCCGCACTTCAAAATCATCCCGGAAACCGTCCATTCATGAGAAAAAAAGTCATCGCTGCCAACTGGAAGATGCACAAGACACCGCATCAAGCCAAGGAATTTGTGGACTCATTTTTGCCGCATGCCTGGGGACATACGCGGGATGAAATCGTGATCTGTCCGCCATTTGTGTGCATTCCCGCGACGGCGGAAGCGGCACAAGGCAGCGGTATTGCCATTGGTGGCCAAGACCTTTACTGGGAACAAGAAGGCGCATACACCAGCGCGATTTCGGCGCACATGCTCATGGCCGCTGGGTGCACGCACGTGATCATCGGACACTCCGAACGCCGGCAATACTTTAGCGAGACCGACGATACGGTGAACCGCAAACTGAAGCGGGCGTTGTCGGCGGGACTCAAGCCGATTGTCTGCGTGGGAGAAGTGATCCAGGAACGCGAAGCCGGGCTTACGGACGAAGTGTTGCGCCGGCAATGCGGGATCGCGTTTCGCGATATCTCCGGCGGCGAAGCCATTCCCATCATCATGGCCTACGAACCCGTGTGGGCGATTGGGACCGGCAAGACGGCTACTCCGGAGATGGCGGGGGAGGCGCATGCCGTCATCCGCGCGGAAGCGGCGAAAGCTTTCGGTGAAGGCGTGGCCACGCAGATACGAATCCTTTACGGCGGCAGCGTGAAACCGGACAACGCGAAAGCCCTGATGTCCCAGCCGGAAATCGACGGCGCGCTGGTGGGCGGGGCGAGTCTTGATCCTAAGAGCTTTGCGGCGATTGTGAAGTACTAGAAGAAGCTGCTAGCGGCTAGCTTCTGGCTGCGAAAAAACTTGGCCGCGAATGAACGCGAAACAGTCAAATTCAGAGCGCCCGGCCCGTGAGATAGAAGAATATTTCGTATTGTATTCGCTATCTGTGGTAGTATGCTTCTTGCCATGCCGTCGCCCCGCCAAAGCCAAACCGAAGATACGGAACTAGTCCAATGGCTTTTTCTGGACATGAATTCTTACTTCGCCTCGGTGGAGCAGCAAGAGCAGCCGCATCTGCGTGGGAAACCTACGGCCGTGGTCACGGTGGATGCGGATTCCACGGTCTGTATTGCCGCCAGTTATGAAGCCAAGGCCCGTGGCGTAAGCACGGGAACGCCGCTGGGCGAAGCCAAACAGAAATGTCCTGAGCTGAACGTGATTGTGGCCCGGCATGAGCTTTACGTGGACTACCACAACCGGATCGTAAACGCGGTGGAAGACAACTGTCTGCACGTTTCAAAAATTGTTTCCGTGGATGAAATGGAATGCCGCCTGATAGGCCGCGAACGCCAGTTGGCCAACGCTCAAGCCCTGGCGCTCAAGGTAAAGCAAGCGGTCCGCGGCGTGGGTGAGTCGCTACGCTGCTCTGTTGGTCTGGCGCCGAACCGTTTTCTGGCTAAGGTCGCTTCCGACATGAAAAAGCCAGACGGCCTGGTCACCATCACCCCAAGCCAGCTTCCGCAGGTCCTCTTTTCGCTGAAGCCGCGCGATCTGCCGGGCATTGGACATCGCATGGAACAACGCCTGCTCCGCCAGGGGATTGAAACCATGGAACAACTCTGCCGGCTGGATATGGACCAGATGACCCAGCTCTGGGGCGGCGTACTGGGAACACGCTTCTGGCTCAAACTGCGGGGCAGCGATTTTGACGAACGGGAATCAAACACCAGCAGCATCAGTCACCAGCACGTGCTGCCACCGGACCTGCGCACGCGCGACCAGGCGGCTGCCGTCGGCAAAAAGCTGCTGCACAAAGCCGCCGTGCGCTTGCGCAAAGCCAAACTCTGGACCAGCCGCATGGCCATCTTTGTACTATTCAGCAAAAATCAACAGTCCCAGAACTCTAAACACGACGATCCCCATGGTTACTGGCTGCATCACGGCCGTCCGGTCTGGGAAGCCACCGTGCGCTTCCCTTCCTGCCAGGACACCATCACTTTGATAAACGCATTTCAGGACGCATGGAAGAAATGTCCCAACTTCCGTCCGGTGATGGTGAGCGTGGCACTGGTGGATCTAGTTCCGGAAAATAAACGTAACCTGACTCTCTTTGATGACATGTATGGCGGATGGAAACTTGACCGTCTGGCGCAGGTGATGGACACCATCAACGCAAAACACGGTTCCACCACGCTGTATCTTGGCGGAATTCACCACGTCCGCGAAGCTGCGCCACCCAGGATCGCGTTCAAGAGTATCCCGGACATGAATTTGAAGTAACGACGCTAGTTGGCCGCTGCGAACCTTGGCCGCGAATGAACGCGAAAGGCCGCAAACATAAAAGCGCTGCGATTTTTGAGCGAAATTCGGATCGGCCTGAGGGAAACTTGAATGGAACGCAGCCGACGAGCATGAGCCTTTTTGCTCAGACCTGAGGAAGGAATCCTCATACCCTTGACTCAACTGGGATTTTAACAAGAGAAGTTCCTGTCTTTTGTTTAAGGCTGTCAGCCATCTGACTTGACCAAGATCAAAACTCATGAGATCCCAGCCGGGAGAAACACATGAAAAGTATTCACCGGTATCTGGGAATCCTGCTTCTGGGCGCGGCAATTCTTGCGCCAACAATGCTCATCGCCGGTCCGAATCCTCAGGACCGAGCGGAACAACGCGAAGAACAGCGTGAGCGTCAGCGTCGTTACTACGACCGCGAACATCGCGACTATCACGCCTGGAACAGCCGGGAGGACGTTAGGTACCGGGAATGGCGGGCGGAAAGGCACTACCGCGCGCATGTTCGGTACGAAAGAATGAAGCGCAGACAGCAGGCAGATTATTGGCGCTGGCGTCACAGCCATCCTGATCACGATTAACTGTGTCTGGCTCGGGGGCTGGCTGGCCCGACTTGCGTACCGGAGTCATCCGGCAAAGTGAGCCTTATTGCTCAGACTCGCTTCGTTGCTTCTTCTACCCTTGAATCAGGGGATTTCTGAACTGGAGTTTCAGATGTGAATCCAGATGAAAGTCCCCGGCAAAGGAAAAACATCATGAAACGAGTTCATTGGTATCTGGGTTCACTGCTGCTTGGAGCGACGATTGTTGCTCCCACTGTCATCCCCGCGGGCGCGCAAGACCGTGACGATCAAAAACGGCAGGAGCAAAAAGAACATCAGCGGCGCTACTATGACCGCCAGCATAAGGACTATCACGAGTGGAATGACCGCGAAGACGGCGCGTACCGCCGCTGGGCGGAAGAAAAGAAGTACAGAACCGACCGCAAATTCCACCAGTTGAAGAGCCGCCAGCAGCAAGAGTATTGGAAATGGCGCCACGAACATCCGGACAACGACGGCGACCGTCGCTAAGTTTTGCCATGAAACATCCCTGTGGCTTCAAGAGATTGAGGTCGCAGGGATTTCTTTTGGGCTTTGGAGGAGACACGGAAAACCATTTACCGCAGAGGTCGCAGAGGAAGGGATTTCCGATCGGTAGCGATGGCAGCCAGGCGCTTCCCCGAAGATTGCAACTTTAGATAGAAGACTCCCATCCCCAACGCACAAGAAGATTCCCGATATCGGTCCGATAGAGCGGACAATCACCAGTTGGCACCCCAAAATAATTGTTTTGCCCCGCTTCAGCTTCGACTATGCGCGGGCCTGTTGGCTGCCATGGAACCACAAGATGTGGGGTTGATCTAAGGTGAGGCATCCCCAGATTTTGTGGTTATGCTTTCGAAGGGCGATAAGGGCCATGATTTCGCTTGATATTCCCTGCAAGTTGTGATATAGTAAGTCGTTTAATAACATACACTTATGATTATTTTGCGAGTCGGACGTTTGGTCGGGAAAAACGCAGCGGGGGCGGTGATCAGCTCCACAATCATGGGGGTATCCCCGGGGATGAATGGAGCTAAGTCTATATTTTCCGGGGATGAAGGGGAGGGGTATGGCCAACGAAGCGGGCTTGAGATCGGGTGATCGCGCGTGATCGGGAAGACCATTTACTGCAGAGGACGCAGAGGAAAGCCAATCGAAGGACGTTGACGCCGTGGGAGTGAGAAACCGGAAAAGGAATTCGGACTGAAATGGGAGCGAGTTTGCTGACAACCAGGCAGAGGATCGGGACCAATCGGAGACAGAAGCTAAGAGCTAATGGCCAAAGGCTAAAAGCTAGTTCCCTACGCCAGCTTGTCCTTGGTGACCGGTTCAGCATGTTCGGCGGAGGGTTCGTCGTCCACGTGAGGCAGGAGCAGGTTGGAGGCTTCCACCCCGGCCTTGTCGCCGATGTCCTGGAAGAGGGTGACGGCGGAGCGGACCAGGTCCTGGCCAAAGCTGATTTCCAGGCGTCCCATGTTGAGCAGAGCGTTGGCTTGGCCGCGTTTGTCGCCCAGCTGTTCGTAGATCAGCAAGGCGGCCTGAAATTCCGGACGCGCGCCGTTCTCGTTGCCCATCTCCATGTAGATCTTGCCGAGACTAGCGTGGGTGGCACCTTCCAAACTACTGTTGCGCGCCTTGGAGGCCAGGGTGATTGCACGGTTGTGAAGATCAATGGCGCGTTGTTTGTCCCCGGCGGCGGAGTGCATGGACGCAAGGCGGTTGAAGATAAGCGCCTGGCGATCCGGCTGGTCAAGACGTTGCCAGATTTCCAGAGCGCGTCCGTAACTTTCAATGGCCTGCTTAGGATTGCCGAGTCCAGCTTCAGCGCCGGCAAGGTTTTCCATGGCCTGCGCTTCCCATGCCGCAGCTTGCGCGCTGCGAAAGAACGACGCCGCCAGGATGAACTGCTTGCGCGCATCGTCATACCGGCGCAGCAACTGGTGGACGCCGCCCATGTTGTTCAACGTGATGCCCTGGCCAAAAGGGTGGTTGAGCGTGCCGTATGTGCCCAGAGCCATGGCAAAGTGCTCAAGGGCCAGCTGATACTGGCGAGCGTCAAGAAACGTGCCGCCCAGATTGTTCAGGACGGTGGCTTTCTTTTCCACGTCGTCGAGAGCGATGAAGAAGCTAAGGGCTTTCTGGAAGTATTCGATGGCGCTGGCGGTTTCGCGACGGTCTTTGAAGTAACTGCCCAGATTGTTGAGAGTGATGGCTTGCTTAACGGGATCGCCAACGGCCTCAGCTTGTTGAAGCTGGTCCAAAAGCTGGTCGAGACTGGGTTTGGGGTCAGACACCAGTATCCTCTCATCAACAGGAATGTTTTTTGGGTGGAGCCCAAGTGGCGTGCAAAAAACGTGACTGGATTTTCAGCCTTTAAAGGCTTAGAAGCAAGACTAAAGTTAAGGTTGCGAGGTGATTGTTGATGGCAGGCGCAAGGTGTTTGTTATAATAAGTTTCCCTCTCACCATTTTGGGAGTTTCCGCTCACCTGCAAGGCAAATCAACCAAGTGGGTACAGGAATGACCAGTGCGGAAGTGGTGGAACTGGCAGACACACCATCTTGAGGGGGTGGCGCCGAAAGGCGTGGGGGTTCAAATCCCCCCTTCCGCACCAAAAGTTTGAAAGGACTATTGAGACATAAATGGTTAACGCTCTGATTACGCTGGTTCACTTGTTTGTTTGCGCTGTCCTGATCATTGTGGTGTTGTTGCAGCACGGTAAAAGCGCGGACATCGCCGCCACCTTCGGCGGCATGGGCAGCCAGACGGCGTTTGGCCCGCGCGGTACGGCGACCGTTCTGTCTCGGCTGACCACATGGTGCGCCATCATCTTCATGGTCACTTCGATTGGCTTGACCTACGTGGGCAACAAAAGCCGCTCAGGTTCAGGTTCGGTCCTGGATAACCTGAAGGCTCCGGCCAGTGCTCCGGCAAGTCAGAGTCCGGCTCCGGCAGCGCCTGTACAGTCAGCTCCGGCACAGCCGGCGCCTGCTCAGTCGCCCGCGAAGTAAGCGGCGCGAGCACAAGTTTGGATTTTTACCCGAAGCCTCCTGAAACGGAGGCTTTGGTGCTTTAGGAAGGAAGCAGAGGGGTTACCAAAATTTTTCCACGGGATTGGTAGACGACGAGACGCGATTATTTGAGATATTTTGATCGAAACTGGCTAAAACCAAGAGCTAATGGCTAACTACTAATGGCTGGTTCTCTATGATTCATAAAATCTTCCCTGTCGGACCGCTGCAGTGCAACTGCTCCGTGGTTGGCGACGAGCAAACGCACGAAGCCATGGTCATAGATCCGGGCGACCAGATTGATGACATTCTGGCCATCCTGGGCGAGCACAAGCTCACGCTCAAGCAGATTGTGATCACCCACGCGCATATTGACCACGTGGGCGGTGCGATGAAACTCAAAGCCGCAACAGGCGCTCCCATTCTGATGAACTCGGACGATCAAGCTCTGCTCAAGATGCTGGACGTACAAGCCAGTTGGGTGGGCATGCGTCCGCCGGGCACGGTGACGGTAGACGAGTCGCTGGACACCGGCTCGGTGCTGAAAGTCGGCAACATTTCCGGCAACGTGATCCACACACCCGGACACACCGAAGGCAGCATCTGCGTTTATCTTCCGGAACAAAAGAAACTGATTGCCGGCGACACGCTGTTTGCCGGAAGCATTGGCCGCACCGATTTGCCCGGCGGATCGTACGAGAAGATCATGCGCTCGATTCACAACGAGTTGCTGGCACTGCCGGACGAAACTGTTGTGGTGCCGGGACATGGGCCGAATACGACGATCGGCGCAGAGCGGGAGAGCAATCCGTTTTTACGGAAGTAGGGTTTCAATGGCTAAAGGCAGTAACCACTTTTACGAAGACGTAAATGGGATCACCTGGTACCGGTCGAGTGGATACTCCGGCTTGAAGATGTGAGGCTCGGAAAATGCTCCTCGGACTGCCAGGTTGCATGGAAAAGAGCTCGGGAGAATCAAGATTTCTCCGTCAATTGATTGAATTCGCATGCCACTTTCTATGATTTTGCCAGACTCGTGCAACACTAACTTTGAGACGCTGAGAGAACCGAGGAAGGCCTCGTTTAAATCTGCGAATATCTCCCCATCAAACGGCGTGTTAACCAACTCGAAACTCAATACTCCCACTTCGATTCGCTCTGCCAGGTCATGCATTTCCGAATGTACATTGAGGCCTGTTCCGTCCGATCGCCACAGAGTGGCGAGATGCGGCCATCCATGGGGAGAGAACCAGCACGAGATTCGCTCCAGAGGTTTGGCTATTTCATCCACCAAAGCGGTTGCCCCTGACCACAAGAATGGTAAATCGCTCATTGCCCGTGACCGGACGCCGCTTTCGGCAAATACTTTTTCTTCACTTTGGCAACGACAACGTAGTTGGGATCAACCATCTCGTTGAGATGAATTTCCGCCACCTGCGAAAGAAGTTGATAGGCATCAAGTTCAGAAAGGCCGTAGTCGTTGTGAATCCAGCCAATCAATTCGGTGAACGCGATGCGCAGCGCGTCGTCCAGCGGACGGTAGGCCCCTACGGCCATGATGTACTCATCATTTTCAAAACGTGGCCAGTTGATTTTGTGGCCTTTGATCACGTGCACCTGCACCCGGCTCCGCAGCGGGACTTCAATCGCGGTGCCGGCAATTTCGCCATCGCCCATGGCGGCGTGACCGTCACCCAGGAAAAGCATGGCTCCGGGCGTATTCACCGGAAAGTAGACAGTGTTTCCGGCGCTGGCTTCGGGAGAATCCATGTTGCCGCCAAAGGCTTCTGGAACAATCGAACTGCGCGCTTCTCCGCCCGCGGGCGCCACGCCGATGCACCCGAAAAAAGGGTGCAGCGGGATTTTCACCGAGTACTTGGAGTCGAGCGCCTGAAACGTCGCGGTGTTCGAAGCATGATCAATAGGATAAAACCAGATCTTTTCTTTCAGAGCCTCATGCAGCATGGGCGTGTAGTTGGTGGAGTTGAGCGCCCCGAATCCCGGGGCGAGCGCGCCGATGCCCTGGTCGCCGTCTACTTTGATGTCCAGGATTTTCACCGCCAGCGTATCGCCAGGCTCAGCGCCTTCCACGAAGAACGGACCGCTGAGAGGATTGTCGCCGGGAGCCAGGCTGAGCGCATCGCCAGGCTTCTTCACTGCGTTGCCGAAGCAGTCCACGGTATTTACTTCAAGAATGTTGCCCGATTTGAGCCGCGCCACCGGAGCGTACGACGAAGCAAATGTGAACTTCAACTCGCTGGGCTTTACTTCGTAGCGGACGACTTTGCCTTCTTCCGGCGACGTTTGCGCCAATGCGTCGCCAGTCCCGAATGCGAGGCAGGCCCCAAAAGCCGTTGTAAGAACGATTGCTGTGGCGTACGTTTTGACTATCGGCGATTTCATCGGCAGAGTTCCTCGCGCAGGATTATAGACGAGTGCGGCGATTCATCCCGATGGAAGTGTTTGCCAAATACAATTGAGAATGAGGAAGCATGATGTTTTCCACGAATCTCAATAGTGATTCCGGCAGCAAAACTTCGCGCCGGGCATTTCTCGGTTCAGCGGCGGCCATTGCCGCAGGTTTATACTTTTGGAGGTACTTTCAGAATATGAAGAAAACAGAACCAGCACAAGCCAGTCACTCCGTACCCGCGGGTCCACCGGAAGAAGTCACCGTTGTTGAATTTAGCGATGCCGGTGAACGCAAAGCCACGGTCCACGTGCCCAAGATCGTAAAGACAGATAGCGAATGGAAAAAACAGCTTTCCGAAAACGCTTATGACATCACGCGCCGTGAAGACACCGAAATGGCTTTCAGCGGAGCGCTATGGAACGAACACGGTAAGGGCATCTATCGCTGTATCTGCTGCGATACGGCGCTCTTCAACGCAGACACTAAATTCGAATCCGGCACTGGTTGGCCCAGCTTCTGGCAGCCGATTGCCGAAGAAAACGTCGAATCCATTAACGACCGCAGCTTTGGCATGACGCGGACCGCTGTCGCCTGCCGCCGCTGTGACGCGCACCTGGGCCACGTCTTCCACGATGGTCCGCAACCCACTAGCTTGCGGTATTGCATGAATTCGGCATCGCTGCGCTTTGTAAAGTTTGTCTGAAAAAATCGTCGACAGGGCTGAATCAAAACCCAGGAAACGCCATCTCATGGAACAGGCATAGATCCAAACCGGAGAAAAATCCATGCACTTTTCGTTCCGTCCGTTATTGCGGGCCTCGGCCGTCCTTATACTTGGAGTCATCGTGGCGTGTTCCAGCACCAGCGCCGCAACCCGGGTTCCAGAACCAGCGCAAGACTTGCCGCTGGCCAAAACCGCCGGACAGGAAACACTGGTCATCGCCGGTGGCTGCTTTTGGGGCATACAGACCGTGTTCAAGCACGTGAAAGGCGTTACTTCATCGACATCCGGCTACGCCGGCGGACCAGCCGAAGCGGCGCACTATGAGATCGTCAGCAGCGGAAGCACTGGCCACGCGGAGTCGGTGCGAATTGTCTACGATCCTTCAAAGATTTCGCTGGGACAGCTGCTGAAAGTTTTCTTCTCCGTGGCCCACGATCCCACGGAGCTCAATCGCCAGGGGCCGGACTACGGAACGCAATATCGCTCCGTGATCTTCTATTCGAATGACGACCAGAAGCGAATCGCCTCGGCTTACATTGATCAGTTGAACCACGCGAAAGCATTCTCATCGACCATCGTTACGCAACTCACGCCGCTCAAGGGCTTCTATCCGGCGGAAGGCTATCACCAGGATTATGCTGAGCTTCACCCTGACCAGCCTTATATCGCCATCAATGATCTGCCTAAGTTGGACCACCTGAGAGAGATGTTTCCGGAATTGTACGTAAAGAAATAACTCGCTCGGCTTTTCGAAAAAACCGTCACAACCCGCAGGCCGCGTTTTGCTTTTCTCGCGCGGCCTGTGGTAAAAAATCATCTACGCCTATGCGCCTCTCCAGGTAGCCCGCTTCCGTTTGCCGCTGGAATCTCTTCCGGCTGACTATCCCGCAACAAGTGTGTGTTCCGCCTGTCTAGTCCATTGTCCAGACAAGCTGCATGGAGAGAAGCAAGTGAGTTTAGTCGTATCCCCCGAAACTCCGAATACCGCACCAACTAGCGCCAAGACGCACTGGCTCGCGCTGCTCAAAGAGGCCGTATTCGGCTCGCGCCAGGATTTCACCGCCATCTCCATGAACCGTGCCATCTTTCTGCTGGCGGTTCCCATGGTGTTGGAAATGGCGATGGAATCGCTCTTCGGCATCGTGGACATATTTTTCGTCGCTCACCTTGGCGCGGATGCCACGGCCACGGTTGGCATCACTGAAGGCATTCTGGTGATGGTCATGGCTCTGGCCATTGGCCTGAGTATGGGAACCACCGCCGTTGTTGCACGACGCACCGGGGAGCACGACAAGGACGGTGCGGCCGTAGCTGCCGTTCAGGCAATCATCATCGGGCTGGCGGTATCGGTCGGAGTATTTCTTGTCTTCTTCCCGCTCGCCCCAAGACTTTTGGCTTTTATGGGATCGAGCCCCGGAATTTTGCAGACGGGATCGACTTACTCTCGCATCATGCTGAGTACGTCTGGCGTGATCGTGATGTTGTATTTGATCAACGCGATCTTTCGCGGAGCCGGTAATGCCGCCGTTGCCATGCGTGTGCTTTGGGTCGCCAACTGGATCAACATCATCCTCGATCCATGTTTGATTCGCGGACTGGGACCGTTCCCCAAGCTCGGCGTGACCGGAGCCGCAGTCTCCACTACGATCGGCCGCAGCATCGGCATTCTTTGTCAGCTTTACATTCTGAGTAAGGGGAGCGGGCATCTGGAAGTGATGCGCAAACATATCCGCGTGGTCGGCAAAGTGATGCTGAACATCGTTCGGCTGGCTGGTACCGGAGCTTTTCAATTTGCCATTGCTACCTCCAGTTGGGTCCTCATGGTTCGCATGGTGCAATCGTTTGGCAGCGCCGCCACAGCGGGCTACACCATTGCCATACGCATTGTGATCTTTTCCATCATGCCGTCCTGGGGACTGGGCGCCGCTGCGGCTACGCTTGTCGGACAAAACCTGGGCGCCAAGCAACCAGACCGCGCGGAGCAATCCGTGTGGCGCTCGGCATTTCTGAACATGATCTTTCTGGGCGGAGTGTCACTGGTGTTCCTGATCTTTGCGCCGCACTTGGTCGGCATCTTCACCAGTGACGCCGGGATTATTCGCTCCGGCGCCGCCTGCCTGCGGATCATAGTTGTTGTTACATGCTTTTTGCTTACGGTGTGGTGATCGTGCAGGCCTTCAACGGCGCCGGTGATACCTGGACGCCCACATGGATCAACTCGCTTTCGTATTGGATCGTTCCACTGCCGCTGGCGTATTTTCTCTCACACAAAATGGAGATGGGTCCGAACGGAATCTACATTGGAATGCTGACGGCGGAAATCATTCTGGCCGTGACGGCGATTACCGTTTTCCGCAGAGGGAAATGGAAACAGAAAGTGGTGTGAAAAAGAAGCAATTGGCAACTAGCAATTAGCAACTAGCCAAAACGAGGATCCCTGCGTCAAGTGGTTCTCGAATTGTCATTCCAACTCTGAGGCAATCGAAGGAAGGAATCTACTCTTAAGATTTGCGATTAGCAAAGACGTATCGGCTCAGCGCACGACTCACGACAATTGAGTTTATTTTTGCTCTGCGTTCTCTGCGTCCTCTGCGGTAAAGGGTGTTCAGAGTCTTGCCCTTCGCAACCGCAGCGCATTTCCAATTACTGACACCGAGCTAAAGCTCATGGCTGCGGCGGCGAACATGGGTTGCAGCAACAGTCCGAAGAACGGATAAAGGATTCCCGCAGCCAACGGCACTCCCAGCAGGTTGTATATGAACGCGAAGAAAAGGTTCTGGCGGATGTTGCGCATCGTGGCCCGGCTCAGGTTGCGTGCGCGGGCAATGGCCCGCAGGTCGCCTTTCACCAGCGTGATATCGCCGCTTTCCATGGCGATATCGGTTCCCGTCCCCATGGCGATGCCCACGTTGGCTTGCGCCAGGGCTGGGGCGTCATTCACGCCGTCGCCGGCCATGGCCACAATGCGGCCTTCGGCCTGGAGCTTCTTGATTACGTCCGCTTTTTGGCCGGGAAGAACCTGCGCATGAAATTCCGTAATGCCCAGGTCTTGGGCGATGGCCGCTGCTGTAGCCTGGTTGTCTCCGGTAAGCATTACCAGGCGCAAACCGCTTTGGCGTAATAACTGGAGCGCTTCACGCGCTGAAGACTTTACCGTATCCGCAACGGCAAGAACTCCGGCGGCCTTGCCGTTGACTGCCGCAAGTACTACTGTGTTGCCCTTCTCGGCTAAAAACCCTGCTTGTGTGGCGATACTGGCGGTGTTTACTCCGCGGCTCATAAGAAAGTCGGCTGTCCCAACTGTAACCTCACGCCCCTGAACTTCGCCGGCAATCCCCTGCCCGGTAAACGATTGGAATCTGGTTGCTGCGGGTATTGTCAGTTTGCGCTCCAGCGCAGCCTGAACAATCGCTGCCGCCACTGGGTGCTCGCTTTGTTTCTCCACAGCCGCCACCAGAAGCAGTAGATCAAGTTGTGTGATGACGCCGGAACTGGCCATGATGGATGTCAGCTTCGGCTTGCCTTCCGTCAGCGTGCCGGTCTTATCAAAGACCAGCGTGTCCACTTTTTCCATGGTCTCCAGGGCTTCCGCGTTCTTTACCAGGACGCCGGCATGCGCACCTCGTCCTGTGCCCACCATGATGGCCATGGGTGTGGCGAGTCCCAGAGCGCACGGGCACGCGATGATCAATACCGCCACGGCATTGACGAGAGCATGCGCGAGCCGCGGATCTGGTCCCCAAATGGCCCATGCTGCAAACGTGACAACCGCAGTCAGAATCACAGCTGGCACGAAGTAACCGGACACTTTGTCCGCCAGTGATTGAATCGGCGCGCGGCTGCGCTGGGCTTCCGCTACCATGCGGACAATTTGCGCCAGCAGGGTTTCCGATCCAAGCTTTTCGGCTTGCATGATGAACGAGCCCGTCTGGTTCACGGTACCGCCGATGACTTTGGTGCCCGCGCTCTTCTCCACCGGGAGCGATTCGCCGGTCACCATGGATTCATCCACCGCGCTGTTGCCTTCGATCACCGCTCCATCTACTGGAACCCGTTCGCCCGGACGGACGCGCAGGCGGTCGCCGGCATGCACCTGGTCCAGAGGAACTTCTTCGTCCGAGCCGTCTTCTTGTGAACCAGCTTCTTGTGAACCAGCGGCACGCACACGCCGCGCGGTTTTGGGACTCAGATCAAGCAGCGCGCGAATCGCCGAACTCGTCTGCCGCCGGGCACGCAACTCCAGGACTTGCCCGAGTAGCACAAGCGTCACAATGATCGCGCTGGTCTCGAAGTAAACTTCCACGCTTCCATCATGCATGCGGAAATCCGGCGGAAAGATTCCCGGCGCCACAGCGGCGATCACGCTGTAGACGTACGCCGTCCCGGTACCGACGGCGATGAGCGTAAACATGTTCAGACGCCACGTGATAAGAGACGTCCACCCGCGTTGAAAGAAGGGCCATCCGCCCCACAGAACAACCGGCGTCGCCAACGCAAACTGAATCCATTGCAGCCACCCGGAAGGGAGAGCGTGCATCAGGTTGGGCTTGAGCATGGCTGACATGGCGATGATTAGAAGCGGCAAGCTGAGCGCCACGCCTACCCAAAAGCGCCGGCTCATGCTACGTAATTCGGTATCGTCCTCTTGATGTACGCCAGCTGCCACGCGCGGTTCCAGCGCCATTCCGCAAATTGGGCACGATCCAGGACCGCTGCGCACAATCTCCGGATGCATTGGACAGGTGTACTCAATTGCCTGAGGTTCCAATGCCATGCCGCAGCTGGGACAAGGGACGTTCTTTTCTTCGCGGACTTCAGGGCACATGGGACAAACGTAGACGACAGCTCCCTTCTCTGGTGGCGGCGACGCCGAAGAAGCCGACGTTGCGATGGTTGCCAGCCTCGCGGAATCGTCATCATGTTGGTGTTGTTTTGCCGGCGCGATTCCGCCGACTTGAACCATGTTGCCAGTTTGAACGTTGTTCCCAACTTGGACGTTGCTTCCAAGTTGAATCAATCCACCCGGCGGCTTCGGCTGGAGATACTTTTCCGGATCGGCCTTGAAACTGGTTTCACAGCCGCTACTACAGAAATAATATTTCTTGCCTGCATGCTCGGCACTGCCGCGGGCCTTCTGCGGGTCCACGGTCATATTGCAAACCGGATCTTTTACCAAAGTGTTTACGGGATCCATATTCGCCATCGCCCTCAACGTGCGTGTTTGTAAAATAGTTCCGTCAGTTCCTGGTATGTGCGTTGGGCTTTCTTGTCGTCGCCGGAGCGCAGGGCTTCCGTGGCGCAATGTTCCAGGTGGTTGCGCATCAAAATCCGCTCAACAGAACGCAGCGACTCGCGGATGGCCGACATCTGCGCGAGGATCTCAGGACAATAGCGTTCTTCTTCTACCATGTTCTGGACTCCGCGGACCTGGCCTTCCACGCGGCGCAGGCGGAGAAGTAGGTCCTGCTTGGCGGCGCTGTCCACATGCACGGCGTGACGGACTGGTTTCTTACCGTTGGATTTTAGGGGCATGGTCCTGAAGCTTCCTTTGCTTCATATACACTATACCCCTATTGGGTATAACGATGTCAAATCGCACACTTGTCCGCACCACTCGTCCTATGCCGCAACTTGTTCTATGATGAGATTGGTTCTGAGGCAGCAAACTGCTTTCGTCACCTGCCGCAAACGCGGTGCAGATTCCCAAAGAGGACATAAAATGACCCTGCTGGATGTGGTGTTTAAATACGGTATGCCGCCCGGTGAAAAAGAAGTGATGGCCCTGAATAATGCCTGGGAAGTCTACGGTGTTCGTAAAATCAAGTTTGACGAGAAGGAACACACCATCCGGGTTGAATACGACGCCAGTCGGCTCAATGACGGCGAGATTGCCGGGATCCTACGGCGGGCGGGAATTGATCTGCGGGATAGAGTCCAGCTGGTTTAGAACCAGGAATCGGAGCGGACAGCGAGTGAGGCTGAATGTTTTTGCCTGCCGCGCCTGCGAAACGTGCCAAAAAAGCAACGAGGCACTTTCGAAGGATTTCTGGCCGTTAAATCCTCGAAAGCGCCCCGATGCGCGCCACTTCGTCTGCCATTATCTATTGCACCCTCCATGCCATTCATCGCGTGTTGTAAATAAAGGACTTATCCTGTCTAATCTCCCGGGGAGCCTGGTAGTTATTCCCTGTCCTTGCAAAATTTTCCAGGTAAGCGGGAACTACGGGGCCGCTGGGCCGTCCCTTTCCTAGGGGCAGAAAGGTTTAGTCCTGAAACCTGGCGGGTTAAGTTTGGCAAGGCGAGATCGGCAGAGTAAGTTTGGCGGTTTAGCGGAAGGCAAGCCTTAATCCCTAAGGAACAAGGCGGGGCGCCGCACAGCCAACCCTTGAGCGAGAGCACATCTTTACGAAGATCAATTCGAGAACACACGCAATTCAAGAACGACTTTAAGGAGAGTTACCCATGGCACAATTTGGCGGACCCACCCCTCCACGCATCATCAACGTAAACCCAGCCGCTTCGTCGCGATTCATTCTCACCCTTTTCATCGTTGGCTTGGTGGTCATCCTGGGATGGGCTTCCCTGGCTTACGTTCCGCCAGGAAGCGTCGGCATCCTCACCAATTTCGGCAGAGTTACCGGAGACGTCCTGCCGGAAGGCACTCACTTCGTATCTCCGTTCAAGATCAATCACGTTCTCACTGTGCGCACGCAGACGCAGGAAGAACATACGTCCACTCCGTCGAGCGAAGGCCTGAACTTGGAGATTGATACTTCCCTCATCTATCACCTGGACACCACCAAAGCGGCGAACCTTTTCCAGACGCTTGGTCCGGACTACGCCCGCCAGATCATCGACCCCAACCTGCGGTCAATCATTCGTGACACCACCGCCGGGCACTCCGCCAATACCATGTATTCCAGTCAACGCAAGCAGGTGGAAGACGAGATCAAAGCCAGTCTGAAGATTTCCCTGGAACCGCGCGGAATTGTGATTGAAAACGTGTTGCTGCGCGACATTCAGCTTCCCCACGCGCTCAAGGCCGCCATTGAAACCAAGCAGCAGGCGGAACAGGAATCGCTGGCCATGAATTTCCGTTTGCAGAAAGAACGCCAGGAAGCGGACCGCAAGCGCATTGAAGCCCAGGGTATACACGACTTCCAGCAGATCGTTGCTCAGGGCATCAGTCCGCAGCTTTTGCAGTGGAAAGGTATTGAAGCCACGGAAACTCTGGCCAAAAGTCCGAATTCAAAGATCATCATCATCGGCAACACCAAGAACGGGCTGCCGCTGGTTTTATCCCAATAACGGTTTGTCACAGTAACGCTTTATCGAAGCCTTGTTGCAATCTTGTTGCAATAAGGTCGGTCCGAGTAAGGGACGTGTCAATCCGCCTGGTTGTTCGCGCCTATTTGAGCGCGAACAACGCGTTCACGTGGGCGTTAATGGTCACCGTCTGGGGTGAAAACTCCGCCGTTGGCGCGGGAGTGGAAGCTGCACTAGCCTGAAGGTTGAATGCTCGCGGAGCCATCTGCACCGGGATGATCGAAACCTGGCTCACGTCCACGGACGCCTGCACCAACTCGCCCAGCGTGCGGCCGCCGGCGATGGCAACGGCGTTGGCTTGGTTGCGGGCTTTCCGTAGCGCGTCTTCAGACGCTTTAGCTTTAGCCTGTTCAATATCTTCCAGAATGTAGCTGAGTGACTGGTTTTGCGCTTCCTCGATGTCGGCAAGCTGGTCAGTGAGCGGACCAATTTTCGAAAAATCTTTCAGCTTGAGCGTGATGTTGGTGTCCACGCGGTAAGCGATCACTTTACGCTTGGGATTCTTGTAGTCGTACACCGGGTTGACGGCGTAAAACCCCACCTGCGCGACTTTGGGATCAAGTCCGTTGCTGCGCAACACCTGGCGAACACGTTCCGCTGCCGCGGCAATCTTGTCATAGGCTTCCCGCGAGGAGTTCTGTTGCGACGACACGTCCAGGCGCAGCATGGCTGTATCCGGTTGCGCTTCGTATTTGCCGTCTGCTCCGGCGTAGATGGTGTTGGGTTGCAACATCACGGGAGATTGCGCAGCCGCCGCGCTCATCAACACCGGCACAAGTAGAGCCGGGACCAACGTTATTAGGATTGCGTGCACAGTATGTTTCATGACTCACCTCGGCTGGAAAAACTTTCTTGCTGCTTACACTTCGATGGTAGCACTTTGCCTTCGCCGCCTGCGCTGGGTCGCTAGCGCAAATCGTATTACGATCAACATCCCAGTGGCGCCAGGCAGATTTCTCGCCGAAACGCCTGGTCGCAGGTAGAATACTTTGCAGCAGTTATCCAAGCTGCGGAGGGAAAGGTAGCGATGCGCAGAAGAACCGCTGTCATGCTGTTGTGGATTCTTACCCTGGCTGTTTCGCCCATGTCGCGGATGTCGGCACAGGAGAAAAAAGAAGGTCCGCCCGAGCCGAAGTTTAAAGTCGGCGATATGGCTCCGGACTTCACTCTACTCGATCAGAACCGTAAGGAAGTCAAGCTGAGCAGTTTTCGCGGCAAGAAGAACGTCGCTCTGGCGTTTTACATTTTTGCCTTTACCGGTGGTTGAACGGCCCAGATGAAGGCTTTCCAGCAGAATTTAGCCAAGCTGGAAGCCGCAGATACCCAGGTTCTGGGTATTAGCATGGACAGCACCTTCAGCAATGCCGAGTGGGCCAAACAGATCAGCGTTACTTTTCCGTTGCTAAGTGATTGGGGAGGAGACACCACCAAGGAATACGGTCTCTACAACCCAAAGTACAAAGCCGCCAGCCGCATTAACTATCTCATCGACAAACAAGGCAAGATCATTGAAATGCAGGTTGACAGAGAAGCCATTGATCCGACTAAGATCGTCGAGGCATGCGAACGCCACAAATTGAAAGGTTGAGCGAAGCGCCAACCGAACTCACGGCCCGCCGCCGAGACAACTCCCGGCGGGTTCTTTTATTGCTCTCCGCCGCTGAACTGCTGGGCATGTCGCTGTGGTTTACCGGGACCGCGGTTCTGCCCCAGGTCACCGCGCTCTGGCATTCGGGCATCGACCTTGGCTCGTGGCTTACCATCGCCGTGCAGATTGGCTTCTCACTGGGCGCACTGACGTTTGCCGTCTTCAATATTTCTGATGTTTTCAGTCCCATCAAAGTTTTTGTTCTCTCCGCGATCGCCGCTGCTGCAGCCAATGCTGCGTTTGCCATGGTTGCCCAGGACCCACTGACCGCGATTCTGTTCCGTGGCGCGACCGGGTTTTGCCTGGCAGGCGTTTATCCCGTCGGCATGAAGATTATTGCTGGATGGTTCCAGCGCGGACGCGGCTTGGCGCTGGGCATCATGATCGGCGCGCTGACCGTCGGCTCCGCATTTCCCCATGCTGTGATTTCGCTGGGAGGAATTCCCTGGCGCGGCGTAGTGCTACTAGGCAGCGCGCAAGCACTACTCGGTGCATTGATTGTCGGGTTGTGGGTGCATCAAGGTCCGTTCGCCATGCCGCAATCCAAGTTTGATCCTTCGCAGGTCTTGGAGATCGTACGCAATCGCTCGCTGCGTCTCGCAAACCTTGGCTATCTGGGACACATGTGGGAGCTTTATGGATTCTGGGCCTGGATCGCCGTGATCTTGTCGGCATCCTCCCACTGGCCGGCGATGAAGTTTGAAGCCGGCGCGGCGTTGGCGATTGCCATCGGCGCCGTTGGTTGCATATGGGCCGGATTAGCGAGTGACCGGCTTCAGGACCAGTCCGCTCAGCAGCGCGTGAGCCAGCGGGCCTGGGTCACGATCATCGCCATGGCGGTAAGTGCAGCGTGCTGCGTGGTGGCCGCGCTTGTCTTTCATCATCCGCTGATCCTAACCGCGCTGTCTCTGATCTGGGGCGTCGCGGTGATTGCCGACTCGGCACAGTTCTCGACAATAATCAGTGAAGTATCCGACAAGAGCTACGTGGGTACCGCACTTACTTTGCAAACAGCTTTGGGTTTCATGCTGACGGCATTCGCCATCCGCTCCATGGCGTACATTGCACACCATTCCAGTTGGCCCTGGGCCTTGGCCAGCATGACTGTGGGTCCCCTGCTGGGAATTTGGGCGATGAGCGGATTGCTAACGCGCAAATAGACGCTGCCTGAGTTCCATACCGAAAACTCAACTTACTTAGCCGAGGTTGCTTGGCTGCGTGGCTCACCTGGGCCATGCCCATCATCGCGGCCAATGCCGTCACGCTGTCATTGCTGATAACGATTGTCGTCTTGAACCGTCACTATAGAGTGGGCAGATCCTGAAAGCCCGTATCGCCTGTTGATCCATTTTCCCAAAAAGCGTTCTACCGAGCGCAATCTTACAGATTTCACTGGAGACCAGTCATGGATACGATCTGGCAAGATCTAAAGTTTGGCGTCCGCCTCATGTTCAAGGATCGCGGCTTTCTGATCGTAGCGGTTCTCTCTCTGGGCCTGGGGATTGGAGTCAACACGTCAGTCTTCAGCCTCGCCAATGGTCTCCTGTTCAAGACGATTGCGGCGAAACAACCTGAGCAATTGGTACGCTTGTATTCGGCGGAGAAAGATGGTTCGCTCACGGGACAGGTTTCATATCCAGACTATGTTGACTACGGCAACGGCAACCAGGTTTTTTCCGATCTGATCGCCGTTAGCCAGGCGTCGGTCGTCCTGGGGGAGCCGCAAAATAACCAGCAAGTTCTTATCGAAGTTGTAAGCGGCAATTTCTTTTACGGATTGGGCGTGCCGGCATCGCGTGGCCGTACGTTTTTGCCCGCAGATGCTGAATCCGGCGAAGCACCGGTTGCCGTGTTAAGCGATCGTGTGTGGCATAGCCAGTTCGGTGCCGCGCCCGAAATTGTCGGACAGAGCGTGCGCATCAATTCCCGGGTGTTTACTGTGATCGGCATCGCCGGCAAGGACTTCAATGGCACCTTTTCCGGAGCCCAAGTGGACGCGTGGGTCCCGCTCTTGCAGTCTGGCGACATGCTAGGGCCGGCTTGGCGTGGCGCCCGCGATCGCGCGTTTCTTCGCCTA
>Ga0075024_100000042_pt1 | contig 31327 bp, 21 predicted proteins | sample Str013_2_FD_71389 | JGI IMG/M metagenome (GOLD analysis project Ga0075024, IMG submission 71389) | Freshwater sediment microbial communities in response to fracking from Pennsylvania, USA - Straight Creek_MetaG_SC_2013 | ecosystem: Environmental > Aquatic > Freshwater > Creek > Sediment... | reverse complement strand
GCCATTGTCGGCCATGCGCTTTCCAACGTGGAAAAGAACATCATCGTGCGCTGCGTAAGGGAAGTTTTCAGGCTACCGGTGGTTCTAATTTTGCAGAAATGGGAGCTTCGCAGCAGTCTTGCGGCAGAATCCTATGTCTGCGCCGACGCTCCACCGGAAGATCTGATTCATACCATCAAAACCGTGGTGGAAATCAACAACCTCAGGACTACAGGAGATTGAACCCCATGGGGAACGGGAATGCCACCGCCTCAACCCCATTGAGCAAGGTCCTCTCTATGGGACTGGGTGTCCTGGTCACCTCTCGGAATGCTGTGCTGCGCTCTGCCGGGTTTATGGTGCTGCCGGCCACCACCCTGGAAGAAGTTGGCGAAACCTATGGCTTTGCCTGTTTTGACGTGGCCATTGTTGGACATGCGTTTTCCAATCTTGAAAAGAGGGCCATCGTCGCCTTCCTCAAGAAATATTCGACAGCCGTCGTAATCCTGGTTACCAGCGGCGAGTTCCTGGGCTGTCTCCCGGCAGATTCTTATTGGGATGAAGGATCTCCCCCAGAGGACCTTATTCATTTGGTCCGCGGAGCTATGGAAGTGAAAAGACGCGGGTCTGCGGGACGGCAATGAGTAGGCAATCCGAGCCAACATGGGCCATCACGTCAAAATCGACCGCCAGGCCTTCTATTTCTTTTTCCTTCCGTAGTGCTGTAGCAGCTTTAAGGAAAGCAGCTGCGGATTCCGGGTTCACGCATCGGGCAGCCTCAGCCTCGTACTGCTCGGCTGTGGCAATCTTATCCTTGGTGTGAGTACTGCGGTTGGCATTCTCCATACTTGCTCCTTCCGGTCTTTGTGCGCAACGACCGTCTTGCAGGGGCGGAGATTGTGGATGGACCTGTCTTCACTCTAGCCTTTTCTGACTACTGGCGATGTGATGGACGGGCTTCGGCGTGGTTTCCAGGTCGTCATTGCCTTCGGTGAACCATGATAAAGAACGACTTAGGCCCTCAAAAAGAAATAACCATGCAATAGAGAAAACGGGAGAAACAGGTTGGTTAAACCCGCTTCTCCCGCTTGATGTCTTGGAGCGTATCTCTAGAAAGCGAACATCACTTGCAGATCAACGCGCCGGTTTGCGGACTGCGTGTTGAATGGTCCGCCGGCCAGCGAGGTGGATTGTCCGAACTTGGCTGAACTCAGATTGCCGACCGGGGGCGCCGGGTTCACGTTGTTGAACAAGTTGCGCGCGTTTACGCTGAAGGTAAGGCTGTAGCGATTGGTAGCAGAGCGGTCGCCGCCAAAAATTCCGCCCATCGGACCACCGGGACCGCGCCCGCCGCCCGGTCCACCGCCACCAGGTCCGCCATGTCCGCCACCCGGTGCGCCACCGCCGGCCGGTGCGGGTGTATGTCCGCCTTGCGCTCCGGCCTGTGTTCCGCCTTGCTGCCCGTTCGCGGCCGGTTGTTTGCTCGCCGCCGTTTCCAGCTTGGGACCAATGCCAATCGTCTTGCTAAAACGCAGGTTCAGTGTGAATTGTCCCGGGCTATCGCCTAAGTTCACCGGGATGCGCGCTTGTCCGGGAGCTGGAGCAATGTCAAAATCACCAAATTGCGTGGAGCGCAGGTTCGCCGCAAGGGTGGAGCTGGTGGTAAACGCCGGACGGTCGTTGAAGATGGAATCGCCGTTCAGGTCCGTGCCGGTAATGATGTTAAACGGAGCGCCGGTATTGAAGATCATGAACGGGCTCAAGCGAAATCCGTGCGGCAAGGCCATGGTGCCGCCAAAGAACAGACGGTTGCGGACGTCAAACGCCGCGCGGCCATAGTCCGCGGCAATGTTGGTGGGGTTGGTCGGAAAGCTTGCGGCGCCGCTGGCGTCGCTATTGGCATAGCTCAAGCTGTAGAAGCTGAAGATGGTTATCTTGGTGCTGGCCCGCATGTTAAAGCTGGCAATCATCTGGTTCTGTTTGAAGGCGCCTTCAGAAATGTACTGGAAAGCCGGCGTGGCGCCTGGCGTGAGAGCGTTCGTGTTCACGGACAGCAGCTGGTGCACGCCCTGCGAGTGAATGTAGGAAACGGAAAGTGTTGAAGTTTTTGTGATCTGCCGTTCCACGGAAGCGGCCGCTTGAATGGTGTACGGCGCGCGTACTCCTTGTCCAATGGAATAGGTCGTGGTGGGCGTCGCCGTGAGCGTGCTGAGCGGCGGCAAGGCCGGGAACGAGGGGCCCGGGATAATGAATTGCTGCTGCGCGATGCCGTTCAGGCGCTCTGCCTGCATGATCAGGTTCTGGCCAAAGCGGTCGTAAAAAATGCCGAAGCCGGTACGCACAATTGTTTTAGGAGCGGCATTCTTCTTGCCGCCTATGCCCCAGGCCAGACCCACACGGGGTGACCAGTCCGCGTGGTCGCTGATTCCATTCTGTGTTTCAAAACGCAGCCCGTAGCTGGCCGTCAGGTTCGGACGGATTTTCCAGTCATCTTCCGCGTACAGCCCCACGTCGGCAAATGTGTCAGACACCAGCGGATTGCCGCGCACAATCGTCAACTGGCTGGGCGCGTTGGCTTGAAACGCCGCCAGGGAAACAAACGTGTACGTACCGTTGAAATTCGTTGTCGAGCTGTTGTCCTGCGCTGTGAGCCGCAGGCGTCCGCCCAGACGCATAAAGTGGTTGCCATGATTAATGGACGTGTAGTTCTGTAACTCAAAGTGGTTGCTTTTCACGTTGCTGATGCCAATCGTGTTGCCGCCACCCTGGAAGACTCCCAGCACGTTGATCGCGGGCAGATTCGGGTTCAGCGCATTCTGGTCGGTCACGCCGTGTTCCCACTCAAAGCGCGTCTCGTTAATGGCCCGCGGACTCAGGATCTGCGTGTCGCTGATCTGGATTTCATGTTCGTTCTGCGTCTGGTTGTATGCTTGTGACGGCAATGCCAGCTGGCCTACGCCGTTGTTGCTCTGCTGGTCGTGCGTGTACTGGTAGCGGAACATCAAGGTGTTGCTGGCCGCCAGTTGGTAGTCCAAACGGGTGCTGATGTTGGTGCGGATACGCGGGTTGGAAATGCCGGCAACCGGAATGCCCGCGGCGGCAAACGCGCTGGGGACCACCACGGCCGCGTCGTTGGTATCGCGCCGTTCAAAGTTTACGAAGTAAGAAGCCTTCTTGTTGATCGGCCCGCCCACGTTGCCGTTGTAAATACGCGAGCTGAAATCGGGCTCCACGGCGGCAAACGGGTTGAGCGCGTCAAAGATTGAGTGGTTGTCGTTGTAAGAAACCTGGCCGTGTAGTTTGTCCGTGCCTGGCTTGGTGAGGATTTCAATGCGTCCAAAGCCCATGCGGTCATATTGCGCGGAAAACGGGTTCTGGTTGATGCGAATCTCGCGGATCGACGACTTGGGTGGCAGTTGTCCGCCGGTAAAGCCGTCAATATAGATTTGTCCGCCGTTGGGGCCTGCGGAAGGTCCGGCCAGCGCTTGCAGTTCAGACTGGAGTTCATCGGGATCGTCAGAGAGTGCGTCCAGGTCTTTTCCGCTGATCACCATGGTGCTGGCATTGCTGTCTGGATTTACGTTCACCTTGGCGGCGTCGCCGGTCACATCAACTTCTTCTTCTTTCACGTAGACTTCCATCGTGATGTCCAGCTTTTTGTCCTGGCTGGCAGCCACGTCAAGCTGTTGTGCGTGCGGGCGAAAGCCTTTCTCCACCACGGTAAGCGTGTACGATCCCGCCGGCAGATCGCGGACGAGGTAAGTGCCCACGCCGTCGGACTTTGTCGTCACGGTTTCGCCCGTGGCGCTCTTCAGAACAATGGTGGCTCCGGGAATCACCGCGCCGGTCTGGTCAATCACCTGGCCGTGAAGACGGCTGCCGCTGCTCTGGGCGGTAAGTGTTGCCGCAAAAACCAGAACCATGGAAATAATCAACAGGAGCTTGCTTGCTCCAAGGGGCCTGAGTGTCATCCAATCTCTCCTCAATCTTTTGCCTGTCATTATTGCGGACCGCCTTCACCACCGCCCGGCGCGGAAAGGTTCCACCCGGAAAGCAATTGCGCCGCACCCATGGCGTTGGGTGACGCGGTAAGAATCGGCTCCACGCCGCTCAGCAGCGTGATGGCCGTAACTTCAGAATTTCCTGACCCCGGCGTGGAAACGATAATCACCGCTTCTTCTTTTTGCAGATCAGCCAGACTCACTGCGGGCAAACGGTTCACCATCTGCTGGAAGTCCGGCGCGCCGCGACCTCCGCGGCCTTGGCCTTGTCCGCCACCTTGCCCGGCTGCGGCGCCTGTACCAGCACCTTGACCTCCGCCTGCGGGTGCCGCTCCGCCAGAAGCCCCGCCACCAGCCGCTGCCGCTTGTGCGGCCTCAGGAGCTTTCAGAAAGAACGCAATCATCTGCGCCATTTGCGCCGGAAGTTTTCGCATCTGCGAATCGCCAGTGAGTTTCACCGTAACGTCTTTCTTGCTCAGCAAGTCTTTGATCGTCACGGTATTGGTCGCCGCATCCATGGACTTGATCGTCCCCGCAATGTTGCGGAACGTTCCGGAGACGATCTCTTCCGCCGCGATCTCTTTGCCGTCCACTGATTTTGTTCCGCGAGCGCGCAACTGATCGCCGGTTTTTATGGTTGCAAAGTCGCTCTTTTGCGCTTCAGAGAACTTGATGGAGTTGGGAGCGTAGCGCCGGAACGTGGTGTCCTTTGCCGTCTTCACCGTGACTTTCAACGTGGGATTCACGTCCACGGTGAGAGCGCCAGTCGTCGCGTCAATGGCGGTAACGATCCCGCCGGTGCCGCGCTTCTGCCAGTCCTGCATGTCTTGCTGGTTCTTCTGGGCAACGTCTGCCTGTTTCATCACCACGACCGTGATTGCCACGATCGAGTCAGCGCTGTCACCCGGCTTGCCGCGCACCAGCATGCGGTCGCCTACTTGGACTTCCTGCAACGTCATGGGCGTTGCCGATTTAAGGTCAGTCTGTCCGGGTGCCAGCCGCAAAACGCGCGCGCCATCCTGGACAGTCACATTCACGTCTGGACCCGCATCAGCCTTTAGCACCAGCTTCTGGCCGTCCATCGACTTTAGCGTGCCCGTTTTGCTCACCCGTTGTGGCGCCGCGCCGGCTTGCTGGTTATCTTGCGCAATGGCCGCCCCCAGGCTCGCGACCGTGACCATCATAGCGACAGCTAAGGCAGCTCGGACCGCCCTCTTCAGAGGGCTTTCATTCTTCCGCATATTCGTTTTCAAGCTCACGGCTTGTCTATTCAAAACTGGCATCGATTCGTTGGCCTCTGTGTGTTGGTCGTTAAACTCGCGCGGCGTGGAGTCCCCGGACCTGACTCAAAGTCAGGCATTGCGAAAATAATGGGATTCCGAGCCGTTTGCAGTTGGTTTCTTCGTCCAGCCCAATCGGGGGCGAGGGGAAGATGCGTGTATTTCATTATCATCTCAAAAGACGCGGCGACGGCCAAACTGTGTGGTAAAAGTCCTGTAAAAACGGAAAAGATTTGTAAGTTGAGCCGTACTGCGGCCGTGAGCGAAGCGGGGAGTCCCACAGGCGAACCCCTCAGCACGCGAAGTGAGTCGAAGGATCAGCTTTTGCTTAGGGTTTGGTGTGAAGCAGCCGCCCACGGGGCTGGCGGCATTTCCGGCCCTTGTGCGATACTGAAATTGCTTCTTTACCAGCCCTTAGCCGGGATGGCGGAACTGGCAGACGCAGCGGACTCAAAATCCGCCGACCTTCGGGTCTTGGGGGTTCGACTCCCCCTCCCGGCACCAAATCTTTATTCCTGTCACTTCGCTCCACACCGCTGAAGATCGTTTTAGTTCCTGAGGGTTGCTTTGCGCCTGATGCAGCGAGCTCGGCGCGCAAGCCGGCCTCGCCCTCAAGATTCCCTGTAGTAAGCGTCATTCCTGTCACTTCGCTCCACACCGCTGAAGATCGTTTTAGTTCCTTGAGGGTTGCTTTGCGCCTGATGCCGCAGGCTCGGCGCGCAAGTCGGCCTCGCCCTCAAAACCCTGTTTCGCTTCGTGAACTAGAACTCACGCATCGGCCTGATTCTTCTAAAGGCTTATAACAAAATCGTCTGATCGAATCTTCGCCGACCTTATGGCCGGGCTTCTGAATGAGGCTATAGAATGGTTCTCAAATACTGCGGCAAGGCCGACGAGCGTGCCGAGCCCGCTGCAACAGTGCAGATCAGTCTTTGCGCAATTCGTAACTCGCTTGCGGTTTGGAGCGAAGCGACAGGAGCCAAATGATTAAATTCAGAGTCAATAACAAGCCAGTGAACGTGGACGTTGATCCCCAGACCCCGCTTCTCTGGGTGCTGCGCGATAATCTGGGTCTCACCGGAACAAAGTTCGGATGCGGCATGGCGCAATGTGGCGCCTGCACTGTACACATCGGCGGACAAGCCGTGCGGTCGTGTGTTGCACCCGTATCGCGCGCCGATGGCAAAGAGGTCACCACGATTGAAGGCCTCTCGTCCGATCTCAGCCACCCTTTGCAGCGTGCCTGGCTGGAAATTGACGTGCCGCAATGCGGCTACTGCCAGTCCGGACAGATCATGAGCGCCGCGGTGCTTCTCCGCGAAAAACCTCAGCCTACGGACGAAGACATTGACCAGGCGATGACCGGCAACATCTGCCGTTGCGGAACCTATCCGCGCATACGGCAGGCGATTCACCGCGCTGCCGAACTGGCGAAAGGCGGTGTGCGATGAGCGCTGCCCAGCAACTTGCCCGTCGTGATTTTCTGAAACTCACCGTAGCCGCGAGCGGTGGTCTGCTTGTCGGCTTCTATTTTCCCGGACTCTCTCTGCGCGCTGAAGCCGCGGAGTCGAAACAATTTTCTGCCAACGCGTTCGTCCGCATCGGCACCGACGAAAGTATTACCGTGATCGTGAACCATTCGGAAATGGGCCAGGGCGTCTACACCGCGCTGCCTATGATCCTGGCCGATGAACTGGACGCCGACTGGTCCAAGGTCGGCTATGAGTCTGCGCCCGTTGATCCTGCATATAACCACCCCGTATTCGGTATTCAAATGACCGGAGGCAGCACCAGCGTTTGGTCTTCCTTCGAACAGTTCCGCAAAGCCGGCGCCGCCGCCCGCGCCATGTTGATTGCCGCCGCCGCTCAGCAATGGAGCGTCGATCCGGCCACTTGCACCACCGCCGAAGGCAAAGTGTTGCACGCTGCCAGCAAGCGCAGCGCAACGTATGGTCAACTGGCCGAAGCTGCCGCCAAAGTGACGCCGCCCGCGCAAGTCACGCTCAAGGACCCCAAGGACTTTAAGCTGATCGGCAAACCGCTCAAGCGCCTGGACACCCCGGAAAAGCTCAACGGCAAAGCGATTTTCGGAATCGACGTCGCTCTGCCCGGAATGCTCACCGCTGTGATCCAGCGTCCGCCGGTGTTCGGCGGCAAACCCAGGCAGGTTGACTCGCGTGACGCGATGTCGATGCCCGGAGTAAAGCAGGTGGTGACCGTTCCTTCCGGCGTAGCCGTGATTGCCGATTCCTTCTGGCACGCCAAAAAAGGCCGCGACGCGCTCAAGATTGAATGGGACCTGGGCCCCATGGCTGATTTCAGTTCCGCCGGTCAGCGTGAACAATATCGCGCCATGGCACAAAAACCCGGACTCGTGGCCCGCAAGGAAGGCGATGCGGAAGCCGAACTCGGCAAGCAAACGAAAATCATCGAAGCCGAATACGAAGTCCCGTATCTCTCCCACGCCATGATGGAGCCGCTCAACTGCGTGGTGGACCTGAAAGAAAGTCACTGCGAGATCTGGACCGGCACCCAGTTCCAGACAGTCGATCGCGCCGCAGCAGCGGCGGTTGCCGGGCTGAAACCCGCACAGGTGCAAATCCACACTACCCTTCTCGGTGGAGGTTTTGGCCGTCGCGCCAATCCTGCCTCGGACTTTGTGATTGAAGCTGTCCACGTGGCCAAGGCCGCCAAGGCCCCGGTGAAAGTGATCTGGACGCGCGAAGACGACATGCGCGGCGGCTACTACCGTCCCGCTTATCTGCATACGGTCAAGGGCGCGGTGGATGCTGACGGCAATCCGCTGGCGTGGCGTCATCGCATCGTCGGCCAGTCCATCGTTAGCGGTACGCCGTTCGAAAAGTTCATTGTGAAAGACGGCATTGACGGCACCTCGGTGGAAGGCGCTTCGGACATGCCGTACACCATTCCCAACCTGCTGGTGGAAAGCCATACGGCCACCGTCGGCGTGCCTGTGCTCTGGTGGCGATCCGTGGGCCACTCGCATACCGCGTTTGTCACCGAATGTTTCCTGGACGAACTAGCCGCACTCAACCACAAAGACCCTTATCAGTATCGTCGCCGGTTGCTGAGCAAGAGCCCGCGGCATCTCGGCGTGCTCGATCTTGCGGTGGAAAAAGCCGGCTGGAGCAAACCGCTGCCCGCCGGACGCCATCGCGGCATCGCCGTGCATGAAGCGTTCGGCAGTTTTGCCGCGCAAGTAGCGGAAATCTCCATGGAAAACAATCACCTGCGCGTGCACCGTGTGGTCTGCGCGATTGACTGCGGCACGTACGTGAACCCCGGGATCATTGAAGCCCAGGGCCACAGCGGCGTGATCTATGGCATGCAGGCGGCGATGCATGGCGAACTCACCTTCGCCAACGGACGGCTTGAGCAGTCCAATTTCCATGACTATCCCATGGTGCGGATGAACGAATGTCCGGAAATTGAAGTTCACATCATCAAGAACAACGAAAAATCCGGCGGCATTGGCGAACCCGGAGTGCCGTGCACGGCGCCGTCCATTGCCAACGCGATTTTTTCCGCTACCGGCAAACGCGTCCGTAAACTGCCCATCCGTATGAGCGAGGCTGTCTAATGTTGGAACAAAAAACGCAGAGACCAACACAGATGAAGATGAAAATGATGACCCGAAACCTTACCGCAGTTCTCGTCAGTGCGGCTGTGCTCGCTGCCATCCTCCTGTCGGCAACCGCATTAACGGCAGGCTCAGGAAGCAACAAAGCTGTTGCCGCCGACAATAAAACCGGCGACGCCGCGACTTTCACGGCGCTCGTCCCGGTGCTGCGTCACCCGCGCTGCATCAATTGCCATTCCGCTGGAGACTATCCACGCCAGGGTGATGGCGGCCATCCGCACGCTATGAACGTCCGCCGCGGCGTTGGCGGCATGGGTGTAACCGCGGAAAAGTGCAGCACCTGCCATCAGGACCACAACCTTGCTGGAGCGCATTTGCCTCCCGGCGCGCCGGGCTGGCGCTTGCCTTCGGCGGCAACTCCCATGGTCTGGCGCGACCGCACGGACAAGCAAGTCTGCGAAGAGTTAAAAGATCCCAAGCAGAACGGCGGACGTTCGCTGCAGAAGATTGTCGAGCACATGACGGAAGACAAGCTCGTGCTTTGGGGATGGAATCCCGGTGACGGTCGCAGTCCTGTGCCGATGCCGCAAGCCGAGTTTGCTTCCAAGGTGAAAGCCTGGGCTGCAGCTGGCGCTCCGTGTCCCGCGCGTTAAGAGGAAAGTAAACCAGCACAAGAAGCGTCGCCCAATTCTTTACGAATTACGCGGCGCTTTTTTCACTCAGCCGTTTTTTCGCCAAGTTATTTTCGCCAAGATAGAAGAACACGGCGGGCGTCACGATGAGTGACAGCACCATGGAGATCATGATCCCGCCGATCACCGCAATCGCCAGCGGTTGCAGCATCTGTGATCCCGCGCCCAGCGCAAAAGCCAGCGGCAGCATCCCGGCCATGGTGGCCAGCGCGGTCATAAAAATCGGACGCAAGCGCCGCCTTCCCGCTTGGATCATGGCTTCTTCCGGCTCGAATCCCGCATGCAGGAATTTCTGGTTCGCGTCCAGCAGCAGGATGCCGTTCTTGGCTACGATGCCCACCACCATGATCACGCCCATAATCGACGCCAGGTTGACCGTGGTCCGCGTGACCAGCAACGCCAGAAAAACGCCAGAGATGGATAGAAGAGACGAACTCAAAATCGCGATAGGCGCCGAAAAGCTGCGGAACTCAAACAGCAGCACCGTAAACACCAGCACAATGGCCAGCACCAGCACCACCGCCATGTCGTGAAAGTCTTTTTGCTGCTGAGCATACAGGCCGCCATATTCCACTCGAATCGATGCCGGCAAGTGCAGATCAGCTACAACTTTCTGCACCTTGGCTACGCCACTCCCCAGGCTTTCGTGCTCCAGGCGGGCCGTTACTTCCACAACGCGCTGAAGATTCTCGCGGATGATCTCGGTCTGTCCCGGCAATTCTTTCAGCTGCGCCAGCGAGCCCAGGGTGGCCGTTTTGCCTGTTGAACTCGTCAGCAGTGTGTTGCTCATGGCTTCCAGAGAAGCCCGGTTCTGTTCGGGGAGGCGCACGCGGATGGTGTACGCGCGATTGTTGGCCACCAGCGGCGTTGGCGAAGTTACGCCTTCCAGAATCGCCGCGGCGTCCGTGGAAACTTCTTCAGCGGTGAACCCGGCTTTGGCCGCTACCGTGGGGTTCACCTTGAACTCGGCCGCCGGTCCGCTCATGGTGTTTTCAATTCCGTTCTTGATGTCCACCACTGGCCCGTGCACGATTTCTTCTTCACCGTTCTTCTTGATTTTGCTTTCGCCAATCTTCTCAATGGCTTCGGCGATGCGCGGAGCTTGCTGGGCCAACAGATTGGTGTCTTCAGAAAATAATTTGATGACCACTGGCTCCGGAGCGCCCGTCAGGTCGCCGACCATATCTTGCAGGATCTGCGGATAGTCGGTGTCCACGGCAGGTTCTTCGCGCTTCACCTTGGCGCGAAGCTCGGCCACAATTTCATCCAGGGCACGGCTTCTTTTGGACCGCAGCTTCACCGTGATATCGCCACGGCTGGCTTCCGTGACGGCCGCCAGTCCCAGTTGCAGCCCGGTGCGGCGGGACGTGCTTTCCACTTCCGGCGTGTCCTTCAGAATTCTTTCCAGGTGGGCGACCACGCGATCTGTTTCTTGCAGGGAACTTCCCGGCGGCATGAAATAGTCGAGAATGAAGCCGCCTTCATCCATCTCCGGAAGCAGGTCTGAACCTAGTCCCACGTAACAGCCGATAGAAACGGCGATCAGCAACGTGGCCGCTGCCACCAAACGCCACGGGTGCTCCAGGGCCTGGCGCAGCCAGCGTTCATAAAAACTGATCACGCGCCAGAAGAAACCTTTCATTGAAGTTTCTTCCGCTGATGCCAGTTTGCGGACTTCGTGGTCCATGTCGCCCCCGCCATCATCATTTTCGGATGCAGATGCGATGGTCTTGCGCCGCAACAGATACAGGCTGAGAGTTGGCGTCCAGGTAAGCGCCAGCACCAGGGACGTAAGCAGCGCCGTACACATGGTGATGGCCAGAGCGCGGAAGAACGTACCGTTCACGCCGGTCATGGAGATCAGCGGCAGAAACACAACAATCGGCGTAAGCGTGGACGCCACCAACGGCACGGTGATTTCCGCCAGCGCATTGTGCACGGCGCCAGCCTTGGTTTCACCCGCGTCGCGATGCAGCACAATGTTTTCCACCATCACAATCGCATCGTCAATCACCAGGCCCACGGCTGCGGCCAGTCCGCCCAGCGTCATCAGGTTAAAGCTTTGTCCCATTAGCTTGAGGACGATGAACGTAACCAGGACGGTTACGGGAATTACTAATCCCGCCACGATCGAGCTGCCCCAGTCGCGCAGAAAAACTACCAACACGATTGCCGAGAGCAGCAGTCCCAGAAAGATTGCGTCCCGCACGCTGCTGATGGAATCTTTTACGATTCCCGATTGATCATAGAAAGGCGTAAGCCGGATTCCTGGCGGCAGAGTCTTCTGAATCCGCGCAATTTCGTCATGCACTTCATTGGCGACTGTTACCGTGTTGCTGTCCGGCTGGCGATTGATATTGATCAGCACGGCAGGTTTGCCGTCGGCCCGGACGATGGTATAAAGCGGCCGCACCGACTGCTGCACTGTGGCTACATCGCCCACACGGACGGGAACTCCCGCCTGCGTGTTCTTGATGACCGTCTGCGCCAGCTCTTCTGCGCTTCGCGCTTGCCCATTCACCAGCCCCAGCACCAACTGGTGATTGCGGTCGAATAATCCGGGCGAATCGATCAGGTTAGTGGCTTTCACCGCGTTCAAGATGTCGGTAACCGTGACCGAAGTTTCCAGCAGCTTGGCGGGACTGGGCGTGATTTGAAATTCCGGTTCCTGTCCGCCTTGCACCACCACCGTGGCCACGCCGGTCAGCCGGTTCAGGCGTGGCGACATCTCGTAGGTGGCCATCTCCCACAGTTTGGTTTGTGGCACTGTGTCGGAAATCAGGCTGTAGCCGAGAATGGGAAACGATGCGAACGTCAAACGGTGACTTGTGATTTTCGTTCCCGGAGGCAACTCCGTCTCCACCTTCGAAAGCGCGGCGTCCACCAACTGGAGCGTCTGAAACATGTCTACTTCCCAGTTGAAGAAGAGATCAACTTCCGCCGAACCACGGCTGGTAATCGAGCGGACTTTTTCCAGACCCTGCACCGAGTTCACGGCTTGTTCCACCGGACGCGTGATGGTAACCATCATCTGGTCAATGGGCATTACACCGTTATCTATGCCGATGATGATGCGGGGGAAATCCGTGGAAGGGAAGACGGCAACCGGAACATTGAAAGCCTGGTACGCCCCAGTGAGCGCCATCACAATGATCACAAAAATGATCGACTTGGAATTGTGCGTGAGCCAGTCGCCGAATTTGGATTTGATCGCGGTCGGCGCGGCGACGGTTTTTGCTTTGCTGGCTTCTGTCTGCTGTTCGTCGGCCATGTTTAGTTTTTTTCCGCGGCGTTGGGTTTGCCGGAGCCGGCGTTTTCTTCTTTTGGCGGGGCGGCTTCCGGCTTTTCCACTTTGACCTTCGTTTTGTCCGGCAGTCCGAACGCGCCCTGGCTCACCACTTGTTCGCCGGCTTTAATGCCGGAAAGAATCTGCGCGGTTTCGGAAGTCTGGATTCCGATTTTCACGTCGCGGCTTTGCGCCTGGCTCTGCGCGTCGATGACCATCACTTGCGCGGAGTCGCCACTGCCGTTGAGCAGGGCTGCCGCGGGGACCACCAGCGCGTCATGCACCGTCTGCGCGGTGATCGTAATCTGCGCGGTCATTCCGGGCCGCATTTCCTGTTTCGGATTCGCGGCCTGCACCCAGATTTCAACGGTCGTACTGTTCGTGTCCAGAGCCGGACTTACCAGCGTTACTTTGCCGTCAATTTTCTTTTCCAGTCCGGAAAATTCCAGTACCGCCTTGTCGCCCTTGTGCAACAGCATGGCGTCCGTCTGCGGAATATGCGCTTTTGCAATAATCTGCGAGATGTCCATTACGGTAAGCAGCGGTGTGGCGCTGGAAGCCATTTCGCCGGGATACAGAGGACGGTCTGTGACCACGCCATTGATCGGGCTGCGAATCTCCGAATAGCTCAGCTGCGCTTCTGATCCCTGCAGCTTGCCTTGCGCGGACGTGAGTTGCCCGCCCGCCGCCTTGAGCGCCTGTTGTTTAGTGAGGGCGTCCAGGTTGTCCAGATGTTTTTTCGCGATGTTGTACTGGCTGCGTGCCTGGGCCAGCGCCACTGCTGCCTGGTCAAGATCTTTGCGCGGCAGCGCGCCTTGTTTAAAGAGGTCTTCGCGGCTGGCATAAAGTTTTTGTTGGGCATCGAGCTCCTGCTGCGCGGTCTGGACGTCTAATTCAGTCTTCTGCGTTTCTTCCGGCAGGGTTGCGCCCACGCTGGTTTCGTAGGCAGCCTGTGCCTGTTGAAACGCGCCTTTGTTGTCCAGCGCGGCGGCGGAAAGATCGCGGTTTTCCAACGTCGCCAGCAACTGGCCTTCGCTGACTTTCTGTCCGCGCGTGACGTAAAACTTTTTTACCGGCGCATTGATCTTGGGAGTGATGGCCGACTGGGCCAGCGGAAAAATCACAGCCTCTGTTTTCACGATGCGCGAGATATCGGACTTCTGCGCCGTGGCGGCCTGCACCGTCACCACCGGTTTTTCTTCTTTCTCGCTGGCGCTGCATCCCGCGAGGAGCAGGCCCAAAGTTGTCGCTGTGGCCCAGGCAGTGAATAAGCGCACGATTTTCCGGGAGTTGTTATCCGTCAGTTTCATGTCAATTGAGAACTACATTGTACCCGTTAGCGTTTGCAGGTTGGCCAGGGACACGCGGTAACGCACCTCGCCGTCATTGAAGGCGTTGCGGGCCAACATCAAAGTGTTTTGCGCGTCCACTACTTCGAGTACGGTGGCCTCTCCGCCCTGGTAGCGCAGCGTGGTCAGGCGCAGGCTTTCGGCAGCCAGCTCAGCAGAGCTCTTCAGCAGGTCTAACTCAGAAAGTGCAGCTTCGGCTTCCGCATGCAACTCGCGCATGTCCGCCTGCAGCTTGCGCTGGGCCAAAGAAAGTTCGCGTTGGGATTGTTTGCGCTTCAGGTCCGCCTGAACAACTTTGCTGTGCGTCGCGCCCCAGTTCCACACAGGGATATTCAACGTGGCGGCCGTTGAGTAGCCCAGATTGCGCTGGCCATTGGGACTCCGCGTGGCAAAGTTTGCTGCATCAATTCCGTAAAAATAATCGAGCGTGAGGTTGGGCAAATAGCCGCTTCGCGCGGACGTGACTTCGAATCTCGCGGCATCCAGGCTGGCCGTTGACGCCCGCAAGTCAGGGTTCTTGATCTGCGCGGCTTTCATGAAATCGTCATAGCTGATGAGCGGCGCGGCCAGCTGCGCGTCGTCCACGAGCGTGTAGTTCTGGTTGAAGTCCGGGAAGATCAGCACGGCAAGGTCGATACGGGCTTTGTCCATGGCCAGTTGGGCTTCACGCAAATCGCGTTGCCGGTCTTGCGATTGGATTTGCGCTTTGATCACGTCGGCGTGGGCTACTTCGCCGCCGTTTTCGAGTTTCTTGCTGAGACTTAAGAATTGCCGGGCCTCCGTCTCGGCCTTTTGCGCGTTCGCGTACTTACGTTGCGCCGCAATCAAGCCGTAGTAGCCCTGGACCACCGTGACCACCAGTCCACGCGCCGCGATCTCCGTTTTCGCACGCGCCACGGCCTCCAGCGCCCGTGAGCGACGGTAGTCGGCCACGGTGCCCAGTCCTACCGATTCGTGCAGATTGCCCTGGCTCACGTACTCGTGCACGGCGTTGCTGGCCACAAACCGTCCGGCGGACGTGTTATTTCCCTCGGTATAAAGAAACTGGTTGTTGTAGTTCACGCTGGGCAGCAGCGCGGCGCGGGCCTGGTTTTTGTCTTCACGGGCCACGCCGTGGTCTGTGAGCGCGGACTGAAACGCCACGCTGTTGGCGCGCGCTCGGGTGAGCGCGTCCTGCAAGGTCAAGGTCAGCGGCGCTTGTGTTGAAGGTGGAGATGATTCCTGTGCCGCGACGCACAGGTTTGCGACAAACAAGAAGATTGCAGCAACAGTTTTCATGGCTACGGAGTTTCTCGGCACGCGGGGCCTCCTCGAATGCAGACGCAAATGCTGAAAGACCAAGATTCTATTTCTTTGGGTAAGCAAGTGGCCAGTCATTGAAATTGGATTGCCGGAATCGCGAATCGGTTGCCGGATTGACTTTCCTAGCAGAGGCTTTACTTGCGCGCGACCAGCAAGTAGATCGTGATCGCGGTAAGCAAGGCGTTCCACGCCAGAAGAGCGATCACCCATATGCGGGCGCTGTTCCACTTGCGGGCAAATTCGGTTTGCGTGCTTTCCAGTTCCTGTTCAGCGGCTGACGCGTGCGTTTCCGCTGACGTCACACGCCGTTCGAGCGAGGCCAGCAGGCTGGCCAGGTCCTGGTTGCTCGGAGCTTCAATTTCTCCGGCGTTGCGACTGGCCATGCGGTCTTTGGCGGCGTTCACCACGGCCCGCGTTACATGCGGCGCCGCATGCGGCACGACCGCGCGTACAAGTTCAAAAAGAACGCCCCACAGTCCCATGGCTTTGTCCGCTCAGCCAGCTTGGCGGTGTTGTATGCCGCTGGCGCCTGAAATGAAAGAATGTCTAAGCTGATTGTAGCCCCTGCGATTCGCGAGGCCCCTAGTATTTGCGGCCTGTATTCTTGAAGAGAAAGGACTGCCCTGCGGGGGTTTTGATCCGGGTTCTTCCGCGTGAATCAGGGCGGGTTGTTTATCAGTTTTCTTCCTAATTCAGCGGTAGTTTCCAGGAACCGCCGGAGGATGCTGGGCAACCCACGCCGCCACGTCGGCCTGGAGCTCTGCAATTTTTTCGGCGCTCAAGTATTTGCGGACGCTGCTTTGGCCAGACAGCGCTTTGTCCTTATTCTCTTTGTCGCTCCGTTCTGCAGCCAGAGAGAACCACTTGTAAGCTTCGCCATAGTTGCGATCCACTCCTTCGCTGTCGCGGAGCATGCCGCCGAATTCCAGTTGCGCCGGAACCAAGCCCCACTCCGCGGCTTTGGCCACCCATTGTGCGGCTTTGGATAGGTCTTTCGGAACCCCGAGGCCGGACTTGAACATCAGGCCAACATAAAACTGTGCGTTCGGACTTCCCGCGTCCGCTTGGGGCTGCAACATCTCCATGGCTTTTGCGTAATCCTGTTGGACGCCGCGACCCTGGTAGTACAAAATCCCCAGGCTCTCTTGTGCGCTGCCCATGCCATGTTGCGCCGCCAGCGCAAACAACCTGAGCGCTTCCGGTAGATTTTGCTGGACACCCGCACCATCGCGATAAAGCTGCGCGAGCATGAACTGCGCCACGGAATGTCCCTGGCGCGCAGGGTTCGTCCACCAGCGGGCGGCTTCGGCGTCATTTTGCGGAACGCCAAGTCCCAGGTGGTACATCGTCCCCAAATCAATTTGCGCCGGCGCGTAACCTTTGTCCGCGGCTTTTTGATAACAGCGGACGGCCTGCACGAAATCCTGTGGCAGTCCCTTGCCGGCGCGATAAATGTCACCCAGATGGGTAAGAGCCACGGTGTCGCCGGTTTCGGCCACGGCCTGGATCTGGTCGACAGAGTTCTGGCCGCGGAATTCCGAAACCGACAGGAGAGCTGCCAGCAGCGAGGCGATCGCCCAAAGCCAGGTTCGAGGAGCGTCCTGCGCGGGTTTGAGGAATTCCAACATCTGCATGCGTCTTTTGCGCCTTATTTTTTTGCGCCTTAATAAGGATAGTGTAGGCTACCCGAAGGCTGAACGGCATTCCGGCTGGCGGTTGCGCGACAACTTTTCCTCTCTTCTTTAAATGCGACAAAACTTTTTGAATGCGACAAGACTTTGATGTGATCATTCTCGGCGGGGGCGCAGCGGGGTTGATGTGCGCCATGGAAGCTGGCAAGCGCGGCCGGAGCGTGGCTGTGCTGGACCGTGCCGAGCGCATTGGCAAAAAGATATTGATCTCCGGCGGCGGACGCTGCAATTTCACCAACCTGCATTGTCGTCCGGAGAATTTCATTTCCGCGAATCCGCATTTTGCCAAGTCCGCGCTGGCGCGCTATACGCCGGCGGATTTCATCACCCTGGTCAAGAAGCACCACATTCCCTTTCACGAAAAGACCCTCGGGCAGCTTTTCTGCGACCACTCCGCGAATGAGATTCTCGCCATGCTGGAAGGGGAGTGCGCCGCGGTGGGCGTGAAGGTCCTTACTCATGTTGACGTCGAGCGCGTGGAGCGCGGCGGCGACTTTGCTCTGTTCGCCGGCGACCGTGAATTTCACGCGTCGGCGCTGGTGGTGGCGACTGGGGGGCTGTCGATCACTAAGATGGGAGCGACAGGTTTTGGTTACGACTTGGCGCGCCAATTCGGACTCAAGATTGTGACGACGCGACCTGGTTTAGTGCCTTTGGTTTTCAACGAGGACGACCGCAAAAATTATTGCGATCTCAGTGGATTGTCGGCAGAGGTGGTCGCTTCCACGGGCGGTGAAAGTTTTCGCGAGAAAATGCTGATCACCCATCGTGGAGTGAGTGGTCCGGCGATTTTGCAAATATCTTCTTACTGGAAGACCGCTGAGGCGATCTCTATTGATTTAGCTCCTGGAGGCGAGGTCTTCGGAGCTTTACTCGCTTCGGCGTCAGGCCGCGACCTAAACACCGCGAAAGCTCTTTTACGATCTGCGTTGCCGCAGCGCTTCGCTGATCACTGGCTGGACCTGCATCTGCCTAAAGGCTGGACAAATCATGCCATCGCTGAGCTGGAGCGCGAAACGCATCATTGGCAGGTGTTGCCGGAAGGTACGGAGGGTTATGCCAAAGCCGAAGTCACCGTGGGCGGTGTGGACACCAACGAACTCTCCGCCAAGACCATGGAAAGCCGCAAAGTTCCTGGGCTGTTTTTCATCGGCGAAGTCGTGGACGTGACCGGACATCTGGGCGGTTTCAATTTCCAGTGGGCCTGGGCGTCAGGATTCAGCGCGGGGCAGGCCGTCTAACGCGGATGGCTCTTTGCGGCTTCGACGTTCCGGGCATACTCGGCAAACGGATGGTTGCTCAACAGGTAGTTTCCAGCATTTTCTTTCACTATATAAAGGTTGTCGCGGCCAACGAGTTTTTCCAGCCGGGGCAGCTCGTCGCCGTAAACCAGCAGATAGTAACGCCCGGGTTCCGCCCACAGCGAGGCGAACTTTGCGTCGTCGATAAAAATCTGCGGAGCGCCGGGAGCGTACGAACCGTATTCCAGGTTATTGACGCGGCCATTGAACAGCAGGGCGGTGCGCCCGGTGTAGAAGAAGACGGACGAGAAAGCATAGTAGGCGTCAGCTTCAATCAGCTGTCCGGGCGGGCTTTTCTTGAGGCTTTGCGCCAGCGGATACGAACCTAAGTAAGGATCAAACGCGACCAGCGCCACGCGCGATGCCTGAAAGAAAACCACCATTCCCAGGCAGACCGCGAGGACCATTCGCTTCTGTGACCGGCCGGAATCGGTGGCGAGAGGCTGCGTCGGGCGGAAAACAATCAGCGCCACTGCAATTCCGCCAAAAGCCAGGGCAGCCAGGGCCATCGGCAACCGAAGATACGCGAACGAGTTCAGGGTAAGGTCGCCCATGTGCCCGAGCGAAAGCGTGTACATCTCCGGGTGCTGGCTAAGCGCTTGCGAAATATCGCCCGGTGTCGGCAGGTTCCATACTTTAACGAGAACCGTGCAGAGCGCCAGGCATGCGGCAGTTGCCACCGAAAACAGCATCCAAGTTCCGGCGCGTAGCCATTTGGTAATTCCGGATGAGCCATCGGCCAGAGTCGATCCGATCAGCAGCGCCAACGCCGGATAGATCGGCATGGAGTAATACTCTTGCGTGGTGGAAAAGGTGAAGAACACCATGACCACGCCGATCCAGCAGACAGCCATAAGGCGCGCGCGGGCCGCGCGGGAATGTTCCCGATACGCTAGCTTGACCGCACCCGGTAGATACACAGACCACGGAAACAGCCACGCCAGGTTGAACAGCCAGAACCACAGTCGTGGGACGGTGTTGTAATCGCGCGGATAGCGCAGGTTCAGGAAGCGCAGCAGATGTTCGTTGAAAAAATAAAACCAGAAGAAGCCGCGATACTCTCCCGGACCGCTGTGCATGGAAAAAGCAAAATACGGCGGATTGCGCAGCATGGCCAGAACATGCCATGGCGCAGCAATAACCAGCGCCACGCCGATCACCGTAAACAGGTGTAACTTCTTCCAGCTCGCCCAGGATAACAGTTGGCGTGTTACGGCCATGAACGCCAGGCCGGCGAGAATCGGAAACACAATCGCGATCAGTCCTTTGAGCAGCAGGCCGAGTCCAAAGCTCACGCCCATGATCAACGCCCAGCGTCGCGGGTGGGCACCGTTCTCCTCTTGGTTCGGCTCCAGCAAACGCAGCCACGCCCAGATTGCGCCGGCAATGGTCAGCGTGACCATGGCGTCTGGAATCAATATGCGCGTGAAAAGGTAGAGCCCAACGGAGGTTGCGAGTGCGACTCCGGCATACATGCCGGAGTCGTCGTCAAAGGCCCAGCGCCCAAAGCGGTAAGTAACAAAACACAGCAGTACTACCGCCAGAGCCAGCGGCAGGCGCGCGGCCCAGTCATGCACGCCAAACACACTGTATGACGCGGCCATGCTCCAGTAAACCAGCGGAGCTTTTTCCAGGTAGGCAACGCCATTGAGGTGGGCAGTGACCCAGTCGCCAGAGTCGAGCATGTTGCGGGCAATTTGTGCCTGGACGGCGTCCACATCGTCCATGAGACGCGGCGGGCTGATAATGTTGAGAAGAAAAACGAGACTGGCTGCGGCGACTACGATCCAACCGGAGCGAGAACGGCCGCTGCTTCCGGTTCCAGCAGCTCCTGCGTCGGCGCTTCGATCTTCCATTCTTTCATCCACAGCAGCAATACCATCAGTCCCCATAAGTGATAACCCAGATTGGCCCTTCGCTCCAAGTGATCAGTCAGCATCTTTTCCACGGCGCTCCACCGGAACAGGCCTGTGGCGTTTACGGCTTCCTCGGAAAGTGTTTCCAGAAGCAGCGGGCGCAGCACGCCGCGGAACCAGTCATGCACGGGGATGTCAAAACCAATCTTCGGACGGCGCAACACGTTGGGCGGCAGTTTGTCCTGCATCAACTGGCGTAGGACGTATTTCGATTTTGATCCATTGAGCTTGAACTTGTCCGGTAGCGTGGCGGCAAAGTCTACGATGCGCGGATCAAGAAACGGCGGACGCGCTTCCAGCGAGTGGGCCATGGTCATGCGGTCCACTTTATAAAGGATGTCGTCGGCCAGATAGTAGCGCTGGTCAAAACCTAGAAAGCGTTGCAGCGTTGAGCCGTCTGGAACGTGCGAAAGCAGGTGCGCCATGGGACCAGGATCGGCGAAGTGGAAGAACTTCTGCTTTTCGTCTTCCGTGAATGTCCCGTTCCAATAGACGTGGGCTTCTTCCGGCGTAAGCAGTGATCCGTGAAGGAAGCGTTTGAGTTTGTACTCAAAGCTGATCTTGTCGTCCGAGACGGGCAGCAGATTGGCTCCGGCCAGCGCCGCGCGCCGCAAGCCTGCCGGCACATGCCGTGCCCAGCTGGCATAGCGATCGGCTTTGTACGTGAGGTAGCCGGCAAAAAGTTCGTCCGCGCCTTCACCGGTAAGAATCACCGTGACTTTGCGGGTGGTCATCTCCGCCAGGAACCATGCGGGCAGAGCGCCGGCGTCCGCGCTGGGCTCGTCAGAAAAGTAAGCCATTTTGAGGATGGCGGAAACCAGATCAGTGCTTTCGTCCAGGTTCAGTTCTTCATGGACGCTGCCAAAGTGCCGCGTGATTTCTCCGATGGACTCGCTCTCATCGAAAGACCGGCCTTTAAACGTCATGGAGAAAGTACGCAGGTTGGTGGCGCCCGTGTGTGCGGCGTAACGCAGAATCGTGGATGAATCGAGGCCACCGCTGAGCCAGATGCCAACAGGTACGTCGGACATCAGTTGCTCGCGGACGGATTTAGTCAACAGATCGTCAAGCTGTTCAGTGGCTTCGCCGATGGAACGCGGAGCGGGCTCGGCGACGGCTGCCGGTACGTAAGAGCGGACTTGAATGCGTCCGTCATGCCATTCCAGCATGTGGCCGGGCAGCAGCTTGTGGATTCCTTCCACCAGCGTGTACGGAGCGGGCACGTAGTTCAGGCTGAGGAAGCAGTTGAGTCCGGTGAGGCAAATCTTGCGCGGAATTTCCGGATGCGCGAAGAGGCACTTCAATTCAGAAGCAAAATAAATTTCGCGGTCCTGAAGGCAGTAATAGAGCGGCTTGATGCCCACGCGGTCGCGCGCCAGGATGAGCCGCTTTTCGCTCTGTACCCAGACGGCGATTCCAAACATGCCGCGCAGGCGAGTGAAACATTCACTGCCCCAATTCAGGAACGCGTGCAGAACAACTTCGGTGTCGCAGGTTGTTTCAAACTTTATGCCAGTGGCTTCCAGTTCGGCGCGTACTTCATGGTGATTGAATATCTCGCCGTTGAAAACCACCACCACGTTGCCGTCAGGACTTTGCAGTGGCTGGTCGCCGCCTTCCAGATCAAGGATGCGGAGACGCGTTGCCCCCAGAGACATCAATTCGCAGGTGAAGTGTCCTTGATGGTCCGGGCCGCGATGGTTCAGCGCTTCCAGCGCACCGGCCAGCACGCCGCGTGGAAGTCTTCTTGAGACATGGGAATACCCGAGAATGCCGCACATAATGTTCTGCTTTTTCGCTTAAGAAAGAAGTCTTACCGCTCAGACGGACTCGAACCAAAGCCGGTAGCCGCGGCACAGCGGCAAAATCTCCGACTCCGTTGCCCACTAGCTCCCCATACAAAACGCTTTTTAGCTGATGGCTTGCGTGGAATTATACGCGTCGGTCCGGTTTTTCCAAGCTCAAAATAAAGAAATGTAAAGACACTTAAGGCCAGGCTAAGACAATGGGACAGCTACACTTCCGTAGATCTTGGTTAAATAAGAATGAAAAAAGCGAGGTTTGGTTGTAATCGCGATGTAAAAGATTTTCTTCGCTGTTTTCTGCGAGATCAATATTTTTCAGCTACAGAAAAGTGACGGGCCAGCAAAACAAAAAGGCCCGGCCGGAGCCGAGCCTCGGGTCGAAAACATTTCCGTTACTGGGTCACGTGCTTGTTGAGTGCTTTTTCAATCGTTTCACGATTGACCCAGCCCACAATTTGCTCCTGGACCTGGCCGTTCTTGAAGATCAAGAGAGTCGGGATGCCGCGCACGCCGTAGCGCTGCGGGGTGACGGGACTGGAGTCCACGTCCATTTTGCCGACTTTGACCTTGCCTTGATACGCGGAAGCCACTTCGTCCACGATGGGCGCGAGCGCTTTGCACGGTCCACACCATGTGGCCCAGAAATCGACCATTACGGGCTGGTTGCTTTTGAGGACCTCTTGGTCAAAATTGTTGTCCGTTACTTCCAGAATTGCCCCTGTTGCTGCCATGAAATCTCCTACCCTTGAATTAGATACATTGCGTGGGATTATTGCTTCCATCATCCTAGCAAACATTAGATGAAAACGACTATCCAAGGTTTCAGGGGTCTGCAAAGCGCTGATTAGGCGGAAGATATTCCGTGGTTGGTAAGGTTGCGACGGGCCTTCCAGCCCGGTCCGCAGAAGACGTTTTCTGGTTACCAAAGTGACGTGGACGAGAGGCCAACTCGGTACTATTCTCACTCCCGGTGGTAAGGCAGTTCTGGGGGAGGGCTGCCTGGCGTCCTGCGATTCACTTCGCAGGACGCTTGTTATTTGGGGCCGCGAATTTGCCCTGTCCTCAGGAAGCATCATGCGTTAGATTTCCTGGCATGATCGTGCCTATGCCCATCACGCCCCAAAATGCTTTGATCTTCAAGGCTGTTCGCCTGCGCGCCCTGCAAGACGCACCATTCGCCTTCGGCTCGACATACGTCAGAGAGACACAGCTAACAGACGCGGACTGGATCGCCCGTGCGGCCCGCTGGGACGGAGAGAAAGGGGCTGGGTTTCTGGCGATGGATATGGATAACGACACTGTATGCGGCATGGCGGGTTCGTTTCTCAATGAAGATGACGTCACGCAAGCCCATCTGATTGCGATGTGGACGGCTCCCACCCATCGCCAACAGGGTGTTGGTCGCCTCTTGGTCAATGCGATCTTGGGCTGGGCGCGCCAACGCCGAGCCATAACTCTGTTATTGATGGTGACGTCCAATAACGAGTCCGCCATCGCGTTTTACCAGCGTTTGGGATTCACCCGAACCGGCCGAACCGAACCTTATCCAAACGATCCAGCAGTGATCGAATATGAAATGTCCCTGTCAATTCCCTGAAGTACGATTCCGTGGGCTGCATGGGCTTCAAAAGCGTACCGCCCCACCAGCCTGACCCATGACCGCCCCCTCCGGTGTTATCCTCATAAGTTACGGACCCTGGGTAACTAAATCCTTAGCCCATTCTGTCCGTTTTGATCATTCATGAGTACTCATAGCGCTGAATTGACAAGTACAGACCAGCAGACCTTGGAACGCGAGCGCGTTCTCGACCAGTTCCGCCGCTGGGGCTACATGGACGCCAATCTGAACCCCTTCGGTGGGCCTATCGCGGGAGGTTATCCCGACGTTCGCCTGGAAGGTCCCGTGGCCGATGAAGCCCGCCGCATTTATTGCGGGACTATCGCCGCGGAGTTCATGCATTTGCCGCAGGCCGACCGCCGCGAGTGGGTTCGGCAACAAATGGAAAATCCCGCCGCGCAAAAAGTGGACCGCACATGGCTGGCCGAGCGCCTGATGCAGGCTGATTTGTTCGAGCAAGTCCTGCAAACACGCTACCTGGGCACCAAGCGGTATTCGGGCGAAGGTGTGACCGCACAAATTCCGTTGCTGGATACGGTGATTGAAACCGCGGCTGATCTTGGCGCCACGCATTCGGTGATGGCCATGAGCCATCGCGGCAGGCTCACAGTCATGAGCCTGGTTGTCGGCATTTCGCCGGAAAACGTTTTTGCTGGATTTGAAGATGTAGATCCCCGCTCGGTCCTCGGCGGCGGCGACGTGAAATATCACAAAGGCGCTACCGGTTCTTTTGAAACCCGCGGCGGCAAGTCCATCCACATGCATCTGGTTTCCAACCCCAGCCATCTTGAAGCCGTGGATCCGGTAGCCCTGGGCCGCACCATGGCTAAACAGAAACATGCTGGAGAAAACGGCGCACATCTCGTGCTGCCAGTGATTGTCCACGGTGACGCGGCGTTTGCCGGCCAGGGCATCTTTGCCGAGACCCTGAATTATTCCGGACTCAAAGGTTTCAACGTGGGCGGATGCATCCACGTGATTGTGAACAACCTGATTGGCTTTACCACGAATCCGCGGGAACTGCACACGTCGCGTTTTTCTTCAGATCTGGCAAAACGTCAGCCGATTCCCATTTTCCACGTGAACGCAGAAGATCCAGAAGCTGTGCTGCGCGTAACCAAGATGGCGGTTGAGTATCGCTACCGTTTTGGCAGTGACGTGGTGATTGACATGATTGGTTATCGCCGCCACGGACACAGTGAAGTGGACGATCCCACCATCACCCAGCCGTTGCTCTATAAGAAGATCAACGCGTTGCGTCCGCTGTTTGAGACCTACGCGGCCAAGAACAAGATTGATATCGCCGATGCCTCCGCCCGTTTCCGCCAGCGTATCGATACGGCGTATGACACCGCCGCGGCCATGCAGAAGTCCCCGGTGCTGCGCAAACTGCCGGCCTATTGGGACAAATACATCGGTGGCCGTTACAACCCTGACTATGAAGTTCCAACGGCGGTGAGCGAAGAGACGCTCTCGCACATCACCGGCAAGCTGACCAGCTATCCGGAAGGATTCGCGATCCATCCTAAGATCAAAAAACTTCTGGAGCAGCGCGAGCGCATGGGTACCGGCAAGGCCGCCTTGGATTACGGCATGGCGGAAGCCCTGGCTTTTGGCTCACTGCTGGTGGGCGGAATCCCAGTTCGCCTCACGGGACAGGACGTGCGTCGCGGAACGTTTAACCAGCGCCACTCTTTCCTCGTCGATATAGAGAACGAAAAAGAATATGTGCCGTTGAGTAACATCACGCAAACCCAAGCCTGGTTTGAAGCGTACAACTCAATTCTTTCGGAAGCCGCCGTTCTAGGCTTTGAATACGGATTCAGCCGCGACTATCCTGACGGACTCGTACTCTGGGAAGCGCAGTTTGGCGATTTCGCCAACGGCGCGCAGATCATCATTGACCAGTTCATTGTCGCCGGAGAAGACAAGTGGGGATTGCTCTCTGGCCTGGTGATGTTGCTGCCGCACGGCTATGAAGGCCAGGGTCCGGAACACTCCAGCGGACGCATCGAACGCTATCTGCAATCAGCGGCGAAAGATAATATCCAGGTCTGCCAGCCGTCCACCGCGGCCCAGTATTTCCATCTGCTGCGCCGGCAAGCATTGCGTACGTGGCGCAAACCACTAATCGTTTTTACGCCCAAAGGCATGTTGCGCCATCCGGAGGCTGCCAGCCCTCTGAGCGAACTCACCAACGGACGCTTCCAGACAGTAATTCCAGACGCGGAGAATATGGCGGCCGAGCGTATCATTCTCTGTTCCGGAAAGATTGCCCATGAACTACGCCGCGAACGCAAACGCAGGAATGATGCGCAAACGGCAATCATTTCGCTGGAACAGTTTTATCCGTTCCCGGAAGCCGACCTGGAAGCTGTGATCACGCAGTATTCAGCGGCGCGTGAGTTTCTCTGGGTGCAGGAAGAACCGGCCAACATGGGCGCGCTACACTTCTTGTCGCCACAGTTGGAACGGCTCACCCGTGGCCAGCCGTTGCGCACGGTAAAACGTTCGGCGTCGTCGAGTCCCAGCACCGGTTCGCATACGGCGCATGAGATGGAACAGAAAACGCTGCTGGAACTGGCGTTTGCTGCTTTTTAGAACTTGCTAGATTTTTAGAACAGCTGGAGTGGCTGCATCGTCGCAGCCGGTTTGTTCATCCATAACCTCGAGTTCAGATTTGAAACTGAGAAAGGTGACTGCAAAATGGCCTACGAAGTTCCCCCCTTGCCGTACGCTTACAACGCTCTGGAACCGCACATTGACGAGCCAACCATGCACCTGCACCATGACAAACACCACGCCGCTTATGTGACCAAACTGAACGGCGCGGTTGAAAAATATCCTGACCTGGCAAAGAAGAGCGCGGAAGAACTCATCCGCAATCTGAGCGCGCTGCCGGAAGACGTGCGCGGCGTGATCCGCAATAACGGCGGCGGCCACGTGAACCACACCATGTTCTGGCAGATCATGGGGCCCAAAGGCGGAGCGCCCTCCGGCGCCGTGGGCGACGCCATCACCAAGACCTTTAGCAGCTTTGACGCTTTTAAGGAAAAATTCGAAGCCGCCGGCGTGGGCCAGTTCGGCAGCGGATGGGCTTGGCTGGTTAAGACCAAATCCGGCGAATTTAAGATTACAGCCACGCCAAACCAGGACAATCCGCTCAGCAACGGCGAATTTCCAGTCCTTGGAAACGACGTTTGGGAACATGCCTACTACCTGAAGTACCAGAATCGCCGTCCGGACTACCTGAAGGCCTGGTGGAACGTGGTGAACTGGGACGAAGTGAACAAGCGCATGGCTCAGGCTGACGCGTTTTTCAAATAAAAAACTCTTGCTCCCGTAAGAACAAATGCCGCCCTAAAAAAGGCGGCTTTTTTCTGTAACAAAGTAACGTTACTGTCCTGAGTCTCACTACTTTCGTGCGGGACGGGTGTACAAGGAACCGTGCTATAAAAAACGTGCAAACCCCCCGAAACAATTTAAAAATTCCATTCGATAGATGAGGTGTGTTTTGAACAGATTCTTTTCAGGGACCTGTGTACTTGCCCTTGCGCTGTTTGTAGCTGGTTCAGCGAACGCGCAGACTTTCAATGGCTTCTACGTAGGCGGTTACGCTGGGGGAGCAAAGGGTAACAGCGACGCATTTACGAGCACGATCTTTAGCCCCACCGGCTATTTCGCTCTCAGCAGCGTTCCAGCAATAGCCGCAGCCGGTCATCAGCCCCTGAGTCCTCGCGGTTTCAATGGCGGCGGACAGGCTGGCTATAACCTTCAACGCGGACACTGGGTTCTTGGCGTGGAAGCGGATTTCGGCAGCATGCGCATCATGGACGACTTCAACAGCACAGCACTCTACCCTTGCTGCGCTCCCACAAACTTTACGGTCACGCAAACCGTCAAGAGCTCGTGGCTGGTTACTGCTCGTCCCCGTATCGGCCTCGCGGGCGGCTCATGGATGGTGTACGGCACGGGCGGCGTAGCGATGACCAACTTTGATTATTCTGAGAACTTCATTGACACTTTCGCTACTGCGCATGAAAGCGCGGCTACTTCAAGCACGTTGACGGGGTGGACCGGCGGCGGCGGCGTGGAGTTTAGAGTTGGAAGCGGAAGTCGTTGGTCCGTCAAGGCCGAATACCTCTTTGCCGATTTTGGTACCGGAGTGAAGGTGACCAGCACGAACCTTACGGCTTTCACCCCACCGATTTCGTTCCCCACCAACATCTTTAGCCACCAGGCAGACCTGACGGCACATCTCTTCCGTTCCGGCATCAACTACCGTTTCTAGGGTATTGCGCCGGCGCTTATTGTCCGGTTTGTTGAATCAGGCCGCCCGCTAAGGGCGGCTTTTTTTTGCTTGCGAATCGCGTGGGCCTTTAGGCGGACGTTCATCGCGTTAGCGATGAAACCTCGTATCCTAAGGACCTTATGTCCGGGAGGCTGACCTACCGCCGAAATCCGGTCATCGGCCTTTCGGTCCCTCTACTTCTGGCGATGATTGTGCGAAACTAACAGCCCTTAATTCCAAGGTCTGGAATCGTTATGCGTGGATCACCTAGGTGGGCGTCAATGGGTTTGGAAACGATCGTCCAGGACGTGCGTTACGGCGCGCGGCTGCTGGCCAGGAAGCCGGGCTTTACCGCAGTGGCTATCTTGACGCTGGCCCTGGGCATTGGCGCTAATACAGCCATCTTTTCCATTCTGGATCCCTTGCTGCTCAAGAAATTGCCCGTCCGTGCGCCGGACGAGCTGGTGGCCCTGGACGCTTCCGGAACCATGGGGAACATGGGCGTATGGCCGATCCTGGCACTTGATCGCCTCCGCGAACAGAGGAGCTTCGCGGGCGCCATCGCTTTCGTGCCTATCGACTTTGAGCGAACCAGCAGTGATGGCCGCAAGACCAACGTCCGTGCCGAACTGGTTTCTGGCGACTACTTCAGCGTGCTGGGTGTTCGTCCCTATGCCGGACGGCTCCTTGAGCCCGACGACGATCACGGTTCTTTTGGCGGACAGGTCGCCGTGTTGAGCTACAGCTACTGGCAGCGTGAATTTCATTCCGACAAAGCCATTGTCGGGAAAATGGTTCCCGTCCAGAACATGACGTACACGGTGGTCGGCGTGGCTCCACAGGAATTCTTTGGCGCCGTCGTCGGCGAAGCGCCGGATTTTTATCTGCCGCTCAAGGCCGGACGTCCCCTGCAAAGCAAAGCTCCTTACGATCCCGGCGAATGGGTGACCATCGTCGCTCGTCTGCGGCCGGGATATTCTCCGCAACAAGCGCAGTCGGCCATTGAACCTTTGCTGCCGCGCATCGCGGAAGATTCCGGTGTTCCTGATGTCGAGCGCAAACAGGTAATGGCCCACGCCCAGGTCACGCCGGCCGCGCGAGGTATCTCCACTCTGCGCGAACGCTTTGCTCTTCCTGCGCGAATCCTGATGGCCGTAGTCGGACTGGTCTTGCTGATTGCCTGCTGCAACGTAGCCAATCTTTTGTTGGCGCAAGGCACAGAGCGTCGCCGCGAAATGACCGTACGCGCTGCCCTGGGCGCCGGACGCTGGCGCACCGTTCGCCAGCTCGTTACTGAAAGCCTTTTGCTGGCTGGTAGCGGCGCGTTGGCTGGGCTGGTTGTTGGACGCATTGCCAGCGGAATGTTGGTGGCGTCACTCAGCCAGGGACAACAGCATGCTGCTTTATTTGCGGAAATCAACGGCCGCGTCTTCCTTTTTGCCATGGGCGTAACAGTCTTTACCGTGCTGGTGTGCGGACTGCTCCCCGCGCTTTCAGCTTCGCGTACAAACTTGAGCCAGGACATGAAAAGCGCCGGAGTTTCAAATCGCCGCTTCGCCAGCAGCCGCCTGGGCTCAGCGCTCGTCCTGGGACAGGTTGCGCTTTCGGTAACTCTGCTGGGCGCCGCTGGGTTGCTGCTGCATAGCCTGGTCAACCTGGAAACGTTTGATACGGGATTCAATCGCGACCGCGTTGTGGTTTTGGAAATGAACGGCAACGCTCCGGGTGAGACCGCCGAGCAAGTGCAGACTTTCTACGAGCGGCTTCTGCGGCGCGCGCAGGAGTTGCCCGGAGTGCAGTCGGCGACGTTGTCAACATTTACTCCGATCAGCGGCCGGGAAATGGGTATCAACTTGAACGTTGCGGGCTATGTTCCTCAGCCGGGAGAACGGACCCACGCGTTCTTTACCGCCGTGCGGCCGAAATATTTTTCCACGCTGGGCATTCCACTGCTGCGCGGACGCGACTTTTCCGCGCACGATACGCCCGATACGCCGCTTGTCGCCGTGATCAACCAGACCATGGCCCGGCATTTTTTTGGCGACCAATCCCTGCCCGAAAACAATCCCGTGGGCAAGCGCTTCAAGTTCGTGGAAGGCAATACTCCGCCCCGGGAGATTGTGGGCGTGGTGGGCGATTCCAAATACTTGAGCCTGCGCGAAGACACGCCGGACTTCTTTTATCTTTCCAGCTTGCAGTCGCCGCCGCGGTCCAGCGTGCATGCGACGCTCTCCGTACGCGCGGCGGGGTCCGTGCGCACGGCGAAAGCCGTACACGCCGCGGAAGCTGTTCACACCGCAGAAGCTGTTCACACCGATGGGCGCGTGCGCGCAACTGGAGCCGGATCCGATGCGGGAAGCCAGCGTACGGCGATCGCGTCGGCGGAAATGCTGGTGCGGCCCCTGCGCGATATCGTCCGCGCTCTCGATCCCACCGTGAACATCGTTGGCGTAAAGACCTTGCGCGAGCAGGTGGACGAGTCGTTACGTCAAGATCGGCTCATCGCCACGCTTTGCGGGACGTTCAGCCTGCTGGCGTTGGGACTCACCTGCGTGGGCCTTTTCGGGCTTCTTTCCTTTAACGTCGCGCGGCGCAGAAGCGAGATCGGCATTCGCATGGCGTTGGGTGCGCACCGCAAGGACATCATGCGGCTCGTCGTGGGCCAGGGTATGCGTCTGGTTCTCGTCGGACTGGTCCTGGGATTGATGGGCGCGCTGGCGGCAACCGCGTTGATCAAGAACCTTCTCTTCGGAGTAGGACGGAGCGACCCTGTAACCTTCCTGGGTATCACGGCTCTACTAGCTATCGCGGCGCTCATTGCTTGCTACGTCCCGGCACGACGCGCGACGTATGTTGATCCGCTGGTCGCGCTAAGGAACGAATAAGGCTTCGCGTTATCGATTTTACGCCGCATTGTTCTCACCATTTCCATGAACCTTCAGTCCTGTCATCCTGAGCGGCGCGGCGCTGCACGGCGTCGCGCAGTCGAAGGATCCCGAGAATTTGTCCCCTGCCTTGCAGCTTCAGGGAGTTCTCACAACGCTCTCCTGCCGATCCTGTCGCTAATTCAGTTTTCAAAGATCTATCTTTTCACCGCCTAAGAGCTTGTTGAAAAAGTCACTACCGGTACCGGGGAGAAGTGTGATAAGAAGCAGGGATGCGAGGAGACGATCAGCAACTGCAAACCGGGATGTTCAGCTACGTGGCGTTGGAAG
>Ga0075024_100000039_pt1 | contig 32609 bp, 30 predicted proteins | sample Str013_2_FD_71389 | JGI IMG/M metagenome (GOLD analysis project Ga0075024, IMG submission 71389) | Freshwater sediment microbial communities in response to fracking from Pennsylvania, USA - Straight Creek_MetaG_SC_2013 | ecosystem: Environmental > Aquatic > Freshwater > Creek > Sediment... | reverse complement strand
GAATTTACCTTTAAGAAAAGCCTGTTCTACTCTGAAGAATACCCGGTACTCAGGGATTTTTTCAAAAAAGTATACGCATTATTGTCAGAAGAAGTACTGTTCAATAAAAAAGAATAACTATTACTTGCTGGTCATCTTAATAACAGGCACAATCATTTCCTCCAGGCTTACTCCGCCATGCTGGAAGGTATTGCGGTAATAGTTGACATAATAATTGTAATTGTTTGGATAACACAGGAACCCATCCCCTTTGGCAAAAATAAATGATGAATTTACGGTGGGTACCGGAAGACCCGCTTCCTTTGGGTCTCGGAAGGCAAGTACTTCTTTTGGTTCGTAATTTAAGTTGCGCCCGTGTTTGTACCGTAGATTGGTGGTGGTTAGTTTGTCGCCAATCACTTTACAGGGTGTCTTTACACGCACACTTCCATGATCGGTAGCCAGTACAATATTTATCTTCTTATCTGCAATTCTTTTCAGGGCCTGGAACAAAGGTGAATGTTCAAACCAGGACTTTGTGACGGAGCGGTAACTCATTTCATCTCCGGCCAGTTCCTTCAATACTTCCATTTCTGTTCGCGCATGACTCAGCATGTCTACGAAATTGTACACGATTATATTAAGGTCGTTGTTCAGCAGGTTATGAATATTGTTTACCAGTTCCTGTCCCGCATTGTTATTTAAAATCTTGGTATAGGAGGTACGGATATTATCCATCTTCAATCTTTTCAATTGCGCCTTGAAAAAATCATCCTCATATAAATTTTTTCCACCCTCTTCTTCATCGTTCTTCCACTGGTTGGGAAACTGCTTTTCAATATCGATCGGCATTAACCCGGCAAAAATCGCATTCCTGCAATATTGTGTAGCAGTTGGGAGTATGCTGTAAAATGTCTCTTCTTCCAGTATGCGAAAACTTTCCGCAAATATGGGTTGTATCGCCTTCCACTGATCAAATCTTAAGTTATCTATCAAAATAAAAAATGTGGGCACCCCTCCTTTCTCTACATGCGGAAATACTTTGTACTTCATCAGTGTATGGCTCATTACCGGAGCATCGGATGATTTGGGGTTTACCCAGGATAAATAATTTCTTGAAATAAATTTGAAGAATTCTGTATTCGCTTCCTGTTTTTGCGACTGAAACACTTCCATCATTTCCGGACTATCACTCTTGCTCATTTCCAGCTCCCAGTACACCAGCTTTTTATAAATATCCATCCAGTCATTATAGTCCGGGTTGCTGTTAAGCGCCATAAACAAATTGCGAAACTGTTGCTGGTAAGCAGAAGTAGTTTTTTCCGCTACCAGTCGTTTATTGTCCAATATTTTTTTCAGGCTCAGCCATACCTGGTTGGGGTTTACCGGTTTAATCAGGTAATCACTAATCTGTGAACCGATGGCATCATCCATCAGGTTTTCAGTTTCATTCTTTGTAATCAGAACAATGGGAATATTTTGATTTACTTCTTTAATCTTTGCCAGTGTTTCCAATCCAGTGATGCCCGGCATCGATTCATCCAGCAATACCACATCCACCAGGTTATCTTTTACATAATCGATAGCATCGAAACCATTCGTAAGGGTACGGACATCATACCCTTTGTTTTCCAGAAATAGTTTCTGTGATTGTAAACTCTCTATTTCGTCGTCCACCCAAAGTATAGTTGCTATAGCCATAGTAATTTTTTAGAATTTTGTTATCAGCATTATTTTCTAATCCCACATTTCCTGCGCTCGTCCCGATAAATTCGGGATACATTTGTACCTAGTGCGGCAGTCCTAACCAATCCCTTGTGCAGCACAAGATGGTAAATTTAATTTATCTCTGCACCCTTTGTATTTTTGAACGCTGCACGAAAACGGTGTTTTAACAAATAAACAACAGTAATGACCCTTTCTACCCGCAAAATAATCAATGACCCGGTCTATGGTTTTATTACTATAGATCACCCATTAATACTACAGGTAATTTCGCATCCATATTACCAGCGGTTGCGCCGCATCCACCAGATGGCATTCGCCCAATTGGTATTCCCCGGTGCCGTTCATTCTCGGCTCCACCATTCACTCGGTGCCTATCACCTGATGTGCAATGCGCTCAATGACCTGAAAAGCAAAGGCACTTGCATAACTGCTGACGAAGAACTGGCCGCCAAAATAGCTATCCTCTTGCACGATATCGGCCATGGCCCCTATTCTCACGCTCTTGAAAACCAGCTGATGCCCGGTGTTCATCATGAACACTTATCTATATTGATCATGCGGTACCTCAATGAAGTTTTTGCGGGCAAGCTGGAATTGGCCATCGATATTTTTATAAATAATTACCACAAACCATTTTTGCACCAGCTTATCAGTGGACAACTGGATGTAGACAGGATGGATTACCTGACACGGGATAGTTTTTTTACAGGTGTTTCTGAAGGAGTTATTGGGTACGACCGCTTACTAAAAATGCTGACAGTTCACCATGGCGAACTGATGGTGGAAGAAAAGGCTATTTATACCACTGAAAAATTCCTGGTATCCCGCAGGTTGATGTACTGGCAGGTATACCTCCACAAAACCGTATTGGGTGCAGAAAAAATGCTTGTAAAAATCATTCAACGTGCAAAGGATTTAATAGCACAGGGTGAAAAACTTTCTTCTTCCAGTACTACACTTGATTATTTTTTACAAAATGAAGAAGCAGGAACTGCAATTGCTTATCACCTTGATAAATTCTGCCTGCTGGACGATTACGATGTACTGGGCGCTATAAAAAACTGGACTACCCATTCAGACAAAGTATTATCCACCCTTTGCCACGGCCTTGTGGACCGCAAGTTGTTAAAAGTTAAAATGCAATCTGAACCTTTTGAAGAAGAATATGTTCGAAAAATAAAAGATGATGTTGCAGGTAAATTAACGCTTTCAGAAAAAGAAGTGAATTACCTCGTATTTACGGGTGAGGCCATAAATACTACCTACGATCCATCAGAGGAACGGATTAACATTTTGTTCAAAGACGGAACAGTAAAAGATATTTCCAATGTAGACAATGCACTCATCCAGCATAACCTGGCACGCCCTGTAAAAAAATTTTATATTTGTTATTACAGGTTATAGTTCCGGGTTAATGAAGAAGCGGTTAACAGTAAAGACCATAACTTTGGATGTTACATTAAAAAAAGCGCCAAGAACTTATCAATTGTAGATTATGACTTTTTCCGCAGCACAAATAGCCATGCTTATTAATGGCAAAATTGAAGGTGATGCCAATGCCCAGGTGGCTTCCTTTGGTAAAATTGAAGAAGCACAGCCCGGACAATTGTCTTTTCTTGCCAATCCCAAATATGAAGATTATTTATATAACACAAAAGCTTCCGTAATCATTATTAATGATGGGCAGGAAATAAAGAGCTCTGTTACTTCCACATTGATTCGTGTCCCCGATGCCTATACCGCTTTTGCAACACTGCTTACCAAATACCAGGAAATGGCAACCCAGCAAATGACAGGTATCCAGGAGCCATCCTATATTTCAAAAACGGCCAAACTGGGCACCAATGTTTTTGTTGGTGCATTCACCTATATAGGAGAAAATGTAACCATTGGAAATAATGTGAAGCTATTCCCCCAGGTATTCCTGGGCGATAATGTAATAATTGACGACAACACCGTATTACAGGCTGGTGTAAAAATTTACCATGATTGTATACTCGGAAAAAACATCATGGTACATGCCGGAACAGTTATAGGAAGTGATGGCTTTGGCTTTGCCCCACAGACGGACGGCAGTTTTATAAAAGTGCCTCAGATTGGCAACGTAATAATAGAGGACAATGTGGAAATAGGCGCCAATACCACCATCGACAGGGCCACAATGGGTTCAACAATTATAAAGAAAGGAGCTAAACTGGACAACCTGATACAGGTGGCGCACAATGTTGAAATTGGTTACAGCAGTATTATCGCTGCACAGGCAGGAATCAGTGGCAGCACAAAAATCGGAAATGGTGCAATGATAGGCGGACAGGCAGGAATAGCCGGTCACCTGCAACTGGCAGATGGCTCTAAAGTAAATGCCCAGGCAGGTCTTGGTAAATCTTTAAAGGTGCCCAATATGTCTGTTACCGGTTCCCCTGCTTATAATTACAACCAGGCTATTAGGGCACAGGCCATGGCACGCAACCTTCCCGAAATAGAAAAAAGACTACAGGAACTGGAGCAACTGGTGAAACAATTGCTGGCCGAAAAGGAGAATGTGTAGCAATATTTATTGCTTCACAAATCTTACATGTGTTCCATCAATACATTCAATGATATAATTGCCTACTGCCAGATTACCAATATTTATATCCCCATTCAAATTGTTTACCCTGTAAATCATTTGCAGTTTTCCCGTCAAATCCAAAATGCGCAAATCAGTATTTAATAAATTACTGTTGCCGATACGAAGATGCAGCACATTGCCTGCTGGTACGGGGAATACAGAAATGCCGCCACCATTATTATCAAACCTTAGTCTTTCCACCTGGCTGTAACTTTCTTTTACCCATTCTGTTATACGCAAACGATAATAGTTAAGTCCGGTTAATGGATACTGATCTGTAAAATGATACGTATAATCACTCATAGTATTGGCCTTAACCGTTCCAATACTATTGAATTGTATACCATCTCCGCTTCTTTCAACAGCATATTCTTTTATCCCGCTTTGATCCGTTACTTTCCACCGGAGTAGGGCGGTGTTATCCGGGTTGGCAATTGCAGTAAAGCTTTGAAGCTTTAATGGTAATGCTGTAAGTGCTGTTTGTACAATAAACCCCATCCCCATAATAACGCCAGTGTAACTAATGCTGGGTATATCAATACTTATCTCCCACCAGTTTCTTCTTGGGTTCCATACAATATCAGCGGCACTCGGTTTTATTACAGTTGATCCAAAATGATAAGAACCAGGCAAACCACTATTATCGTCACTGTTATTGTTATATGCGCCAATTCGCAGGTTCGCGATGCCTGCTGCATCATTTGGACCGGAAGGTAGTTTTAGCAATGCAGCCGGGTGATTATTAAAATTATCAAACTCCTGTTGCGTAACATAAAATGTAAACCTTGCTGGCACTACCGATTCAAGGAATGCAGGGTCTGCCCATACCCTGAATTGCCAGTGACGCTGTACAAAAGGCTGACCACCATAAACAGGGACTGCACTTTCCACCCATACATTCCCCTCCAGGTGCTTGGTACTGCGCCAGTTTATATTTGTTTTTGGTACTACACTGGCTATAAGTTTACAACCATGCTGCATGGCATGCGGGGTATTAATTTCACCCATATTTTGACTGGTAAGCGCATAGTTTGAAGGCAATGCATAATCCAGGCAATTGTAGTTATAACAATTAAAAAAGTTAACACTAATGCCTGAATTATCACCCAGTTCCATCCTGGTATTATCGCCACTTCCACAAATGTATTGCCTGTCTGCCTTCAGTATGGTATTGAATTTTGATTGAAGCCCTCTTCCCGCCTGAATAACATTTTGCTGATTAGGCACCTGGGCAGGTAGATTTTGTCTGTTGTAATTAACCAATCCCAATTGCCCAAAATTATTACTGCCCCATGACCATACAGTTCCGTTTGCTTTTACTGCATAAGAAGAATAGGCCGAAGTTGATATGCCCACCCAATCATTATCATTGCCTATTTTTTGGGGGATATTCTGACTGGTATTATTTCCCAATCCCAATTGGCTTGAATCGTTGTTCCCCCATGACCAGATTGTTCCATCCGCCTTTAGTGCGATACAATGAAAGGCCCCCGCCGAAACCGCCACCCAGTCAGTATCTCCATTTACTTTCTTTGGATTTGGCCATTGGTCAGTAGTTATACCAATTCCCAGTTGTCCATAAATATTGTCACCCCATGACCATAATGTACCATTAGATTTCAAAGCCATACTAAAATTACCACCTGCGGATACCTGTGTCCATTTTGTTTCAAACTCCACTTGTACAGGAGTATAACGATCTACATTATCTATCAATCCCAATTGTTTACGGTCGTTGGCGCCCCAGCTCCATAACGAACCATTCGATCTTATTCCTAATGCAAAAGCGCCTCCGCCGGAAACAAATAACCAGTTATTCGCCGTGCCCACCTGCATGGGGTGATTGGCAAATCCTCCAGCTGCTCCGCCGGTTCCCAATCCACCATAAACAGTACTTCCCCAGGACCATAATGTCCCATTTGTCTTGGTTCCAAATACAAAACAACTGTAAGAAGGATCAATATTATTGGTGGCCGAAATAAATGTCCATTTATTATCGGTACCTGTCTGCACCCTTGACCGTAAATCATTAACTGTATATCCGATTCCTATTGTACTATTGATATTATTGCCCCAGCTCCATATGGTACCATCACTTTTTAAAGCATGACCGGTTTTTTCACAATTGGAAATTGTAAGCCACGCGTCATCATTGGTAGCAGGAATTAATTGTAATGGTGCATACTGGGTGCTGATGGCGTTACCCTGTCCTAGTTCTCCAAACAAATTATTGCCCCAGCTCCAAACTGTTCCATCTGATTTCATACCAATACTAAAGCCAGTGTTTAGTGTTTCAGAACCGGCAGCAATGCTTACCCAGTTTGTATCCGTTCCTATTCTTGTAAATGAATATTCAATAGTTGCGCCTGCAATACCCAATTGGCCGGAAGCATTGCTGCCGGTGGCCCAGATGGTTCCATTTGATTTCAAAGCAACAGCATGGCTAATTCCTATTGAAGCACTTATCCAATCATGATCTGTTCCTACCTGTATAGGAATGGCAAATGAAGGACTGGTATTTGACAATCCCAGTTGGCTATAATCATTTCTACCCCATGACCACATTGTTCCGTCCGACTGAATACCCATTACACTAAGCGAACCAGGCTCTGCTGCAATGCTTACCCAGTTGCTATTAAAACCTACCTGGAAAGGCGTCAACTGATTATTGATATAGCCATTTCCCATTGCACCATCGTGACCGTTTCCCCAGGCCCACAATGTGCCATTGGATTGAATTGCATAGGACTGATTGCTGCCACAGGCAATTTTTACCCAATTGGAAACTGCACCTACCCTTACTGGTGAATTCTGATCTATCCTGTTATTAATACCCAGTTCGCCATCCTGGTTGAATCCCCAGGCCCATAATGAACCATCAGCTTTAATGGCCAGTACATGGCTGGCGCCTGCACAAACATTTACCCAATTGCTGGCTGCTCCCACCTGTACGGGGGTTAATTGATTTGTAATATTACCAATACCCAATTGTCCCGATGAATTGTCCCCCCATGCCCATAGGGTACCATCCGCCTTTATTCCAAGCGTAAAATAAAAGCCCCCGGTAATTTTTTTCCAGTTATTTCCCGTACCAATAGGTACAGGAGTATATTGGGTTACTGTATTGCCAATACCCAATCCACCAGCCGGATTGTAACCAAAACCCCACAACCGCCCATTGCGGATTTGAAAGCCTGCATAACCCGCACCAATGACAGGCTCTGTAAAGTTTTTTCTTGACTGATTGTTGATGATTGCAGGCCCCTGGCAATAAGCGGCCTCACAAATTTGTAATAAGATAAAAGCAGAAAGAAAAACAATTTTGCACAAGGGTAGTATTCTATTCATATAGTTTTATTATGCGTATTATAGCGCAAAAGCTGTCGCCATTGAATGGCAATAACTTTATAAAACTTTCAGATAGATACGACGCAGGACAGGAAGCTGAGAATAGATAGCTCAGCTGTTGCAATGAAAATATGTTTCAAACAAATTCACTGCAACAGCAAATGTAAAAGATTAGATATTCATTTTTTGATAGAAATTTTTCTATGACCCTGTAAAGATTTTTGTAGATCTAATGTAAACCTCTGCTAAAGATTTTATCAATTCAGTCATTTTGTCCGAAAATTACTTAGTATGCACAAAGCATGTGCAGAGGTTTTACTAAGGTATAACCAAACCAGTATTAATAATTACTAAAGAATTTGACTTTTTTCGCCCATTTTCTGCCAGGCTGGCAGAAAAAAACCTCTTAAAAGGTATTGCAATAAATTTTAATGCCACGCATTTATACAACCAGCAGTGAAATGAAATAGCGGAGCGACTGTTTCATAAAAATATATCAGGTGAGTAAAAACAGCTATAGAAATTATTCTACACAAAACAAAGAGTGCTTTACATAGAATTCTAAAAATACTGATCCCCTAAAGAATATTTTCAAGGTACTTATAACCACTGCCCGTATTCAGCAATAAAATTTTATCCGCCTCATCTACTACCTTCATTCTTCGCAAATGTTGCAATGCTTTCCAGGTAGCCGCTCCTTCCGGAGAAACTATCATACCCTCCGTTTTGGCAATTTCTTTTACCCCTTCAATGATCTCTTCCTCACTCACCGCATAAGCCATACCATCACTTTCATGCAATACCTCCAGCATCATATCCATTCCAAAAGGATACGGAACCGCCAATCCATTGGCCACCGAAGGAATAGGTTTAAACCCTTCTTTCCAGTTTTCTTCATTATAAAATGCCCTTACTACCGGAGCGCAATTCAAACTTTGTACGGCAATCATCTTTGGAAGTGGCCCATTAATCCATCCCATGGACATCATTTCTTTAAAAGCCTTCCAGATTCCAATTAAACCCGTACCACCTCCAGCAGGATAAACAATTACATCGGGCAATTGCCAGTTCATCTGCTCCGCAATTTCATATCCCATGGTTTTCTTTCCCTCCAGCCGGTAAGGTTCTTTCAATGTAGATATATCAAAATAATTTTCCTCCTGCTTTAATGCTGCCACTTTTTTTGCGCAATCATTTATCAACCCATCCACCAGTATCAGTTCCGCAGCATACAATTCACACTCCTGTTTGAATACCGCAGGTGTATGCCTTGGCATCACTACCGTGCAGGGAATCCCCGCCTTGGCACAATAGGCCGCCAGCGCACCACCCGCATTTCCTGCAGTGGGTACAATACATCTTTCGATACCAAGTTCCTTTGCACGCGAAACCGCCATCGATAAACCCCTTGCTTTAAACGAACCTGTTGGATTGAGAGATTCATCCTTTACAGTTATATCTGCAAATCCATTCCCCGCTCCTAATTTCTCCCATGATAACAGCGGGGTCATCCCTTCACCCAGTGAAACAATATTGCTCCTGTCCATTACCGGCAATACCTCAAAATAGCGCCACATTGATTTTTCGCGAAACACCAAATCCTCCCTGTAATAACCGGAAGGGAAATCATATTTAACCACCAACGGCTGGTTACAACAATTGGCATACGCATGTATCTCGTGAATGGAATATTCTTTTTTGCAGCGGGCGCATTCTAAATAAGCCGCATAGGAAAGTGGTTTCGGTAACGCTATCATACCATAAAATTAGCAAAGGCATTATAACCAAACCAATACAAAAGCATTATGATTCATAACCAAAAGTTATAATGGCGGTGCAGCGTTAACAGTTAACGGATATAATGCATCTTGGCAAATTTTATAAACGCCTTGCTTAACCCGTCATTCTCAGTACCCTGTCGTTGTATAAAATAAAAATCGCGGATAATATGTAACTTCTCAATTTTAACAGCCACCAGTTCCCCATCACGCAGTTCTTTTAACAAGGCGCGCCGGGGTAAAAAACCCAGGCAGGTATCCTCTTTCAGGAAATTTTTCAGGGCCTCCGTTCCTGCAAGCCTTACACTTACATCCAGTTCGGACAACTTAAAATTGTTTTTTTGCAGACTGCTTTTCAACGCCGACAATGTTCCTGAACCCTGTTCACGCAATGCTACCGGTAAATTTTTTAAATCCTGTATAGACAAACTTCCTTTTTTGGCGATAGGGCTTTTTGCCGAGCAAACAGCAATCACTTCATCTGTCATGAAAGGATGATAAACAATAGAATTGATTTTTTTATTCCCCTCCACGATACCCACATCAATATCATGATCCAGCAGGGCCTTTACGATGGTATCGGTATTGCGGTTGAGCAGGCTGATTTTTATATCCGGGTATTTCTGGTGAAACTCTGACAATACCTTCGGAATGATATAAAGAGCTACCGTGGTACTGGCGCCCAGTTTCAACTGGCCCTTTGCCTTAAACTGGTTCTGGTGCGTACTTATTTCAAATTCCAGTTGCTTTTGAATGTGTTTTGCCTGCTGCAGCCTTTCATACAGCAATTTGCCCGCAGCCGTCAATACAATGCTGTTTCCCTTCCTTTCAAATAAGGTGGTCTTATACTGCTCCTCCAGCGATTTAATGTGCTTACTGATGGCTGGCTGACTGATAAACAATGCCTGTGCTGCCTTTGAAAAGCTCAATTGGGAAGCCACCTCAATAAATATTTCATGGCGAATGGACAACATATTGTACCAAAACTACTAAACAAACCAGCTTCCCTTTTCAATTCTCAAGACCAGCACCCCTATTTCCATCCCGAATAATTATCTTTGCCCACTATACCCGTTTATAAAGCTGGGAAATAGGGAATTATTAAAAATATTCTTGATTCATGGATTCAAATTTCAACCCGGATAAGCAACATACATTAGGCTCGGCAGTTAGTATTTCCGGTACCGGACTTCATACTGGCGTAAACGTAGATATGACCCTAAAACCCGCTAACCCTGGTTTTGGCTACCAGTTTCAGCGAATCGACCTGCCGGGACAGCCCATTATTAAGGCAGATTGTGACCTGGTGACTGACGTATCCCGTGGAACTACCATCGAAGACAATGGGGCAAAAGTGAGCACCGTAGAGCATGTTCTGGCCGCACTTGTGGGGATGGGGGTAGACAATTGCCTGATTGAAATAAATGGACCCGAAACACCGATAATTGACGGTAGTTCGGAGCCCTTTGTCGAAATTATAGAAGACGCAGGTGTTATTGAACAGGATGCCTCCAAAGCATGGTATACCATCGACACAAATATTACCCATTACGATGAAAAGAAAAGGGTTGAAATGGTGGCAATGCCCGCCATGGATTATAAAATAACCACCCTTATTGATTTTAACAGCCCGGTTCTGGGAACCCAGCACGCAGGGTTAAAAACAATGCGCGATTTCAAGCAGGAAATTGCTCCCTGCCGCACCTTTTGCTTTTTGCATGAACTGGAATTATTACTAGATAACAACCTGATAAAAGGAGGAAACATCAACAACGCCATTGTAGTAGTCGACAAAGTGGTAACCAAGGAGGAAATGGCAAGACTGGCAAAGGCATTTGGAAGAGATAAAATCGAGGTAAAGAGTGAAGGCTACCTGAACAACCTGGAACTGCGTTTCCCCAATGAACCCGCCCGCCATAAGCTGCTGGACGTTATTGGCGACCTGGCCCTGATTGGCTTTCCCATCAAGGGACATATCATGGCGCACAGACCGGGACATTCCACCAATGTGGATTTTGCAAAAAAGATAAAACAGTACATCAAAAAGAACAAACACACCAAGGATGTACCTGTTTACGACCCCAACCAGGCACCCCTTTACAATACACAGCAGATTGAAAAAAAATTGCCGCATCGTTACCCTTTTCTGCTGGTTGACAAAATCATTGAACTGACCGATAAACATATTGTAGGCATAAAGAATGTCACCTTTAATGAACAGTATTTTGCGGGTCATTTTCCCGGCAACCCGGTGATGCCCGGCGTATTACAGGTGGAAGCGCTTGCACAAACAGGGGGAATACTTTGCATCAATGCCATGCCGGCGGGCGATTACGACACTTACTTCCTTAAGATAGATAATTGCAAATTCAAACAAAAAGTGGTTCCGGGCGATACCATGATATTAAAAATGGAACTGATTTCCCCCATCCGGCGCGGAATATGCGAAATGCATGGTACCGTTTATATTGGAAACAGGATTGCAACAGAGGCCGACTTGGTGGCCCAGTTGGTAAAGAGATGATGCTCAAAGCCGTATTCGGATTGATTTAACAGAAGTACAACGCCGCTTAAAGCAGATTAGGCCTATTTATGCGTTTCTAACACCGGTTAATTATTGTTTTAGCCGCTTTCAGGCTTTTTTATATTTTTGCATATTCGGCAGCAGGCTGCCGTTTTTTCATTTTCAATCTTTTATTTGAAACCGAGTCAGCAACCAAATCGTTCCAAACTTAAATCCATCGGAAGCGATGAGCCCGTTGCTGCCAATAAACCAATTCTTAAGAACTTAAATACGATGATTCATCCCCATACCTATATACATCCCAATGCAAGGCTGGCTACCAACGTAAAAATTGACCCTTTCACTGTTATTCACCAAAATGTAGAAGTAGGAGAAGGCACCTGGATTGGGAGTAATGTCACCATTATGGAAGGCGCTAAAATTGGCAAAAACTGCCGGATATTTCCTGGAGCAGTGATAGCAGCAGCGCCACAGGATTTAAAATTTGAAGGAGAAGACACCAGTGTTGATATTGGCGATAACACCACCATCCGCGAATTCGTTACCGTTCACCGCGGTACAAAAGACAGATGGGTAACCAGGGTGGGTAATAACTGCCTGATAATGGCCTATAGTCATATTGCGCACGATTGCATCATTGGCAACAATTGCATCATGAGCAACAATACGCAGGTGGCAGGGCATGTAATTATGGGCGACTGGGCCATCCTCGGTGGCATGTGTGCGGTGCACCAGTTTGTACAAATCGGTCAGCATTCATTTGTAAGTGGTGGTAGCCTTGTAGGAAAGGATGTACCGCCCTATATAAAGGCGGGCCGCGTGCCGCTAAGCTATGCCGGCGTAAACTCCGTTGGGCTGAAACGCCGTGGTTTTACAGTTGATAAAATCAATCATATCCTGGACATTTACCGCGTTATTTATAATAAAGGCATGAATACTTCACAGGCGCTTGAGTTCCTGGAAGAAGAATTCCCTGCTACAGATGAAAGAGATGAAATTGTAACCTTCATCAGTGAAAGCACGCGTGGTATTATAAAACGTTCCACAAAAGGCAGCAACGATGACGATATTGCTATCTAATGCCGGTAAACGTTATAACCGCGACTGGATATTCCGTCATCTTACTTACACATTTACTTCAGGAAACAGTTATGCCATCATAGGACCCAATGGTTCGGGTAAATCCACTTTATTACAGGCAATAGGTGGCGCCATTGCATTGAGCGAAGGAACATTGTCCTGCGAAGGAGATAATTCAACAAGCGCAGTTACACCGGAAAATTTATACCAGTATATCGCCATTGCGGCGCCTTACCTCGAAGTGATTGAAGAAATGACGGCAACAGAGTTTTTACATTTTCACCAGACCTTCAAACCATTACTGGCTGGTATTAGTATAAAAGAAATTATTGCTGTTATAGGTTTGGACAATGCGGCCAACAAACAAATCCGCTATTATTCCAGTGGTATGAAGCAAAGGGTAAAACTGGCGCAGGCTATTTTCTCCGACGTGTCTGTTATATTACTGGATGAACCCTGCACCAACCTGGACGCTGTGGGAATTGCTCTCTATCAAAAACTGATTCATACCTATTGCAACAACAAGCTGGTGGTAGTAAGCAGCAATGATGAAGCAGAATATGGTTTTTGCAGGGAAAAACTAAGCATCCCCGATTTTAAAAATACAGCCAGTTCGTCAACGCTGGCTCGCAATCAATAAATTCAGGTCGGTATACTTTAAATCGAAACGCTGACTGAGGTAAAAATTGGTAAGCGCCCCTTTAAATAAATAAATGCCACTGCGCAAATGCACTTTGTGCCATACCAGGTTTTCAAAACCTCCTTCCTCTCCTGCTTCCAGCAACAATGGCATCAATACATTGCTGATGGCCTGTGAGGCCGTTCTTGCAAAACCCGAAGGAATATTGGGAACACAATAATGTATAACCCCGTATTTCATAAAGATGGGGTGTTCATGCGTGGTTATTTCTGATGTTTCAAAACAACCGCCACGGTCAATACTCACGTCGATGATTACACTACCCGGGCGCATATTGCTGACCATTTCCTCGCTTACAATCATTGGCGTGCGGCCGGTATCGGAAGCCAAAGCACCTACGGCTACTTCACAGGTCTTTAATTGCTTGGCAAGTATACGCGGCTCAATCACGCTGGTCCACATACGCTGACCGATATTGTTCTGCAGTCTTTTCAAACGGTATACACTATTGTCAAATACTTTAACGGATGCGCCCAGTGATAAAGCCGCGCGTGCCGCAAATTCTCCTACGATACCTGCCCCCAGGATAATTACTTTGGTAGGTGGTATACCCGATATACCTCCCAGCAATACACCCTTGCCATGATTGGCCGAACTGAGATATTGACCGGCAATCAGCATTACAGCGCTTCCGGCAATCTCACTCATACTGCGCACAATGGGATAGGTACCGCTGTCGTCTTTTAAATTTTCAAAAGAAATGGCAGTAATCTTTTTATCCATCATCTTTTGCAGCAGCTCTGCCTTCAGCACGCTTAAATGAATGGGGGAAATGATAACCTGGTTTTGCTGCAGGTAGGGAAGATCCTCTTCAATGACCGGTGCGCTTTTAACCAGTATGGGTGCACGGTAAACTTCGTTTTTATCGTATACTATTTTGGCCCCTGCCTCTGCATAATCCTTATCACGGTAATGTGCGGCATCACCGGCATTGTGTTCTATCACCACGTAATGGCCATTGCTCACCAATACACCAACCGCCTCGGGGGATAAGGAAACCCTGTTTTCCTGGAAAGCCGTTTCTTTTGGAATACCAATATGCAACTGGGAACCCTGCGGTTTAATATCTAGTTTTTCCTCTAATGTTTCGTAGCTGAAAGATGTGCTGATAATAGGTTTTTGCTGGGACATGGGGAATTTTTCTGTTTGCAATTACTGGTTGGCGTGAAAACACAATGGAAATATTTTCATACGGTTCAAATCCTGCAGTATTTCGTTATTTGTTTGCCAATAGCATATTATTGCGCCAACCTGTTTATAACCATGGCAGCCGGCTTCTTTGTTGGGCAGGTAAAACTGGTATATCATAACAAAACTTTTGCGGATATCAAATATAATCATTTATCAGCTATGCTGATGCGCCGCTTTCCATCATCCAAAAGATCGATAAACACATGCATGGTATCTTCCGCGAACAAATGCGGAATGCGCTCCGGCCATTCCACCAGGCAAAGGGAACCACTGTACAATGCGTCCTCCACTCCCGCACGGATGGCCTCCTCTTCATTCTTCAGCCTGTACAAATCAATATGAAACAAACTGCCCTCCGGGCTATTGTATTCATTGATGATGGAAAAGGTTGGGCTGCTTACAGTACTGCTCACCTTTTTTGCATCACAGAGTGCATGAATAAAAGTAGTTTTACCCGCACCCATTTGCCCATGAAAAGCAATCACGCGCTTATCTTTCATGTATTCAAAAAATGCCTGCGCAACCACCGGAATACCCTGCTCATCAAATATCCATTCTTTCATGAATGACCCTTTCTGCAAATGTAAGCCGCCCCGTCCAACAGCCTGTAATTGCAACCATGTTTTGTAATTATTTCCTAACTAGCAAGTCCCTCTTTTCTACTTGGCGTACCTTTGCCGGTAACAAATAATTAAAGGAAAGTGAGTACTGAAGACAAAGCACAGACAGAGATAAGCTGGAAGGTGGAAGGCATGCATTGCGCCAATTGTGCCCTTACTGTTTCCAATTACCTTCAAAAACAAGGACTGAAAGAAGTAAAGGTAAACCCGGTAAGCGGGGATGTATTGTTTGAGAAAAACGGCGCCGGTGTCTCCAACGAAACATTAATAAAGGGCATTCATGATCTTGGATATACAGTTGTAACAACAGCCAATGATGGTCATTCACATGCCAAAGGCGGTGAGAAAATGAATAAGTTTCTTCGCTATTTATTAATCTGTCTGCCATTTACCCTTATTCTATTACTGCACATGCTGCCATGGCATATTCATTGGCTGATGAATCCCTGGGTACAACTGGTTATTTGTTTGCCTGTTTATGTTGTCGGAATGAGTTTCTTTGGAAGAAGTGCCTGGAAAAGCCTCACCAGGGGTGTTGCCAACATGAATGTGCTTATTGCCATCGGCGCTACCGCAGCATTTGTATACAGCCTGGCAGGCACTTTATTTAATCTTGGTCCGGCCTACCAGTTTTATGAAACCGCCGCTACCATTATCACACTGGTCTTCCTGGGAAATTATCTTGAAGATGTTTCTGTGGCCACCACCCAAAGGGCACTCAATAAACTGGCAAAAAGTCAAAAGGTAATGGCCAATATGATTGCCTTCGACGACCAGCACAAGGAAGTAATACTTCCATTGGAAAATACACAATTAAAGCCGGGTGATTTAATATTGATAAAATCTGGTGAACAGGTTCCGGCCGACAGTAAGATTCTTTGGGGCGATGCCAGTGTAAGTGAAGCCATCATTACCGGTGAAAGTTTACCGGTTACCAAACATGCAAAAGACAAACTTATTGGAGGAAGCTTATTGGTGGATGGCACCGTGAAGGCACAGGTAACTGCAGAGGCAAGTCATTCCGTACTCGCCAATATTATTAACCTGGTAAAAAAAGCACAGGGTGATAAACCACCGGTTCAGCACCTGGCCGATAAAATCAGCGCCATATTTGTCCCGATTGTTGTAGGAATTGCATTGATAACTTTTATCGCCAACTTTTTCCTGGTTCACAATGCAGCTGAATCATTGATGCGCAGCATTGCTGTATTGGTTATTGCCTGCCCATGCGCAATGGGACTGGCTACCCCTGCCGCCATTGCAGTAGGTTTGGGCAGGGCCGCAAGACATGGAATATTGTTTCGCGATGCAAAAAGCCTGGAAGCTTTTAAAACCATACAACAGGTAGTTTTTGATAAAACAGGTACCGTTACCACGGGCAAATTTGAAATAAAGAATTTCTGGTTCAATGAAGTAACAGAAGATGAATTTAAAAATATCGCCTACTCTCTTGAAAAATATTCCAACCACCCCCTTGCGCGCTGTATTACTGAAGCATGGAAAACAAAAAATGAACAACGCTGGCAGGAAGTGGAAGAAGTAAAAGGTTTGGGTATGAAGGCCACTACAAAAGATGGGAACCGTTATTGGGCAGGTTCTTATAATATAGCTGAACAGTTTACAAAGGAAGACTTTCACAATATTTACATCGTGAAAAATGATGTACTGATTGGATGGGTTGATGTTAAAGATGAAATAAGACCGGAAGCCGCCGGGGTAATCAAATATTTAAAAAATAAAAACATTAAAACCTTTCTGTTAAGTGGTGACCGGTACGCAAAAACAAAAGAGCTGGGCGACCAACTGGGTATTGATGAAATAATCGCAGAACAAAGTCCGGAACAAAAGTTAGTGAAGATTGAAGCATTGAATAAAATAGCCCCTGTAGCAATGGTGGGTGATGGTATAAACGACGCCCCTGCATTGGCAAAAGCAACCATCGGCATTTCAATGAGTGATTCTTCACAGGTAGCCTTACAAACCGCCAATGTAGTTTTAATGAACAATGGCCTGCACAAACTACCCGAAGCATTGGGTTTGGGCCGCCATACGCTTATAACTATAAAACAAAATCTTTTCTGGGCCTTCTTCTATAATATCATTGCCATACCATTTGCGGCATCTGGCTTAATCATTCCTGCAGCCGCAGCACTCATCATGGCGCTCAGCGATGTAGTGCTTGCCATCAACTCGGTAAGCTTGTTTATAAAGAAAGTAGAATGATAAAACCGGAATCGTGAATTTTACTTAGTTTGTAGACAACTTAACTGGAAATTGATTTCACCGCAATGACAGCTACCAGCCATTATGATTCCAAAAGGGCCCATGAACTCCTCCGCCAATTTTGGGGATACGAATCGTTTCGGCCATTACAGGAATCTATTATCGAATCGGTACTAAATGGCAATGATACGCTTGCCCTGCTTCCCACAGGTGGAGGAAAATCTTTGTGTTACCAGTTACCCGCATTATCCAAAGATGGCATTTGTCTTGTTATCAGTCCGCTCATAGCCCTGATGAAGGACCAGGTGGAAAACCTGCGTAAGAAAGGCATCACCGCTTTCGCCGTGTATTCAGGCATGAAACGATATGAAGTTATCAATACATTGAAACTGGCAGGCAACAGTAATTGTAAATTTTTATACGTTTCCCCGGAGCGATTGGAAACCGCTTTGTTTAAAGAATACCTTCCTGCACTGAATGTAAATTTGATTGCCGTGGATGAGGCCCATTGTATTTCTCAATGGGGTTATGATTTCCGTCCGCAGTATATGAAAATTTCCAATATCCGCGAAGAACTGCCCCATGTACCGGTGCTGGCACTAACGGCTTCAGCTACCCCGGAAGTGCAGCAGGATATAATGGATAAATTATTATTCAACCATAAAGCTGTATTCCGCCAGTCATTTGAAAGGCCCAATCTTTCCTACAGTGTTTTTAATATAGATGGAAAGATCAACAAGCTGGTGGAGATATTGACCAATGTGCCCGGTACCGGCATCGTGTATTGCCGCAGCAGGAGGGCCACCAAAGAAATTGCGCAGCAATTGCAATCTTATAAAATACAGGCGGATCATTACCACGCCGGACTGACCGCTGAAGAACGCAATCAAAAACAGGAAGATTGGATTAAAAGTAAAATCCGCGTGATAGTTTGTACCAATGCATTTGGAATGGGCATAGACAAACCCGATGTAAGAACAGTGGTGCACATGGATGCGCCGGATTGCCTTGAAAATTATTACCAGGAAGCAGGAAGAGCGGGAAGAGACGGGAAAAAATCTTATGCAGTATTATTATACCAGCCGAAAGAAATAACCGATTTAAACAAGCAATCTGCTTCCCGTTTTCCGGGTATTGAAACCATACGGAAAGTATACCAGGCCATCGCCAACTATTTACAATTACCGGTTGGTAATGGAGAAGGGAATTATTTTGACTTTGACCCGGTTGATTTTATAAAGAAGTTTAAACTTCCGCAGCAGGAAACGATGAATGCATTAAAGGTACTGGAACAGGAAGGATTTGTTGGGTACAATGACCAGGTTTTCCTTCCTTCTAAAATACAATTCATCTGTAATAAGGATACCTTGTACCAGTTCGAAAAAGAACATGCATCGCTGGAGCCGTTATTAAAAATATTGCTTCGTTCTTACGAAGGTGTATTTGACCGTTCAGTGGCTATTAATGAAAAACAATTGGCCGGTTGGTTAAAGAAAGAACCTGACCTGGTAAAGGAACAACTGGGTGAATTGGCAGGTTTCAGAATAGTAGAATATGAACCACAAAAAGACAATCCGCAATTGTATTTTCTACAGCCACGCGTAAAAACAGAGGACCTTTCTATCAATTATGAGAATTATAATAAGCGGAAAAAATTATTCGAACAGCGTGTCAGTTCATTTATTCAATATATCCGGTTAAGCGACCAATGCAGGAGCCATTATATTGGCGCCTATTTTGGTGATGCCAATATGAAGAATTGTGGGATATGTGACAATTGTCTTCGTTTAAAAAGAACTCCGCTCACCGAAAAAGAATTTTCAGCCATACGCCTACGCATTGAAGAAAGTCTTACCCACACTCCGGTCGATTCAAAGGAATTGCTGGCTTCGATGAAAGATGTAAAAAAAGAAAAGCTATGGCAGGTAATTGAATTTTTACAAGCTGAGAAAAGAATTGAAATCAATGAAACCGGTTTTGTAAAGATGATTTAACTGCTCCGAAAATAGTTATTTAGTATACAGGTTGTGTTTTTACAGGTAGCTGGATGCGTGAATAAGATAAAATCAGAAAAGGGCCGCGGTTTTTGGAACCGGCTTTTCTTTATGAATCCAACGGTTAATTTTCCTTGCGGCAAATGCAGAGCCAACGCCAAAAGCAGCACCAGTCAAAACATCTGTAGGATAATGCACGCCTAAATCAACCCTTGAATAGGCAACCAGTGAGGCCCATGTAAAGGCTGGAACACCTATATACCATTTTTTATTTTCCAAAAACACTGAAGTAGCCAGTGCAAACGCATTATTGGCATGACCTGAAGGGAAAGAGGATCCACCTCCGCTGCTGAGTTTTATTATATCAGGATGGGTCACAAAAGGCCGGTCTCTTTTTACCGTTAACTTAAATGCCCAGGTAGAAATGGTAGATACACCATAGGCTATTGCTATCTGTTCGCCCTGTTGCAATAAATTTTTATCATGGGTAAATAACCCTGCTGCCATTATAGATACGGGTACCCCAATGCACACAGCGCTCGTACTATTGCTGATAAACTGGAAGCCCTTATCGAGGTTTTTTGGCCTGTTGACTACATTCAAATCACGTATTACACGGTAATCCCATGATTGCGCATGTGTTGACAAACTACTTATCGTAGTAAATAAAATTACGAGGAGTTTTTTCATGTGTGTTTCTTAATTCAGAGGTATATGCTTTACCGGTTTTTTGTGTCACGCGGAAATAATCCTGCCGTTTAAATAGCCAATGGCCAATGCCAGTGGATAATCTCCCGCCCTGTGAACTTCAGTATTCATCAAGGCAAAACTGGTTAAACCCATTAAGGTATACCCTACCGGTTTAATCCATTTATTTTCCGGGTAATTCTCGGCCAGGATGGTTACATTAATCATCATCGTAGCAAGGTGTCCGGAAGGAAAAGCGTTGAAGGCAGAGGTATTTTTCTTAAAATCAGAAAAAGAGGGAAAAGCTGTCCATTTACCACCAAGTTCTGTTCTCATAAACGGACTTTCCCTTCCCGTAGTATGTTTAATAAACTGTGTCATTACTGCAGCCGAGGTAAATTCTTCAATTAAGTCACTGGCTGTTTGCAGGGACCGGTAATTATGCGATAATTTGCCCTGAGTCCAAAACTCACCGGCAAGAGCTAAACCAATCCATCCTTCTCCAAACGTATAAAATGCGGAGTTCAGGTTTTTCGGCACTTTAAATATCTTGATACCCCCGGAAGAGTTTTTTATGGTAATCAATACTTTATAATCAGTCTGTGGCTGCAAATGTATATCTCGTCCAAAATGCGTGGTACCATCCAGTAATTGCTGGTCATAATGTATCAGTATAGCGCTGGTAACTGCCACTCCGAGGAATCCTTTCCATCCGTTTTTTTCAAAAGGCGCCTTTGTAAAGCCCCATACATCATTGGGCACATGTGTCAGAAAAGAAAATGGTTTTGGCTTATCATACAAATGCACCCTTATACCAGGATTGGTATTATTTGGGTTAGCAATTGTGTCCTGTGCCTGGGCAGTGATGGTGTTGCCTGCAAAAATCAACAGCAGCAACAGCTTTGTTGATTGGATCATGATATTTGAATGGCGCCAAGGTATAATTAATGTGTGGCCGCATATAATAATCCAGCCATATTAAAATATCATTAACTAAATAAATTGAAAAAGGCCTGCGAAAATTATGATTTTCATCAGGGTTTCTATGTAGTAAAAAAATTGACTTTTATCTAAAAGAGTCTTTTCCTCCCGGCTCTGCCTGGCCTTCCATCCAAACCCAAAGCACCCAATAAACTGTGTGTAATAACACTGGCAGCAGTCCTTTCTGCCTGCTTTACTACAGGATTATCAAAGAACCTTGATGTTTTAGAGCCTTTCTTATCTTTTTGATTGGCAGTTGCTGCTGTTTTCTTTGCATCTTTTTCCTGTCTTTGTGTAACTATTTCGAACACGCGCTGACTGTCTGTCAGCTTGTACCTGGTTACCAGTTTTGGTTTTCCTGCAACTGCATCAATTTCAGCTTCGCTTAATATATCCATCCGGCTCCGCGGGACGCAAACCATTGTATGCGCCAGCTGCATGCACATGCCTTTTCATTCAGCTTCGTTATCAATGATTCTCCGATACCCATTTGGATAATGATACCCCGTTTTATAAAATGTTGTCCCAGGTTTAACGGAATTGATAAATAAACTCTCGCTGACCCGGAGATTCATTCTATGTACCATGCATTGTTTCCTAAATTTTCCATACACAGGAGAGATATGCCTATCCCTTTAAGGATTACCCCTATAAATGCACAATTCATACAAATTACAAGCCTTGACCACCTGTACAAAAGTTTAAAAGGAAAAAGTGTTTATATACCTGCAATCCTTAATTTTGGCCTTCATCAAATACCTGCTCTTGCTCCATGGCCCTGATTGACATTCATCTGCCCAAGTCAGTGGCAAAAGCCTTGCGATTGCCTGCCAATTCACCCAAGCGTCAGCAACTAAAGGTGTTGAAAAAACTATTGAAGAAAGCCAGGTTCACTGAATTTGGACAACAATACCGTTTTGATGATATTCTCTTCAGCAAGCATCCGGGTAAAAAATTTCAGGAACTGGTTCCAGCTACCAACTACAATAAGATTTACAACGAATGGTGGCACCGTACTTTAGAAGGTGTTCCTGATGTATGCTGGCCAGGTAAAATCAAGTATTATGCGCTGAGTTCAGGCACTTCTGAAGCCGCCAGCAAATACATTCCTATCACCAATGACCTGCTTCGGGGTAACCGGATAGTAATGATCAAGCAATTGCTTTCATTGCGTACCTACGAGAATATTCCCGTAAAATCAATCGGCAAAGGCGGTTTGATGCTAGGTGGAAGTACGGATCTGCAAAAAGGGCATGGTTATTTTGCCGGGGATTTAAGTGGTATCACTGCCAAGAAAGTGCCTTTTTGGTTTACCCCCTTTTATAAACCAGGTAAAAAAATTGCGAAGGAAAAAGACTGGAACAAAAAGCTGGAAGAAATTGTGGAACAGGCGCCAAATTGGGATATTGGTTATGTAACCGGGGTACCGGCATGGATACAATTGTGCATGGAAAAAATTATTGAACGCTATAAGCTTAATACCATTCATGATTTATGGCCCAATCTCGCATTCTTTATTTGGGGAGGAGTTGCCTTTGAACCCTACAAAAAGGGGTTTGAAAAATTATTGGCCAAACCACTTACCTATATTGAAACCTACCTGGCATCGGAAGGCTTTATTGCCTACCAGGACAGGCAATATGCGAAGGGAATGAAACTTGTGCTGCATGATCACCTCTTCCTGGAATTTGTTCCATTCAACGATTCCAATTTCGACAATGACGGAAACATGGTTCCAAATCCGGAAGCCCTGATGGTTCATGAAGTAGAAGAAGGAAAGGATTATGCAATTCTGTTAAGCACTTCAGCCGGCGCCTGGCGTTATCTTATAGGTGATACCATTCGGTTTACAGATAAAGAGAAATGCGAAATAGTTATAACAGGACGCACCAAGCATTACCTGAGTCTTGTGGGTGAACATCTGAGTGTTGAAAATATGACAAAAGCAGTTCAGCTGGCCAGTGAAGAAATGAATATATCTATCCCGGAATTTACCGTGGCAGGTGTTCCTTCCGGAAGTTTCTTTGCCCACAAATGGTATGTGGCATGTAATGATAATGCGGATGCTGCAATGCTGGCCGGAAAAATAGATGAACAGCTTAAAATATTGAACGACGATTACGCTGTAGAAAGAAGAAGTGCATTAAAAGACGTGTCGGTAACCGTATTGAAGGAAGATAAATTCATGGAGTTTATGCGAAGAAAAGGGAAAGTAGGTGGTCAGCATAAATTTCCCAGGGTATTAAAAGGACAAATCCTGGAAGATTGGCAACATTATGTTGGCAATGGTAGTTTATAAAAAATGAATGAAATAGAATTTTAACTCCCCCTAATTTAAAATCGGGGGCGTTTTTATTTTATCTTTAATATCATTACCCTGTTTGTTATATGACTGAAGCATTGTTGAAAGGACTGGCACTGGGGTTTATACTGGCTATTTCAGTTGGACCGGTTGTATTTACCATTATCAAGCAAAGCCTGAATAATGGAAAAGAAGGCGGTTTAAGTTTTGTAGCAGGTGTTTGGACAAGTGATATCATCCTGGTGGTATTAAGCAATGTATTCTCTACCCTCGTGAGCCAGTTGCTGGAGCACAAAGCGATTATTGGTTATGTGGGAAGTGCCTTCCTGATAAGTATGGGTGTCTATTTTGTTTTCTTCAAGAAAATAAAAATCACCACCGATACGGATGGCATTGAACAGCGGTTCCGCAAACGGGACTTCGCAAAATTATTTGTTTCGGGTTTCCTGGTTAATACCCTCAACCCGAGTGTATTTCTATTCTGGCTGGGTTATGCTACTTATTTTTCCATTTCACATACTTTGCAGCAAAGGGTTGTCATTTTTGGGGTATGCCTCGCCGTGAATATGCTGGCAGATATAGGTAAAGTATTGCTTGCGGGAAAATTGCGCAAGCGCCTTACTCCCCACAATATGTCCATCATCAACAAAATTTCAGGAACCATTCTCATTGGATTTGGTATAGCATTGCTGTACGGAGCTTACTATCTGGCCGATAAAATATAACAATAATATTGATCGCAGGGCTTTAACAAAAAATGTATAGTCATTCGTTAATTGTTGAAGTATCTTAGCTACTGAATGAAATATTTCCTAACCAGTTTAATTTCTTTCTTTGTAACGCTGTCTGTATTCTCACAAGCCAGCGATTTTATTGTTTTGAAAAAGAAGAACGACCGTACACTAAAATCATATTTCCCCGGTGTTCCAATCGCTTTTGAAACCTTTGACAAAAGATTTGTGGAAGGATATATCACAGCCATTCAGAATGACAGTGTTTTCGTAAAAGTTTATGATATCCGAACTGTAGGTACTATCTGGGGTGTAACCATGCTGGATACTGCCGGAACTTTTATTACCGGTGTGCATTACAAGGAAATAAACAGGGTTTACTTTGATGCCAAAAGAAAAGGCTTTTCCTTTATTACTGATGGAACCCTTTTTATGATTGGAGGTGGGGGTTATGCCTTATTAAATGTAATCAACGGGGCCTACCTTAAGGAGTCCGTTACCGGCAGCAAAAATCTTGGAAAACTTGGTATTGCGGCAGGTGTTTTTGCTACAGGGTTTATTATGCATAAAATAAAAGTCAGCGGAAGAAAAAACTACCGCGTGGAATATATTCATATGAATGAAGTAAAGAAACAATTGCGTGGATTTTAGTTTGGCTGTATCTTCATCGCCCTATAAATAAAAGTCATTTTTCATGGCAGGCAGCGGCAAAGGATTCTTTCACAAGTTGTGGCGCATCAGCAAAAGGGTATTTATTATCCTGTTTATTTCCCAGTTCATCTATATTATTTTGCTGCGTTGGATGGACCCGCCTGTCACTTTAACTCAATTGGGAAGTTGGATCAGCGGGCATGGTTTAAAAAGAGATTATGTAAACGCCAGTGAAATGTCTGTAAATGCAAAGCTGGCCGTAATTGCTTCCGAAGATCAGTTGTTTGCCGATCACAATGGTTTTGATTATAAATCCATTGAAAAGGCAATGAAGCACAATAGCAAGAGTCGTTCCTTGCGTGGCGCATCCACCATTAGTCAGCAGGTGGCTAAAAATGTTTTTTTATGGCAGGGCCGAAGTTGGTTGCGCAAAGGACTGGAAGTTTATTTTACGTTCATGATAGAGCTTTGCTGGAGCAAGAAAAGAATTCTGGAAATGTACCTCAACGTGGCTGAAATGGGAAATGGCGTTTTTGGTATTGAGGCTGCCGCACAAAATAATTTTAAGAAGTCTGCTAAAAAGCTCACCCAGCAGGAGGCTGCGATGATTGCTTCCTGTTTGCCCAATCCGAAGAAATATACCTTGAAACCCATGTCAAGGCGGGTAGCCATGCGATATCCCTGGGTGATGCACCAGATGGGTAACCTGGCTGCCGATGAGGATATTCAAAAAATTATTGAATAACTAATATTACCTTAATAACTTCTCTACAGCTGCAATAGCCTTAAGGCGACGCGCTTCGTAATCTCCGCTTATATCTACCCATGAAACGGATTGATTGATCATGATGTCTTTATAGATATGGTATAGCTTTTGGCGAATTTCCAGGTTGGGATACTCTCTCAATTCATCCTGGACCCAGGGTAAGTCAACATTGCAAAGCAGGTACAGATCATATTTCCTTTTTACAATCTGCTCCAGTATCCAGTGCTCGCATTTACCAAAAACATATTCGTACCATACTTTCATTACATACATATCGGTATCAATAAACAACAATGGCTCATTGGAAAAAGGACTGTCTTTGGCCAGCTTATTATAAGTTGCAGCGGTAAGCAGATATTCATCTTCCATAGCCAGTTGCCCTTTGGCAATGGTAAGCAAATCATCATACTCATATTCCTTTCCATTGGTTAGTAAATATTCCCGCGCAAATTCGGGGCACCAGACTGTGTCGAAATGTTGTGCCAGTTCCTCGCATAGAGAACTTTTGCCGGTAGATTCCGGTCCTATGACAACCACTTTCTTCATGCTTTTTGTTTTGCTCTTTTCATCCATTCTATTAAACCAAATACTGCCATTGCAAATAATATAAAATAATAAACGCTGGTAAATACATAATGCTTCACGAAATAGAGGGGCACAGAAGCTATATCAGTGACAATCCACCAATACCAGCTTTCCACTTTTTTCTTTGCCATCAGCCACATACCTGTATAAGCGGTAGCACTGGCAAATGCATCGGCCCATGGGATAGCGCCGGGCGCAAACAATCCCTGTTTTAAAAATGTGAGTGCAAAATAAATGGCCGCGTAAAAGACAGCGAAGAATCCTACCTGCTGCAGCCATTCCTTTTTATTGGAAAAAGCAATATTCAATACCAGGTGTTGCTGCTGATCTTTTTTAGTCCAGAGTATCCATCCATAAATACTCATTACTGTATAGTAAAAGTTTACACTCGCTTCTCCAATCAAACTGCCTTTCAAACTCAAATAAATATAAATGATGGTATTAATAAGCCCTACAGGGTACACCAGTATATTTTCAATCCTGCTGAACCATACACTTGCAATGCCGGTGATAACCGCCACGTATTCAAGCGCGGTGGTTGAACGCATCCCATCCGTAAATTGTTTTAAAAGTTCTTCTATACTCACTTAGAATTGATTAATGAAAATCAAAGATAACAGACCGTTCGCACAGAAAAGTACGCCCTTTCATAATTATTTAATACACTGAATAAACAAATATTTGTAGCTTTTGTAAATAAATTCTCTCACCACAAAATTTTATTCTTATGACCACACAAGATGTAGCGAAACATTTGGTTGATTTATGCAGGCAGGGTAAGTATGATGCCGCACAGGAAGAATTGTACAGCAAGGATGCTGAAAGTATTGAACCGGCGCATTCTCCAGGTTTGCAAACCGTGCATGGATTGGAAGCCATTAAAGAAAAAGGACACCAGTTTCAAAGTATGATTGAAACCGTTCATGGCGGCAGCATCAGTGACCCGGTTATTGCAGGCGACAAATTTGCAATAGCCATGACGATGGATGTTACATTAAAAGGACAGGGACGCATGAACATGGACGAAATAGCAGTATATGACGTGAAAGATGGAAAGGTTATTAAGGAGCACTTCTTCTATTAAGCGTACATCCATCAATTGATTGTAAAAATAGAAGCCCTGCTTAATCCAGGGCTTTTTTTATCCAATAAAAAAGCGCCAGGGTGGATTTTAACCAGCAAGGCGCTTCACTATTTCAACAAACAAATATTTATTCTGCTTCCGCCACTACTTCTTTTACTTCCGGAATCATGCGCTTCATCATACCTTCAATGCCGGCCTTAAGCGTAATCATTGAGGAGGGGCATCCGCTGCAGCTTCCCTGCAACATCAGGTTTACCACACCTTCGTCATAGCTTTTAAATTGTATAGCGCCTCCGTCCATTTCAACGGCAGGTTTCACATAATTTTCCAGTAATTCCTTAATACGTTTTACTACATCATCATCGTCGGCTGCTACCGTATTGGAGCTTTCCTGTTTCATTGTAGCCACTTCTTCATCATTGATGACCGCCTTGCCTTCCTCCAGGTATTCTTTTAAGAACTGACGTATGGATGGAATTACATCACTCCACTCTGTTTCAGTAGTCTTTGTAAGCGTAACAAAATTGCTGGCAATAAATACCGCCTTAATAAAAGGGAAACCAAATAATTCGGTTGCCAATGGAGAAGGTTTTGCACTCTCTACTTCCTGGAAATCGATGCTTTTGCCCGGATACAATAGTTTGTTGGCCACAAACTTCATCGTTTCCGGGTTGGGCGTCATTTCGGTATAAATACTGATAACCGGGTTACCTGTTTTAATCATAGCTCACTATTTGATGTACAAAAATAACAACTTAGGGGCCAGTATGTTTTTGAAATTGGGAAATCAATGGTCACAATCGGCTGAATGTGCATGGTTAAGCACCCTGCAAAAGCGAAAATTGAAGAAATGCGCCGAAACTATTGCCAAAACTGCAGGTAACAGGAACCAGATATGATAATCATGGTATACCTGTTTCAAAACCAATAAGACAATACCGGCTGAAAACAAAGCGAGGGGAAGGACGCGATGGTGCTGTTTCCGGTAACCATGGCTCAGGGAGTAGGTTCCTATTAAAAAGGCAAGCCCAATCATTAAGTACTCAAAAAAGGCATTCCGGATGATATCAAACCCAAGAATTGGGAGGCTACTGAGTAATAAGGGCAACACTGCGCAATGGATGGCACAAGCCACAGAAGCGGTAACCCCCAGCGCATCCCAGTTTACTTTTAGATTCATATAAGGCTCAAATATACATAAATGCAACTTTGTTGCAAGAAATTTGTTTTATGATTTATGTCCTTTTTTAGTGCACCTGGCTTGCGTTACCTTTGCGCGGGAGAAAACAAAACATGAAGAAAAAGACCCTATTTTATATCGCTTTTTTTATCGTTTTGATAGGCGGGTTCTTTTATGCCCTTACCCTGGTAATACCGGGTTTTGGAGACGTAAAATTGCCGGTATTGAGTTATGTGAAGCCCTTCTCATTTACAAACCAGGATGGTCAGACCATCACCCAAAATGAGGTTGCAGGCAAAGTGTATGTTGCCGAATACTTTTTTACAACATGCAAGGGTATTTGCCCAAAGATGAATACCAATATGAAAAAAGTATATGAATCCTTCAGGGATGAAAAGGATTTTCTGATTCTTTCTCACACAGTAGATCCCCAAACTGATTCTGTACCGAGAATGAAACGCTATGCAGATTCCCTGGGTATTACCGGGGGTAATTGGTTGTTTCTTACCGGAAAAAAAGACAGCCTTTATTATGCAGCCCGGCTAAGTTATTTGCTGGACGACCCTAAGAACAATAATGACAAAATTGAAAACCAGTTTATCCATACCCAATTCTTTGCCCTGGTAGACAAGGATGGAAGGATAAGAAAAATATATGACGGATTGAAAAAGGATGAGCTCGAAGAATTGAAAAAAGACATAGCTGTGTTACTGAAAGAAAAATCTTCTTCAGTCACGTTTGTTAATTCTTTATTCAATAACAATCCGCGTTAATAAGTAATTTTGATTGTTATGGCATTTGATAAGCAGATTCACCACATTCTTAAACGTAACCAGTTAAGCGTCACTGGAACCCGTTCCAAAATACTGGAACTGTTTCTTTCACTGCACGGGGCGCTTGCGCACTGTGATATTGAAAAAAAGACAGGTGAAAAGATAGACAGGGTGACTGTTTACCGCACACTTCAAACCTTTGTTGAAAAGGGCATCATACATACCATTCCTACTGCCGACAATGCCATTCGCTATGCGCTTTGTAAGGACCAGTGCAGTGAGGGGCACCATCATGATCATCATGTTCATTTTGTTTGCAAACAATGTGGTAATACCATTTGCCTGGAAGAAACCGCAGTTCCTGAGGTACAATTACCCAGTGGCTATGAACCAACCCAGGTAGAAGTAGTGGTCAACGGCGTTTGTAAAGACTGCAAATAATCAAACTGCAAATCTCTTAATTACATATCTTCCTCTCTTTCCAGCATAAGAATAGCGCTTTGCGGTACTATATAATATTTATCACCCTCATACAAAACTTCTGTAGCGCCACTCAGTAAAAAGATAGCGAGATCCCCTTCCTTAGCCTGTAAGGGAATGTATTTTACCCGGTCCTCTTCCGTCTTCCAGGGTTCATCATCTACCGGCATTGGGATGGCATAACCAGGACCTGTTTTGATTACATATCCCTGCTGTACCTTCTCTCTTTCCTGTACACCGGGAGGGAGGTACAAACCGCTTTCCGTTTTTTCATTGGGTTTGGATGGACGAATCAGTATTCGATCACCAATTACTATAAGCTTTTTAAATTTATTATCCGGGGTCAAATGCATGGCCATGGCAGATTTAGTTAATGTAACTGCAAATTTAAGTACCTTCAGTATTAACAAAACATTACACGCCTGCTTTCTGAAGTGGCGAATGATTTAATTTTATTTGTATTAAATGTAATTAACATGGAAGGAACCAAATCAAAAATTTTATTGTGCGAAGACGATACCAACCTGGGCAGTGTGCTGAAAAATTACCTGGAACTCAACGACTACGATGTTACGCTTGAAAGAGATGGCCGACTGGGCCTCGCAGCTTTTCAGCGTGAGAAATTTGAACTTTGCCTGCTGGATGTAATGATGCCTCATATGGATGGGTTTACCCTGGCAGAAGAAATACGCGATGTTGATCCGGATATTCCCCTTTTCTTTCTTAGCGCCAAAACAATGAAGGAAGATATTATACAGGGATATAAACTGGGTGCGGACGATTATATTACCAAACCCTTCGATAGCGAAGTCTTGTTACTGAAAATAAAAGCAATCCTGAAACGAAACGAGGAATTAAATAAGGAACAGGAAAACAAGGAATACAATCTTGCTTCTTATCATTTTAATCCAAAACTGAGAGAACTTAGTCATGACGGTAAAATGCAAACTCTTTCTCCCAAAGAAAATGAATTGCTGAAAATGTTGTGTGAACACCTGAATGATTTGTTACCGAGAGAGCAAGCGCTTAAAAAGATTTGGGGAAGCGATACTTATTTCAATGGCCGGAGTATGGACGTTTATATTGCAAAGCTGAGAAAGTATTTAAAAGATGATACTACCATTGAAATTGTTAATATTCACGGCAATGGATTCAGGTTGGTAGCACCGGTAGCTTAAGTATTTTACTACATACTCTTTATAAAAACGCAGAGCGGCACTTAACCGGGTGCCGCTCTTGCATTACAATTAGTCTCTATAAAATAGTTGACACTTTAAATTACAACTTAAACCCGTTCGCTTTTATAGAATTTGTTAAGCATTGATAACTATCAATAGAAATCATTAATCAAATAATAGGTTATCATTACTTCTTCCTATTGGTTTCCGTCCAATATGGTTATATGCTTTTTCAGTTACCTCTCTTCCGCGTGGTGTACGTTGTAGAAATCCTTCTTGTATTAAAAATGGTTCATATACTTCTTCAATCGTTCCGGTTTCTTCACCAACGGCCGTAGCAATGGTAGTGATACCAACGGGCCCTCCTTTAAATTTATCAATGATGGTAGATAGTATCCGGTTATCCATGTCATCCAATCCATGTTCATCCACGTTCAATGCTTTTAAAGCATGAAGTGTTATACCAATATCAATCTTTCCATCATTAAGTACCTGAGCAAAATCCCTAACACGGCGAAGCAATCCGTTAGCAATTCTGGGAGTACCCCTGCTTCTTCTGGCTATCTCCCCGGCAGCATCATTGGTGATGCCAGTTCCTAGAATACCAGCTGAACGTAATACTATTTTATGCAAAATTTCACTGTTATAATATTCCAGTCTGGATTTAATGGCAAACCTCGACAACAATGGTGCGGTAAGCAACCCGCTTCGCGTAGTTGCCCCAATCAGCGTAAATGGATTTAAATTGATTTGAATGCTTCGTGCATTAGGGCCGGAATCGATCATGATATCAATGCGGTAGTCTTCCATAGCTGCATACAAATACTCCTCAACTACATTACTTAGCCGATGAATCTCATCGATAAATAATACATCATTGGGTTCAAGGTTAGTGAGCAAACCAGCAAGATCTGCGGGTTTTTCTATAACAGGGCCCGAGGTTTCTTTAATATTTACACCCAGCTCATTGGCCACAATACGCGATAAGGTGGTTTTCCCCAATCCAGGCGGGCCATGAAATAAAACGTGGTCCAATGCTTCTCCCCGCATTTTAGCTGCTCTTATAAAAATAACCAGGTTCTCTATTATTTGTGGCTGACCCGAAAAATCGGCTATGGCAACCGGCCGGATATTGTTTTCAAATTCCTTTTCAGTTGCAGACATTAAATCTTTACTGGCGTTGAGGTGGCGGTTATCCATTATTAAGTATTGGTCAAATTTACAGCTTACTTTATCACCAATACAAATCGATCCCCCCAATTGAATGGATTTCTTTTTTGTAAGCAATTTCAACGCGCCGCCAATAAAAGCCAGACAAAGCGTAAGAACAAGGCTTTTCGCAATAAAGTTTAGGTTAGAGATGGGTAGAAATAATACCCCATTTTTAAATCAAATAAAAAAGAGTAAATTTATATTTGTATATACAATTATACTC
>Ga0075024_100000037_pt1 | contig 32908 bp, 32 predicted proteins | sample Str013_2_FD_71389 | JGI IMG/M metagenome (GOLD analysis project Ga0075024, IMG submission 71389) | Freshwater sediment microbial communities in response to fracking from Pennsylvania, USA - Straight Creek_MetaG_SC_2013 | ecosystem: Environmental > Aquatic > Freshwater > Creek > Sediment... | reverse complement strand
ACCCCGACGACCCCATTCTCAAACTCGACAACATCATCGTCACCCCACACGCCCTGTGCTGGACGGATCAGATGTTCGAAGGCATCGGAGCAAAGGACGTGCAGGCGGTCCTCGAATTGAGCTGCGGCCAGATCCCGGCCGGGATCGTCAATCGCGCCGTGCTCGACAGTCCGATTTGGCAACAGAGACTCACCCGATATGCAGCGGCATGAATGCCCTCCCGAACGGAAATTTGATGAGTGAACTATCTTAACCGAAAGAGGTACAAGCCATGGATACCAAAGTGCGAGCGTCTCATTATCGATGGAAAGATCAACCTTCCGAAGCCATGAAGGGAACGATCACGCGACGGATCGTCACCGGCGAGCGGCTCATGTTCGGCGAGATTCGCTTCAAGAAGGGCGACACAGTACCGCGTCATTCCCATGACAACGAGCAATTCACCTATGTGGTCGAAGGTGCGCTGAAGTTCTGGTTCGGAGACGACGGAAAGCAGGAACTCGTTGTGGCCGCCGGCGAAGTCGTCGTCATCCCGTCAAATTTGGCGCATCGGGCGGAGGCGTTACACGATACTGTGGAATTCGACATCTTCTGTCCGCCGCGTCAGGACTGGCTGGACAAGACCGACTCCTATCTGCGCGACTGAGCGGCCCGTACACGGAAAAAGCCGACTCCCTCGGGCCGAGGCTGGCTGCCCTTGGCATTAACGGCGCAAGGCTGCGGATTGCCGGAGCCTGGCAGTCTGCATTTCAAACGACCTTATCGCTGATCACCTGCGCGTAAGGCACCGTATTCGCAAACGACGGGCGCGTCTCCAGCCGATCCTGCAGGTTGGCAAGATTGGGATATTTCTCGCGCCACTCAAACTCGGTCATGCGTACTTTGAGCCATCCCAGAAGGCTTCCAACGGCGATGTCCGCGAGCGTAAATCGATCGTCCACGCAAAACGGCTTTTCGCCAAGCAGCCGCGAAATTTCGCGCAAGCCTCCGTCGCGCTTGCGCAGCTGACGCGACATCCATTCTTCACTGCACGCACCATCCGGCCGCGCACGCTCCCAGAACACAAGCACGCAGGCATCGCAGACGCCATCAGCCAGAATCTCGAACCGCTTTGTGAGAAGGATGCTGTCCTTCTCCTTTGGCATCAATGGCGGCTCCGGATGCTGGAATTCCACCCATTCGTTCACGAACCTCGATTCATACACCGTTTCTCCGCTCTCGCAGATCAGGACCGGCAGCTTTTCAAGCGGATTGAATTGGGGTGTCTGGGTGTCATTGTTCCAGGGAACCTCCGTAACGAGCTCGAAGGCAATACCTTTCTCGGCGAGCTGTATTCTGACCTTCCTGGCGTATGGACTAGGCGTGGCGCTGATCAGACGATACATGGTTGACCTACTTTTTGATGAGCGAGCAGCCGCTTTTGGCGAGCGGCTGGAATGCTTCCTCTGCCGGAATGGTCGCCTGGATCTCGTAATAGTCCCACGGGTATCTCGATTCGCTCGGCTTCTTGACGCGAACCACGTACATGTCATGAATCATACGGCCATCCTCGCGAATCCGGGCATTCTTGGCAAAGAAGTCGTTGATCGGCAGCTCTCGCATTTTTTTCATGACGGCGCCCGTCTCGTCGGTCCCGGCGGCCTGCACTGCCTTGAGGTAGTGCATCGTGGCAGAATAATTGGCCGCCTGGAGCTGCGTCGGCATCCGTTTGGTCTGCTCGAAGAATCGCTTCGACCATGCCCGCGTCTCATCGTTCATATCCCAGTAGAATGCAGTCGTCACGACCATGTCCTGAGTGACCGCGAGTCCGAGGCTATGGACATCGGTGATGAAGAAGTAGAGGCCGGCCAGAACCTGCCCGCCTTGCCGCAGCCCGAACTCGTTGGCTGTCTTTATCGCGTTGACGGCAGCTTGCCCTGCAGTCGCGAAGCCGACGACCTTTGCCTTTGATGCCTGCGCCTGAAGAATATAGGAGGAAAAGTCGCTCGTATCGGTAGGGTGGCGCGCCGAACCCAGAACCTTGCCGCCGCCTGCCTGAACAACTTCGGTCGCGTCCTTTTCAATCGAATGCCCACCCGCGAAATCAATGGTGACAAAATACCAGCTATCCAACTTCCTCTGGACCAACGTCAAGGCCGTGCCTTTGGCAAGTGCGTAAGTGTCGTAAGCATAATGGACGCTGGTCGGCGTGCAGTCCTCATTGGTAATGCGTGACGTCCCGGGTGAGACCGCAATCGCAATCTTGTTCTTTTGCGCGGCCATGTTGACGGATGCCAGTCCCGTAGCGGAGTTACCGAGATCAGTGATCATGTCGACATTCTGGTTGTCGAACCAGTTTCGGGCGAGATTCACGGCAACATCTGCCTTGTTGGCGTTGTCGGCGACCACAACCTCGATCGGCTTACCAAGCACCTGTCCGCCAAAATCAGTCACGGCCATTCGTACCGCAAGCACTGATCCTGGCCCCGCGATATCCGAGAGGAATCCTGTCATATCGGTGAGCACGCCGATCTTCACCACACCGTCGGATACCTGGGCGGACGTCTCGGTCGCCGAACAAAGGCTCGCCAAGGCAATCGCGGCGGCCGAAAGCGGAGCTTTTGAAATTCTCATCGCGGCACCTCGGTTGGCTTGGCGTTGTGTGTCGGGATCAGTTACGCCGTTCGGTGAAATCATTGGGAATCCCCACCTCATCATCGCCGGTAAGGCAGCTTGGGCAACCGCATTCATGCGGTAGGCAGGGTCGGAAAACAGCACAACGAGTGTGCGCAAATCCCGCAACGGGGTTGGTTGGTCTCGCCTTGCACAGAAACTAGGCCATCAGGTACCCTTCCTATAGACGACAGGTGAAGATTGCGCTCGTCAAACGGCGGGACGTGCTCCTCATCTTCCGCAGGCAGCTGTTAGCTGTCGATACGACTGTCGAAGGTGATTGGCAACGACCGGATCAGGGTGAAGCTTGGCGGTTACTTGATCTTATCGATACCACCGATCTGAACGGCGCGTATGATTGCTTCCAGAACGTCGCGCGCCAGCAAAAAGCGCTAGTCGGATTTCTGAAAGAAGCGGAGGATACTCATGGCTTCCATCGCAGCAGCAGAAAATTCGAAGTTTGGTCAAAACGCGGTATCTGCCGTCATTCACGAGCTTCAATCGAAATTCACTACCCGCCTGACTACAAGCCTCGCTGTGCGTGAGCAGCATGGCAATTCGGTCACTTGGGTGAAGGCGGAGCCGCCTGACGCAGTCGTCTTTCCGCATTCAACGCAGGAAGTTTCGGACATCGTGAAGCTGTGCGCCGCTTACCGCGTTCCGGTCATCGCGTTCGGAACCGGTACGTCGCTTGAAGGGCACGTCAACGCGCCCATGGGCGGCATCTGCCTTGATCTCAGCCAGATGAAGCGGATCATCGCCGTGAATGCCGAGGACCTCGATTGCGTGATCGAACCCGGCGTTACCCGCAAGGAGCTTAACGAGCATCTGCGTGATCAAGGGTTGTTCTTTCCGATCGATCCTGGCGCCGACGCGTCAATCGGCGGAATTGTCGCGACCCGCGCCAGCGGAACCAATGCCGTGCGCTACGGTACGATGAAGGACTGCGTGCTGGCCTTGTCGGTAGTATTGCCAAACGGCGATGTCGTGAAGACCGCCCGACGTGCAAAGAAGAGTTCCGCGGGGTACGACCTCACGCATTTGTTCATCGGAGCGGAAGGTACGCTCGGCATCATCACCGAGATTACTTTGAGACTGCACGGCATTCCCGAAGCGATTTCGGCGGGTGTATGCCAGTTTCCGTCAGTCAAGGCAGCCTGTGACGCGGTTATCGCGACGATCCAGACCGGCATTCCGGTCGCGCGCATTGAATTGCTCGATCAGATGCAGGTGCGCGCATTGAACATGTATTCGAAACTCGACTTGCCGGAGAGTCCGATGCTCCTGTTGGAGTTTCACGGCTCGGATGCGAGCGTGCAGGAACAGGCCGACCGCTTCGGTGACATCGCGGCCGAACACGGCTGCGGAAAGTTTGAGTGGGCGACCAAGCCGGAGGACCGAACGAGGCTCTGGCAGGCGCGGCATGATGCGCATTGGTCGGTGCGCGCCCTGCGTCCGGGTGCGAACAGTATCTCCACCGACGTCTGTGTGCCGATCTCGCGTCTGGCCGAGTGCGTTGAAGAAACGCAACGCGACATCGCGGAGATGGGCCTGCTCGCACCGATTGTTGGCCACGTCGGCGACGGCAACTTCCATTGCTTGCCGCTGGTGGACACCGACAACGCCGAGGAGGTCGCGAAGGTTCAGGAATTCATCGATCGTCTTGTTGCCCGGGCAATCGCGATGAACGGCACTTGCACCGGCGAGCATGGCGTCGGGCAGAAGAAGATGAAATATCTCGAAACCGAGCATGGCGCGCCGGCAGTAGAACTGATGCGCACGCTGAAGCGAGCAATCGATCCGATGAACATCATGAACCCGGGAAAGATAGTTTCAATCTAGATGGCACTGAAATGCGGTTTCGAACTGTTGCCTGATCAAGCGGTACTAAATTACCAGAAGCGGAACCTTGCAAACACGGAGCGTTAAAGATGAGAGCGAACTGTCGAGTTCACGCATGAACAAACCTTCTCCGACCGACGACCTGGCAATGCTGCAGGAGCTGCTGAGCCGCATAGAAACCGGTGAACTGACACTACATCGCGGACATGAGGATGTAAGCAAGCAGGAAACTGGTCCGCTAAAGACCGCGGTCACCCGACTCGAGACAACTCTTCAGCACATCGGATCAGAACGTAAATCTGACAAATCCATAAATTTCTCAGGTCGAAGCAAGCGGTTTTCGCGGAGCGACAAGTAGCGGTGCGTAGCCAGCTTCCCGCACGCCCTATCTACGCGCACCGAGATTCTGATCGCGACGCATCACGTGAAATGACTTGATTATGAATGCCAAAGAGTTACCCCCGCGCGAATCCATGGAATTCGACGTCGTGATCGTCGGTGCGGGCCCGTCCGGCCTGTCGGCCGCAATCCGGCTGAAACAGATCAACCCCGATCTCAATGTCGTCGTCGTCGAAAAGGGTTCTGAAGTCGGCGCGCACATTCTCTCGGGCGCTGTGATCGATCCGGCTGGCCTCGACAAGTTGATCCCCGACTGGCGCCAGGACACCGACTGTCCGCTGACGACGCAGGTCAGGGACGACCGCTTCTATTGGGCGACGGCGGGCGGCACGATCCGGCTGCCGAACTTCATGATGCCGCCGTTGATGCACAATCATCACTGCTATATCGGCTCGCTCGGCAATGTCTGCCGCTGGCTCGCGCCGAAGGCCGAGGCGCTCGGCATCGAAATCTATCCGGGCTTTGCTGCGGCCGAAGTGCTCTATGACGACAAGGGCGCGGTGCGCGGCATCGCTACCGGCGACATGGGCATCGCCAAAGACGGCTCGCACAAGGATTCCTACACCCGCGGCATGGAATTGCTTGGCAAGTACACGCTATTCGCCGAAGGCGCGCGTGGCAGCCTGTCGAAGCAGCTGATTGCAAAATATTCGCTCGATGCCAAAAGTGAGTCACCGAAATTCGGCATCGGTCTTAAGGAAGTCTGGCAGATCGATCCGGCGAAACACCAGAAGGGCCTGGTCCAGCACACGCTGGGCTGGCCGTTGAACGACAAGACCGGTGGCGGCTCATTCCTCTATCACTACGACGACAACCGCGTTGCGGTCGGCTTCGTCGTGCATCTCAACTACGACGATCCTTATCTCTCGCCGTTCGACGAATTCCAGCGCTTCAAGAACCATCCCTCGATCCGCGGCGTGTTCGAAGGCGGCAAACGCCTTGCCTATGGCGCGCGCGCCATCACCGAGGGCGGCTACCAGTCGGTGCCGCGGTTGACGTTCCCCGGTGGCGCGCTGGTCGGCTGCGCCGCGGGCTTCGTCAACGTGCCGCGTATCAAGGGCGTGCACAACGCCATGGGCACCGGCATGCTCGCTGCCGAACATGTCGCGGCCGCGCTCGGCGCCGGACGCGCCACCGATGAACTGGTCGAATACGAGAATGCCTGGCGCGACTCAGCCGTTGGCAAGGATTTGTTCAAGGTGCGGAATGCAAAGCCGCTGCTGTCGAAGTTCGGCACCATGTTCGGCATGGCGTTCTCCGGCCTCGACATGTGGACCAATACGCTGTTCGGCTTCTCTTTCTGCGGCACGCTGTCGCACGCAAAACCCGACCGCAAGACGCTCGATGCGGCGAAGCAGCACCAGCCGATTGCTTACCCGAAGCCGGACGGCAAGATTTCCTTCGACAAGTTGTCGTCGGTGTTTCTGTCCAACACCAACCATGAAGAGGACCAGCCGGTTCACCTCAAGGTCGCGGACATGAACCTGCAGAAGACTTCCGAGCACGACGTGTTCGCCGGTCCCTCCAACCGTTACTGCCCCGCGGGTGTTTATGAGTGGGTCGAGGAAGCCTCAGGCCCGCGCTTCCAGATCAACGCCCAGAATTGCGTCCATTGCAAAACCTGCGACGTGAAGGACCCCAACGGCAACATTACCTGGGTTCCGCCCGAGGGCGGCGGCGGTCCCAACTACGAGGCGATGTGACAGCGCGGACAAGAACTACCTGCCAATCGGGTATCTCCACGATGGGCTATCACCAAACCTTAACCAAAAAGGCCTGCGCGAGGTTTTCGCCAGGCCTTTTGTTAAATCACGACAATTCCGTCGTCAGATTTTTGCAATCGCGCCAGGCGGAAAGACCTTGAAATCCGCTCCGTCATGCATTGCCTGTTCAGGACCGGCTGGGGAATAGACGGCCAGAATGCGAATCGGCTCCCAGCCCGTATTGAAGGTCGAGTGATAAGCGCCCTTGGGAATGCTGACCAGGTCGCCCGCCTTGATTGGCCAGGTGACCGGAGTGCCATCCGGATCTTCGATCATCATCTCGCCGTGACCCGAGACGACGAAGATAAATTGTTCTGCGTCCGGATGATTGTGGCGCGCGTGACCCTGACCGGCCGCGAAGAAGATCGACACGGCGCTCATGCCTTTCACGCCGCTATTCTGCGGCTCAGACATGACTTTCGCCGTTACCCAGTCCGAGATAATCGTTTCGATCGTCTCGGGCGTGTTGACAAAGTCCGGTTTCGTGCCTGAAGTCGTGTGCTTTGCGACCTGCAAGGCGGGCTTACTTGCTGATGTCGACATCTTTGGTCTCCTTGATGAGAATTGTGCCTATCACAGTGGTCACGCCGGCAACGATCACCGGGAACCACAGGCCGTAGTAGATGTCGCCCGTCCACGCGACGAGCGCGAAGGCGATCGTTGGAGCGAGACCGCCGAACCAGCCGGTGCCGATATGGTAGGGCAGCGAAAGCGACGAGTAGCGGATACGCGCGGGGAACAGCTCCACCAGCATCGCCGCAACCGGGCCATAGGCCATTGTCAAGCAGAAGACGAGCAGGAAGGAGAGCAAAACGATCATCGGCTTGTTGACGTCGGCAGGATCGGCCTTGGACGGATAGCCCGCCTTCTGAATGGCTGCCGCCAGCTCGGTACCGAAGGCCTTGCCGGCCGCATCGACCTCCGCCGGAGTTTTGCCCTTGAGATCGGCCATCTGCACGACGACGTCGCCGACGCGAACGACCGCAGGCGCGCCTTTCGCGGCCGATTCGCTGGCATAGGCGACCGATAGTGCGACGAGTCTTGATTTCGCAATGTCGCAGGATGTCGTGAATTTCGACGTGCCCGTCAGATTGAACTGGAAGTGACACTCGTCCTGATCGGCCGACACCACAACCGGCGAGTTCGCCAGAGCACGCTCCAACGCGGGATTGCCGAAATGCGTGAGCGCTTTGAATGTCGGAAAGAACGCCAGTGCCGCCAGGGCGATGCCGGAGAAAACCAGCCACTTCCGTCCGATACGATCGGACAGCGCGCCGAAAAAGATGAAGCACGGAAGTCCCAGCACCAGCGTCACGATGAAGAGAAGATTTGCAGTCACCGGTTCGATCTTCAGCGTCTGCGTCAGGAACAGCAGCACGTAGAACTGCGCCGTGTACCAGATCACGCCGAAGCCGGCGATCAGCCCGAAAAGCGCCGAGAAGACGATCTTCAGATTGCTCCAGTTGCCGAACGATTCCGACAGCGGCGCCTTGGATGCGCGCCCCTCCGACCGCATCCGTTCGAAGATCGGCGATTCATGAAGCTGCATTCGGATCCAGACCGATGCGCCGAGAAGGATGATAGATAGCAGGAACGGAATGCGCCAGCCCCAGGCACCGAAGCTCGCCTCGCCAAGGATCATTCGCGTCACCAGCACGACGACCAGCGCCATGATCAGACTCATTGTCGCCGATGTTTGAATCCACGCCGTGAAAAAGCCGCGACGCCCCGGCGGCGCATGCTCCGCAACATAGATCACCGCGCCTCCGTATTCGCCGCCGACCGCGAGCCCTTGGAGCAGACGCATCGTGATCAGGATAATCGGCGCCGCGATTCCAATCGTATCGTAGGACGGCAGGAGGCCGACAAGAAACGTCGATGCGCCCATCAGAACGATTGTCGCGAGAAACGTGTATTTGCGTCCGATCCGATCGCCGAGCCGGCCAAATACCACGGCACCGAACGGACGGACGATAAAGCCGGCCGAAAACGAGAGAAGTGCGAAGATCAGCGCGGTCGACGGATCGACTTTGGTAAAAAACTGCTGACCGATGACTGCGGCGAGCGAACCAAACAGGAAAAAATCGTACCATTCGAAAACGGTGCCAAGCGAAGACCCGATCAGGACCTTGCGCTCCTCCGCCGTGATCGAGCTCGCTTCCGGTTTGCGCGTATCAACAAAGCTGGTCATGCCCACGCCTCCTCCGCTCTTCAACCCGGCGGGGATATAGACACAGACCGCTTTTATATTCAATATGCCGAAGAAAGATTCGACTAATAGAAAACATTGCGATATGCTTGGAAAGACTGAGTCTTGGAAAGACTGAGTTATGGGTGTTCGATGAGCAAAAAAGACCCGGTGAAGGCGGCAACGCGGACTCTTGATCTATTCGAGGCGTTCGTTGAAGCGCGGCAACCTCTGACACTGACTGAGCTCGCGGACCGGATCGCCGTACCGATCTCGAGCTGCCATGCGCTTGTCAAAACTTTGCAGGATCGCGGCTACGTGTTCGTGATGGAAGGCCGCAAACGCATCTATCCGACTAAACGCCTGATGGTGCTCGCGGCCGCACTGGGGCAGCACGATCTAGTGCTCGAACGCCTGTCCCCGGTGATAAGGCATCTGGCACGCGAGACCGGCGAAACCGTCATCCTCGGCAAGAAACAGGGCGACAACGTCGTCTATCTGGATGTCGTCGAAGGGAGCCATACCGTCCGTTTCACCGCCTCGCCCGGCGACGTCTGGCGTTCGCATTCTAGTGCCATTGGCAAGTCAATCTTGAGCCTCCTGCCGGATGCGGAACTCGATCGGGTCTTACGGCGGATGAGCCTCACCCCGGTGACCGACGCCACCATGACGGACGCGGCTGCATTGAAGGCGGACATCATCGCCTCACGGAAGCGCGGCTATTTTGTTTCGCGAAGCGAGAATGTTGCTGACGTGATGGGGCTGGCCTCGCCTCATCGCCTTGGCGAAGAGCTTTACGCGATTGGCATTGCGGGTCCGATAGCGCGGTTTGACGAGAACCAAGAGAGTTATATCGTTTCACTCCGCGACGCCGCCCGCGCTGTCGCCGAACTTAATGTCGAGGCGATCGGCGGCGCCATCTAACGATGCCGCCTGGTCGGTTGTCCGGATTCGAGGGATCGACGACAACACCGTATGGCTTAGGGCGCCGCGGGTCCCTGTGACGACAACCGCATGGGCCCAAGCTTCTCCAGCAAAAACGGCGTGCGTTATCGATTCTATGTGAGCACCGCTCTTCGAGGGCGAAATCACCACCAGCATTAAGGATCTGGCTGAGTCGGCAAATCTGCATCCGAAGGCCCCGCCTTGCGACGATCCTTCCCATCATCGCCGGACAAATAGTCGCCTCGGGTGGCGTGGCTCATGCGGCGCTTATCATGAGTAGCGTTCACATTATTGGTCTGATTGTTCCGTTTTTTGTTCCGGAAACTGCGGGCAGGCCGTTGCCTGAGTGAGTTAGGCCGATGGAGATGCCGCGAGTTGGGGCGCTACGCGGGATCGGTGAAAGCGAATAGCCCGGGTGATGCGGCTCATCGTGAAGAAGCAGCGGCGGGCGTCGCCATTCCCAAGCGTACCATAAAAATCCGCCGAGGAGCGGCCCCGGCAGGGTTCTTTGCGAATGGATAGCGCGAGGCTGGGGCATCAGATGTTGTGCCAAGGATTCGCGAGCAATATGAAAGCCTCGAAATCAACTTCCGGCAACCTTATGCGAGCTGGCCTCTCGGATGAGTGCAGCATATTTCCATTGATGATCGCTTTTTCGCGGAATAGCTTTGCGCGAACGTCTCGCAGGTACTCGCTCGCCTTCCGAATGCTGTGAGGCGGTTGAGGTCGGCAGGAGGGAGAAGCACTTGAGCAAGATGATCATCGAAGCTCGCGTCAACGAATATGCAATGCGCGATCAAAACCCCAATGTACCGTGGACGGCCGAAGAGATCGCGGTCACGGCGGCACGCTGTCGCGAGGCGGGCGCCTCAATTCTACACTTTCATGCCCGTGCCCATGACGGATCTCCGCTTCAGACGATCGAAGAGAACGCGGAGATCATCCGTCGCGTTCGGGCCAAGTGTGATATCCTGGTCCTGCCGACACTTGGCTTCTTTTCAAATGACGAAGACTCCGCAAGTCGCATCGATTGCATGGTTCAGCTTGCGAAGGATCCTTCAACCAGACCCGATATTGCGCCGATCGACACCGGCTCGACGAATCTTGAAACATTCGATCCTGCGACCGGGGTGTTCGGCCATGCGGATCGTGTTTACCGCAATGACACTCATACGCTGCAGCAATACGCGCGTCGGTTGAAGACGGCAGGCATCAAACCGAAGTTGGTTTGCTGGTCGATTGGCTTTGTACGGCGGGCGGCGGCGCTGATGGATGCCGGGCTGGTCGATGAACCCGGCTATTTCTTGCTCAACATGACTGATGGTCCCTACATCACGGGTCATCCAGGAACACCGCAGGGCCTTCAGGCGCTCGTCGATTTCTTGCCGAAAAACAGAGAGTGCATTTGGACCGCTAACATTGTTGGTGGGAGTCTCGTCGATCTCGCTGCCTGCGTGGCCAGGCTCGGAGGCAATATCGCGCCCGGCATTGGGGATTATCCCTATCTGGAGTTGGGTTCGCCGCCGAACCATGTGGTGATCAAAAGAGTCGCCGAAACCGCTCGCGCCAACGGACGGGAGATCGCTGAGCCCGATGACGTTCGCAAGATGCTAAACTTGCCGGCGCCAGCGTGAGTTATTGAGACCCTCTCTCCCTTTTGCGGCCGGGCCCCCCGGATTCACCGATCGATCGCCGCGGCGCAGTAAATTCTCGGATCCCGTTCATCAAGGCGCGCCGGTTGCGGGTTTGATGCACATTGGCTGTGCTTTTTCTCGCCTTGTGGCGAAACGGGCGAACAAGCTGAATACCGAAGTGCTCCACGAATAAAGGCTCAAGGGGGGAAATCATCTTCGGCAACGACGTCGGTCAACCGATTGGCCGACGTTGGATTGCGGCAAGGCACGCTGGGCCATCGTTCGGCGATGCCGTTCAACTGTTTCAATGCGACACAACTAGATGCAGTGGGCAAGAAATCCGACGCAGTTTGGACGGTGCGTTACGCTCAGGCACCGCGCGGATTTCAGATCCATATCATCAGCCGCCCGGTGCTTCGGCCCGAGTTCAGCGTATCAGGACTATGGAAAAAAACGAGTATGACTGAAGCGATGCAGGAAATGAAATGACCCTCGTCGTAACTGACCTATCGATCCATTTTGGCGGCGTGATCGCTGTCGCTGACATGAATCTCGAGGTGAAGCCACGCGAAATCGTGGGTCTTATCGGGCCAAACGGAGCAGGCAAGACGACCTTCATCAACTGTATTGCTGGAGTGAACGAGCCCGATACCGGGACGGCAACATGGAACGGGAGAGAGATACTCGGCCTCTCGCCGGCCGAATTGCTGCGGATCGGTGTGGCGCGGACGTTCCAAAGCGTCGTCTCGCTGCACGATTTGACAGTGTTAGACGTTGTGAAGCTTGGCGCCGCGGCGCATGCGCACAACGCCCAAGGTTTCTTCGAGCAACTCTTTAGATCCGATCACGGGCGCGATGACGAACTCTGCGAAACCTTGTTGAAGCCGCTCAATCTGGTCGATGTCGCCTACAGCCCCATCCAGACCTTGTCCTATGGGCAACGCAAGTCGGTGGACCTCGCGCGCGCGTTAGCATCGGAACCAGCTCTGCTTTACCTCGACGAGCCGGTAGCGGGCCTGACCTATCAGGAGGGCATGAACATGAGTGCGGTAATCCGTTCCGTGCGCGACCGGTTCGGCTGCTCCGTCATTATGGTCGAGCACAAGATGGACGTGGTGAATGCGACTTGCGACCGCATCACTGTGATGGCGCATGGCGCGCGAATTTTTGAAGGCACGCCGGCCGAAACACAGCAGGATCCTGAAGTACGTCGCGTCTATCTGGGAGAAGCCTGATGCTTGCACTGCAGCTCGCCATCGCCGGGGTTGCCACAGGCAGCATCTATGCTCTCATCGCGCTCGGCATTGTGTTGATCTACAAATGCTCCGGCGTTGTAAATTTTGCACAAGGTGCATATGCGATGCTCGGCGCATACATAACCTATTTTCTTCTTCGCTTGGGTCTCCCTTCAATCGTCTCGGTTCTGGTTGGAATGGTGCTGATGGCCCTCGTCGGCATGGTCACCGAGCGGCTTATCCTCAGACGCATGCTCAAGGCGCAGATTGTCTCCGTGATGATGGTAACACTCGGGCTTCTGATCTTCCTGAAGGCGGTATGTCTTGCCATTTGGGGACCGGATCAGATCGCATTCCCGCAGATCTTTCCTTCGGGCGCAATCGATTTTGCCGGTATCTTTATCACCTACAACTACATCGCCGCTTTCGTCCTGGCCTCGGCCCTGAGTATCGGCTTTTTGCTTTTCTATCGCTTCACGTCGCTTGGTCTGATGCAGCGCTGCGCGGCCGACAATAGCCGTGCGGCACTTGCGATCGGCATTCACGTGAGCAACCAGGTGTCGATCGCGTGGGCGACGTCGGCGGCGCTCGCCGGACTAGGTGGGACCTTGCTCGCGTCGCTCGGCGGCCTCAGTCTCGGCATATCGGATATCGGGCTAATCGCCTTTCCCGTTATTGTCGTGGGTGGCCTCGACAGCCTTGCCGGTGCACTCATCGCCGGGTTCCTGCTTGGTATCCTTGAAGCCTTTACCGAAGGCATTCTGACTCCGAATCTCGAAGAATTCTTGCGGAGTGTTTCGAACATCCAATCGGTTGGCGCCCTTCAGCAGGTCATCCCCTACGCTCTTCTTGTCCTTATGCTGCTCCTTCGCCCGCAAGGTATTTTTGGGCGGCGGGGCGCGGAACGGGTGTGATGTAAATGACGATGCGCTCGTTTTTCATTGGCCTTGCTCTTGCGATCGCGGTTGCGCTCATCGGCTATGAAGCGAACCGCTTCGTGGCCTACCTGATCTATTCCGTTGCGATCTCGGCCATCGGCGCCCTCTCGCTCAATCTTGTGATCGGCTTCTGCGGCCAGATCACGTTTGCCCAAGGTGCGCTCGTCGGGGTTGGCGCGTACGCAGGAGGCATTCTCGGAAATGCGGGCTGGGGCGGCGGACTGTCCCTTCTGGGGGCAGGAGTTTTCGGTGCTCTCGTCAGCATGCTGGTAGGACTACCGGCCTTGCGGTTACGGGGGCTTTACTTCGCCATCTCGACCCTGGCTGCTCAGTTCATCCTGAGCTACCTGTTCAAGATCCTAGTACCATTGACCAACGGCGTATCGGGTCTCGTCGTCAAACAGCTTTCTCTGTTCGGCCGTCCCGTCGGTAACGATCAGGAATACGCGATGATATGCGTGACCCTTCTCTTCCTATCTTGGGCCTTTATTGGTCGGGTGATGCAAACCAATATCGGGCGTGCTTTTCTGGTTGTGAGGGAGAGCGAACTCGTTGCGCGAGGCATGGGCATTGACGTCTCCCAAACCAAGCTAAAAGCATTTCTGCTTAGCGGCTTCTTCGCTGGCCTGTGCGGCGGACTGTTCGCATTTACCTCTCGCCTTGCGAATCCGGAGGCCTTTGAGATTGGCCTCTCGGTCGACCAGACGGCGATGATCATTGTCGGCGGCCTCGGTTCGCTAGCCGGCTCGGTCGTAGGGGCGGCATTCGTGACGCTCCTGCCCGAGGCAATCCAGCGGCTTGGCGAGCTATTGCCGTCAGCAGATCTAATATCAGCATTCCGCGAAATGGCGTTTGGAATCCTGATCGTCCTTTTCCTGCTTCTTGAACCGCGAGGTCTCGTGGCGCTCGCGCGCCGCCTTGGCGCACGGCGTGAGGTCGCCTCATCAAGTGCGGTCCGATCTGAAACCGGGGTCGTGGAATCAGGCGTCGCCGTATCCGTACAAAACAGGAGGGAACTATGAAACAATTGTTGGTTGGCGCGGCTGTCGCTGTAACAATTGCAATTTCAGGGCCGGCACGCGCAGAAATCACCGTTTGCACATGGGGAACGATCACGGGACCGGACGCACTCGTAAACGGAATGACGTACGGAACACGCGACTATTTGGAATATCTCAACCAGACAAAGGGCGGAATAGCAGGTAACAAAGTTCGCGTATTGATGCTCGACGGCCGTTACAAGTTGGACGAGGAATTGAAGATCTACCGACGCTGTGCCGACCAGGAGCAGGCTGTCGTGATCAACGGCTGGTCGACCGGAGCGTCGAAGGCGCTGCGCGACCAGATCCAGGAAGATGGAATCCCCTTCATCTCCGAGTCTTTTGCGAGTGAAGTGCTGGATCCGAAGAAATATCCATTCACCTTCATCGCGGGACCAACCTACGAACAGCAGATGATCATCGCCCTTCGCGATCTCGCGAAAAAAGGGGGTAAGAAAGTTGTGCTGATGTTCAGCGACAACGAGTATGGTCGTGGTCCCGTCGACGTCGTGAAAAAGTCGGGTATCATCGAGAAACTCGGTCTCGAGGTCGTTGACCTTGTCGAATACCGCTACGACGCGCAGGATATGACTGCCCAAATGCTCCGGGTGAAGGGCAAGAATCCGGACCTAGTCTATGTCCAAGGGTCGACCCCTCAGGTGCTCGTCGCCTTGCGCGACGCGGCCAAGGTGGCTCTTCCAGCCAAGCTGTTCGTGGGCAATCTCTACAACATCAGCCCGGCCATCCCCCAGCAGCTCGGCCCAGCCGCCGAGGGCTTCCGCACGGTCCAAACTTACGCTTTCTACGGCGACAATATTCCGGCCATGAAGGAAATCGAAGCTTACGGCCAGAAAAATGAGGTCGAGAAAAAGGACATCTATTTCATAAAGGGTTGGCTGAAAGGCAAAGTGATTGCCGCCGCCATTGAGAAAGTCATCCAGAAGAACAATGGGCAGGTTCCGACAGACATCAAGGCGTTCCGAAAATCCGTTCGTGACGAGATGGAAGCGCTGAAGGGCTTCGACACGGGCGGCATAACACCGCCGTTTACCTATGCGGATCATCAAGGATCCGTGCAGGCGCGCGTGGCAGAAATCAAGAATGGGCAGTACGTGGCGGCTGGTGAGTGGATCGATGCCCAGTGAGGCCGCTGTCAGGAGGAACGACACATCCCTGCTGAACGTCAGGGGCGTGTCCGTCCATTACGACGGCGCGATATCTGCGCTGGAGAACATTAACTTCTCCGTGTCCGAGAAAGCGCTCGTCGCCCTGCTAGGTGCAAACGGTGCCGGCAAGACGACACTGATGAAAGCGATCGCGGGCATGCTGCCGTTCGAACGTGGCGAAGTCACCGCCGGCGACATCACCGTGAATGGCGACTCGTGCGCGCGAGCGCATCCGGCGACAATCACTCGCCGCGGCGTCGCACTGGTTCAGGACGGACGCCAGTGCTTCCGGAGCATGACCGTTGCGGAGAACCTGCAGGCGGCCGCGCTGCTGAAGCCGAAGCGTAGCCAGGAAATGATGGAGATGATGTTCGGCTATTTTCCCATGCTGAAGGAGATGAGCGGGCACACTGCCGGCTATTTGTCCGGTGGACAATTGCAAATGCTCGTCATCGCGATGGGTCTGATGGGGCAGCCAAAGCTGCTGATGCTCGACGAACCCAGTCTCGGCCTCTCGCCGGTGATGGTGCAGTCGGTATTCGACGCCGTCGAGCGGGTGCATCGTGAACTCGGAACGACCGTCGTGATTGCTGAACAGACTGTGCCCCGTCTGCTGAAGATTGCAACCGATGTTTACGTGCTGTCACGCGGCCACGTCGCGATCCATGCGCCTCCCAACGAGATCACGGAGGAGCAGTTGCAGCGCGTCTATCTGACTTGATTGCGGAGCCAAGTTAACCCATGAAAAAGGTCTGGATCGAAGCAGCGCTAAATGGGCCATGGGGGCGCGAGAGGCAGCCCGGCATTCCGGTGACCGTCGACGAGATCGTTGCAGACGGACTGGCTGCGGCCAATTCGGGCGCTGCCATCATTCATCTCCATGCCTATGATCCCACAACTGGCCGGCAAAAGGACGAGTGGGAGACCTACGCCAGGATGATTGAAGGAATCAGGGCAAAGGCAGACGTCATTGTCTATCCGACCATTCCTCTCGCAGGTTCGGACTATGCCAGCGCCAATGCGCAGCACCGGTTTGCGCATACGGGAGAACTCGCCAAACGCGGCTTGCTTGAATGGACCGTCTGTGATCCGGGGTCATGCAATTTCATGCGCTTCGACGAGATCGACGACGCTTCCGCAGGTTTCGTCTATCAGAACCCGTTGGCGGACATTCGCGAAGGGCTGCGTCTGTCCGCCGAGTACGGGATTCACCCGGGGTATGCAATATATGAGCCGGGCTTTACGCGCCTCGGTGCAGCTCTGGTGCGCGCACGGCCCAGTGTGCCCAGGGCAATTTATCGATTCATGTTCTCCGATGAATTCGCCTGGGGCTTTCCCCCGGAAGTGGCATATCTGGACGCGCATTTGCACCTGCTCGCTAGTGTCGAGCCGCACGCGCCATGGATGGTTGCTGGCCTCGGCGTGGACATCCGGCCGCTGATCGAGCCGACGACCCTACGAGGTGGCCACGTCCGTGTTGGCCTTGAGGATGCGCCTTGGCAGACACCGCTAAGCAATCGGCAATGGGTCGATGAAGCCGTAAGGTACATTCGCGCGGCGGGGGGTGAACCAGCGACAGCCATTGATGTTCGTGCAGCGCTTGCGGCATCTCGCCTCAAATGAAGAAACTTCCCGTTCCGCACCCATCAGCATTTGAATCTCGCGTACGGAGTATAAGCAAGTCAAATCGCAATCGTCGCCCGTTAGCTTGCGATGACTCGCGCTACTGGGTCCAACAACCGATCGGTAGGATACACTTGTGCAAACGAATATGGCTGTCAGGTGAAGCTAGTGCACCGTGAGATAGCTCTGGTGTCGTCCGGGAAGCCGACCGAAGCGCCGGCAAGCGCATGCGACGGGAGGTCGAGCGAAATGGCGGAAGAGAACTATTTGAAGATGATGACCCATTTTTGGGAAACGGCCGGCAAAACCGCGTCGGATGCCCAGAAAAACCTGCTGCAATCCCTGGCAACCCACATGGGCACGGGCTTTCCCATGCCGTTCGCACCTTTCCTGACCGGCGACGCGGCATCGACGACAGCGAGCGAGGCGTTCCGCCACCTTCTGAATTCCCTTATGGCGGTGCCCGATGCCATGGCGAAAGCCACGGGGCAGACGACGACGGATGCCAAGACGGCCGAACTTCTGCAGAAGATAATGAACCCCCAGGAGTGGCTCGCTGTATCGGGATATACAGACAGTGCGATCCGCCAGTTCGTTGAAGGACCGAGATACGCCGACATCGGCCAGTTGGAGCAGAAGTTCGCTGCGCTCGTCGCGGCATGGAACAACCTGCGGACCCGGTCGATGGAGCAGAGCACCTACCGACTCAGTGCTTATGCCAAAGCTGCGCAGGAGTTCGCGGGCAAGCTGAGTCGCGCCGCGAAGGAAAAACCGATCGAGTCGCGGGCGCAACTTGTTGCGATGTGGGTTGACATCGCGAACAAGCATCTCTTCGAGGCAAACCGCACGCCGGAATTCTTGACGACTCAGTTGGAGCTCCTGCGTGCCAGCATTGCATTCAAACGCGCGCAGAGAGAGATTAGCGATTATTACGGCGAACTGTTCGGCATCCCAACGCGAAGTGAGATTGATGACCTCACCAAGACGGTCGCTGCTCTTAAACGGCAGTTCCGCGCTGAACAACGGCGGCGCAAACAGAATAACGACGATTCGATGAATGGCGAGAATGCCCATGCCACAATCTGAAAAAGCGGTCGCGGACCCGGCGTCGGCAATCCTGAACAGCGTGACCGATCTCGGCCGACAACTGACGCAGAGCGCGAAGACTCTGACGGAAACGCGCGATGACGAGGTCGAGATCGGTACGGCGGCAAAAGACGAGGTATGGCGGTCCGACAAGGTCATCCTCTACCGTTACAAGGCGACAGCCGATCGGAAGCTGAAAACGCCGCTTCTCGCCATCTTCAGTCTGGTAGGACGCTACACGATCCTCGACCTACAAGAAGATCGCTCGATGGTGCGTAATCTTTTGAAGCTCGGAGTCGATGTGTTTGTCCTCGACTGGGGATCGCCATCTCTCGCGGATCGCTACCTTTCGATGGACGACTACATTAACGACTATCTCGACGGTGCGATCGACGCGATCCGAGAGATCGATGCTGTCCCGAGCGTCAACCTGCTCGGCGTCTGCGAGGGCGGAACATTCAGTTTGTGTTACGCCGCGCTGCATCCGAAGAAGGTCGCAAATCTGATCCTTATGGTGACGCCGGTTGACTTCCACGCCAAGGACCCGAGCGAACCGGTCGGCCATGGGCTTATCAACTTATGGTCTCAGAACCTCAAAGGACGCGACGTTGACGAAATGATGGACGCCCACGGCGTTCTGCCGGGCGAATTGATGGGATCGATCTTCACATCGATGAACCCCGTGCGCAACGCCCTGAAGTACAATCTCGATCTTCTCGAAGTGGCGGACGACAAGAAGAAGTTTCTCAACTTCCTGCGCATGGAAAAGTGGATCGCGGACCGGCCGCATCACCCGGGCGAGGTCGCCAAGCAGTGGATCAAGGATCTCTACCAAGATAACAAACTTATCGCCAACGAACTTACGCTCGACTCGCGCAAGGTGCACCTGCCGAACGTGACCATGCCCGTGCTTAATATCTACGCGCGAGACGATCACATCGTTCCGACGGCGATGACACGTGGGGTCGGAAAGTACATCGGTTCAAAGCAGTACACCGAACTAGAGCTGCCGGCCGGCCACATGGGTATCTTTGTCAGCGGGAAGACCCAGAACATACTCGCAAAGAGCCTGGCCGACTGGATGTTTGCCCAACAACAAGCAAAGGATCCATCGGAGCAGCTCGCTTCGCAGGGGAATGGCTGATTGAAGCTCCAAAACAAGATCATCAGCCCCGAAGCCGCGATCGCCGTCATCAAAGACGGCGATACGGTCGCGGTGCAAGGGTTCGTTGGCATTGGCGTACCGGACGAGCTGATAATTGCGCTCGAAAGGCGCTTTCTGGCAACCGGTCATCCGCGCGGCCTCACACTCCTGCTCGCCGCCGCGCCAGGCGATGGCAAGGAGCACGGGGTCAACCGGCTAGCGCACGAGGGAATGTTCAAGCGCGTTATTGGCAGTCACTATGCGCTTATCCCCAAGCTTGCTGCCATGGCGGTCGAGAACAAGTTCGAGGCCTACAACCTTCCGCTCGGAACGATCTGCCATCTCTTCCGCGACATAGCCGCACATCGGCCGGGCAACTTCTCGAAGGTCGGTCTGCACACGTTCGCCGATCCAAGGCTGGGCGGAGGCAAGCTCAATGCTATCACCAAGGAAGACATCGTAGAGTTACACGAGATCCACGGTGAGCCGTGGCTGTTCGTCAAGCGCATCCCGATCGATATCGCATTCGTTCGTGGGACAACGGCAGACACGGACGGGAACGTCACGATGGAGCGCGAGTCACTGACGCTCGACGGTCTCAGCATAGCCACTGCCGCGCGCAATTCCGGTGGGCTGACGATCGTACAGGTCGAGCGCGTCGCCGCCCGCGATTCGCTCAGTCCACGGGAGGTCGTCATTCCGGGTGTGCTCGTCGACTGCGTGGTACAGGCGAAGCCTGCAAACCATCGACAGACGTATGCCGTCGACTACGACCATGCCTACTCGGGTCGACAGCGCGTGCCGCTCGACCACGTTCCGCCGACGGAACTGAACGAACGCAAGATCATCGGCCGGCGCTGCGCATTCGAGCTGCCGCTAGGTGGCGTCATCAATCTCGGCATCGGGATGCCGGAAAATCTTGCGGCCGTGGCAGCCGAAGAGAATTGCATGAAGCTCGTGACGTTGACGGCCGAGCCGGGCGTCATCGGCGGCATTCCCCAAGGCGGACTCAATTTCGGCGCCTGCCTCAATCCATCGGCCATTATCGGCCAGCACCAACAGTTCGATTTCTATGACGGTGGCGGTCTCGATATGGCCTGCCTGGGCATGGCGCAGGCAGACCGCTACGGCAATGTCAACGTAAGCTTATTTAACAACCGGCTCGCTGGATCGGGCGGGTTCATCAACATATCACAGAACGCCAAGAGGGTCTTGTTCGCCGGCACGTTTACGACGGGCGGCCTGAAGGTCGCCGTCACGGACGGCAAGCTGACCATCCCGCGCGAAGGCAAATCGCACAAGTTCCTCGAACAAGTCGAGCATATCACGTTCAGCGGCATGTACGCGAAGGAACGGAAGCAGCCGGCGTTGTATGTCACCGAACGATGCGTGTTCCGGCTGTCACCCGAAGGCGTCGAACTCATAGAGGTCGCGCCGGGCATCGACATCGATCGTGACATTCTCGCCCATATGGACTTCCGCCCCATCGCGAAAAACCTCACTCTCATGGATGCGCGCATTTTTCGGCCCGAGGCTATGGGACTCGAACGGGAGCTGACGGGCCTTAGCATCGCAGAACGGATCACATACGACCCGTCGCGCAACGTCCTCTTCCTCAATCACGAAGGGCTGCATCTCAAAACCCTCGCCGACGTCGAGCAAGTGCGCGCCGTGACCGAGGCGCGCTGCCGCGAGGCCGACGGGCGCGTGACGGCGATCGTCAATTACGAAGGTTTTGAGATCGATCAGTCGATTAGCGACGCATATTTTACGATGGTCGCCTACATTCAAAACCGATACTACAAGTCCGTTTCGCGCTACACGACGAACGCATTCATGCGCCTGAAGCTCAGCGACGCGCTAGCGCAGCGCGAGCTCGGCCCGATGTTTGATTCGGGTACACAGGCGCATGTTGTCGAATAATGGACAAGCAAACCCGGCGAAGACTTCTTCTGAATGCCTGCGAGATTTTACCACGCTGTTCATGCGGCACGTATCTTACACATTTCGACCGCGTCGCGGTCGCAGATTGGAGGAACAGATGAAGGCGCTCCTTAGCAAGCTTCCCGGCGGTCCGAACGCGCTAGTGCTTGAGGACGTCAACACGCCCAAGCCGGGCCGGGGTCAGATTCTCCTGTCTGTCAAGGCTTGTGGAGTTAACTTTCCTGATTCGCTGATCATTGAAGACAAGTATCAGTTCAAACCTCCGCGCCCCTTTTCGCCCGGAAGTGAAGTTGCAGGCGTTGTAACGGAAATCGGTTCGGACGTTTCACGTGTCAAGGTTGGAGATCGAGTGATCGGCTGGCTGAACTGGGGTGGGATGGCCGAGGCCGTCATAGTCGAGGAAGACGAATGTATTCCGATGCCAGCCGAGATGCCCTTCGATGAAGCGGCTGCCTTCATACTCACGTTCGGCACTTCGTACCACGGCCTGAAGGAGCGCGGCACTCTGCGCCCCGGCGAAACGTTGCTTGTGCTTGGGGCGGCTGGCGGCGTTGGTCTCGCTGCCGTTGAACTTGGAAAGGCTATGGGCGCCAGAGTTGTCGCCGCTGCATCATCTGCGGCGAAGGTGGATGAGGCCAAAAAGCACGGTGCTGATGCCGGTTTGGTTTACTCGAGAAACATAACGACGCCCGAGCAAGCAAAGGTTTTGGCGGACTCGTTCAAGGAAGCATGCGGCCCGGCGGGAGCAAACGTCATCTATGACGCCGTTGGCGGCCCCTATGCCGAGCCTGCTTTGCGCGCCATTGCTTGGGAAGGGCGATATCTAGTCGTTGGATTCCCGGCCGGAATTCCGCGAATGCCCCTCAATCTTCCATTACTCAAAGCGTGCCAAGTCGTAGGTGTTTTCTGGGCAGCGTGGCTAAAGCGCGACCCTGCAGCGTTCCAGGAGAGTACACGCGAGCTACTGTCCTACTATGAGCAAGGGAAAATCAAGCCCACGATCTCCGAGCGTTTCACCCTCGAACAAGGCGCCAACGCGATACAGTGGCTGGCCGATCGAAAGGCTATCGGAAAGATTGTGATTATGATGAGCTAACTTCAACCAGCCTCTCGTCGACCTCTGATCCATTCTAATTCCTCAATTACGCCCTACGCCGCCCAGCGACGATCTCGAAGCGTGCCGCATTGAGAATTGGGTTCATCGTTGGCTGCAATGCAATGCCGATGGCAACAATCTCGGCAGCCCGGTTTTCTGAATTTGAGGGAATTCCGCACGTGAGATAGCCGTTGCGGCGATCACAAACCGCATCTGATGAGCCGCTGTTGAAGTTGTGGTAGTTGTTTGCATCAGACCATTTATTCTGTAACGCTGTGCTTGGCAGTCATGTCCGCTGATGAGGAGAGGAAGTAAAGTGAGCCTTGATCCAGACAACCAGCAGATCCTTAACATGATGAAGGCGGCCGCGCGTCCGCCAGTCCACGAGCTGCAGCCGCAGGAGGCTCGCAGCATGTATCGCGCGTCTCGAGGCGCCTTGCAGCCCGAGCTCCCCGAGCTGGCCGAGGTACGCGCTCTGGCGGCGCCAGGACCGGCTGGCGATATTCCGCTCCGGCTCTACCGAGGAATGGGAACAAAGCCGGGTGATCTCCCCGTCCTAGTATTTTATCACGGAGGCGGCTATGTCATCGGCGATCTCGACACTCACGATTATGTCTGTCGGAAGATTGCCAATGTCACGCAATGCTGCGTGATTGCTGTCGATTACCGGCTCGCCCCGGAGCACAAATTCCCGGCGGCGATCGAGGACAGTGCTGCAGCGCTGCGATGGATTGTAAAAGAGGCGCAAAGTCTTTCGATCGACCCGGCCCGTGTTGCAGTCGGAGGTGACAGTGCCGGCGGCAATCTATCGGCTAACATGGCGCACCTCGCGCGTGACGGCGAAGTACCGCCACTGTGCTACCAGATGCTTCTCTATCCCGGTACCGATATGAGCATGTCTCAGTCATCGTACAGGCGCGACTTCACACAATTCCCGCTTTCCATCGAGGCCATAGAGTATTTCATAGGCCACTACCTTCGCGACAAGAGTGACTACACTGATCCACGCGCCGCCCCGCTTCTGGCCCACAATTTCAAACGGCTTGCTCCCGCGTTTGTCCTGACCGCAGGCTACGATCCGCTAGCCGATGAGGGGATGGCCTACGCCCGTAAGCTTGAGGATAACGGCGTGCCTGTCACGCTCCTGCATATGAGCGATCAGATGCACGGTTTCCTTACGATGGGCCGCGTTATTCGCGCTGCTGATCTCGCGCTCGAAATGGCAGGCGCCGCCCTCGCCCGGGCATTTTGGCCCGCTACTGCGACCGAGGAAGCTCGAGAACTGAAGGGCGTTGCGTTTGGTTGATCAGTCTGACAATCGTCTTCGACTTATCAGGTTTCCCGCAGATTGACCTCGATTTACAGCGTATTGCTCGTGCGTGAGGAGCTGTTCGTACGTTGCTCGCAACCCTTGTATCTAAAAGCTGTGACAGATTGCAGGAGACTTCGGCCTTTGCGCAGCTTCACGGTCTAGACGAGGTTAACGAACGTGGGAAGCCGCTGTTGAATCGGCCAGCGCCTTTATGAAGTCGGTCAGCGAGCCCGCCTGGAGAGCCAAGCCAAGCTGGTATCTGAGCGCAACCGAGGACAAGATGATCCCGCCGCCCGCTCAGCGCCAGATGGCGGCACGCACCGGCGCGACTGTCACGGAGCTGCCGGCAGCCATGCCATCTATATTTCGAAGCTCGAGGCCGCTGAATAACTGCAGTCTCGCGCGGTTCGCCCTCTCGCGCCCCAATCCCATGCCCCTCATTTCATAACCGATGGGGTGGACGCCCCCGACGGCATCCAATGTGCCAAGGTAGTGGTGTCGAAACCGCTACGAAGGGGGGCGTCCATGGAAGAGGTTAGCATCATCGGGTTGGACCTGGCCAAGAATGTGTTTCACGCGCATGGCGCGGCGCCGGATGGATCGGTGGTTTTCAGGCGGAAGCTCACGCGCGGACAAGTTCTGAAATTCTTCGCGTCTCAGCCGAGCTGCACCGTGGCGATGGAAGCGTGCGCGGGAGCGCACCATTGGGCGCGTGCGATCGGAGCGCTGGGTCATCAGGTCAGGCTGGTCGCACCAGGGTATGTAAAGCCGTTCGTGAAGCGGTAGAAGAACGATACGGCCGATGCCGAGGCAATTGTGGAGGCGGCTTTGCGACCGACCATGCGCTTCCTCGCACCGAAGACCGAAGCACAGCAGGCTGCCGCGATGGCGTTCCGGACACGGGATTTGCTGGTGAGGCAGCGTACTCAGACAATCAATGCCCTGCGTGGTCATCTAGCCGAATATGGTGTCGTGGCTCCGGCAGGCTCTGTCCACATCGGTCGCTTGATGGCGGTGATCGAGGGAGAAAGCGGTGTACTTCCCCGACCCGTGGTAAGACTGGCTGCCATGTTGGTGAAGCAGATCATGGCATTGAGTGAAGAGATCGGGGTGCTGGGGAAAGACTCCGGGCGCGTGCCTCCAGTGAGGAAACCATCGCGCGGCTGATGACGATTCCTGGAATTGGGGCCATCACGGCAGCGGCAATGACGACATTCGCGCCACCTGCCGAGACCTTCACCAAGGGTCGTGACCTCGCTGCCTGGATCGGCCTTACACCGCGCCAGCATCCGACCGGGGGCAAAGAGCGGCTCGGCAGGACCTCGAAGATGGGGCAGCGCGATCTTCGCCGCTTGCTCATCATTGGCGCGGTCGCCGTAGTTCGCTGGGCGGCGCGACGCGGCGCACCGAAAGGCTCCTGGCTGGAGCGGATGATGGCAAAAAACGCGCATGCTGTTTGCCGTCGCCTTGGCCAACCGCATGGCACGCGTTGCCTGGGCGCTTATGGCGAAAGGCGGAATTTATAGGGATCCGGCGGTCGCAGCCGCATGGGGCAACGATCGACGGGTTGACGTCGAAGGTGGAAGCAGGGCGAAAGGACACGTAAGGGCAAATGGTCACGAGACCGGATCGGGCAAACCAGCATTATGAGGGAAGGGCCTGCGAGCGCGCATAACCGAAATGGTCCCAGTCCGCATATCTCCATACGGGCCCGCGGCGTGGATGAAGCCGCATCATGAGGCCGGACACACGACCGCACCTGACCACATGCCTGAGCGCGAGGTAAGTTATCCTTTTGGCGGATCGCGAGTTCCGTCGCCCAGCTTCCAGCGCCTACAGCATGCTTGAACGACGCTCCGCGCAGGCAGTCGCTCGGCCGACATGCCATTGTCGTGCATCAACGATGAACTGCTAAAGCAGTTCGATCTGTCCCCTTGTGTGTTGCTGGGTCCGCCTCGAACGCTTGCTTCCCCTTTGCGGCCCATAGCTCACGCGCCTGTTCGCCCTGGTCGCTTTGGAGCTTGTCGGCCAGCCAGAGCAGCGCGCCAAGGATGGTGGCGCGATCATCGCCGGTCAGGTCCACGACACAAGCCTTGACGACGAGGCCGCCGAGTTCAATGAGATGCCGCGTGCGCTTGCGGCGCTCGACCTGCCAGGTGCGCATATCATGCCGCACCCTTGCTGCCTGTTGACGGTTGCGCGCCGCCCGGTTGCGCCCGAGCGCCGCCAGTGTGGCGCTCAGCTGCCGGTACAGTTCGCCGTGCCCGGCTCTGAAAGAACGCGGCCCCACGTTTTGCCCATGCCTCCTTCCTTGCAGTGTCCTTCGTCTCGGCCAGCATGATCAGCGCGCCCGCCAGTTCGTCGGCGCGGAGGCTATCTGCCCCGCTGGCGATGACCAGTTCGCCGAGCTGCTGCACCTTGCGGCTCTTGAGGTCGCGTGCCTTATCCTGAAGTGCTTTCAGCTCCCCGTCGAAATCCCGTGGCTTGCGCATGACGTTCTCCAGCAATGTCGATAAGGAGATGATAGTCGAGCCGTGGGTACAATGCTGCAAGGTTACCGGGACGGTTTGAGACGGTGTAATCCCGCCCGAGAATTTTTCGAGGGAGGGCGCGCTTATACGTCGTGCCGACGTGCGCTTCGCCGTGTCAATGATCTGGTCGCGATGGCGATCTATCACCTCCATGTCAAGGTCATTGGCCGCAAGTCTGGCTCCAGCGCGGTGGCGTCGGCCGCCTACCGCTCGGGCTCGCGGCTGCGCGACGAGCGCCTGGACCGCAGACACGACTTTTCCGGAAAGCGCGACGTCGTCCATTCCGAGGTGATGCTGCCGGAGAATGCGCCGCAGGCATGGAGCGATCGCGAACGGCTCTGGAACGATGTCGAAGCCTTCGAAGTGAGGAAGGACGCGCAGCTTGCCCGCGAGGTCGAATTTGCCATCCCGCGCGAGATGAGTGAGGCGCAGGGCATCGAACTGGCCCGCGACTTCGTTCGGCGCGAATTCGTCGATCGGGGCATGATCGCCGATCTCAATGTGCATTGGGACACGGCCGAAGACGGCATGCCCAAACCCCATGCCCATGTCATGCTGACCATGCGGGCGGTGGACGAGAACGGTTTCGGCCAGAAGGTGCGGGATTGGAACCGCACACAGATGGTGGAGCGCTGGCGCGAGCGCTGGGCCGAGGTCGCGAATGAGCGCCTGGCTGATCTCGACATCGACGCGCGAATCGACCATCGGAGCCTGGAGGCGCAGGGCATCGCGCTGGAGCCGCAAAGCCAGATCGGCGCGCCCGCCAAACGTATTGAGGATCGGGGCATCGAGGGCGAAGGGACCGAAGCCGACCGCGCCGACATGCACCGGGAGATCGCGCGCGGCAATGGCGCGCGGATCATCGCCGATCCTTGCGTTGGGCTGGACGCGATCACGCATCAGCAATCGACTTTCACGCGCCGCGACATGGCGAAGTTTGCGCATCGTCACAGCGATGGGCTCGACCAGTTCAATGCGGTGATGAGCGCGATGCGCGGAACGCCCGAATTGGTGGAACTCGGCAAGGACGCTCGCGGCGAGGATCGCTTCACCACCCGCGAGATGATCGAGGCAGAACAGCGTCTGCACCGCACCGCTGGACTCATGGCAGAACGGGAACGTCATGAGGTGCGGGACAGGGACCGCGAAGCCGCTTTGGCGCGAGCTGAACAGAGCGGCCTTGTCCTGTCGGGCGAGCAGGTCGACGCGCTGGCGCATGTCACAGGCGGGCACGATTTAGGTGTCGTGGTCGGCCATGCCGGAACGGGAAAGAGCGCGATGCTGGGCGTGGCGCGGGAGGCTTGGGAGGCGGCGGGCTACGAGGTCCGGGGCGTGGCGTTATCCGGCATCGCGGCAGAAAACCTCGAAAGCGGATCGGCCATTGCGTCCCGCACCATCGCCAGCATGGAACATGGCTGGGGACAGGGTCGCGATCTTCTCACTGCGCGCGATGTCCTTGTCATCGACGAGGCGGGCATGGTCGGCACGCGTCAGTTGGAGCGGGTGCTGTCCCATGCGGCAGAAGCCGGCGCCAAAGTGGTGCTGGTCGGCGATATCAGGCAGTTGCAAGCCATAGAGGCCGGCGCGGCTTTCCGCTCGATCCATGAGCGCCATGGCGGCGCAGAAATCGGCGAGGTGCGCCGTCAGCGCAAGGATTGGCAGCGCGCCGCCACGCGCGATCTGGCAACCGGCAGAACCGGCAATGCCCTTGAGGCCTACCGCTCTCACGGCATGGTGCATGAGGCCCAATCCCGCGCGCAGGCGCGGGGCGATCTGATCGAGCGCTGGGACCGTGATCGGCAGGAATTACCGGATCGCAGCCGCATCATCCTCATCCACACCAACGACGAGGTCCGCGCGCTGAACGAGGCTGCTCGGGAGCGGATGCGGGCTGCAGGTGATCTGGGGGATGACGTGCGCCTGACGGTCGAGCGCGGTGCGCGCCACTTCGCCCGCGGAGACGGCGTCATGTTCCTGCAAAATGAACGTGGGCTTGGCGTGAAGAATGGCACGCTCGGGACCATCGAACAGGTCAGCGCGCAAAGCATGGCCGTGCGCACCGACGACGGCCGATCCGTGCAATTCGACCTGAAGGACTACAACAAGATCGACCATGGCTATGCCGCGACCATCCACAAGGCGCAGGGCATGACGGTAGACCGCGCCCATGTGCTGGCGACGCCGGGCATGGACGCCCACGGCAGCTATGTCGCCCTGTCGCGGCACCGGTACGGCGTGGACCTGCATTATGGCCGTGACGATTTTGCCAGTCAGAACCGGCTTGTCAGCACCCTGTCGCGCGACCGGGCCAAGGACATGGCATCGGATTACGAACGCGCTGATCCCGCCCAAAACTATGCCGAGCGGCGCGGGATCACCTTCCGCGAACGCGTGGCCGAGATCGTGCGCAAGGTCGTCCCGGAAAAGCTGCGCAACATATTCGATGGCCTGCGCCCGTCTGCCGCAGCTGTGCCTGGCACGGACGGCGCGCGGAGGCCGGAACGGGAAGTGCCGGAAAGGGAAAGGAGCGGTACGGGAGCCGAGCGGCGCGAAACCGAAGCGCCGGAATGGAAGGTGGCGGAGGACCCGGAAAGGGAATTGCGTCGCATGCGTACCCGAGCGCTCGTGCGCCATGCCCGCGCCGTGGATGCGATCTTCGAGGCGCAGGAGATGGGCGGCGAGGCAAGTCCCGAGCAGGTGAAAGAACTACAAAAGGCCCGCCAGGTCTTCGAGGAGGTGCGGCCCTACGGCTCGCTCGACGCCGAAACCGCCTACAAAAAGAACCCCGAACTGGCCCACGAGGCGGCTGGCGGCCGGGTCAACCGCGCCGTCCGCGCGCTCCAGCTCGAAACTGAATTGCGGACCGATCCGAGCCGCCGCGCCGACCGCTTCGTGGAGCGCTGGCAGAAGCTCGATCAGACCAGCCAGCGCCAGTATCAGGCGGGCGACATGTCCGGCTACAAGGCGACGCGCTCGGCGATGGGCGATATGGCGAAAAGCCTCGAACGCGATCCGCAACTGGAATCCATCCTCGCCAACCGCAAGCGGGAGCTCGGCATCGCGTTCGAATCAGGCCGCCGCCTCGGCCACGAATTGGCTTTCGCCCATGGCATCGACCTCGGTAGAGGCCGGGGCCTCGGAATTTGACCATCCTGTTTTCCGCCGGCTTTACGCCACAGCACGGCGACGCGAAAACTCTCTTGCGCGCCCGCAACCGCCTGTCCTGTCTGGTCCCAAATGCCGTCAGAAGCAGCCAGCAGGAGGCGGCCCAGCTATGCGCGAACCAAGTCGAATCGTCCGCTTGAAAACTGTCCTCGCCAGGACCGGGCTGTCCCGGTCCACTATCTACCGCAAGATCGCCGAGGGCACGTTCCCGCCGCAGATCAAGATCAGCGTCAACGGGAGCGGCTGGCATGAATCCGACATCAACCGCTGGATCGCAGATCCCGTCGCATGGCGACCGAAGCGCGAGTTCGATGCGATCAAATGAGGTCGGCGGTCGCTTGCTGCCGGCGACATTGAATCGGACCGGCGCAGGCCGCAAAGGCTGGCGCTATCGCGCCCCCGCTTCGCAGCTTCGGCCCTGACGGCCGGACGCCGCCCCGGTCTGGGCTCCCCGTGCAGGCAAAGGTGGATTGGAGGCACGGTCGCGCTTCCAATCTGGAGCAGAGAGGCAGCGGAGCGCGCGGCGAAAAATTTCCTCAGATGATCTGCTTAATCGTGCCGTCGGAGCAGGCTGTCCGGAAATCGAAGCCCAGATGCAGATGCCCGGGGAAGCCGATCTTGATCCCGCCGCTTTTAGCGGTCTGGTTGCAGGTTCGAGTGCTGTCCGAACCAACAATGAAATCAATAGCTGTTCAGAGCCCTGTTTGCGGTCGCGATGGGCTCTCGCCCCAAGTATCGGGGGAAGTCCTTCATCGTCAGAGCGGGCTGCGTGCATCGCCCCTAACGACCGAAAAACTCGACAATCAAAAACCGCGGGCAGCTTCTTTCCTTTTTGTTCGCGGTGGCACCCAATCGTACGATGAGTTTATAGCCGCCGTTCCACTTTTGGCCTCGCCTGAGCATGATGCTCGGGATGATCAACACGTCCGACATTTTCTCGATTGGCGAAAACGCAAGTGCGCGTACCTTGTCTGGTCGCAGGTGACCTGAGCGCGAGCGCTGGGGACAACTCCTCGCCAAGTTCGCGATCTTCTACAGGGATGCAAGAGAGTCCTACGACTCCGCAAATGCTCCCGTACATCTATCGCTGGAACAGGATGGGCCGCAAAGGCCAGCCCTGCGCGGTGCTGGTGCGCGGCAAGATGAACAGCTGCCTGGTCATGTTCGAGGACGGCTTCACCGCGGTGACGAGCCGCAACGCGCTGCGGCGTCGAAAAATTGGAGGGGGATCATGGTGATTGAAGATCAGGAAAGCATCAGCGCATGGGCCGACAAGACCTTCGGCCCGGCATCGTCTAACGCGCGCGTCGCCGCCGAGGCGTATGAAGAGATGGCGGAGCCATTGCGCGCGCTGATCGCCGACGACAACGATGCCAAGGCCGCCGAAGCGGTGGCCAACGTCGTCATCGTGCTCTGCCGGCTGATGACCAGGATGGGCCGCAAGCTCGGCGAAGAGGTGGCACGCAAGATGGCGATCAATCGCACGCGGCAATGGAATCTCACGGCCGACGGCCACGGCTACGTCCGCGACAAGACGAACGCCCTCCGGTAAGCCCGAATGACATTGCGCAAGACGGACAACTTGCTTCGGGGCGATCGGACGCCGGCCTATGTCGACCGGGAAACCGGAGCGGCCGAATTGCTAATTTCGACAGACACTTGGGATCAATGGGTGAAGGAAGGACGCCTCCCCCCTCCATGCGACACGTTCCCGTCTGGCACGCCGCGCTGGCGCTGGGAAGATGTTGACCGTAAGCTTTCTGGCGGGGCGGCGGCGGACACCGACGCGGCCGTGTTGGGGGCAGCGAACTTTGGCAAGAAAAAGGGAATCCGGCGTGACGCTGCCTGAGGGCGTAGAGAAGAAGACTGTGCGCAAGCTCAGCGGCAAGGTCTATATATACTATTACTGGAATCCCGGCCGCGGCACCGATCGCGAGGGCGAGCGCATTAAGCTGCCGAGCGCCGACACCAAGCCGGCGAGGTTTTGGGCCGAAGTCGAGCGTCGCCAAACATCGGAACCGACGACATATCCACCAGGCTCGATCGGCGATCTCATTGCGCGCTATCGCCGCAGCGACGAGTTCACACGGCTATCGGATGGCACCCAATCGAATTACGAAGTGACCATGCGTCGCTTCGAGGCGCACGAAACCTGGGGCATGGTGGCGGTCAGGGACCTGTCGCCGCTGGCTGTCCAGACCGCGCGCGACGCGATGAAAGAAACGCCTGTCATGGCGAACCAGATGCTTTCGGTCGGGCGCACGATCTGGGATTGGGCAATCCCGCTTGGCCTCGCCGTCGCCAATCCCTTCGACAAGGTGAGGGACTTCGACATCCCAGACCGCGGGCATGTGCCCTGGCCGGCCTGGGTGGTCGACTACGTGCTCGCGCACGCTTGGCCCGACCTGGTGAGGATGGAGCGGCTGGGCATCATGACGTGCCAGCGCGGCAGCGATCTCATCCGCATGGGGCCCGAACATCGCGAGCGCAGCGGCGTCTGGTGCCGGCCGAAGAAAACCCGCAAGCGTCGCCGCGCCTTTCACATTCCGCTTGCCGCGGCCGACGCGCTCGAGCTCGACCGCTGGGCCGAGACGCCTGTGACGTTCACGAACTCGCGTTGGCTGAAGCCGATCGATCGTTTCCGCGAGGATCTGTACCTCTATTCGCCAAAGGGCGCGCAATACACGGCCGACGGTCTCCGCGCGCGCTGGGGGCGCTGGCTCGCCGACACGCAGGAAGGCCGCGTGATCTGCCGCCGCTGGAAGGAATGGGTCGCGGCCCAGGTCAAGAAATACGATTGGGACATCGATCCCGACGACGCCGACCATCCGACTATTCACGGCCTGCGAGGGACCGGCATCCTCGCCCGAGCCGAGCAAGGCTATGACGTCGACCAGATCGCCAACGACATCGGAATGTCCAGGCAGAACGTCGAGCACTACATGCGCTTCAAGGACCAGATGAAGGTCGGCGCCGAAGGCCAGAAGCGGCTTCGGCTCGTCACCAACGAGGACTAGACCGCGAACGTCAGGGCGGCTATATCAGCGTCGCAAATCGCCGGATTTGGAAAACTCCCGGCCGATATTGGAAAACTTCCGAAAAAAGTTATGTTAAATCAGTGCCTTCGGTGGGGAATGGTGTAACGGTAGCACAACAGACTCTGACTCTGTTTGTCTAGGTTCGAATCCTAGTTCCCCAGCCAGTT
>Ga0075024_100000036_pt1 | contig 33326 bp, 31 predicted proteins | sample Str013_2_FD_71389 | JGI IMG/M metagenome (GOLD analysis project Ga0075024, IMG submission 71389) | Freshwater sediment microbial communities in response to fracking from Pennsylvania, USA - Straight Creek_MetaG_SC_2013 | ecosystem: Environmental > Aquatic > Freshwater > Creek > Sediment... | reverse complement strand
GGCGATCACTGAAACCAAGTCCTACACACGTTGGCTCGTGGACGAACTGGAAGAACGTCTCCCGGAGTTCGACCAGCCGCTCAAGATCAACGTGACTGGTTGCCCCAACAGCTGCGGGCAGCATCGCATCGCGGACATCGGTCTGGAAGGCAAGAAGTTAAAAGTCGATGGCCGCATGCAGGACGCCTACTACTTCTGCCTGGGCGGCGCCGTCGGTGAATACGCGGCGTTTGGCAGGCCGGTCGGTTACCGCTGCGTGGCCACGGAAGCCCCAGACGCGATTGAGCGCTTGCTGCGCGAATATCTTGTCCGTCGCGAAGCCAACGGAAATCTGCGCAAGTTCTTTTTGCGGCATTCGGACGCGGAGCTTCGGACGTTCCTCGCGGGCGAAACGGTTGCTCCCGTGGCGCGCGATGTAGCTCCGGGTCGCGTACCCCACGGAGCGGAAGGATAAAAGCAAACATGGCTCTCTATCCGATTTTCCTCAAACTCGAAGGCCGCAAGGTGTTGGTCGTTGGCGGCGGAAACATCGCCGAAGAAAAGCTGGAAGGCGTGTTGCGCTCGGCCACGGACGTGACCGTTGTTTCGCCGCGCATCTCGCCGCGCATCGCCCAGTGGGCAGCGCAAGGCCTACTCAAGCACGAAGAAACCGAGTACCAGGCTGGCATGGCGCGTCACTTTTTCCTGGTGATCGGCGCCACAGAATCGGAAGCCGTAAATCGGGCAGTCTATCAAGACGCGCAGCAAGCCGGCGCTTTGGGCAATGCCGTGGATGATCCCGCTTATTGCGATTACTACACGCCATCTGTGGTTAGCCGGGGAGAGTTTCAGATCGCCATTTCCACCGGCGGACAAAGTCCGGCGCTGGCCCAGCAAGTGCGAAAAAATCTGGAACGGCAGTACGGGCCGGAATTTGGCCCATTCGCCGAGTGGCTGGGGCGCATGCGGACAACCCTCCGCCATGTACTCCCGGCTGGCGAACGCCGCAAGCAGTTGTTGCATCTGATTGCACTATGCAGGCCGAAATCTTTTGTTAGTGAGTGAACCAAACTAAAGTACGTGAATCAAAACGAGAGGTGAACATGAGTCTGAAAGCAACCCCATTGGAAACCAAGATTCGCGAAGCATTGAAAGAGCACCAGCACGAAGGGCTACACATGATCGGCGGCGTGGACCAGTTGGTGGGCCGCATTCTTTCAGCCGTGGAACAGTGGCTGGACGAAGAGCGCACTTCTCGCAAAAGCGCGTAGCGTTTCATATGAAGGTGGCCGCGTGAGCGTTCGCCGAAAAATGAAGAGCGCCTAAGTTCTCGTTAGAAGAAAAAGTGCGTGGATGCTCGAAGAAAACAAGCGCGAAAGCGCTGGAGAGAAGCACGACTAAGTGCCGGGGAAAGTCCATCTCGTAGGCGCCGGGCCAGGCTCGGCTGATTTGCTCACCGTGCGGGCCGCAGCAGTGTTACGCGCGGCCCAGGTCGTTTTGCATGACGATCTGGTGACCCCGGAGATTCTCGCCCTAGCCGCGCCTGATGCCAGAATTGTGAACGTTGGCAAACGTTGCGGCAACCGGACGAACAGTCAGGGTCAAATCAACCAAGCCCAGATTAACGCTCTCATGATCTGGCACGCGCGCCGGGGCAAGGCCGTGGTGCGTCTCAAGTCCGGTGATCCTGCGGTTTTCGGACGACTGGGTGAAGAACTCGACGCGCTGCGCAAGGCCTGCGTAGCCTATGAAATCGTGCCGGGCGTTACGGCGGCATCGGCGGCGGCTTCCACGGCGGGCATCACGCTCACCGATCGCAACTCGGCGTCAGCGCTGGCGATCGTTACCGGACACAACATCCGTGGCGAAAAGCTGCGAACCTTGGGGCTTGATCCCCAGCGCACAACCTTTGCCGTCTACATGCCGGGACCGGACTACAACAGGACAGCGCGCGAATTGATGGAAGCCGGCGTGGATTGCAACGCGCCCGTGGTCATGATCTCCAGCGCAGGGCGCGCCAACCAGAAAACATGTTTCATGTCTTTACTGGATTTGCCGTTTGCCGGTGGCGTGGCCGCGCCGGCCATTTTGATTGTGGGCGAAGTCGCGCGACGCGTGCCGGGCGAGCAAGGAATTGATGCGCGTGAATTTCTTCCGCCAGTACTGGCGGAATCAGACGAAAACCGAAGCGACGTGAAGCGCCTGGAGTTGCTGGCGTAGATTCTTACGCTCCGCATCCGCGCAGCGTTTTGCAGAAGGCATTCGGGCCTATGAACACCAATGCCAATCGTTGCCCCCTGTCATCTTGAGCGTAGCGACGCTGCGTTAGCAGGCGGAGCGAAGTCGAAAGATCCCGAGGATGTTTCCTCGACGATACTGCAGCGGGGAGTTCTCACCATCCAGTCGCGCCCAAGGCTTGTTTCGTCAGGAAGATTCGGTGAAACTCCCTGAATCTTCATCGTCGATCAAACATTCTCGGGATACTTCGACTTGCTCTCGCATTGCATGGCGCGCTCGAGCGGCGCTCAGTATGACAGAGGCTAGAAGCGAAGTGGCTCCAATCCGACCCGTAAATCCGCCGAATCAGTACGCGATACTCGCCCTACCCCCCTGCAATTGATGGCACTAGCGTTACGTCATCGCCTTCGGCGAACTTGTAGTCCTTGTCCAGAAAACGGATGTCTTCGTCGTTGACGTAAATATTCAGGAAACGGCGCACGTTGCCTTGCTCGTCACGCAGGTGCGGCTTGAGTTCCGGGAAGCGATTGCCCAAAACATCCAGGAGTTCGTTGATGTTCGCCGCGGATGCATCAAAGTGATCCAGGCCTTCTGTGTGCCGCCGGAAAGCCGACGGAATTGAAACGGTAACGCTCACAGCACACCTCCACGCGCTCCGGCGCGTGCTTCGCCAAACGCTTCATAAACGCCGGTCAGCTTTTGTTCCAGGTATTCTTCAAACGCCGCAAGTTTTGGCGCGATGGGCTCGGAAGCTTCATAGCGCCCGACCAGTACGTCCGTGGTCTTGAGTCCGTTGCCGGTGATGCAGAGCACGGTAGTTTCTTCCGGCTTGATGCGGCCTTGCGCGTAGAGTTTGCGCGCGGAAGCCACGGTGACGCCGCCTGCGGTTTCCGTGAAGATGCCTTCGGTTTCGGCCAGCAGGGCGATGCCGTCCACAATTTCCGGATCGCTGGCATCTTCCGCCCAGCCGCCGGTGCTGGCAATGGTGCGGGCCGCGTAGAATCCGTCCGCCGGGTTGCCGATGGCCAGCGAGCGCGCAATTGTTGCCGGCTTCTGCGGCTGGATCTCGTTGCGTCCGGCTTTAACGGCAGTACTGATTGGGCTGCAGCCGGTGGCTTGCGCGCCAAAGAACTTCACGTTCTTGGTTTCCACCAGGCCCAGTTCTACCAGTTCTTTGAACGCCTTGTAGATTTTCGTAATCAAAGACCCGCCGGCCATGGGGACGACAACGTTGTCCGGCAGGCGCCAGCCGAGTTGTTCGGCAATTTCATAACCTACGGTCTTCGAGCCTTCGGCATAGTATGGCCGCAGGTTTACGTTCACAAATCCCCAGCGGTGTTTGTCCGCGATCTGCGAGCACAGGCGATTCACGTGATCGTAGTTACCGGCAATGCGCACAATCTGCGCGCCGTAGACCTCCGTGCCCAAGACTTTGGCGGACTCCAGATCAGACGGGATGAACACGCAGGCTTTGAATCCGCCGCGCGCGGCTTGCGCCGCAACGGCGTTCGCCAGGTTGCCGGTGGAAGAGCAACTGACGACTTCAAACCCGAAGTTGCGCGCCTGCGCCAGAGCCACGGCCACCACGCGGTCCTTGAAGCTCAACGTGGGGAAACAGGAAGCGTCATTTTTTAGGTACAACGATTTGTTGCGCGCGCTGCCGCCGGGAAGAGCGTCACCCAGGTTCGTGGCTTTTACCAGGGGCGTGAAGCCCACTGGAAGCGAAGCGTCGTATTCATCGGGAAGCGGAAGCAGTTCCTTGTAGCGCCACAGCGTGGTGCCGCGGCGGGCAATTTCGTCGCGACTGATTTGCGGCTTGATGCTCGCCCAGTCGTACACCACTTCCAGCGGAGCAAAACATTTCTGGCAGAAGGAAATCGGCTGGTTGCCCCACGGCGTATGGCATTCGCGACATCGCAGTTCGTAGAATTGCGTCGGTTTCGGCTTGGTATCGGCTTGTGTGCTCATGATCTTTTGTCTTCTCTCGGTTTTCTGCTGCTCTCAGGTATGTCTCGTCGGATGCGCTGTCTGCTTGCTTTAGGCCGATTCTTCTGGGCCCAAAAGCACAAAACCCGCTTGCCCTGAGGCAGCGGGTTCAAAAATTGCTGAATGAATCTTTGCTTATGAACCTGTCTGCCTTTGTGTGAACACACGCATAGCCATGGTGTGACAGCACATGGCCATGTTGGCGACAGGAGTAAACATCAGGTCATTACTATATATAAGGATGGACGGTTGGGCAAGGGGGAAGGGTGAGAGATATGCAGGGTAGCCAACTCCTGCATAATTGCCAAAATCGCCGGAATTGCCAAAATTGAAAATTGAGGAAACGGTATGTTGCTGCCCAGGTTTTTCTCCGGGGCTCAGCGTCTCCGTGGTGGGATTTGGTTCCCGATCACCCGATCGCGCGCGATCACCGGATCACCCGATTTTCCCTAGCTGTTCATCAACTCCCTGGCCCTGATCGTCGTCTTGATGATGGCGTTCATCAGCGTCACGCGCAGGCCGCCTTTTTCCAGCTCGATCAGGCCTTCAATAGTGCATCCGGCGGGCGTGGTTACAGCGTCTTTGAGCAGCGCCGGATGGTGTCCGGTTTCCAGCGCCAGCTTGGACGCGCCAAACAAAGTCTGCGCGGCAAGAGTTGTCGCCAGTTCGCGCGGCAGTCCCACGCTTACACCGGCTTCGGCGAGCGACTCAAGAATCACAAACGCGAATGCCGGGCCGCTGCCGGAAAGCGCCGTAATGGCGTCCATGTGTTTTTCGTCCACGATCACCGCGCGGCCTACGCTTTCAAACAGCTTCTTGGCGGTCTCAAGATGTTCCTTGCGGACGGACCTTCCCGCGCACAACGCGGTCATCGCGGCGCCGACCATGGCCGGAGTGTTGGGCATGGCGCGGACCACGTGCGCATCCTTGCCGATTTTTTCTTGAATGAATCCAGTTGTGGTGGACGCGGCAATCGAAATGATGAGTGTGTCTGGCGCCAGTTCCGGTGTTATTTCTTCCAGCAATGCGGGTAGCGCTTGCGGCTTCACGCCCAGCAGAACCGTTGGCGCTCCGTGTACGGCGGCGCGGTTATCGGTCGTTACGGTCACGCCGCCTAGTTCGCGCGAAAGCTCGCGGCGATGTTCGTCATGCTGCACGGTGGCCACGGCTTCGCCTTTGGCGATCAGCCCATGTTGCAAAAATCCCTGGAGCAAAATGGTGCCCATCTTGCCGCAGCCCAGCACCGCGATTTTCTTTTTCGCGGATGTTGCCGCGGTCTGGGTTTGGGTCTTGGTGCCGGAGGAGGCAGAAGTGGAAGTCATCGCGTTGGTTGGTCCTTTCGGCTTTTACAAAAGACTGCGGCGCTTACAAAAGACTGGTTCTCATTAAACAGAAGACCCGCTGCTTGCGTGCAGCGGGCTTTCCTGATGGCTCAATTCTACCCAGAACCTGGCGGCAAAAACACGGTTGTCAGCAACTGGGCTGAAACTTTTGTCACTTCCCGGCAGAGGTAAGTCGCTTCACGATCTCCGCAGCCACGGCATCCGCACGCGCGGCAATCTGTTCGGGCGTCTGGTCCTGTATCGGATGTTGAACGTAAATAGCATCGAAGCCCGGACGTCCCAGCGCTCCGGCCTGTATGCGTGCGGGTGCCATAAATTCCGTGGTGGCTACCGCCACGGCAGGGATTCCCAGATTCTCTAAGCGGACCGTATCGTGCAAACTGCACGTTGTGCACGATCCTCAATCCGCCAGGCCTTCGATGACTGCGTCCATGCCACGCAGTTGATCGATGATCGCTTGCGGAGCATTCTTGGTATACGTGGGCTTTTTTACGCGGACGACGTCGGCAGCGCCGTAGCTCTGGCGCAACAGTTGTTCCATGCGATCAAGAAAGTGGCTGCCACCCGGCTTGCTGATGTCCAGCAGACCGATTTTCTTTCCGCTCAGCGTGCTAAGTCGCGGTGGCGGCGTGGCCGCAGTGGCCACTTTTTCGTTACCCGGATGAACAAGAGTGATAGGCATAAACTCAACCTCTTCTTTTCTGTTTCTTTACTTCGCTACGGCATTACTTCGATGGAATCGGATATGTGACGAGTTGACTGCCTGTTGGTCCAACAGCCCAGCTGCCCAGCACAGCGGAAAACTTTCCTGCCGTCCCGCCGGTGACCACGATGTGAATCGATTCAGCCGAGCGGAATTTCTGGTAACAAGGCTCGCCCTGAATCATGATCTCGCGATAGTAGGGGACGAGTTGCGTGCCTTCGCCGGTATCTTTTTCCGCGTAGAGCCGCTTGGGCACGCCGGTATTTTCAAAAAGAAATTGCCGGACTTGCTGCTTGGTGAAGCCGTCGCGCGCCAGCGTCTTGGCGTGTTCCGGACACAACACAACAATCGCTTCGTGGTTCATGCAGATGCGGTAGCTCCATACCGTGGCCAGCGCCTGGCAAACTGCTTTGAGCACCACAGCGCCTTTTTGGGCGGTATGTTCACTCACGCCGCGCGGAGGCTCCGCGGCAAACAGGCTGAGCGCGCTTTGGTCGCGTTGCAATCCGCGGTCCACGTGGAACGGTTCCCAGGGGTTTTCTTCTTCGTTTTCCGCAATGCAGCAGGAAAATTTCGCGGAGTTGCCCAGCGCCGACATATCAATGCCATCTGGACGCCCCCCGCCCAGGTTCAGGAGGATCAATTGCAGGGCGCGGCCGACTGTGCTGTTAGCGCGGGCCACGTTGCTGAAGACGTTTTGCTTGCACCAGAATCCCAATTCCTGCCGGACGGGACCGTTCACGATGATGATGGGCGCGGCGAAATGCGTGGTGGCCTGCACGCCGTGGGCGTTGAATCTTTCGTCGCATACGGCGCGGACCAGCGGCAGCAGGACGCGCATCATGTCCGGAGTGCATCCGGCCATCACCGCGTTGGCGGCAATCTTTTCTACCGTAGCTTCGCCGTATACGGGAGGCACGCGGGCGATTACGTTTTCCGCCGCGAGTCCGGATGCCGTCACCATCGCAGAGACTTTTGCTTCCGTCGGTGGGATGACTGGTAGCGCGTCACCAAATTTCTGTATGCAGTATTCGAACGGATCTTCGTCGTCACGCCGCGTGATCCGGCTGGCGGGTTCGGCGATGCGCCGCAGCAGCGGACCGTTCGCGGATTCCTCGCTTACATCTCCGGCGCCGCCGTGTCCATCCTGAGTTGCAGGTTCCAAATGCCGCGAACCGCATCCTGGTTTCCAGGCCGGCGTCCCGTCGTCGAGAGGAGCAATGGTCTTCTGTCCCAGGGCCGCAGCCATTGTGTTCATGGCCGCTTTGTCCAGCCCGATCAGACTACTTTGCACGTGACCGCTTTCATCCAGCAGGTACATGGTGGGTACGGATTGCGGGTCGAATTCTCGCGTCAGCTTCAGGCCGCGGTCCACGTTGACCGGGTATTTGAGATTTAGTTGTTCCACAAAGGCCCGGGTGTGTGTCTCATCATCTTGAGAGAGGCCAAGCACCTGCACGGCGGTCGAGTCCAGTGAATTAAGGTAAGGCAGCGCCAGTTGACAGGTTGGGCAGTCGGTCTCAAAAAATACCAGCAAGGCTTTTTTGCCGGGCTGGTAACCAGGCACGGAAAGAAGGTTGGTGGGTTCGCCCATCGCTTTACAGGTTAACAGAACGTTGCAGTGAAGAAATTATGAAATTGCCGCGAAAAAGACGAATCGCGAGACGGTGGAGAAGCATCTAACCCATTGATAAATATGCTTTTAAGTTGGTGATCGAGAAACGCTCATCCTCAGGGAAACCCGGTAGCCCTGGGCATGTGTCTTATATTTTTCGGAGGCTAGGAAGCCACTTATAGTGATGAGGACTCTCGAGGTTTTTGTTTAGAGTTCCGCCTGGACTGCAACCCCAACACATTAGATAGTACCGGGTGACAAGGAGTTTTCCCCATGGCTAGTCGCGCAGGCCAACCCCAGCTTGCCTGGAGTACGTGTCTTTCTGTAGTGGTGCTATCCGCTGTGCTGGCGCTTGCCGGTTGCGGCGGATCAGGTGGAGCCGTCGGTTCCACGCCAACGCCAACTCCCACGCCTACACCTGTTCCAACGCCCACGCCGACTCCAACACCGTTGCCTTCTGGCGCAATCGAATTCAAAGTCCTTGATAGCACCGTGCCTCCGGGCGGCATTTATCAGTACCAGTTTTCAACTACGGAGCCCAAACCAATTGGCCACGGCAGCACGCGTCCCCAGGTTCCCACCGGACCGGTAGGCCCGGTACGCGGAACCGCGCTCAACGATCCTACCGGACTAGCTGCCGGCGTGGTGGTCGTGAACGGTTCTAATATCTCGGTCCAACTGGTGGGCCCGAACCTTGGATCTACGTTGGGAACCACAATTGCATATCCTTTATTGACGATTTCCATGCCGGTAAATAACACGGCCACGCCGGGTACAACTTTCACCGCGAATTTTGACGTAGCCAATTCGTCTTTCTTTGATTCAACCCAAACGCCATATACGCTGGTTCCGCCGACTGCTCCGGGAAATCTGGTCATCGGTCCCGCCGGTGCGCCTTACGTAAGTGACGTGCTTCCGGCTGGTGGTTCTTTGCCGGACCGTACGCTTATTAAGATTTTCGGTAGCGGATTCACGACCAACACGCGCGTGGCGATTGAAGACACCAATATTCTGCCGGTGGACATCACTCTGATCAGCGCCACGGAAGTTGACGTGAAGATATGCAACGGTGTGTTGCCTACACCAGCGCCGGCAACCTGTCCGGGTGGCGGCCCGGTTTTCCAACTGGATGGCGAACGCATCCGCGTACGCGACACCACCAACAATCCCACCACCCAGATTGATTACTACAGCTATCTCCGCGGAGACGACGTTGGCGTCAGTTCCAACACGCTGGTGGCGCAGGTGCATCCCATGTACGCGTCCAAGACGACCTACCTCACGGCCACCATTCCCCTGGTGACCGGAGCCACCACGTTTACTGGAATGTCTTTGCAGAATACGGCGGCCACCAGCGCCAGCATAAAGATTGAACTGCTCAACGCCAGCAAGGCGTCGCTGACGCCAGCGGCGACAAACTCTTTCATCCTTGCCGGAATGCCTGCCGGAGCTACCGCAGGAAAGAAGATTACCCGTGACGTGATTGCCGACTGGTTTCCGCCTGGGCCGGCGCCCACAGGCGCGGCTTTCGTGCAAATGACAGTAACGTCGGGTCCGGCCGTCCAGGCGCTTGGTATGACAGGCAACACCGCAACCAGCGTGGTGACGCCGGTGATCCCGCAGTAAGGCGCAAAGAGCTTTTTAACCACAAAGGACACGAAGGGCTTTGAGCAAATCCTTCCTTCGTGAAACTTTGTGTCCTTTGTGGTTTATGGTTTGCAAATCTGCGGCTAAACCCTTTGCATTCGCTCGTACGCCGAAATCTCCGCATCGTGCTTCAGCGTCATGCCAATTTCGTCCATGCCTTCCAGCAGGCACATGCGTCGAAACGGCTCAACAGTAAACTTCGCGGTGAAACCATCGGCGGTTGAGACTTCGCATTTTTCCAGATCAACTTTCAGGTTCAGGCGATCGGCGGAAGCTCGCGCCATCAAAGTATTGATCTCCTCCGGCTTCAGCGCGACTGTCAACAGGCCGTTCTTTACGCAGTTGCTGGAAAAAATGTCCGCGAAGCTGGGAGCAATCACCGCGCGGAATCCGTAATCGCGCAGCGCCCATACGGCGTGTTCGCGCGACGATCCGCATCCAAAGTTTTTCCCAGTGAGCAAAATGCTCGCTCCGGTGTATTGCAGCGCGTTCAACGGGAAAGCCGGGTTCGGTCTGCCCGCCGCGTCAAAGCGCCAATCGAAGAACAAGCATTCGCCGTAGCCGGTGCGCTCCGTGCGCTTGAGAAACTGTTTGGGGATGATCTGATCGGTGTCCACGTTTTCGCGTTCCAGTGGCGCGACCAGTCCGGTATGTACAGTGAAACTCTGCATGCAAGGTCCTAACTTTGTTTTATGACCACATCGATACGACTATGGTCTATGCGCACCGGACGGCTAAGTCTTGTATTGCCACTTCCGTATGTCCACAAAATGCCCGGACACCGCCGCCGCTGCCGCCATCGCCGGACTCATCAGGTGTGTGCGTCCGCCGGCGCCCTGGCGGCCTTCAAAGTTCCGGTTGCTGGTGGAAGCGCACCGCTCACCCGGTTGCAAGCGGTCAGCATTCATACCCAGGCACATGGAGCACCCCGCTTCGCGCCACTCAAAGCCCGCGTCGCGAAAGATCGTGTGCAAGCCTTCCTGCTCCGCCGCGCGTTTGACCTGCTGCGAGCCGGGCACTACCATGGCCTGGATCCCTTTAGAAATTTTGTAACCCTTGATCACCTGCGCCGCCGCGCGCAGATCTTCAAGCCGCGCGTTGGTACACGAGCCAATGAACACGCGGTCCACGGGAATTTCTTCCAGCCGCATTCCCGGACGCAGGTCCATGTATTCAAGAGCTCGCCGGATGCCGTTGCGTTCGGACTCGTTGGCGGCGCGGTCCGGATCTGGGACAACACCGGTCACCGGCGCGGCCATACCCGGATTCGTTCCCCAGGTGACAAAAGGCGCGATGCGCGTGGCGTCAATCTCAATCGTGGTGTCGAACTTTGCCCCGGGATCACTGTGTAGCGTCTTCCAGTGGGCCTCAGCTTCTCCCCAGGCTTTGGGTGCGTAACGGCGTCCGCGCAAATAGTTGAACGTGGTCTGGTCAGCGGCAATCATGCCGGCGCGCGCTCCAGCTTCAATACTCATGTTGCAGATGGTCATGCGCGCTTCCATGGAGAGAGCGCGAATGGCATCGCCCGAGTATTCGATCACGTGTCCGGTGGCGCCGTCGGTTCCTATCTGCGCGATCAATGCCAGGATCACGTCCTTTGATGTGATGCCCGGAGAAAGATGGCCGGTAAAGTTCACCTGCATCGTTTTGGCTTTTTTGAGGATGAGACACTGAGTGGCCAACACATGTTCGACTTCTGATGTGCCGATGCCGAAAGCCAATGCACCAAACGCCCCGTGGGTACTGGTATGGCTGTCACCACAGACAATGGTCGCGCCCGGTTGCGTCAGCCCCAACTCCGGGCCAATCACGTGGACGATGCCTTGCTCCGGCGCTTCCAGATCAAACAGCGGAACACCAAATTCACGGCAATTATGCCGCAGGGCTTCCACTTGTCCGCGCGCCAGGGGATCGTCGATCACCATACGGTTGCCGATGGTGGGAATGTTGTGATCGAGCGTGGCAAAGGTGCGGTCTGTGCGGCGAACTTTACGTTCGGCGATGCGCAGACCCTCAAAGGCCTGCGGAGACGTGACCTCATGCACCAGGTGCAGATCGATATAAAGGATGGTGGAGCCTTCCGGCCCGGCGCAGACGGTGTGATTGTCCCAGATTTTTTCAAACAGCGTGCGTGCCGGCATCAGTTCTCGAATCTCTCCGCGCTTAGAAGTATTTTCGCAAGACTATACAGCATGGTAGGCAAAGCGTCCGTCCAGCCGGGCGGCAAACGCGCGTTCCACCTGCTTACCCATTTCACTGGTACTGGCCAGATGGCGCTTAGCGGCTAGTGCGGTCTTTATTGGTTCAATCAGGTCCGCTGTGCGATGTCCGGCTTCCAGTACGTCATTGATGGCTTCTTCCAGGTCGTCAGCTTCCTGCGGCATGTCAGCGGAGTGGCGCAACAACATGGCGGCGGAAGCAATGGCGCCCAGCGGATTAGCAATGCCTTTGCCCGCGATGTCCGGCGCCGATCCGTGGACCGGCTCGTATAGATTCACCTTACCCCCGATGGTGGCCGACCCCAGCATGCCCAGCGATCCGGTGATCGCCGCGGATTCGTCCGACAAAATGTCGCCAAAAAGATTTTCCGTGAGCAAAACATCAAAGCGCGTGGGCGTGGTGATCAGGTGCATGGCGCAAGCGTCCACGTACATGTGATCGAGCTTTACGTCTGGATATTCCTGGGCCACGGCGTTTACCGTGTTACGCCACAGTTGGGAAGTTTCCAGCACATTGGCTTTGTCCACGGACGTGACTATCTTGCGGCGGGTGCGTGCCAGATCAAAGGCCACACGGGCCACGCGCTCAATCTCCGGGATGGTGTAGCGCATGGTGTTGAAGGCCGACTCTCGCTCTGGACCGAAACCACGGGGTTCAGAGAAGTACATGCCACCCAGTAACTCACGGACGGTCAGTACGTCCGCGCCTTTCACGCGCGATTCGCGCAACGGCGAGCAATCGGCAATCGCCGGATAGCTGATGGCTGGACGCAAATTAGCAAATCCGCCGAGCGCGGTCCGCAAACGAAGAAGCCCGGCTTCCGGACGCAACTGGCTGGACAGATGATCAAATTCCGGAGCGCCCACGGCGCCCAGAAAAACCGCGTCACTTTTCAGACAAGCCTGTAGCGTGGCGTCCGGTAGCGGATTGTCGTGTTCGCGGATGGCCGCGCCGCCAATGGGCTTTTCATCGAACTGAAAATCGCAATCGTAATAGTGGTTGAGTGTCTTGAGCACTCGCACGGCTTCGCGGCAAACTTCTGGCCCAACACCGTCGCCCGGAAGCATGGTGATCTTCATCTTGATACGCATGGGTCCCACATACCTCTTAACAGCTACTTCGCCAAAAAGTCTGTTTCAAGAATGCTAGTTCGTCGCCTGTTGTACCGCGACAGGTTGCCGCGCCGCGGAGGGCAGCAAGGAAATCAAATCCTGGTCGTAGATGTTCTTCTTCATTTCTGCCAGTTTCATGAACCGTTTGTAGACGCCGTCCAGATCGTCGCGCGAAACTGCATGGCCCAGTTCCGCCAGACGTTTGCCCAGCGCGTGGCGTCCAGAATGTTTGCCCAGTACCAGGTTGTTGCCGGGCACGCCGACCGATTGCGGCGTCATGATCTCGTAGCACAGTGGATTGCTGATCACGCCGTGCTGGTGGATGCCAGCTTCATGCGCGAACGCGTTCCGTCCGACGATGGCTTTATTCGGTTGCGGCTCAAAGCCGATCAGTTCGGCCAGCAATCGGCTGGTGGGGTATTTCCCGCGTATCGATGCCGGTTTCATACGGCAGCTTTTCCTGGCGGACGTTGAGCGCCATGATGATCTCTTCCAAAGACGCGTTACCTGCGCGCTCGCCAATGCCGTTGATCGTGCATTCCACCTGCCGGGCTCCGGCCTGTATGGCAGCCAGCGTGTTGGCCACGGCCAGTCCAAGATCATTGTGGCAGTGCGCGGAGAGGGTTACTTTCTCGATTCCATGGACTGATTTCCGGACCATCTGAATGAGCTCGGAAAATTCCTGCGGCAGCGTGTAGCCCACTGTGTCTGGGATGTTAATGACGGTAGCGCCGGCATCCACGGCGGCCTGCACAAAGCGGCAAAGGAAATAGACGTCTGAGCGTGATGCGTCTTCCGGCGAAAACTCCACGTCATTGCACAACGTTCGCGCGTAAGAAACCGCTTTGTAGACCTGGTCCAGCGCTTGTTCGCGCGTGATGCGCAGCTTGCATGTCAAATGCAGATCAGAACTCGCCAGAAACACATGGATGCGCGGGCGCCTGGCATTTTCGAGCGCCGTCCATGCGCGGAGAATGTCCGGCTCGGAGGCGCGGGCCAGTCCAGCGATGATCGGGCTGCGTAGCTGTCCGGAGATCACTCGCACGGCTTCAAAGTCGGCGTCGGCGGCGGCCGGGAACCCGGCTTCAATAATGTCCACGCCCAGGTTTTCCAGTTGGAAGGCCATGCGGGACTTCTCGCGGATTCCCATGCTGCAACCGGGGGCCTGTTCTCCATCACGTAACGTGGTGTCAAAAATAGAGATACGGGGGCGTTCCATTGGCGGTTTCCTCCCTAGTCAACAAGAACAGGTAATCCTCAGCCGCCGGAGATGATAAGTCAAAGTTATAATTCTTCTGATAGTATAAGAATCACTTATTGTATAAGCCACGCCTTCTCAGGTGAGAAAGCCTGTTTCCAGGAAGGCTGCTTCTAGGAAGCGGCCTTCAGGCTGGTGGATGAGACTATGGATTTCTTCCAACTCGAAACATTTCTGGCCGTAGCACAGACCGGCAGCTTTTCCGGCGCGGCCAAGATCGTCCACCGGACGCAGCCGGCTGTAAGCCAGATGGTCCGTAAGTTGGAAGCAGAAGTGGGCGAAGCGCTGTTTGACCGTTCGTCGCGAGATGGCATGCTTACCGACGCTGGCCGCGTGCTGCAGGAATACGCGCAGAAAATGTTAAATCTGCGGCGGGAAGCGCGCGCGTCCATGGAAGAGCTGCGGCAATTTCAGCGCGGCATGCTGACCATTGCCGCCAACGAATTTACTTCGCTCTACCTGTTGCGCGTGCTGGAGGAATTCCGGCGCTTTTCGCCGATGATTAAAGTCGCGGTGCAGCGGTCTCTGGCCAGCGACATCGCCAGCCAGGTGGCGGATCACTCGGTGGAACTGGGTGTGCTCTCGTTTCGCCCGGAAAGTTCGAATCTGCAATCGGTGGTGGTCTTTCGCGACGAACTAGTCTTTGTTGTGCCGCCGAAGCACCCGTTGGCGAAAGCGAAGACTGTCAGCATCCAGCAACTTGGCGCGGAATCTTTTGTGGCGCACAACGTGGTGTCGCCTTACCGCTTGAAAGTGCTGGAAGCTTTTTCCAAACACAAAACGCCGCTCAATATGGATGTGGAGATGCCCACGTTGGAAGCCATCAAACGTTTTGTAGCAGCAGGCAATGGCGTGGCGCTGGTGCCGCAGATATCGGTGGAGCCGGAGCTGTTACGCGGCGAACTGGTGGCCGTGCCGGTGAAAGAGTTAAAGCTGGAACGTAAACTGCGCATTGTGTCCCGCAAAGGTGGACAGCTTTCCCACGCGGCACGGGCATTTTTGCAGGTAGCAGAATCAGTAAGCCAAAACGTGGGTGGAAGCTATCTTTTTCAGCCGGAGAGGTGAGGAAAATCGGCCATTGGCAGTTAGCTCCTGGCCTTTGGCTCTGACTTCTCACGCTAGGCGGTTCGGGGGCAATCATCCACATGCCAAAAGCCATTTGCTAATTGCCAATTGCTTCTTCAGTACTTCGGCACTTTCGGGTCAACCCTATCGGCCCAGGCCAGAATCCCGCCGGCCAGGTTGGTTGCTTTGGTAAAGCCGGCCTGACGGAGAAACGCCACGGCCCGTCCGCTGCGGACGCCGGAACGGCAATGCACCACCATTTCCTTGGCAGGATCCAGTTCGCTCACGCGCTTGGGAAGATCGTTGAGAGGAATAAGGTAGCCGTTAAGGTTACAGATCTGGTATTCGTGGGGTTCGCGGACGTCGAGAATAAAAATGTCTTCCTTGGCGTCCAGTTTTTGCTTCAGTTCTTCCACGCTGATTTCCGGTGTGCCGCTTTGATTCACAGGCGTCTCCTGTCCACGTAGTCCGCAAAATTCTTCGTAATCGATGAGTTTAGTCACTGTGGGGTGGTTCCCGCAAACCACGCAATCGGGATTTTTGCGGAGCTTGAGTTCACGGAACTTCATGCCCAGGGCATCGACGAGCAGCAGGCGGCCGATGAGAGGTTGTCCGGTGCCCAGAATCAGTTTGATGGCTTCCGTGGCTTGGATTAGACCGACGAGTCCGGGCAGAATGCCCAGTACTCCGCCTTCCGCGCAAGAAGGAACCAAACCCGGCGGTGGCGGCTCCGGATAAAGGCAGCGATAGCACGGTCCGTCTTTGGCGGCAAAAACGCTGGCCTGGCCTTCAAAGCGGAAAATCGATCCATAAACGTTTGGCTTGCCGGTGAAGACGCAGGCATCGTTGACCAGGAAGCGCGTAGGGAAGTTGTCTGTACCGTCCACGATGATGTCGAAGTCGGCAAAGATCTGCAGAGCGTTGTCACTGGTCAGCTTGGTGTTAAAAGTTTTTACGTTGACGAAAGGATTGATGGCTGCAATCTTTTCTTTCGCCGATTCCAGTTTCGGACGGCCCACGTCACTGGTGAAGTGGATAATCTGGCGCTGCAGGTTGGTGAAATCCACAACGTCAAAATCAACCAGACCCAAAGTGCCCACGCCGGCCGCAGCCAGATACAGGGCGAGCGGCGAACCCAGTCCTCCGGTGCCAACACACAACACGCGCGCTGCCTTGAGCTTCTGCTGGCCGTGCATCCCCACTTCCGGCATGATCAGGTGCCGCGAATAACGCAAAACTTCTTCATTGCTCAAAACTGGATTGGACTCTGGCGCCAATGTAGTGGCCATAATGGGTTTCCTTTCGCATGTTGGGGATTACGGTTGAGATTGCTTCTTCGAAGCTGTTTCCTGAAAAGAAGCGCACACGCGTGCCGTTAACGGGAGGGGCGACACATTCGGCGTGGCTGGGTGGTCGTCAACTGAGAATTGATCGTCACGAAAACCATTATACGTTACAAGGCAACTTTGAGCGGCTGTCGGTACGCAACAATCTGAATCGCTTCCTGCTCGAACTTCTTGCGATCTTCTCCACCCAGCAGCACAAAAGAACTGGTGGCGCCGGGAGAGCCGCGCTCCACGGAAATAATCAGATAAGAGCAGTCAAACCAGTGAGCTTCATCCAGGTCGGTCCGGGAGTAGTCCGCCGGGTGGTCGGGATGGGAGTGGTAGAAGCCGATGATGTTTTCGCCGCGGCTCCGGGCCAGTTTCTGGGTGGCTACCACCTGGTCCGGCCGGATACTGTAGCGGTTGGCGAGCGAGTCCGTGCGCGCGTTGTCGCAGGTAATCGTCATACTTACCTGCCGCACGCCTTCAATCACATTGCCTAGAAGTATTCCACAGCATTCGTTCGGATAATTGCGTTCGGCTTCCCAGCGGATCAAGTCGTAGTCCGCCCTGCTGATCCTCAACATAGGGTCTCCAGAGGAAGTGGCGCGGGTTTTAGCCGCTTGCTTTGGCGAAGCAAGCTAAGCGGAGCTTGAAACTGCTCCAGACGAAGGGCACTCATCTTAGACGATCTGTTTTGGGAATGCATCAGTTGCGCTGCATTTTTAACAGACTGCTTATGGCTTTTTTACCTTAGAAGTGCCACAAAGTGCCACTTATGCACATTCGATTGTGCAGTTCTACCTCTATCTCAGAAACAGGCCAGCTCTTCTTATTCTCAGACTTCCCGAGAGGGTGGCGAGAACTCCCTCTGGGAAAATGTTGCTTCTTGTTGACATCCGACAAGAGTCGCGAGTCTAATCTCTTGTCGACATTCGAGGGGAGATCTTATGGGAAGCCAGATCGATCTGTTGCAAGGCACGTTGGACCTTTTGATCCTCAAGACGCTCGTCCTGGGCCCGATGCATGGCTGGGGAATTGCCCAGCGCATCCAGCAAGTTTCCAAAGAGGTTTTGCAGGTCGGCCAGGGATCGCTTTATCCCGCACTGGCGCGTTTGGAACAGAAAGGCTGGATCGGCGCCGAGTGGAGCACGTCTGACAACAATCGCCGCGCCAAATTTTATTCGCTGACCAGGAACGGCGTGAAGCAACTGGAAAAAGAAATGGGCGAGTGGGAACGGCTCTCTGCGGCCATTGCGCTGGTTTTGCAACAAAGTTAGGTGTTGCAACAAAGCTAGGTAGTGCAACAAAGCTAGGTTTTGCAACGAAACTTATGAGGCCCGGAAGTTAAATTTTCTTGTTACAGGTAATCCTATGAACATTTTCAAACGTCTGTGGAATGCGACGAAAAAAAACAAATTGGAAAACGAACTCAACGCCGAGATGCGTTTCCATCTGGAAAAAGAAATCGAAGAGAACATGGCCCGCGGAATGTCCGCGGAGGAAGCGCGTCGTCAGGCGCTAATTTCTTTCGGCGGCGTGCAGCAGACGCGGGAATCGTTGCGTGAGGTCCAGCACGGCCGTTTCTGGGATTCCTTGGTGCAAGACGTCCGCTATGGCGCGCGCATGTTGCGCAACACGCCAGTATTTACGATGGTCGCGGTGTTGACCTTGGCGCTGGGCATTGGCGCCAATTCGGCCATCTTTAGTTTGATTGACGCGGTGCTGTTTCGTCCGCTGCCAGTAAGCGATCCAAAGAATTTAGTGTTCCTGGAATGGCATTCGCTCCAGCGTCCGCAGACGCACAGCTACCGCAGCTTTGGCGATTGCGAGGACGACACTGACGGCCCGCGCCCTAACGGTTGTTCGTTGCCCTTGCCGTTCTTCAGGGACCTGCAATCGAAGAGCGGCGTTTTCTCTCATGTAACCGCGTATACCGGACATGAACGGCTCGATCTCAGCGGCAACGGTCCCGCACGAATTGTGTACGGACAATTTGTCTCCGGAGATTATTTTGGGACGCTGGGCGTTCGCCCGCACAGGGGACGCGTGTTTCTCGATAATGACGACACTCCGGAAGCGCCGCCCGTGGCGGTGTTGAGTTACGCTTTCTGGCAGTCCACGTTTGGCGGATCGGAATCAGTGATCGGCAAGACCGTGCGACTCAATGGACAGCCATTTGCCATCATCGGCGTAACCGAGCCCAAGTTTGAGGGGCTGACCATGGGAGGCCGGAATGATGTTTGGGTTCCGCTGACTCATCATCGCGCCGTGGTGCCGCAATGGACCGCCAAGCAAGACGCAATGGACTCCTACTGGTTGATTGTTATTGGCCGCGTGAAGCCGGAAGTTCCCGTGACTCAGGCGCAGGCCGGTGCGAGCTTGCTCTATCGCAATGACATGCTGGAAGGCGCCAAGCCAATCTTCAAGTCCGAAGGCCAACCGGAAATCAAACTGGTTGCAGCTCAACACCTGGGCGCGGCCAGAAACCAGATCCTGCAGCCGCTCTACATTCTGCTGCTTTTTGTGGGAGTGGTCTTGATGATCGCATGCGCCAACGTGGCTGGATTACTGTTGGCGCGCTCGGCCGTTCGGCAACGGGAAATGGCGGTCCGACTGGCGCTGGGCGCCAAGCGTGGCCGGCTCATCCGGCAGTTGCTTACGGAAAGCGTGATGCTGTCTGCGATCGGCGGCGCGCTGGGACTGGTGTTTGGAGTATGGGGCGTGAGAGTGCTGCTGGCGATGGTTGGAGCCGGCGATGAAAACCCGCCGCAAATTTCTCCACACATAGACTGGACCGTACTGGCATTCACGGCAGGAATCTCCGTCCTTACCGGAATCATTTTTGGACTTGCGCCCGCGTCTCGCGCTTCTGCCGTCAGCTTAACGTCGTCTCTTAAAGCTGGAGGCGGAGCGGCGTCCGCGGGAGCAGCCGGACGTCAGCGGCGGTTCACTGCCGGCAGTACTTTGGTTTCGGTTCAGATGGCGCTGGCAATTCTAGTGCTGGTGGTAGCCGGACTGCTGGTCCGCACGCTCGGCAACCTGAAGAACATTGATCCGGGTTTTGACACGCGCAGCCTTCTGCTGTTTGCCGTGGATCCGCGCATGGCGGGATACAAAGGCGCGCAAGTGGACAATCTCTACCATCAGTTGCAGGAAAAATTCGCAGCGCTTCCGGGAGTCACCTCGGCCAGTTATTCGCAGGTCCCGCTTCTTATTGGCAGCTTGTCGACCACGAGCTTCCGCAAACCGGGAACTCCGCGGGACTCCAAGGAAGAAGTGGAATGCGACGAACTTCCCGTGGGGCCCAACTTCTTTACCACTTTACGTATCCCGTTTCAGATTGGACGAGATTTCACCGTGGCTGATTTTAGCGTGACGGCGACGAATGATTCGGAGATCCCCGGCAGTGTGCCGACACCGGTGATTGTGAATCAGTTTTTTGTGCAGAAGTTTCTGCCATCGACCAATCCTCTGGGCCAGACTTTCGCCGACAATCCAATACCTAAGGGTGATGGCAAAAAAGATCCGGGATATCAAATTGTGGGCGTGGTAGCCAATGCGAAGTACAGCGGGATGAAACGCGAAGTCCATCCAACCTTGTATTCGCCTAATGCCAGCGGCTCGGCGTTCTTTGAATTGCGGACCGTCACCGATCCCAACGCGTTGATTCCCACCGTCAGAAATCTGGTGACCCATGAGAACCAGGACCTGGCTCTCTTCCGTATCTCTACCCAGATACAGGCCATCGACAATCAGATGACAGGTGAGCGCCTGACCGCGCAGCTGGCCAGCGTTTTCGGACTGCTCGCCCTGGGGCTGGCCTGCATGGGACTTTACGGGTTGCTGGCATACGAAGTTACGCGACGGACGCGTGAGATCGGAATTCGCATGGCCATTGGCGCGCAGGCCGGCAACGTGATCCGGCTTGTGCTGGGCAGGACCATGGTCCTGGTCTGCGTGGGAGCGGTCATCGGCATCGCGGGTTCGCTGGGTGTGGCGCGGCTGTTGAAAAGCGCCTTGTACGGAGTGAAGGCCGGAGATCCGCTGACTCTTCTGGCCGTGTTGTTATTGCTTGGATTGGTGGCGATGCTGGCCTGTCTGGTGCCGGCCCGGCGTGCCACCAAAGTTGATCCCATGGTGGCCCTGCGCTACGAATAAAAAATCAATTTGCTGACGGCAGGTATCCTAATGAACTTTTTCACGCGGCTGGTCAATGGACTGAAACACAGCAAGCTGGACGATGACATGAATGCGGAACTGCGGTTCCACCTGGAAAAAGAAATCCAGCAGAACATTGCCGCGGGCATGCCGGCTGAAGAAGCGCGTCGCCGGGCTTTGATTGCCTTTGGCGGAGTTCAGCAGACACGCGAAGCTGTTCATAGCGTACGTTGGACGGCGTTCCTTGAAAAGCTGGCACAAGACTTTCGCTATGCCGTGCGCGTGCTACGAAAGAGTCCCGCGTTTACCACCGTCGCGGTGCTTACCCTCGCCCTGGGTATTGGGATGAACACCGCCATCTTCAGCGTGATTAACGCCGTAGTGTTCCGTTCCTTGCCGGTGCGCGACCCGCAAAGCCTGGTGGTTTTGAAATGGGAAGCTCGCCACGATCCTGAATCGGAAGGCGCTATGAACTTTGGCGACTGCAATGAAGGATTGCGGGAACATCCGATGGGATGTTCACTGCCGTACCCGCTGGTCAAAGAGATTCAGACTCAGACGAATGTTTTTTCCAGTCTTGGTGCGTCCACCGGATTCGGACAGATGGATTTGGCGGGCAATGGTCCCGCCAAACGCGTTCAAGGCCAGTTCGTTTCCGGGCAGTATTTTGAAACGATCGGAGTAATGCCTGCGGCGGGCCGCCTGCTTTCTGAATCCGATGACCGGACGGAAGCGCCGGCGGTGGCGGTCCTTAACTACAAGATCTGGCAGAGCGACTTTGGCGGCTCACCTTCCGTGGTGGGTAAAACCGTCCGGCTGAACAACAGCCCATTCACCATCATCGGAGTCGCGGAGCCACGCTTTACATCCCTGGCCATGGCCAGCCAGTTCGATCTGTGGGTACCTCTCGCCCAACAGAAAATCATGGGAATGACCTGGCTGCGAGACGCCAAGGGGATGGGCTTCTTTGGATACACCATTGTCGGCCGCCTTAAGCCTGGAGTTTCCTGGTCGCAGGCGGAAACAGCGGCAAATGTGATCTTTCGCAACCTCATGCTGAAGGGGGACAAAGCATTTTTCAAATCCGAAGACGATCCTCATCTGCGGCTCATGCCGGCGCAACAAGAACTGCGTGGAGGCTACAACCGGCTCTTGCAACCCGTGTATGTGCTGATGCTATGCGTTGGCGTTATTCTGCTGATCGCCTGCGCCAACGTTGCTGGATTGCTGCTGGCCCGGGCTGCCAGCCGCGAACGCGAGATCGCCGTCCGCATGGCTTTAGGGGCCAAGCGGACCAGGCTGCTTGGGCAACTTCTGGTGGAGAGCCTGACGCTCTCGGTCTTGGGCGGCGCTTTGGGATTGCTGCTGGCGGTATGGGGAGCGCGCGTGCTCATGGCTGTCCTCTTCGCAGGACGCTTACAGCCGCCTACCTTTTCGCCGCATCTTGACTGGCGTGTGCTGGCGTTCACCTTCGGCGTGTCCATATTGACCGGTGTGATCTTTGGAATGGCGCCCGCATATCGAGAGCTGCGTGTGGACCTTACGCCGTCACTCAAAACCGCGGACATGTCCGGCGGCACAGGGTCGCGCCGTCGTCGATTTACGCTGGGTAATCTTCTGGTCGCCACTCAAGTGGCTTTAGCGGTGCTGGTTCTGGCCACTGCTGGGCTGCTGGTGCGCACTCTAAGCAATCTCAAGAACATTGATCCGGGGTTCAATACCAGCAATATTTTGTTGTTTGGCCTGGATCCCAAGTTCGCAGGCTACAAAGGGCCCCAGGTCGGCCATCTCTACAGCGGATTACAGGAAAAGTTTGCGGCATTGCCCGGAGTCAAGTCAGTATCGTATTCCTGGGCTCCGATGTTGTCGGGAAGTTCTTCCATGACTTCGTTCCATCGTCCCGGCACACCAGTTGACTCCAAGGACCAGGTTGATGCCGACCAGATGGAAATAGGTCCCAACTTTTTTGCAACCATGGGCATGCCGTTGCGGGCTGGCCGTGATCTTGCTCCCGCTGATTTTGCGGAAGCCTTGTCCCACTCCTCACCTCTTGAGGCCAGAAAGGTTCCGGCAGCCGCTGTGGTGAATGAATTGTTTGCGCACCAGTACTTTCCCAAGCAGAACCCGCTGGGTCACTTGTTTGGCGACTCGCTCGCTGACGGGCCTTATCCGGCATTTCCCGGCTATGAGATCGTAGGCGTGGTGAGCGATGCCAAGTACAGCAATTTGCGCCGGGAAATCAAGCCAACCATCTTTATGCCGGCCGCGGACGGTGGAGCGTTCTTTGAATTGCGTACTGCCGCCGACCCTTCATCCTTGGTTCCGAGCATCCGCAACATGGTGAACGGCATTGACCCCAACCTGGCCATGTATCGCATCAGTACGCAGAAGGCCGAAATCGAACGGCAACTGTCACAAGATCGCATGGTGGCGCAACTCGCCAGTTTCTTTGGAATGCTGGCCCTGGTATTGGCCTGCATGGGTCTGTACGGTCTTTTGTCCTATGAAGTCACGCGCAGAACGCGTGAGATCGGCATTCGCATGGCCGTGGGTGCGCAAGCCGGCAACGTGATTCGCCTGGTCATGGGACAAGCCGTGCTGGTGGCTGCGTTGGGAGCGGTTCTCGGCGTTGGTCTTTCGCTGGGTGTGACTCGCGTGCTTTCGACACTTCTCTACGGAGTGAAGCCCAGCGATCCAACCACCTTGTTGTTTGTGCTCGTGCTCATGGTTCTAGTGGCCATGTTGGCTTGCTTGGTGCCGACGCGCCGCGCAACCAAGGTCGATCCCTTGGTGGCCCTGCGCTACGAATAAATCCTGGAGTTTTGCTGGATTTTGCCGATAGCCCCCTTATCGGGTTTGCTGCCGCGGATTTGCGCGCGTCTGTTTTAGGCCGTATTTGCGTTACGGAGGCGCTCGATGGCAGAATACCCCAGTGTTTTTCGGCGGTTAGACGGCTTTTGCGGTGGCAGTCTTGCTCCCAAAAGGTTTGTGTCGAAACCCGGCCGATAGGCATCAAAAGAAACGAGTAAGACTGTGGGCTTCAACAACCCCGTGGATTGGGCGCGAAACGCGCAGTGAATCCACTGGAGCCCGCGGATGCTTTCAACATCCCCGTTCCCGCGGCATCAAGCCGGTGGGAACTGAAGGCGGAAAAAATGGCGACCGTAATTGCTCCAGTTGGCGAGCGAGTTGAGACTTGTTCGCTGGAAAACTATCTCGTACTCCCCGACAAATCCATGGACGCGCGCATTCGTGCGGCCAGACAAGCCCTGGGCGACCGCGTGGTCGTGCTGGGCCATCATTACCAGCGCGATGAAGTCATCCGCTTTGCCGATTTTCGCGGCGACTCTTACAAACTTTCTCAGGAATCCGGGCGCACCAAGGCCGACTACGTGGTCTTCTGCGGCGTGCATTTCATGGCGGAAAGCGCGGACGTGCTGGGCCAAAGCGGCCAGCAAGTGATCCTGCCGGACCTGAACGCAGGCTGTTCCATGGCCGACATGGCGGAGATTGGCCAAGTGGAAGCCGCGTGGGAAGAGTTTGTAAAAGCCGGACTGACCAATGAACAGGGCCAGGGAATTACGCCGTTGACGTATATGAATTCCACAGCGGCGATCAAAGCATTTTGCGGCGAACGCGGCGGACTGGTCTGCACGTCGTCAAATGCCGGTGCGGCTTTCAAGTGGGCGTTCGCGCGCAACGAAAAGATCTTCTTTCTACCGGACCAGCATCTGGGACGCAATACGGCCTACGCCATGGGCATTCCGCTGGAAGACTGCGTGGTCTGGGACCCGTTCAAAGTCCTGGGCGGATTAACACCGGAACAACTGCGCGCGGCAAAAGTGATTTTGTGGAAAGGGCACTGCTCCGTTCACCAGAGATTTTTGCCGGAGCATGTGGACCGCGTCCGCGAAAAGTATCCGGATATTAAAGTCATCGTCCATCCGGAATGCCGTTGGGAAGTCTGCCAGAAGGCGGACGGCATCGGTTCCACCGAAGGTCTCATCAAGATGATCAAAGACGCGCCAGCCGGCAGCAAATTCGCCGTGGGAACGGAGATCCATCTGGTGAACCGCATGGGCAAGGAGTTTGCGCCTGAAAACAAAAAAGTGATTACCCTGGATGACTCCGGCTGCCTGTGCACCACCATGTTCCGCATCTCACCGCAGCATTTGTGCTGGACGCTGGAAAACCTGGTGGAGGGACAAGTGGTGAATCGGATTCAAGTCCCTGACGATGTGAAGCACTGGGCGAAAGTAGCGCTGGACCGGATGCTGGAAGTGCGGTAAAGGAATTGGTAATTGAGTAATTTGGTAATCGGGTAATTTAAAAACCAAAACCAAGCAAGTAGACGTGGAGGCACGGAGAAAAACTGGCGAGGCCGACTAGCGCGCTGAGCCAGTTGATTCAAGCGCCGAAATGCCTTCGGTGCGGGCGAGGCTGTCGAGCGGGTTGGAGCGTAGCGAAAAAATGGACAAAATGAAGACATTTACCTTCGAAGAAGCGCAATCGTTGCTTCCTGTTCTCAAGTCTCTATTCAAGGTCGCCATGGACGGCAAGCGGACCCTGGAACAGATCGAGAGAGAATCGCAGGAACTGCAGCGGCGCATTCTAGTGAGCGGCGGATTTCACGTGGACATTGTCGCACGCATGAAACGTCTCACCCAGCGCGAACAGGTCTTACAGCAGACCAAAGACGCCCTGGCGGAAATCGATTCCATAGGCGTGCAGGTAAAGGACCTGGACATCGGTCTGCTGGATTTTCCCTGCGTGGTTGAAGGCGAGATTGTACTGTCGTGCTGGAAGTACGGCGAAGAAAAACTCGAATACTGGCACGGCCTGGAAGAAGGCTTCCGTGGACGCAGGCCGATCGACGAGCGCATCAAGAATCCCCGGAAACGGGAAAAGCCGAATTAGTCGCCATCTTGGTCCCCGGTTATCGGGAAAAAAATTCAACCGCGTCCGAAATAGGTCCGCCCCAGCTTCGTCTCTACTTCATATGACGTTCCTCATGCGAGTCCTGCCAATCGCGGTTCCAGCGGCATTGTTGGTACTGGGTGTCTGGGGTGCTGGCTCTGGCGCCGGCAAAAGGTTCTCTTTCGATCTGGGTGAGGGCTTCTTTGACTTCGTGGGTGGAATTTTTGAAGATCCCGCTGCCGCCGTGTTTATGTTAGCCATCGGCTTTTGCCTGTGGATGGCAATCAACCTCCTTAAACACATTGGACAGAGTCTGTTTCGCAGGCCATCGCGGGTATCGCGCGGGCATCAACTTTGACTACCCCAACACCACTTTATTCGGCGATTTCCGGCGCAGCGCGCCTGGAGAGGGTAGGATCAAGGTGTACTCAAGGAGTCTTACCATGCCGAAATTGAATGCGCGGGAAAACACCCGTAACAAATCCAACGCCAAGAAGCGCGAAAGAAACCGCGAACTCCGCGCCAGCCTGAAAGCGCCCGCAAAGACCACCGCCAAGTCCGCCGCCCCGGCCAAATAGCTGACGGCAGGCTGCACTCAACCACAAATCAGTCAAGGTACATTGGCCAGTGGCAGCGGAGGCCTGCGTCCGCCATCCTGTTGCCGCATGTCCTGCTGGACACTTTCGCGTCATCTGTTTCCCGGCGCGGAAGGCTGCTATATTTGTGGTTCAGGAATCCAATGCAATTCCAAGTCATAAGGCGGGTCGCCGGACGCGCGCGCGGTTATGTCTGCGCGGCGGGTGTCTTGGCTGTGCTTCTCGGGATTGCCGGGTGCGGCGGCGGGACGTCCGATAGGGCGGAGTATCTATACGTCGCTGTGCCGGACGCTTCTCTCCGCGACCACGTTTCCACCATCTACAACAAGACTGGACTCGTCCATAACGGCGAGCGGTTGCAGGTGCTGGAGCGCATACAGAACCGACGGTTTGTTCGGGTGCGGACGCCGCGCGGCGAAGAAGGTTGGATACAGGAACGCTTCCTTACGGACCAGCCAACCTTTGATCAGTTCCAACGCCTGGCCGACCAATACAAAACGGCGCCACCACAAGCGACCGCAACGGTTGAAGTGCAGGTGAAAGTCCACGTGCTTCCCGGACGCAAGGCCGGCTACCTTTATCTACTCAACGAAAAACAGAAAGTTGATTTGCTGGAGCGTCGTGCCGCCGCACGCAATGCCACCCCCGCGCAACTTAGGGATAAAGATAAGGATAAGGACAAAGACACCGACTCCGACAGTGACGACGATAAAGACACCGCCGGACCCGAGGTGGTGATGGAAGATTGGTGGCTGGTGCGCGACCCGCAAAATCGCGTGGGCTGGGTGCTGGGCCGGGCTTTGTACCTGGACATCCCATTGGAAATTGCACAGTATGCCGAAGGCTCGCGGGTGATTGGCGCGTTCCCCCTGGACCAGGTACAGGATGGCGACAAGAAAGTCCCTGAATACCTGGCGTTGCTCACTGAGAATAAAGACGGCCTGCCGTATGACTTCAGCCAGGTCCGCGTTTACACATGGAACACGCGGAAGCATCGCTACGAGACGGCGTATCGTGAAAAGAACATGAACGCATCGCTTCCGGTGACGCTGGGCAAGCAGGACTTTGGCGGCAGAGAAGGCACGCTGCTAACCTTTAAGCTCCATGTAAAGGACGACGACGGCAAAGCGCGCGAACAGATGTACAAGTTCAATCCGCCGATCGTGCGCAAATTCTATGCCCCGGGAGAAGAGCCTCCGCCGCCCAAGACGAAGAAGAAAAGCGCGGACACCAAGCGTACACGCCGTCGCGGCTAAAGCCAGCAAAGAGCGGCGAAGCGACCCTGTCGTCCCTTCAGACGTATTTCCCTAATTCTCCTAGCCCTGCTATTTCCCGCCATTTTCCGCAAAAAGCCCTGTTAACCTTGGGACCTGCTGGTTCGTACTAGAGCCGGAGGAAAGATCATATGGATTCATTTGCACTCAACAGTCAGATAAAAGAATGGGTCATACTGCTCACGTTTATTGGAACAATTGCGTGGCTTGGCTACATCGTGGCAACTTCATTGCGGCGCAGACAGCAGATGGGGATGCAAAAAGCGCTGCTGGAGAAGTTTGCCACGGCCCACGATTTTGCCGAGTTCATGCAGTCGCCGGCGGGACAAAAGTATGTGACCAGCCTGACCGACCAGGTTACCAGTCCACGCGGCGCAATCCTGAATGCGGTTCGAGCGGGCTTTGTTATCGCCTTCGCTGGAGCCGGGTTTCTGGCGGGTGGCCAAGGTTCAGATACCTTAAGCTATCGGGTCGGCTGCGTATTGTTTCTGGCGGGAGGCGGATTCCTTGCTTCCGCCGTGGTCTCATTCTTTCTGGCAAAGAAAATCGGCAAAGAGCAGGAGTAGACCGTGGTATTCGCCGCAATTGGAGCACGGTGGTTGGCGATGACTGAAGAGCGCGCTAAACAAGCCGAGATCACGGCCGGGTCTGCCGCTCAGGTGGAGTTTGAGGCGTTCTACCTGCGGACGTCGCGGCAGTTGCATGGCTACCTATGTCGCCTGAGCCGCGATCCCGCGACGGCGGAAGAAGTGTTACAAGACGCGTACATCCGCGTGATCGGAGCGATGGATTCGAGCAAGGAAGAAGCCGCGCGCAAGGCGTATCTCTACACCACGGCAACAAACATCCTGCGTGATCTATGGCGGCGGCAGAAACGCGAGCGCGAGTGGACCGAACTTAATCCCGCGACGGAAGAGATCCACCAGAATTTCAATCTGTCCGTGGACATGGAAGCGTTATTCGACCAACTGAGCGCGCAGGAACGAGCCGTGCTATGGCTGGCGCACGTGGAAGAATTAAGTCACAAGGAAATTGGAGCGATTCTCAGCGTGAAGGAACAAAGCGTGAAGGTGATGGTGTTCCGCGCGCGGGAGAAGGCGAAAGACCTGCTGGAAAAAGCAGGATTCAGAGGTTCCCATGAGTAATGAATTTGGCGGTAATGAAATTGGCAGTAAGGACAGGCAGCTGGATTCGCTGATCAAGCAGATGGCGGCCAGTCATCCGGCGCCGCGGACTAGTGCGGGTTTGATCTGGTGGCGCGCGCAGATATTGAAGAAGCTGGAACAGAAAGAGCGGATCGAGCGTCCCATGGTGATCATGCGGATGCTGGTGACAACCCTTGGCGTGGGCGTACTAATTGCCGCGCTGGTGGCGAACTCGAAGTTGGGTGCGTCGATTACGCAAGGAGGAATTCTGTTGGTGCTGATAGTTGCGGTCGCCGTAGTTTCAGCGGTAGTGATATTCCGCCGCGGCGGACGCGTGTCGGGGACGTGATTGGTTAGCGCTTGATCTTGCAAATAAACGGCATGTAGGATAGCGGCCCCTGGGAGGGAACCTACGTGGAAGGTATAGGAGCTATCGTTTCAATCCTCACCCTGATCATTGGAATTGTTCTGATCGTTGCCCAACTTCGCCTGTTCAGTATCGACGGGACATTGAAAGCCATACTGGCGGAAATGCAGCGGCAGAACTCGTCCCTGCCGGCGCCGGCTGCATCCCCGGAAGACCAATCAAAAGAGGAACTGCGCGCCAAGATTGCGGACGTGCAGAAAAATTGGCCGGGTTACAAGTAAGTGATCTTTCTGGACGAAGCAAGACCGGAACCGGCCGAAAACGTAGAGCGGGTTCCCTTACCGTGTAATCTGTTTTCTTTTAGAGCGACCTTGTCGGTACCCAGGCAGATGGCGGGCTCCGGTGATTCACCGGCCTGCACGTCCCTTCCACCCATAGTCTTTAAGTCGCGTCTTGACTGATGATGGTCGAGTGTCTACCATTGTGTCTGATTTGATGGTCGAATATCTTCCATGGCTAAACAGAGACCAGAACGCGCGAACCTTCTTCAAGGCACCCTTGACATGCTGATCTTGCGAACTCTTCTTCATGGTCCTGCTCACGGCCATCAGATCGGCAAGCATATTCAGCGGACCACGAATGATCTTCTCCAGATGCAGCACGGCTCTCTTTACCCCGCGGTGCACCGGCTGGAGCGCAGGGGATGGGTCACCTCGAAGTGGGAGATGGCTCCAGATCGGAATCGGGAATTCAAGTACTACCGGCTTACGGATAAGGGAAGAAAACAGCTTGTCGTCGAAGAATCTCAATGGAAGCAGATGGCAGAAGCTGTGGGACGGGTGATGTGGCCCACGGCTGAGGAGAGCTGAGATGAAATGGTGGCAAATAAGGAAACGCGATGCCGATTTGGAACGGGAGCTGCAATCAGACCTTCAACTGGAAGAAGAAGAGCAGAGGGAACACGGCATTGCTCCAGAAGATGCCCGCTATGCCGCCCTGCGCGCCTTCGGCAATCCCAGTGTGATCAGCGAGCAAACTCGCGAGGTCTGGAGTTGGGACAGGCTTGAGACTCTTCTCCGCGATCTAAGAATCAGCATCCGCACGCTCGCGCGGCAGCCGGGGTTTTCAGCGGTGGCGATGCTGGTGATCGCCGTTGGCATTGGGGCGACTATCTCGCTGTTCACCGTCGTCTGGTCAGTTCTCCTGAAACCTCTGCCGTTCGATCGCCCGGAGCAACTGGTTCGACTCTACGAAAGCAGCGAGCTCTTCCCCGCGAACGCAACTGCGCCGGGCATTTATGCCGAATGGAAACGCCAGAGCAAGTCGTTCTCCAACCTCGCGCTGTATAAGGAGTGGCCGCAGTACAACCTGTCGGACGGCGGCACGCTGCCCGAGCAGGTCCGCGCCACCATCTGTTCCTGGGACCTGCTCGCCACGCTCGGTGTCCAGCCCCTCATCGGACGCTCGTTCACGGCCGAAGATGATCAGCCATCCGCCAACGGCACCGCCATCCTCAGTTGGGCACTTGGAACCGCCGCTTCGGCGGCGACTCTTCCGTCATCGGCCGCAAAATCAATCTTGATGCCAAACCCTACACCGTCATTGGCGTGATGCCGCGCTGGTTCGCCTTTCCCGAGCAGAAGGCGCAGCTTTTCCTGGCCGTCTACCACGAGAGGACGCCCGAGGAGATGGCCGAGATAGACAATCACGGGTTCAGGGTGATTGGAAGACTGAAGCCCGGCGTCACTCGTGAGCGGGCCACACAGGAAATCTCGGCGATCGTGCGCCACATCCACGACGCGCATCTCGACAACGCGTTCGTCAGCAGCGGAGCAGCCATCCGCCCGCTCATCGACGCCCTGGTTGGCGACATCAAAGGCGCGTTGTACATGCTGCTGGCTGCAACCGGTTGCATGCTGCTGATCGCGTGCCTCAACGTCGCCAACCTGCTGACCGCCCGCTCCGCGGCACGACGGCGCGAACTGGCTATCCGGACAGCGCTCGGTGGTGGTCGCTTCCGGCTAATGCGTGAGCAGCTCATCGAGACGTTCGTACTTTTCTCCGTTGGAGGAGCAGCAGGCCTCGCTCTCGCCTACGCGGCTCTCCGATGGCTCGTCATGAGGCGAAGCGACATGGTGCGCGTGGAGTCTATCCGCATTGACGCCGTCGTGGTGGCAACCGTCGCGGGACTCGTGTTGATTTGCGCTCTGTTCGCCGGACTCATCCCGGTGCTGGCCAGCCGCTCCGAGAACCTGCTTGCGTCACTGCGACAGTCAGCGCGGGGTTCCACCTCGGGCCCTTCGCGTACCAATGTGCGCAAAGTGCTCGTGGGTGCTGAAGTTGCGTTCACCGTGGTTCTGCTCGTCAGCGCTGGCTTGCTGCTCAAGAGCTACATGAGGCTGAGGTCGAATGACCTGGGCTGCGCGACCGACAACATCCTCACCCTGCATTTCACTCTTCCGGAAGCGCACTACAGCAAGCCGGCGCAGCGGGTGGCATTCTTCGACGATCTGCTCGCGCGCGCGCGTGCCTTGCCGGGAGTGGAGGCGGCGGGCTTGGTGCGGGCGGTTCCCGGCGAAGGCTACTTCGGGGATGCCGGAATAGCGGTGGCCGAGCATCCGCCCTTGCCGCAGGGGCAGTCGCAGCTCGCGCTCGTCCGCTGGGCTGATCCTGGCTATCTCGCCGCCATTAAGATCCCATTGCTGCGCGGCCGAACCTTCGGCTCCGACCAGCGCCTCGACGCCGCGCATGAGGTCATCATTAGCGCGGAGTTCGTACGACAGTACTTCCCGAATGAGGACCCGATCGGCAAGCACCTCCTCACCCTCGGTCATCATAGCTACGAAGTCGTCGGCGTCGTGGGCGACACACGATACCGGCTGGCGGAGTCACCGGAGCCGACGATGTATTTCCCGATCGATGCCGGCACAGAAAGCGGCTCCGCCCTCGTCGTCCGTGCCGCGCATGATCCAGAGAGCCTGGCGCTGCCCATTCAGAAGACGATCCAGCAAATGGATCGAGCGCTGGCTGTCTCCGACGTGCTCACGATGAATCAGATCATCAACAAATCATCGCTCGACGCAAATTTCGAAGCGACGTTGCTAGCGGCCTTCGCGGGCATATCGCTGTTGCTGGCTGCCGTGGGTCTGTTCGGCGTGCTCGCATACTTGGTGACGCAGCGCCGCACGGAGATCGGTATCCGGCTGGCTCTTGGGGCGCAACGAGAACACGTCCTGCGCCTGATGCTGCTCGATGGTCTGGCTCCCGCGTTCGGCGGGGCGGCCGCAGGCTCACTGCTCGCCATCGCTGCCGCGCAACTAATCCGCTCCAGCTTGTATTCCACCCAACCCCTCGACCCTGCGGTGTTCGCAGGTGTCATCGGACTCCTGTTCGGGGTCGCGACTACCGCGTGCCTGCTGCCGGCGTGGCGTGCTTCGCGCGTGGAACCATCGACGGTTCTGCGCAGCGAGTGATGTCGCGGAGCGCGACAAGGAAATGAGACGGCCTGAACATGTGCTATCGAGCTAACCGGAAAATTATTCCGGGCCAGAAGCCCTCACATGGGGTTCTTGGTATCAATTCCGGAAGGCATTATGAAATGCGTCTTAAGAGTAAAACTCCGCGATCGATTCCACCACATGCCGCTGCTCGGCGTCGGTAAGTTCGGCGAACATGGGCAGCGCCAGCACTTCTGCGGCGGCGCATTCTGATTCCGGCAGATCGCCTTTCACGTGTCCGAGATAGCCGAAACACTTCTGAAGGTGCAGCGGAACGGGATAGTAGATTTCAGATCCCACGCCGCGTTCTTTCATGAAGTCACGCAGCTTTTCGCGCTGTTGAACGCGGATGACATATTGATGATAGATATGGTGGGCCTGCGGGCGAGTCTTGAGCAGGACGACCGGGGCTGCGGAATTCGCGCCAGTTTGGGTAAGTCCGGCGGCGACGATCAATTGATCGTAAAGCTTGGCGTGGCTGCGGCGCGCGTCATTCCAGCTTTGCAGGTGACGCATTTTCACGCGCAGCACCGCGGCTTGAATGGAATCCATGCGGCTGTTGGCGCCGATTTCATCGTGATAATAACGTTGCTTGGCTCCGTGGCTGCGCAACGAGCGTGCGTGTTCGGCCAGAGCGGGATCACTGGTCGTAAGCACTCCGGCATCGCCAAACGCGCTCAAGTTTTTTGTCGGATAGAAGCTGAATGCGGCGGCCGTTCCCAAAGCGCCGGCGGGCTTGCCGTTCCATGCCGCGCCGGAAGCCTGCGCGGCGTCTTCAATAATTTGTAGTTTGAATTCGACGGCGAGTTTGTCGATGGCGTCCATGTCCGCGCACTGGCCGTAAAGATGGACAGGCATGATGCCATGACGTTTGGGGC
>Ga0075024_100000034_pt1 | contig 33782 bp, 30 predicted proteins | sample Str013_2_FD_71389 | JGI IMG/M metagenome (GOLD analysis project Ga0075024, IMG submission 71389) | Freshwater sediment microbial communities in response to fracking from Pennsylvania, USA - Straight Creek_MetaG_SC_2013 | ecosystem: Environmental > Aquatic > Freshwater > Creek > Sediment... | reverse complement strand
CCCACGCCGCCGCCTTGTGAGAAGCCAGCGAGCACGCCGCACGCCAGCCAGTAGCCGGGAGCCACACCCTGCACCGGGCCAATAAGCGGGTTGCCATCTGGCGTAAATGTAAAGGGCCCATTGATTATTTTCTTGATGCCAACTTTGCCCAGTGCCGGAAAATGCTTGTAACCCAGTTCCAAATTGCCTTCGATGCGCTCCAAATCCGGCTGCAGCAATTCGCGGCCAAAGGTCCATGGCGTCTCTTTTGGCTGCCAAGGTTTGCAGTTCTTTTCATAGGTGCCCAGCACCATGCCGGAACGCTCTTGGCGCATGTAGATTTCGGATTTGAAATCGATAATGTGCGGCAGTTCGTGGCCGCGCTCTTTATTATAGGCCACAACTTCCGGCATCTCATCCGTCACTAGATACATGTGTTCCATGGCCAGCACGGGCAGCTCAATGCCCACCATGCGGCCCACTTCACGCGCCCACAGGCCACCTGCATTGACTACATGTTCGGCAATGATTGTGCCCTTGTCTGTCACCACATCCCAGCCGCCTTCTTTGCGCGATTTGAGATCGGTAACGCGCGTGCCTTGATAGATTTCGGCCCCGCCAATGCGGGCTGATTTGGCGTAAGCGTGAGTCGTGCCTTCGGGGTCAAGGTTGCCATCGGCTGCATCGAGCATAGCGCCAACGAAGTATTTTTCCTCAAGCAAGGGGTTAAGTTTCTTGGCCTCTTTCATCGTGAGCATTTCGGTTTCGAGACCAAGATAGCGGGCGCGCGCATGGGCCATTTTTAGCCATTCCATGCGCTCTTTGCTGTCTGCCAGAATGAGGCCACCAGAACGGTGCAAACCGCAAGCCTGGCCAGAGATCTTCTCCAGTTCATCATAAAGCGAAATGGTATAGCCTTGGAGCTTGGCGACGTTCGGATCGCCGTTCAGCGTGTGAAAGCCACCGGCCGCATGCCAGGTTGAGCCGCTGGTCAGAATATCGCGTTCCACCAACACTACATCTTTCCAGCCCAGCTTGGTCAGATGATACAAGACTGAGCAGCCCACCACGCCACCACCAATCACCACTACTCGCGCTTGGGTTTTCATCCGAACTGCTCCCACGTTTTTTCAAACTAAAGCGACTTTGTGTGAACATGGCAACGCGAAAAATTTGATTTCCTCATGGACAGCGGCGAAAGCGCGGTTAATGTGCCTGCCCATGACTGACACTGTGGATACTGCCCCCTCTGAACCCCGCCGCCGCCGCGGTGGCGCGCGCGCCAACCCCAACGCCGGACATGGCGGCACGATTCCGCAACTGCCGAAACGCAAATTGCAACGGAAGTTTCCGCCAACCAATCTGCTTTCCGCTGATGAGCTCGAATCAATCCATCTGGCCTCACTCAAAGTGCTGGCCGAAATCGGGATGGATTTTCTGCATGAAGATGCGCGCGCCATTCTGAAAAAAGCGGGTGCGCTGATTGATGGGGAGCGGGTGCGCTTTGACCCCGCGCTGATCGAAGAGGCGCTGAGCCATGCGCCGGAAACTTTTACGCTGCACAGCCGCAACCCCGCCAATAATCTGGAAATCGGCGGCAACAATATCGCCTTTGGCACGGTGGGAAGCCCGCCCAATTGCCATGACATGGAAGGCGGGCGGCGCACGGGCACACGGGCGGATTTTCAAAACTTCTTGAAGTTAGGCCAGCATTTTAATGCCATCAGTTTCAATGGTGGCTACCCGGTAGAGCCGGTTGATCTGCACGCTTCCACGCGGCACTTGGATGCGCTTTATGACATGTGCACGCTGACGGATAAGCCGATCAAGGCCTATATGCTGGGCCAGGAGCGTAGCAGTGATGCGCTGGAAATTGCGCGCCTTGCCCGTGGCATCAGCCATGAACAGTTTGAGCGCGAGGCCAGCCTCGCCACCATCGTCAACACCAATTCGCCGTTGAAGCTGGATTGGAACATGCTTAACGGCATTTTGAATTTGTCCTCCAAAGGTCAAGCGGTCTGCATTACGCCTTTCACCTTGGCCGGTGCGATGGCGCCCGTCACGGTGGCAGGGGCTCTCGTTGAGCAGAATGCCGAAGCGCTAGCGGGCTTGGCTTTTTGTCAATTGGTGAAAAAGGGCGCACCCGTCATTTATGGTGGCTTCACTTCCAACGTCGATATGAAATCAGGCGCGCCAGCTTTCGGCACGCCAGAATATATGAAGGCCGTTCTGGTGGGTGGGCAATTGGCGCGGCGCTATAAGTTGCCGTACCGCACCTCCAACACCTGTGCCGCCAATATGGTGGATGCGCAGGCGGCTTATGAATCTGTGTTCTCGCTCTGGGCGCTGACCATGGGCGGCGGCAATTACATCATGCATGGCGCGGGCTGGCTGGAAGGTGGGCTGGTGGCCAGCTATGAAAAGTTCATCCTCGATATCGATCTCATCCAAATGGTGAGCGAATTCTTGCAACCAATTGAAATAAATGAAGATGCACTGGGTGTAGAAGCCATTCGCGAAGTGGGGCCGGGCGGTCATTTCTTCGGCGCGCAACACACGCTGGGAAGATATACGAATGCGTTCTACCAGCCGATCATTTCAGACTGGCGCAACAATCAACAATGGGTGGGCGCTGGCAGCCCGCAGGCTTGGGAACATGCGAATAGGGTCTATAAGCAAGCGTTGAAAGAATATGTGCAGCCGGAGATGGACGCAGGTGCGCATGAGGCGCTGAAGGATTTTGTGGAGAGACGGAAGAGGGAAGGTGGGGCACCTACGGATTTCTAAATCACCACCGTATTTGTCATTTCCAGATGCAGTTTATTGTCCGTATACGGATGATCCAGCGCCAGTTTCTCATTCAACTCGCTGCCCAGCCCCGGCTCTGTCGGCGGAATTACAAATCCGTTCTCCCACTTGATTGGCTTGGTGAGCAGTTGATTGTGGAAATTGTCGAAGCGTTCAATTGATTCCAAGATCAGGAAATTTGGCAAGCTGGTGGCGTAGTGGATATTGGCCAGCGCTTCGATGGGGCCGGCATATAAATGCGGGGCGATTTGCGCGTAATAACACCCTGCCATGCCGGCGATTTTCTTGGCTTCCATGATGCCGCCCACGCGGCCCAATGCCATTTGCAGGATGGATGCGGCGCGCGTTTCTAACACTCTTGCAAATTCATATTTCGTCACCAGTCGCTCGCCTGTTGCAATCGGCACTGAAGTGGCGCGCGCCACCAAGGCCATTTCCTCAGGCTTCTCCGGCGGGGTGGGTTCTTCAAACCACAGGGGGTTGAACGGCTCCAATACATGCTTGGCGAATCTAATTGCACCTGATGTGGTGAATTGGCCGTGCGTGCCGAACAGCAGGTCGGCTTTGTTGCCCACTGCCTCGCGGATCAGCTTGCAGAATTTGCGGCACAGCTCCATCGAATCCAATGACGGTTGGCGCGGGTCGAAGGCGGAATAGGGCGCGGCGGGGTCAAACTTAATGCCGGTGAAACCCATGTCAGCATATTGCGCGGCGCGTTCGGCGGATTGTTCGGCGTTCCAAAAAATCTGGTCGGTTTGGCCCTTGGCGTAGTCTGGATAAATATAGGTATAGGAGCGCAGCTTCTCATGCACCTTGCCGCCGAGCAATTCATAGATCGGGCGGTTGGTGGCCTTGCCCATAATATCCCACAGCGCAATCTCAAGGCCAGACATCACGCCTTGCAGGCTGGCATCAGGCCGCTGGGTGTAGCCCGATGAATAGGCCTTGCGCCACATGGCTTCGAGGTCAAACGGTTTCATGCCCAACACATAGCGCTGGAAGGTGTCTTCGATCATCGCGGTGATGGCTTTGGGGCCGAAAGTGTCGCAATAGACTTCGCCATAACCCGTAATGCCATTGCTGGTGGTGAGTTTGACGAAAGTGAAATAACGCCCACCCCACTGTTTTGGCGGCACGGCGACGATGAAGACCTTGAGATCAGAAATTTTCATGTGAGTCCCTCGGCCCCAAGCCAGCAAAATTCTTGCCAAAGCACAAGCACTGAGTGAGAGTGCTGCGATGGACGGTGATTTTGATTTCATTATTGTGGGGGCGGGGGCGGCAGGAGGTGTTCTGGCGAACAGGCTGACCGAGAATGGCCGCCACAAGGTCTTGCTGTTGGAGGCAGGCGGCAGCGACAGGCGCTTCTTCATCGATATGCCGCTGGGCTATGGCAAAACTTTCTATGATCCGAAGCTGAATTGGATGTACCAGGCGGAGCCTGATGCAGGTTTGGCAGGCCAGATGGATTATTGGCCACGCGGCAAGGTGATCGGCGGTTCAAGTTCCATCAATGCGATGGTCTATGTGCGCGGCGACGCCACTGATTTTGATGATTGGCGCGCTGCCGGAAACGTTGGTTGGGGGTGGGGCGATGTGCTTCCCGCCTTCAAAGCCATGGAAGACAATGAAGCAGGTGCAGATGAATGGCGCGGCAAGGGTGGGCCGCTGTTCATCTCTGCTAATGGCAAAGGTCTGCATTGGACGGCGGCCAAGTTTGAAGAAGCGGCTGTGGCGGCGGGGCTCGAACTTAATCCGGATTTCAATGGTGCAACCCAAGAAGGTGTCGGCCATTATCAGCTGACTGTGAAAGGCGGGCGGCGCAATTCGGCGGCGCGGGCTTTCCTGCGGCCAGCCTTTGGTCGACCGAATCTAAAGGTGATTTCGCAAGCCCATGTGTCGCGCATTGTGTTTGTGGGCAAACGGGCGGTGGGGGTGGAATATCACCACGCAGGCCAGAAGAAAGCGGCCCATGCCAAATGCGAGGTGATTGTCTCTGGTGGTGCAGTAAATTCTCCGCAACTGTTGCAACTCTCCGGTCTTGGTGATGGCGCTCAGTTGCAGAAGTTGGGCGTTGCGGTTGTGGCGGCAAACAACAATGTGGGCCGTCACCTTAAAGACCATCAGGGCATCAATTACACCTACCGCCTCAACGTGCCGACATTGAATGACACCTTGCGGCCTTGGTGGGGCAAGCTCAATGCAGGCCTGCGATATATGCTGCTAAAGCGCGGGCCTTTGACCTTGAGTATGAACCAAGGCGGCGGTTTCTTTCGCACCAATGTTGGTGAGTCACGGCCCAATATGCAGCTTTATTATCAGGCGTTTTCAACCCTCATTCCGCGAGCCGGTGAGCGGCCGATTTTGTCACCTGATCCGTTTTCTGGCATGTCGATTGGCCTATCCAATTGCAGGCCCACATCGGTGGGTGAGATTGTGGCTGTGTCGCCTGATCCATCAGTGGCACCCCGCATTGTGGCCAACGCTTTTGCCACAGATCACGATGTGCAGGAAATGTTGGAAGCGGTGAAATTCATTCGCAAGATTGCGGCGCAGAAGCCCATTGCGGATTTGATTGCTGAGGAACTGCGCCCAGGCCCAGAAGTGACGACTGACGATGCATTGGTTGCAGATTTTCGCCAGCGCAGTGGCACGGTTTATCATCCTTGCTGCACATGCCGCATGGCGGTGAGCGCTGTTGACGGTGTGGTGGATACACGGATGCGGATGCATGGCGTCGATGGTTTGCGGGTGATTGACGCTTCAGTGTTTCCTTCAATCATCTCAGGCAATTTGCAGGCGGCCTCCATGATGGTGGGTTGGCGGGGGGCGGAAATGATTTTGGCGGAGATACAATGAACTATACGGTTGGACGATTATTCGAAGGCTTCACATTTGAGGCCACCACCAAAGATGTGGCCAATCTGGCAGCACTGCTGGACAAGATTACGCCGGGAAAAATCATTGCGGTTCCTTACTTGCCGACGGAAACCAATGAGGCGCGCATTGCAGCGGCGCGAACGCTGGTAGACGAGGGCTTTCAGGCCATGCCGCATTTCTCGGCGCGACGCATTGCGTCTGAGGCAGAGTTTCGCGCGCTGTTGGACGGCGTGGCCCAGGCTGGCGCAAAGCGTTGTCTGGTGATTGCCGGCGACCCGGCTCAACCGATGGGGCCTTATGCGGACAGCTTGAGTTTGATTGAAACGGGCGCCTTTGAAAAAGCTGGCATTAAGACCCTTGGGGTGGCGGGCCACCCGGAAGGCCATGCCGCCATGACCAAAGATCAGACCTTTGCCGTTCTGGCCCGCAAGAGTGAGGCCATCCTCAAGCGTGGCATGACGCCAGAAATTGTGACGCAATTTGCCTTTGATGGCGACGCGGTTTTGCGTTGGCTGAAAGAGTTGCGGGCGCGGGGTTTGGCCCACCCGGTGCGCCTGGGCGTGGCGGGGCCAGCCAGCCTGAAAACCCTGATGCGTTTCGCGGCCTTGTGTGGGGTGGCCAGTTCGGCTTCAGTGATCGCAAAATATGGCCTGTCTCTGACCAACCTGCTGGGCTCTAGCGGGCCAGAGAAATTCATCGCGCGGCTGCTGACTGAGTTGGGCCCAGAGCATGGGGAGGTGCACCTGCATTTTTATCCCTTCGGTGGAACGGCCAAAACCTTAGACTGGATTTCTGAACATCTCAGCAAGGCGCGGGTTTAAACCGGGCTTATGCCATTGATGGCGAGATAGACGGAATAAAGCGATGTGGTGCCGCAGATGAACAGGCGGTTGAGTTTTGGCCCGCCAAAGCAGACATTCGACACCAGCTCTGGCACTTTAACTTTGCCGATAAGCTCCCCGCTGGGCAGATAACAATGCACGCCGTCAGCGGCCGATGACCAGATGCGGCCATCGCTGTCCACCCTGAAGCCATCGAAAAGCCCCGCTGTGCAGGTGGCGAACACCGTGGATGCGCCCAAGGTTTTGCCATCAGCATGCACCGCCATTTTGCGGATATGCTTTGGGCCGCCTTCCTTGTGGGTGATGCCCGTGTCTGCGATGTAAAGATGTTTTTCGTCTGGCGAGAAGGCTAAGCCATTGGGCTTTTCAAAATCATTGGCAACGCGGGTGACCTCACCGCTTTGCCCATCAATGCGGTAAACATGGCATGCACCGATTTCGCTCTCGGCCTTGCCGCCTTCGTAATCAAACAGAATTCCGTAGGATGGATCAGTAAACCAGATGCTGCCATCGGATTTGACCACGACGTCATTGGGCGAATTCAGGCGCTTGCCTTGAAACATGTCGGCCAGCACGGTGGTTGTGCCATCTAACTCTGTGCGGGTGACACGCCGTGCCAAATGTTCGCAGGACACGAGTCGGCCTTGCCTATCAACGGTGTTGCCGTTGGAATTGTTGGATGGCTGGCGGAAAACTGAGACGGAGCCATCACATTCATCAAAGCGCATCATCCGGTTATTGGGAATATCTGACCAGATGAGATAACGCCCAGCGGCAAACCATGCAGGACCTTCGCCCCAGCGCGCGCCAGACCATAGGCGCTCAACGCGGGCATGGCCAATGATGCAGGCGTTGAAGCGGCTGTCGAGCATCTCATAGCCTGTGCCTTCTGGCTCACCGTAAAACATCGCGTATGGTTCCTGTTTTCACGAAGATAGCGGCATGTCCGAAACACGCAATAAGTTTTCGCTAGCGAGTATCCAATTATTTGTAGAGCAACGATATGCGCTGGCGTGGCGCTTGTGGCTGAATTATAGATAGCTCAAGAACGAGGAAATCTGGAAGTGATCAATAAGATCGTTGCGCGTGTTGAGCAAGCTGTCGCCGATATCAAAGACGGCTCCACTATTCTGGTTGGGGGCTTTGGCACAGCTGGCATGCCCTATGAACTGATCGATGCGGTGATCGCCCAAGGGGCCAAAGACCTGACCATTGTGTGCAACAATGCGGGCAATGGGGACACTGGGCTGGCCGCGCTGCTCAAAACCAAGCGGGTGCGCAAGATTATTTGCTCATTTCCGCGCCAATCCGATTCCTGGGTATTTGATGAGCTGTACCGCGCGGGCGAGATCGAGCTTGAGGTTGTGCCACAAGGCAACCTTGCCGAACGCTTGCGCGCGGCAGGTGCAGGTGTTGGCGCGTTCTTCTCGCCCACTGGTTATGGCACCTTGTTGGCTGGCGACCGTGAAACACGCAACATTGATGGCCGCGATTATGTTTTGGAGTTTCCAATTCACGGTGACGTGGCCTTGATTAAAGCCTTGAAAGGTGATCGTTGGGGTAATTTGGTTTACCGCAAAACTGCGCGCAACTTTGGGCCTGTGATGGCCACAGCCGCCAAAAACACCATTGTCCAGGTGGATGAGGTGGTTGAACTGGGTGCGCTTGATCCAGAGGCGGTGGCAACGCCTGGCATTTTCGTGCAGCGCATCGTTGCCATTGGCGCACAAGGGTAGGAAGTTCACATGCTGAAATTTACCAGACAACAAATGGCCGCGCGTGTGGCGCAAGATATTCCTGAAGGTTCATACGTCAATCTTGGCATTGGTTTGCCGACGATGGTGGCGGATTATTTACCTGAGGGGCGGGAGATTGTTTTGCACACTGAGAACGGCCTGCTTGGCATGGGGCCTGCGCCAGAAAAGGGCAAGGAAGACTGGGATCTGATCAACGCTGGTAAACAAGCGGTGACAGCTCTGTCGGGGGCATCATTTTTTCACCATGCGGATTCATTTGCGATGATGCGTGGGGGGCATTTGGATATCTGCGTACTGGGCGCGTTTCAAGTTTCGCAAAAAGGTGATCTTGCCAATTGGCACACTGGGGCCGCTGACGCCATCCCTGCTGTGGGCGGTGCGATGGACTTGGCAATCGGGGCCAAGAAGGTTTGGGTGATGATGGATCATGTCACCAAGGAAGGTGTGCATAAGCTTGTTGAAAAATGCACATATCCGCTCACGGGTTCGGCATGTATTTCACGGGTCTATTCGGACATCGCCGTGATTGATGTCACGCGCACCGGGCTGGTGTGCATTGAGACAGCACCTGGTGTTGAATTTGCCGAAGTTGAGGCCTTGACCGGTGCCCCACTGGCTGATGGCCGTGGCAAGAAGGCGGCTTGAATATGAGCAAGGCCGCATTCATTTGTGATTATATCCGCACCCCGATCGGACGCTTCGGTGGTGCGCTTTCCTCGGTTCGCGCCGATGACCTGGGTGCTGTGCCTTTGAAGGCTTTGTTGGCGCGGCACGTGGGGTTGGATTTTGCGGCAATTGATGAAGTGATCTACGGCTGCGCCAACCAGGCAGGCGAAGATAACCGCGATGTAGCGCGCATGTCACTGCTTCTGGCTGGTTTGCCGCTCACCGTGCCGGGCACAACCATGAACCGCCTTTGCGGTTCGGGCATGGATGCCGTGATCACCGCCGCGCGCGCCATTGCTGCTGGTGAACAGGAACTGGTGATTGCAGGCGGGGTTGAATCCATGTCACGCGCTCCCTTCGTCATGCCAAAGGCCACGGAGGCTTTTTCACGCGCCAATGAAGTTTATGATACAACCATTGGCTGGCGCTTCATCAACCCCCTGATGAAGGCGCAATACGGTGTGGATTCCATGCCAGAGACGGGTGAGAATGTGGCGGCGGATTACAAAATCAGCCGCGCGGATCAAGATGCTTTTGCGCTTCGCTCCCAGAACAAGGCGGCGGCGGCCCAAACCAATGGCCGCTTTGCGAAAGAGATCACGCCGGTTTCCATTCCGCAGCGCAAGGGCGAGCCCATTGTGGTGAGCAAGGATGAACATCCACGTGCTACGACAATTGAAATCTTGTCAAAGCTCGGAACGCCGTTCCGCAAAGATGGTTCAGTGACGGCTGGCAATGCTTCGGGTGTGAATGATGGGGCTGCAGCGCTGATCATTGCCTCAGAGGCCGCAATCAAGAAACATGGGCTAACCCCCATCGCGCGCATTTTGGGCGGGGCCACAGCTGGCGTGCCGCCGCGCATCATGGGCATTGGGCCCGCGCCTTCAACACAAAAGCTATGTATGCGGCTGGGGTTGAAACCAACTGACTTTGATATTGTGGAATTGAACGAAGCTTTCGCCTCTCAGGGCATTGCGGTGTTGCGTGAACTCGGCATCGCCGAGGATGCAGAGTTTGTGAACCCCAATGGCGGGGCAATCGCCTTGGGCCATCCGCTAGGCATGTCTGGTGCACGCATCACAGGCACAGCGGCATTGGAATTATCATTGCGCAAGGCAAAACGTGCCTTGGCCACCATGTGTGTGGGCGTGGGGCAGGGCATATCTATTGCATTGGAGAGAGCATGAAACTTGTAAGTTTTTTTGAGGGTGGAACCTCGCGCTTTGGCGCGGTGATTGGCGACAAGGTTGTTGATCTCCACGCTGCAGATAGCCGCATTCCAACCCGTTATGGCGCTTTCCTGCGCGGAGGCGGAGATTTGGCCTTGCTGAAAGATGTGGCCGCCAAGGCCAAAGCGGGTGCGATGCGGGAACTCATTGGCCTTGACTTTGATCTTGCAGTGCCAGATCCCGGTAAAATTCTCTGCCTCGGTTTGAATTACATGGAGCATGTGAAGGAAGGCACCAACCAGCCCACTGAATATCCTACGATCTTCATGCGTGGGCGCACATCTCTGGTGGCGCATCAAAAGCCAATCATTCGGCCTGCCGCTTCTGACAAGCTGGATTTTGAGGCAGAGCTTGCTGTTATCATTGGCAAGACGGTGCGCCACGCGACGCTTGAAAATGCGCTTGATGCCGTGGCGGGTTACACCTGTTTCAACGATGGCACGTTGCGTGACTATCAGCGCAAAACCACGCAGTGGACCGTGGGCAAAAATTTCGATCAGACAGGTGGCTTTGGCCCATTTGTTTTGACACCTGATGCCCTGCCCAAGGGTGCAATTGGCCTTGCCATTCAATCACGCCTCAATGGCCAAGTGATGCAATCTGACAATACGCGCAACATGATGTTCCCGGTGGCGCAAACAATTGCCACCATCACAGAGGCCATCACGTTGGAACCAGGCGATGTAATTGTGATGGGCACGCCTTCTGGCGTTGGTTATGCGCGCAAGCCGCCAGTATTCATGAAACCCGGCGATGAGATTGAAATTGAAATTGAAGGTATCGGCACCCTTCGTAATCCAATTGCGGAGTAATCCAAAATGAGCGAACGGCACGCCCAAGGCATGAAAACGCGGCGCAAGGTTTTAGGCGATGCGCATGTAGACAGGGCCGAGAAAAACAAGACGGACTTTGATCAGCCGTTTCAGGAGCTGATCACCGAAGCCGCTTGGGGGCATGTATGGTCAAGGCCCAATATCAGCTTGCGTGAGCGCTCAATGATCACCATCGCTCTGTTGGCCGCACTTGGCCATGACGAAGAAGTGGCCATGCACGCCCGCGCCACCGCCAACACGGGGGCCAGTTTGGAAGACATCCGCGAAGCGTTGCTGCATGTGGCAATTTACGCAGGTGTTCCGGCTGCCAACAAAGCATACAAAATTGTGAAAGACGTTTTTGCAAAAGAACAGACCCATGAAAAATGAAAAGCCTGAGACCGGCAGTTTCTTCGCCCGCGATTTAAGCTGGCAACCAAAAGCCTTTGTGCCGGAATACAAGACTTCGGTTTTGCGCTCCCCCAAGCGGGCGCTGATTTCAATGCCCAACACGATCAGCGAAATCACTGGGCCGGTGTTTGGCCACAATATTCTGGGTGAACTTGATAACGACATGATCCACAATTTTGCCAAGCCGGGCGAGAGCGCCATTGGCCCGCGCATTTTTGTGCATGGCAAGGTTCTGGATGAGCGCGGCAAGCCGGTGCCGGGCGTTTTGATTGAAGTGTGGCAGGCCAATGCGGGTGGTCGTTACCGTCACAAAAAGGAAGGCTATATCGCGCCACTTGATCCGAATTTCGGTGGCTGTGGCCGTTGCATCTCTGATGCTGAGGGCAACTATGTGTTCCGCACCATTCAACCTGGCGCTTATCCCTGGCCCAACCGCATCAATGACTGGCGGCCGCAGCATATTCACTTCTCGCTGTTTGGCTCCGGTTTTGCGCAACGCCTGATTACGCAAATGTATTTTCAGGGTGACCCGCTGATAGACCTGTGCCCGATTGTTGGCACTGTTGAAAACCGTGAAGCGGTGCAGCGGCTGATCGCAGCTTACGATCACACCAACACCACATCAATGGATAGCCGCGCCTGGAAATTTGATATCGTTTTGCGCGGGCGGCGTTCCACGCCGTTTGAAAACAAAATGGAGGGCAATTGAGATGGTTTTGAAAGAAAGCGCATCGCAAACCGCTGGCCCATATGTTCACATTGGTCTGACCCCGAATTTCTCCGGCATCATGGGTGTTTATCCCGCAGATCTCGGCAAAGTGATGGTCAATGCCAAAACCAAGGGTGAACGGATCACGATTACAGGGCGGATATTTGACGGCGGCGGCCTGCCCTTGCGTGATGCCTTGCTTGAAATCTGGCAAGCCGATGCAGCTGGGCTTTACAATTCGCCCACTGAAACACGTGGTGCAGCTGATCCCAATTTCACGGGTTGGGGCCGTTGCCCGACCGATATGGACACTGGTGTTTTCACTTTCGAAACAGTGAAGCCGGCTTCTGTGCCTTTTCCGGGTGGCGGCACACAGGCACCGCATATTGTATTCTGGATTGTGGCGCGTGGTATCAACCTTGGGCTCAACACACGAATGTATTTTGCCGAGGATGAGACGGCGTTGGCGACTGATCCGATTCTCAAGCGCATTGAACATCGTGACCGGTTATCGAGCATTGTAATCCCAAAGATGAATGGAGTTTATACTTTTGACATTCATTTGCAGGGTCACAATGAAACGATTTTTTTTGATATTTGAATGAGCTACTCACTCAGTCAATCTGCGCTGCATTCCATTCTTTTTGGCGATGAGGAAGTGGTGCGGCTGTTTTCGGCTGAGGCAGATCTGGCCACTTGTGTGACTTTCGAAGTGGCCCTGGCGGCGATGCAGGCGCAGGCGGGGCTTGTGCCTTCTGCGGCGGCCAAGGCGATTGCCAAAGCATTGGCGGACTATGCCCCGAGGCCTGATAAATTCGCTGCTGCCATGGCGCGTGATGGTGTGGCAGTTCCGTCTTTGGTTGCAGAATTGCGCAAACTTGTGCTGCAACAACACGCCATGCATTTGCATCTAGGGGCCACTAGCCAGGATGTAATTGACACCTCGCTGATGTTGCGGGCAGCGGCCGCCGTTGTGAAGATTGAAAATTCTTTGGCGCAAGGTGCAACAGCGCTCAAAGCGCTCGACAGAAAATTCGGCAAAGAAAAATTGATGGGCCACACGCGGATGCAGCAGGCTCTGGATATCAGGGCGGCTGACAAGTTGGCGGTGTGGCAGTCTGGGATTTCGACAGCACAATCGTCCCTTGGAGCTTTGCGCTTTCCCCTGCAGCTTGGTGGGCCAGTGGGTGTGATCAATGATCAGAAACTGAAGCGGGCCTTGGCTTCGGCGCTGGGGCTGGATCACCTCGATCATTGTTGGCAAGCCGAGCGTTCACCGATCGTGGCGATCGGTAATGCCTGTGCGCATGTTACTGGGGCATGCGGCAAAATTGGGCAAGACATTGCCCTCATGGCTCAGAATGAAATGGGTGAGATCAAACTCAGTGGCGGTGGTACATCCTCGGCCATGGCGCATAAGCAAAATCCGGTGAAAGCTGAAGTTTTGGTTTCATTGGCAAGGTTTAATGCAACCCAGATCTCCGCCCTTAATCACGCGATGGTGCATGAGCAGGAGCGCTCTGGTGCTGCCTGGACGCTGGAGTGGATGATCTTGCCGCAGATGATTGTAGCGGCAGCGACGGCTGCTCGTTTGGCTGTTGAGCTTTTTGGTTCTGTAGTGAGTATTGGCAAATGAAAATGCGTGTGCAGGTCGTTATCATCGGCGGTGGTCCTGCTGGATTGTTATTGGCGCAGCTTCTGGCCAATGCGGGCATTGAATGTGCCATTGTTGAACGTCAATCCAAAGAGCATGTGCTTAAACGCATTCGCGCTGGCGTGCTGGAATGGGGAACAGTTGAATTGTTGCGTCAGGCGGGCGTTGGCGTACGGATGGATTTGCAGGGCCATGTGCATGAAGGCATCATGCTTGCAACCCAGACGCGGCAATTGCGCGTTGATTTGAAACAGGCTTGCGGCAAGGCTGTGATGGTCTATGGGCAGACCGAGATCACCAAGGATTTATACGAAGCACATGAAAAGCGTGGCACGCGGATATTTGAAAACGCTGCTGATGTTGTGTTGCATGATGTGGTGGACAAGCCTTCTGTTACGTTCACGTTGAATGGGCGGGCTTGCCACATTGATGCCGATTTCATTGCGGGCTGTGACGGATTTCATGGTGTGAGCCGCCAAGCCATTCCTGCTGACAAGCGCCATGAATTTGAAAAAATCTATCCCTTTGGCTGGCTAGGCGTTTTGACACACACCCCACCCGTTTCGCATGAATTGATTTATGCCAACCATCCGCGCGGTTTTGCCTTGGCCTCGATGCGCGGACCAAAGCTTTCGCGCTACTATATCCAGGTGCCTTTGGAGGAAAAGGTGGAGGCTTGGACTGATGCGGCATTTTGGGAAGAGTTCAAACGCCGTTTGCCAGCCGAGGCAGCAGCTCAATTGGTGACAGGGCCTTCGTTTGAAAAATCAATTGCACCTTTACGCAGTTTTGTCAGTGAGCCGATGCAGTGGGGCAAATTGTTTCTGTGTGGGGATGCGGCCCATATTGTGCCTCCGACCGGTGCCAAGGGTTTGAACCTTGCTGCCTCGGATGTGCATTATCTTAGTGAGGCTTTGAAGCAGCATTATCTTGAGAAGCGGGATGAAGGCATCGAAGCTTATTCCGCCACCGCATTGGCGCGGGTGTGGAAAGCCATTCGCTTTTCCTGGTGGATGACCAATTTATTGCACCGCTTTCCCACGGCCACAGAGTTTGACCAACGGATTCAGGAAAGTGAGATTGACTATATCGCACATTCTGCGGCGGCCCAAAAAGTGCTGGCTGAGAATTATGCGGGCCTGCCTTATTAGGATGCGGCGAACTCGCTCAGCAATTTGGCCAGCTCGGCAGGGCGTTCTACACAGGGAATGTGAGCGCAGTTTTGGATCATCCGAAACTGCGCATCCGGCAGCAACTTGCTTGAAGCTTCAACCAATGCCGGAGGCGTTGAGCCGTCTTGGGCGCCAGCGATGAAAAGTGCTGGCACATTGATATCGGCGGCCCTGGCTGTGTAATCCACCTCGCGCAGCGCCTCACAAGCTGCAAAATAACCGTCGAGATTTTGCCGGATCATCATGGTGCGGGAAAGTGCAACCTGCTCTGGATGGCTGGCGTGAAACGCAGGCGAAAACCACACTTTCATTATATTGTCAGCGATGCTTTCAATGCCGTCGGATTGAACTTTGGCAATGCGGGCGTTCCAGCTTTCATGCGTGCCGATTTTCACTGCTGAATTGCTGATGACGAGCTTGGAAACAAGTTCCGGTCTGGCGTGGTAGAGCCCTAGCACAATGAGGCCACCGACAGACAGGCCGACTGCAATCACCTGTTTAAAACCAAGATGATCAATCAACGCCGCCAAATCGGTGGCATAGGTTTCAATGCGGTGCGGCGCATTGCCCAGCGTGGAAAGGCCATGGCCCCGTTTGTCGTGGAACACCATCGTAAAATGGCCGGAGAGGGTCTTGCGCAGCTTGTCCCAAATGCGAAAATCCGTGCCCAATGAGTTGGCGAAAACCAAAACGGGTTTGGATTTTTCAGCGTATTCCACATCGAAATGGATCAGGGCATTGTTGAGTTCGATGGCTTGCATGATTACTGCCAATAACTTGCGCATGGGTTTGGGGCAAGAGCGCAAAAAACGCGCCCCCTTGGAAAGGAGCGCGTCACTTCAAAATTGCTTCTGGTTGCTTATGCGGCGTTGGATTGGCATTCTGGCGGCAAGGCCACGATCTCAATCCAATAGTGACCAACAGTTTTTACAATATCCACAAGCTTGTCAAATGATACGGGCTTGCAGATGAATGAGTTTACGCCGAGATTATAGGTCTTAATTATATCTTCTTCGGCCTTGGATGTGGTGAGTACAATCACCGGAATGCGGTGAAGAATGGGATCGTTCTTGATTTCTTTCAAAACGGTGCGGCCATCTTTGCGCGGCATGTTTAAATCCAGCAGTATAAAGCCGGGGTAGGGCTTGCCAGCGAGATGCGCATATTTGCCCTCGCGGCGCAGATATTCGAGCAGCTCAACGCCGTCTTCGACGAAATCCAAACCATTGCCGAGTTTGGATTCTTCAAATGCGTCCTTGATCATCATGCGGTCATCGGCGTCATCATCGGCGACAACGATACGAACGGGAACAGTCGAGCGGGTCATGCTACTTTACCTTGTTTTACTTGTTGGATTGGGAATTTTATGTAGAATTTTGAGCCAACGCCCAGTTGGCCATCAGCGAAGATAGAGCCTCCGTGACGCTCTACAATCTTGCGCACTGTAGCAAGGCCGATGCCTGTGCCTTCATATTCGGTGCGTGAATGCAGACGTTGGAAGATGGTGAAAATCTGATCGCGGAACTGGTTGTCAAAGCCGATGCCGTTGTCAGCGATCGTCAGCTGCACGTGCTGGATCGGTCCATGTTCGTCATTGCCTTGGACGATCTCATGCGTGACGCTGATCACTGGGGCCACATCAGCCTTGCGGAATTTCAAGGCATTGCCAATGAGGTTCTGCAACAGCTGGCGCATCTGCATCGGATCACAATCAATCTCAGGCAATTCGTCGTGTTTGATGGTGGCCTGGGTTTCCTCAATGCGGATTTGCAGATCACCGATGACTTCAGTGAGAACCCGGTTCAGGGATGCGCGCTGGAATTCCTTAGCCCCTGTTGTGACACGAGAATATGACAACAAGTCATTGATAAGTTTACGCATTCTTCCTGCCGCATTTTGCATGCGGTCGATGAACATCTTGCCGTCGTCTGGCAAAGTGCTGGCATACTTGCTCATAAGTCGCTCACCGAACGCTTCAATCTTGCGCAATGGTTCTTGCAAGTCATGGCTGGCGACGTAGGCGAAATCTGCCAGCTCGCGGTTCGATGTTTCGAGTTTCTGGGTATATTGCAACATCACCTTGGCGTTGGTTTCTGACTCGGAGATATCCTGATAAGTTGCGATGGTGCCGCCGTCTGCCATGGGCTCGTTCATTACGCCGATGACGCGCCCGTCTTTCAGATGCTGCTTGATCACACTGCGGCGACGCAGCTGCTCGGGGTCATTACGTTGGGCCAGCGCCTTGTCGGCTTCTTCGGCTGTGTAGTTGCCGAGGCTGACCGAGTATTGCATGATTTCGCGCAATGAGATTCCGGGCTTCACAACATCAGCTGAAAAGCCGTAGATTTCGAGATAGCGCTTGTTGACAACGATCAGCTTCTGTTCCTTGTCGAACATGCAGAGGCCCTGCACCATGTTGGTGAGGGCTGTATCAAAATGCAAATTGCGGGCATGAAGCTGCTTGGAGATTCGCAACATTTCCATTTCGCGCAGTTTCAATTCGGTGATGTCTGAACGTGTGCCCACGATGCCGCCATCATTGGTTCGTTTTTCAGTGACCAGCAACCAGCGGCCATCGGCCAGTTGCACTTCATATGGCTCTTTGGGATTGCGATGTTTTTCCAGGCGCCAATGAATGTATTCTTCCGTTGTCATGCCGTTCAGAACGAAGGCGCCGCGCGTTGCGGATTTTTCGAGAATATCCTTTTTGGCAGCACCGGGCATGATGATGTCTGCCACCATCGGGCTGTAATCAACATACTTTTTGTTATAAAGCACGATATTGTCGTTCGCGTCATAAAGCGCGAAGCCATCGGCCATCACATCAAGCGCATGCATGAGGCGCGAGCGCGATTGTTCGGCAATCATTTCATATTGGGTGTTGAGATCAAGGCCCGTTGCGGCGCTCTCAATCTGGCGCGCAGTTTCCACCGCTGTGCCATTGGGCAGGCGGCGGCGGCGAATTTCAACATTGTTGCCAGATGGCGCGGTGTAACGGAACGAATAAGCGGTGCCTGGCTGAAGACGATCAATGATCTTGACGATTTTGTCTTCAATCTCATCAGTTGGGGTGTTCAGGCGTTGATAAGTGGTGCGGATCAGCTGTTGCAGTTTGGTCCCAGCTGGCATGTCGCTGGCAAGGTAGCCGCATAATGTGCGGTAGAGATCATTGCAGGCCAAAAGATTTAAATTTGCGTCAAACAGGGCGAGGCCCACATCTGCTCCAGCGAAGAGATCCGCAATTTCAGACTGGTTCTGGCGGTGAATGGTCATTGGAGATTCATTGCCAAGAACTTCTTTGATGGGCGTGACACGATTTTCGTTCTGCAAATTAATTCCCCACAATTTTAGTCGAACTTTATCCAGAGTTGAGGAATGTCTAATCCAAAGCCATGAATGAAAAGTGAAAACGTCACTTCGCCCATCGGTTGCGTTTCTAAAGCTTTAACGAATTTCGGCGATAGGTGGAGCGTGGAGTCGCCAAAATCGGGAACCGATGGTTTGGCGCTGTGAGTAGGGGTTGTCTATGCTTTCTCAGTTGGAAAGAACTATCGCTTGTTGGCTGCTGGCTGCTGCAATTGTAGCAGCCTACGCGGTTCCTGGCCTGTCAGCGGCGATGGCCCCTTATACAAATGCCAGCTTGTTTTTCCTTATCGTCATGTCCTTGCTGCCTTTGGGGCGGTTGCAGGTGACGGAAGTATTCAGCCCAAACTATAAAGTGTGGCAAGTTGTTACATGGCAGCTTTTGGTGTTGCCGGCACTGGTTGTGGCGGGGGCCCACTTGGCCCATATTTCAGACCACCTGACGAAACTGATGGTGACGACGGCGGCGGCTGGCTCACTCTTTGCCTCACCAACTTTTGCAGAACTTTTGCAAGTCAACAAGGCGAGAGCTTTGCAATGCATGGTTCTATCAACCTTTCTGATGCCGCTATCCTATTCGCTTTTCTTTACCCAGGTCTTGCATACGAATGTGCAGCTCGATATTCTTTCGCTGGTCAATCGTTGCCTGATATTCTTGGTCATCCCGCTGGGCATTTTGTTGATCTACATGGGTGTGTCACTTGATCTGCCCAAACGTATTGTGGAAAGCGTAGAGGGCTTTTCACGCCGCTTTACAATTGTCGCGTTGGTTGTATTTGGGCTTGGCATCGTTGGCCCGGCACGTGAATTGTTGCTGGAAGATGCCGGCCGGTTCTTGCTTTATCTCGTTATCGTGGGAAGTTTGGGCGCAGGCATGGCCTATCTCACCGCCATCGTGATGTTCCGCCAAGGAATCAGCGATGCACTCACCGCGAGCATTGTCAGCGGCTTCCGCAATGTGGGGCTCGGTTTTGTGTTGCTGTCTGGCGGGGCGGCGGGTTCCACCGCGCAATATGTTGGGGTCTCCCAAATTCCTATCTTCCTCGCACCACTTATCTTGAGCTTCATTGTGAGCGGGCAAGGCGCGGCGGTTGAAGAATCAAGTGGCGAAACATCCGTGGACGGCGTGACTCCTGCCCAAATGGCAGCTTAATTTTCAACTTCCTGAAGGCGGTGGCGCTTATTGGGCGCATTGCTTCATGCAATTGGAATTTTCGCAGCCTCGGTGCGTTCAGACTTGGTTAATGATGACCAACATTATCCAAGAAGATTGAGAAGCAAACGGCGCAATTTACGATTGTTTTACTACGCAATGATACCTGTTTGTTCTGTGAGTTTGTGTGAGTAATGAGTGTGAGCGTAAGTGTTGGCGTTGATGGCGGTGCGCAGAGCATCGAGGATATGGTTCGAGCATTGCGCGACGCTGCGCATGATGAGCCTGTTGCTGGCCAGCGTGCGGCAAAACAAGGTCATTCAAGCTTAACTGCAAGCCCAGTGCAGTCTACTGTTTCTGGAAATGTGGAATCAGCAGACGCCGTTGCGGCACTTAATTCCAAAATCGAATCTGGCAAAACACTCAGGCACACCGTGGCATTTGTTACTGCAGTGGCCATTGGCTTTGCCGGCTTGGTTTATGGCAACAAGACCTATGGGCCAGAAATGTATGCCGATGGTGGCTTGAATGCCGCTGCGGATGCCCATGCCAAAGGCCTGAACTATGAGGTCTTCGATCTTAATCTCAATGTTCGTGCTCTGCGCGATGCGCAGCTGGCACGCATGACCAAAGCACCGGAAGTTATTATTATTGGAGCCAGTCATTGGCAAGAGGCCGACAAAGGGCTTCTGAATGGCATGGATTTCTACAACGCCCACATTCACCGCGACTATTGGGAAGATTTGCCCGGCATGGTTGAGCTTTTGGTGCGCCATGACCGATTGCCGAAAAAGTTGATTGTTGCCATACGCGATTTACAATTCACGCCCGCCGAGAACCGCAAAGATTGGTTGTGGGAGCCTGGAATTCCGGCCTACCGCGCGTTTACACAGCGCATTGGCATCGATACCGAGAGTTGGTGGAAGACAGCACCTTGGCACCGTCTTCAGGCTTTGATCTCGCTGCCGATGTTCTTTGAAAACTTTACGCGCTGGCAGCAGGCTTTGGTGCGCCCTGGGGCCACCAGTGCCAACAGATCTGAGACAATGGACATGTTGATGCCTGATGGCTCCATTCTCTGGTCTAAATACAAGTTGGATCACCTGTTCACGCCGGAGCGTCGCAAGAACGAAGTCAAGAATTTTGCTGACTCTGTGTTGAACAAGCCGCTGGTCATAGACAATGACGGCATTGAAGCGTGGCAGAGCACTTTCAGCTTTCTCAAGAGCAAGGGCGTGCAGGTCTATCTTGTGAACCCGCCATTCAATCCTGAATTTTATGATCAAATAGCTGGCACTCAATATGCAACTGGTTTGGCGAAGGTTGAACAGTTGACCCAGCGTTTCTCGCGAGATTTTGGGTTCCCCATATTTGGCAGTTTCAACCCACATGAAGTGGGCTGCACCGCAGACCAATATAAAGACGCTGAACATTCAAATCCGTCTTGCCTGCACAATCTGTTCGACCAGTTCCTTGCCGTTGATAAGCAGATGGGAGACAACTGATGTCATTTACCTCCCTTCAATTCATCTTCGCATTTTTGCCATTGAGCTTCATTGGATTTGCGCTGGTGCAACGTTTTCTTGGCGCCAAAATGGGCATCAATTTTTTGGCGCTGGCTTCCTTGGTGTTCTACGGCATGTGGGGCGCTCCGCTCTTGCTCATCCTGCTGACATCGATGGCTTTCAACTTTACCATTGGCAACACTCTGCCGAGCTTGAGTGCAGATCGCTCCAAACAAAAGAATTTGTTTACGGTGGCTGTCATCGTCAACCTTGTGATGCTTGGCTATCTCAAATACACAAACTTTTTCGTTGATGTTGCCAACCAGGCTGGTGGCATGAGCTTTGCGCATTTTGACATTGTTGCGCCTATCGGCGTTTCGTTTTTCACCTTCGTGCAAATCGGTTACCTGATTGATGCCTATAACGGCCAGCTGGTGCGCCACGATTTTGCACGCTTCATTGTCTTTGCTGCATTTTTTCCCTGCGTCACAGCGGGCCCGCTGGTCATGCAACGTGAGATGATGGAGCAACTTGCTGAGCCCAAGCAAAACGCGCTTGATCTGCGCCGCATCATGATTGGTGTGACGATGTTTGGCATGGGCCTGTTCAAGAAAATTCTGATGGCGGATTCCATCGCGCCATTTGCGGATGCTGTTTTCAATGGTGCGCATGAGGGTATGACTTACAATTGGGCCACGGCGTGGATCGGCGCGCTGTCTTACATGCTGCAACTCTATTTTGATTTCTCTGGTTACTCTGACATGGCCATTGGCATTGGCACAATCTTTGGAATCAAATTGCCGCTGAATTTTGACTCGCCGTTCAAGGCCACGAATATCTCTGATTTCTGGCGTCGTTGGCACATGACGATGACACGCTTCTTCACGGCCTATGTTTATTCTGGCTTGGCGATGAATGGCATGCGCAAAGCCATGTCAGCGCGGGCAAGCCGCTTTGGCCGCTATTTTTTGTGCGCGGCACTTCCTTCTTTCTTTACCTTTCTATGTGCAGGTGTGTGGCATGGGGCAGGGTGGAATTATATCGTTTACGGTGCGATGCATGGCACGGCCATTGCCGTGTTCTTGGGGTGGCGTGAAATGGGCAAGTTTACACTTGCACCACCGGTTGCCTGGGCTCTCACCATGCTGACTGTGGTTTGTGGCTTGGTGATGTTCCGTGCAGCGGATTTGCATTCAGCATTTGGCTTGTTGGGCCACATGTTTGGAATTGGTGGCAACGCCGCCAATGTGAAAACAATCACCATCGATGCTGCGCAGGCGATGTCTCTCATTGTCATTTTCAGCGCTGTCACATTGCTGCTGCCCAACACACAACAAATTCTCCACCATGAATGGCCGGTGGTTGATAGCAAGCCCGCTGATATCGCGCTTGATGCTGGATTGGTTTCTTGGCGACCAAGCTTCAGCACAGCGATCATTACAGCATTTATTTTCACCGTCGGAATCACGTCAATCGGCGCGAGCTCTGGCTTCGTCTACTACAAATTTTAAATCACAAAGGAACGGCAAATGAACCAACATAATCACAATTTCAAGGAAATCACCGTTGCCCTTTCTCGTGAAGTTGATCGCGAAGTGGCTGGCGATATCGAGAAGGAATCGGTTTTCGTCTCGCCATTTATCGAGCGCATCTATGTGGATGAAGATGGCAAGAATGCCCGCGTTGTAACACGCACAGGTGCTGATCTTGTGGAGATTGAGGCCAAAGCCAAGCGCTTTCTGGATGTGATGGTGCGCCAGGTTACTGGCTTTGAAATCAAGGTTTTTGTGGATACCAAGCGCAAAGACACTGGCCCATATTTTGTCGGCGTGAATGACGAGCTGGTGAAGCGCGGCTGGATGCATGATTACGGCAAAGGCCAGGTGGCCTATTCGGGCCCATTGCTTAAACTTGCGCGCTTGATGAATGACAAGGCGGGCGAGCTTTACCAGGCTGCTTTCAACGCCAAGGAAGCTCATTTTCCGGCGATGATTGACGCTGATACGCTGCACAAGTGTGGTTATCTCGACAGCCATCCAAACGCCGTCAGCTTCATCGGCAACGTGGTTGAAGACTTCGATGCGATTGAAGAGTTCCGCAAGGCCAACTCATGCTCTGAAGGTGCTTTGCTGCCGCAGCGTGACCATGTGCATATCGACGGCATGTGCCTTAACCCGGCGGCTTGTTTCCCTTGCTATCCAACGCTGGCTGGCCAAGATTTCACCAATGGGGCTTGCTACACTTGGCTTGGCCGCGTGTTCCGCTATGAATCTCGCAACATCAATGGTCTTGACCGCTTGTATGAATTCAACGTGCGCGAACTCGTTTTTGTGGGCGATGAGGAATATGTGCGCTCGGTGCGCGCCAAGGCTTTGCCAGTTGTTGAAGAATTGGCTTCGTGGATGGATATTGATTGTCAGGTGCAAACTGCAACTGACCCGTTTTTTGCAACGGTGTCTGCTGCCAAAAAATTCTGGCAGGCCTCACAAGAAGTCAAGAACGAAATCAAAATTCCAGCACTTGGCAATGATGGCAGCGTGAAGCAGCTGGCCTGTGGCTCCATCAATCTGCATGGCAATTTCTTCGGCAAGCGCTTTGGCTTTAACGCCGCCAATGGCGAGCCGGCACAAACCGGTTGTGTGGGCCTTGGCATTGAACGTTGGATGTTGGCTGCATTTACGCAGCATGGCTTTGACCCAATGCGTTGGCCAGAAGCCGTTCGCAACGTGATTTTCGCATAAGCTTAATAACAAAAAGAGGGACGACAAATGCAACTTTATGACCTGGTCGGCAAAGTACTCGGCGTAGACCCAGAAACTTTGACGGAAGATTCAAACGCACAGAATACCCCAAAGTGGGATTCATTGCGCCACATCGAAGTGCTGTTCGCAATGGAAAGCGCTTTCCATGTGCGCTTCAGCATGCCGGAAATTTCTGGCCTCCGTAAGCTTGGTGATATTCGCCAGTTGCTGTTGGCGAAGAATATCAAGTTCGATGACTCAGCCAAGCTGCGCCAGACCGCCTAAGCCAAATTCGAGAGAGCATTGTCAGTCAGACGAAAGATGCCACTGTGAGCAACGGAACCGCAATTAAGACACTGATCGTGGATGACGATGAGGACGATCTATTCCTCATCAAAGACGCCCTGAGCTCTGTTGCAAGCACGCGTTACGCAATCACAGCGACATCTTCTCCGATGAAGGCGATGACCATTTTAGCCGATGGCCCATTCGACATCATTTTCTGTGATTATCGAATGGGTTCATTGACTGGTGTTGATTTTATCAGAAATGTCCGCAGTGCGGGCATTGAAACGCCGATCATTTTGTTGACCGGCATTTCGGATCAACTGGTTGACGATGCAGCGTTGGAAGCTGGTTCTTCCGATTTCATACCCAAGACGTTGATCAACCCGGACGTGCTGGACCGCTCGGTGCGCTATGCCATGGCGCATTCTGCCAGGCAGCGTCTGTTGCAAAGCATTTTGAAAAATACGCGATCGGGGATTGCGGTGGTCAACACCAATGGTGTCGAATCGCTTTCCAATTCACAGCTTGAAACATTTGCACGCTTGGCCTTTGGCGAGACTGCGGATGCCCGCAGGCGTCTTGTTCTGGCGGCGCTGGCGTGTGAACAAAAAGATATGGTGATTGGTGATATGGTGTTTGAATCACATATCACCAAATTGCCCGACGGCGAGTCACTTTTGACGCTGCATGACGTGACAGGCCGCGTGAATGATTTGCGTGAGAAGGAACTGGCCGAAGTGCGTATTCGCGCCATTGCCATGCAAGATACATTGACGGGTTTGCCTAACCGCATGTCGTTCAATTCCTATCTCGATGAAAGCCTGATGGCCGCCGAGAAAGATGGGAATTCAATTGCGCTGCTGTTGTTTGATTTCAATCGCTTCAAGGAAGTGAACGATTTGTTCGGTCACGCTGCAGGCGACTATATCTTGAAGAGTGCCGCTGAGAATTTGCACCGCACATTGACGGCTGGTGAATTTTGCGCCCGCTTGGGCGGTGATGAATTTGTGCTGATTCAAAAGAACAGTGATGCGGCTTCGGCGCAGGAATTGGCAGAGCGTGTGGTTGAAGCGCTGCGCATGTCCCTGGCTTGGGAAGACAAGATCATCGACGCCAGCGTGACGCTGGGTGTTGCGCTTTATCCGCAACATGGTGGAAACCGCCAAGAACTATTGGCTAATGCTGACCTTGCCATGTACCGCGGTAAATCTGAACTTGCGCGGCCCATTTGCATATTTGATGCGAGCATGGATCAGTTTATTCGTGATCGCCGTGCTTTGGCCCTGGATTTGCGCCATGCGATCAATAATGATGAGCTTTCGCTTGATCTGCAGCCACAGTTTGAAACTGGCACAGGGCTGCTGGCGGGCTTTGAAGCGTTGTTGCGTTGGCATTGCCCAAAGCGTGGTCGGGTTTCACCTGCACAGTTTATCTCAGTTGCTGAAGAGAACGGGCTGATTATTGAAATTGATCGCTGGGTGATGAACCACGCCTGCGGATTGCTGAAGCAGCACACCTGGCTGCCACGCTTGGCAGTGAACGTGTCGGCGAAAGCCATTTGCCAACCCGGCATTGTCACGGATATCAAATCGGCTTTGGTTGAATATGGTATCTCGCCAAGTCGCCTTGAGATTGAAGTTACGGAAACAGCGTTGATTCATGATTTGACGCGCGCATTGCATAACCTGCGCCAGATCAAGGGCTTTGGAATTGCTGTGGCGATGGATGATTTTGGCATCGGCTATTCATCAATGTCGATGCTCAGCTCTTTCCCGTTTGACCGCATTAAAATTGATGGTTCATTCATTCAGCAAGTCAGCAATAATGCGCGTGCTGGTGCCATTTTCAAAGCGGTGGTTGGATTGGGCGCGGCATTGAAAGTTCCGGTATTGGCGGAAGGTGTTGAGACCGCTGAGCAGTTGCAATTTGCACTCGAATCCGGCTGCCAGGAATTGCAGGGTTTCCATTTCGGCAGGCCAGTTCCTCAAGCCAGGTTGCTTGCGATGTGCGAAGAATTGATTGGCATGATGAGCTTGGGCTCGTTCAAGCGTTGGCAGGATAGCCACCGCGAAGCTGAAGTGGCAGTGGCCGCAATTGCCACCAGCGCCAGCATCAGCGCCTAGTTTTCAACGATAGGTGAAATTAAAAATGGCAGGTTTGAACCTGCCATTTTTTTGCATTCGGTTTGGCTAAAAGTTACACGGCGCCGTGCACTGGGATCATTTGATGCGGCAGCCACGTGGCCAGCTGTGGGAATGATATTAGCACGAAGACCATGATCAGCATGACGATGTGCATGGGCACAGACCACCAACCCACTTTAAACATGTCATGGCCGGTCATTGATTGCAGCACCGTGAGATTGAAGCCAACGGGCGGAGTGATTTGGGCCATCTCAACCACCAGCACCATGAATATGCCAAACCACACCATATCAATGCCAGCGTGGCGCACCATGGGCTCAACAATTGAAATGGTGAGGGCCACACAGGAAATGCCGTCGAGAAAGTGGCCGAGGATGGTGTAGAGCACCAGCAGCCCCATCAACAGCCAGAAGGCCGAAAGGTGCAAAGTGTCGACCCATTGTGCCAAGGCTTCTGGCAAACGCAGATAGCCCATGGCGAGTGAGAGCGAGCCTGCGGCCATGAGGATGAATGAGATCATCACCGAAGTTCTCGTGGCGCTCATCAGACTATTGACCAGCAGCGTGCGGTTAAGTGTGCCTTGTCCTAAGGCGAGAAGCAATGCGCCCACAACGCCAACTGCGGCAGCTTCTGTTGCCGTGGCAATGCCAAACATCATGGAGCCGATGACGACGAGCAGCAAGACAACAACAGGCAGCAAGCGGCGCACACCTTGCAGTTTTTCACGCCAACCCACGTTAGGCTCTTGGGTTGGATTGTAGTCCTTGAGGTTCATTGCCATGACAGCAACATAGGCCGAAAACATGCAGGCCAAGATGATGCCGGGAATGATGCCTGCGATATTGATGGCGGCGATGGATTCATTGGTCAGTGCGCCATATACGATCATGATGATGGATGGCGGAATCATCAGGCCCAGTGTTGCCGGGCCAGCCAGTGTGGAAACAATCAAGTGTTCTGGATAGTTGCGTTTGCGCAATTCAGGGATCGTCATCTTGCCCACGGTTGTAAGTGTAGCGACAGATGATCCGCAAACGGCCGCAACCAGCGTGCAGCCAACAACATTGGTGTGCAGCAATCCGCCGGGGATGCGGCGCATCAATGGTGAAAGGCCTTTGAACAAATCTTCTGACAATTTGGATTGAAAGAGGATGTCACCCATCCATACAAACATCGGCAGTGCGGTGAGCATCCACGATGAAGTGCCAGACCATGCAGTGGTTGCAATGGAAATACCTGCAGGGCGGCCTGCGAAAATGTCAATGGCAACAGCGGCAACGGCAATCAAAGTGGGTGCAATCCACACACCCGTTGCCAGCAGCAAGAACATCAGCCCAAGCAGGACCGAAACCATAATAATTGGATCCATCGGCCGAACTCCTGATCAATGAGACTGAAAGCTCGCCTGGACACGATATTTTCCAGTGAGCAATAAGGTGATGAAATTGTCTGTCATGGCAACTGCAAAAAGAACTGAGCCGATGGCCATGGTGGATTGCGGGATCCACAAGGGCGTTGCATCCAAATCGGTGCTGATGTCGTTCAGTTGCCAAGTGGTGATCAACATGTTGCAAGCGTAGTAGGCAAACCAAACGGCAACGATGCTGGCCAGAAAGAAAGCGACAAGATCTAGCGGGCGACGCCAGCGTCCCGCAAACTTGGAGATGGTTTCAATGCGGATATGGGCCCCGGTTACCAGCGCATAGGGCAGGCCAAGAAAAGTCGAAGCGGCCATCATATAGCCAGCATAGGTTTGCAATCCGCTGAGGTTGTTGCCGCTGTAACGTATGGCAATTTGCGCAACGATAATAATCAAGATCAGGAAAAGGCAGGTGGCGGCGGCGTAACCGCAATACAAATACGTCCGGTCTAAAATGCGGTGCAAACGCGCCAACCCGGATTGGTCTGTTTCAATTGTGGTACTTTGAGTTGTCATGCTGAACTTTCCTTGCCGCATAATGCGTCAGGAAAGCTTGATGGCAGCTTAATTCACGGAATTTAACGCAAATGGGCGGGGCCGATTTTACGGTCCCCGCCCAAGACGTGAATTGCGAATTACTTCTTGTAAGCGCCGAGAATATTGCTTGTGCCTTGGCCGCCTTTGGCTGCCCAGTCTTTGGCAATGACGTCACCGATTGCCGCGAGTTCAGCTTTCATCTTGTCATTGGGTTCGATGACTTGCACACCATTGGCTTGCAGCACTTTGGTGGCTTCGGCATCAGCGGCCTTGGATTTTTCGACACCAGCTGTTTCGGCCTTGGCGGCGCAATCCAAAACAGCGGCTTGGTTATCTTTGGACAAGGCGTTGAACACGCCTTTGTTAACGATGACGCTGTTGCGTGGCAGCCAGGCATTGGCAAGATAATAACGGTTCAGGTTTTCCCAGACTTTGCTGTCTTTGCCGGTGACAGAAGAAGTGATCAATGAAGCAATGACGCCAGCGGCCATCGCTTGGCTGATTTCAGCGGCTTCAATAGAAACGGGGGTCATGCCGGTGCCCTCGGCCAGTTTGGCGGTGGACTTGTTGTAGGAGCGCACCTTGATGCCCTTCATGTCTGCAACGGAGTTGATTTCCTTGTTGAAGAACAAGCCATTTGGCGGCCAAGGCACAGAATAAAGCATTTTCAGGCCTTGGCCATCCAGGGCTTTATCAATTTCTGGACGTGAGGCGGCGGCCAACTTGACCGAATCTTCGTAAGTCGTGGCCAGGAAGGGCACGGAATCTGTGCCGAACACCGCATTTTCATTTTCATGGGCCGACATCAGGCGCTCACCGATTTGGGCCTGGCCCGTCTGCACCGCGCGCTTGATATCATTGCCCTTGAAGAGCGAACCATTGGCGTGCAGCACAATGTTGATTTCACCTTTGGTGCCATCAGCGACGCATTTACCAAAGTCTTCGGCGTTTAGCGTCTGGAAATTTGAAGCCGGATAGGCTGTAGGCATGTCCCAAGTTTGGGCAGCAAATGCAGATCCACTCGCGCACAAAAGCAATGCGGCGGCCGAGTTCAGGAGTTTCATCTTCGTCATAACAGTAAAGCCTACCTAGAATGTTGTGCTCATGCCGCCGTGTGTGAACGGCACGCGTTCTTCTATTTATGAGGTTTGAATATTTCTTTTTCCGTTAAAATCTCGCAGTTATTAGGTGTAACAGCCGATGAATAACATTGTTCTCAAGCCAATTCGCAGCATGGGTTGATGAAAACTAAACGAGACAGAGAAAATTGTCAGGACTTACACCAATTTCAAACAGACTGAACTGGGCACCAAAATTGCTGCCAGGGTTGAAAATGGCTGCTTTCCAAGACGATGGAAGTTTGGACGAATCAGCCCTCAGTCACATTGTTTCTGAAACTGAGTTAATGCAAGCGGCAAAGCGGCAGGATGCGGATGAGCGTAGGCATTTGTTGCTGAGGCGCAGTTTTCAGCGGATATTTGTGGCCGAGGTCATTGGCTGGGCCGGGCCGATTCATCAGTTGAAGTTGGAACATGCACTTGACCAGCAGCCACGTTGTCATGACGCGCCAGATTTGAATTTATCATTTTCGTCGAGTGGGGGCATGTTGCTTGCCGCAGCCAGTATGAGATGCGCGGTCGGCATCGATATCGAACGGCAGCGCGAAGTTGCACACGCATTGCAAATTGCTGATCGGTTTTTTACTGATGATGAGACTAAGTATTTGTCAGAATTGTCAAAATCTGAACAAAGCAATGGCTTTTTGCATTTGTGGACGGCCAAGGAGGCGGGCCTCAAAGCCATCGGTAAGGGCATTGTCTCGGGGATGAATACTTTCTCTTTGGCTGTCAGCGACGATCTGAAGGGCTACCAGTTTAAAAATGTGCCCTCGGTAAAGGGCAGTTGGACCTTGGATTATCTTGGTTTTTGCCCTGGCCATTTGGTGGCCGTGGTCCAAAGCACTTGTGGAGAATAATTGAAAACGCTTGAACCTCTGGGGCTGCCCGTTTACCAGTCGTTAACTATTTCGATTCTGTATCCAAGGGCACCCTACGATGTTTCGGTTTTTGAGTGCTTGTGCGTTGAGTGTAATGTTTGTTACGTCAGTTGCGCAGGCCGCCGATTTGCCAATGCAGTTGCCAAAACATGTTCACGCCAAGATTATAAAGAAGAAAGTTAAAGTGGCGACAGCAAAGGTCGCCGCGCCTGCAAAGCATGTTGCAACAGTTGTTGCGCCTTTGAAGGCATCTGCGCCTACGCCGGACGCCAAGGTTGCTGCCGTGCCCGCAAAAATTGATTCCGTTAATCTGAGTTGGACACTTGATCCGCTTGTTGCCAATGCGGACGGCGGCAAGAATGAAGGTTCAGCCAGCGTGATCGGCAATTTGATTCTGGATAAAGCCGGCCAAAAATTCGGCCCGCTGATGACCATTGAACTTGTTGGCCACATCGTCAAGACGCCTGAATCTGTGGTGCGGATTGATATTCAGATTGGCACAATCAAGCGGACTGTGACGTGGAATGCCGACGAAGTAAAATCTGGCACATTCAAGATTGTTCTCGACGAAAAGCTGCCGGTTGGCATGTTGCCCCAAACTTTGCCCGCCTCTGCCTTGGCCTTTGTGATCAAAAAGGGCGATGGGCGCGCTGCCATGGTGTCTCTCGAAAAAATCAATTTGCACATGAGCAAGTTGCGCATTGCTGGCGGCGAAGAAGAATAACAAAAAAAACCCGGCATTTTGAGTGCCGGGCCTGATTTATGATTGAGCTGAAGTCAATCTTATGATGGCAGCTTATAAGCTTGGCGCATGAACAAACGCCAGTTGCCATCCTGCTTTTTCCAAACTTGCGCAACATTGAGCAAGAAGTTCTGGTCTTTGCCTTGATATAAAATGAAGGCATCGAAGACGTGGCGGGCAATGGCGAGATCGCCAGATACCTTGATCCAGTGATCATAAAGCTTGATCGAATGGAATACTTCGGCCTTGTCGACAACGGTCTTTACGAATTCCACTTTGGTTTGAAACACGCCGCCGGCATGGCCAAAGCTCATATCATCGTGGGAAAGTTCGAGAAGACGTGCGCCGTTGCCGTCTACCATGGCTTTGCGATATTCTTCAATCGCCTGCAAAACTTCACCTGTTTGATCGGCAAGGGCAGCCGTGCTGCCAAGTCCGGTGGCAACGGCTGCAAATGCTGCGAGCGTTCCGCCCCAGGCAATATCACGTCGGTTCATCATAACCCTCCAAATTAGTTAGATCCCTCATATTGCAGGAGTGCTTAATGGATGGTTAACCAAACGGGTGGGTGATTAGACTTTAATGTTTCAATTCTTGGCTTAGGGTACGGGAGTCAGCAATTCTTTGCCCGAAAAATGCGCTTCTAAGTTGTTTTGTACGAGATCGAACATAGCTTGGCGGGTTTCGTGGGTTCCACTGCCACCATGGGGATGAAGCACAACATTTTGAAGTTTCAAGAAATTTGGATTGATGTTGGGCTCATTCCAGAACACATCGAGTGCTGCGCCAGCAATAGAGTTTGTCTGTAATGCTTTCAGCAGAGCGTCTTCATCTGCCACTGATCCGCGTGCCACGTTGATAAAATACCCATTTGGGCCAAGGGCAGAGAGAACCTCAGCATTCACCAGTTTTTCAGTTCCAGCTCCACCGGGCACAATGGCGACGAGGAAATCGCTATTGCGGGCAAGTTCTATCGCCGAGTCGTAGTATTTGTATCCCACATCCGGGTTGGCTTTGCGCGAACAATAGGCGATTGGCATGGCGAAACCTTGCGCCCGCCGAGCAATGGCTTGGCCGATGCGGCCCATACCCAAAACGCCCAATCTTTTGGTATTCATGCGCGTCATCAGCGGGTAGGGTGCTGTGGCCCAATGGCCTTGGCGGGTAAAGGCATTGGCCTGCGGAATGTGCCGTGCGATGGCCAGCATCAAAGCCAATGCCAAGTCTGCTACGTCTTCATTAAGCACGCCAGGCGTGTTGGTGACCTTGATGTTGCGGCTGCGGCAAGTGGCCAAGTCAATGGCATCAACACCCACGCCGTTGCAGGCGATGATTTCCAGATTGGGCAGTTGGTCGATGAGCTCTTTCTTGGCACCCAAATCGCCGCGCGTGGCAAGGGCCCTGATTTGGTTTGCGTTGGCTTTGATATAAGCAGCCTGATCAGGTTGTTCCCATAATTTGTGAAGGTGAAAGGCTTGGCTCAAAACTTCCATATCCGGGCCGCGATAAGCACCGAGCAACAATACGTGGGGTTTGGACAAGGTCTTTCTCCGTTCAATCTTATTGAATCGCTGGGGCAGGGTTAGCACGTCACCGCGCTTGACGCACCGCCCCGTGATCATCAAAACCGACATAAATTTATCTGAAGGAAATTTTTGTGACCATCTCCAGTGACCGCGCCATAAAATTTGAACGTTCCGGCAATCTCCAGGTTGATTTGGCAAGGCGCGCGGCGGCCATAGGCAGGCCCATTCGTATCGGGCTTATCGGCTGTGGGGAAATGGGCACAGACATTGTCACCCAGTGTGGCCAGATGCCTGGGATCACTGTTGCCGCCATCGCCGATACCAAGCTTTCATCTGGGCACAAGGCACTCACCATTGCTGGCCGTGAGGCTGGCACACATGGGGAGGCTGACACGCAATCCACATTTGATGGTTTGATGGATAAAGGAAAGACTGCGCTCACCTCTGATGCGCAACTGGTTTGTGCATCACCTCATGTTGATGTGGTGATTGATGCTACAGGAAAGCCCGGGGTTGGCGCTTCCATTGGCATCGCGGCCATGGGGCATGGCAAACATCTGGTCATGATGAATGTAGAGGCCGATGTTACTATTGGGGCTTATCTGGCTCATCAGGCCGCCAGACATGGGGTGGTTTATACCTTGGGCGCAGGTGATGAGCCATCTTCTGCCATTGAGTTGATCAACTTCGTGCAAAGCTTGGGCTATCCCATCGTCGCTGCCGGCAAGGGCAAGAATAACCCGCTTAACATTGATGCAACGCCCGACCAATATGAGGCTGAAGCCAAAAGCCGTAACATGAACCCCCGCATGCTGGTGGAGTTTGTCGATGGCTCCAAAACCATGGTTGAGATGGCGGCGATCTCCAATGCTACGGGTTTGGTGCCTGACAAGCCCGGCATGCATGGCCCGGCCTGTGGACCGAATGAATTGGCTGAAGTGTTGTGTCCGCGTGAAGCGGGCGGGTTGCTCTCGCGCGTTGGCGTGGTGGATTATTCCATCGGCAAAGGTGTGGCGCCCGGCGTGTTCGTGGTCACCAAAGCCCCGCATGAGCGCATTCATGAGCGTCTTGTCGATTTGAAAGTGGGCAAGGGCCCTTATTTTAGATTCCTGAGGCCCTATCATCTCACTTCATTGGAAGTACCCCTCAGCTGTGCCCGTGCTGTGCTTTACGGTGCTGCTGACATGGTGCCACGCCCACGGCCCACTTCAGAGGTTTGTGCTTTGGCCAAACGCGATTTGAAAACGGGTGAGAAGCTGGATGCCATTGGTGAATATACTTACCGCGCCTGGATCATGACGGTGGGCGATGCGGTTGCTGCCAAAGCTGTACCGTGTGGATTGCTGGAAGGTGGCGTCGCTTTGGTGCCCATTAAGAAGGGTGAGTTGTTGACCGCTGCCAATGTGGGCGTTGACGTGAAATCACGGATTTATGAGTTGCGCCAAGCC